>CAJHYY010000925.1_pt1 | contig 13909 bp, 9 predicted proteins | sample 9198861 | NCBI WGS metagenome assembly CAJHYY01 (sample SAMEA7708377, study PRJEB35096) | sediment metagenome | biome: marine neritic benthic zone biome [ENVO:01000025]; feature: sediment [ENVO:00002007]; material: shallow marine sediment [ENVO:03000034] sea grass bed [ENVO_01000059] ... | reverse complement strand
TGATGCGAGGTTGCCCCAATCTACTGGATTCTCCGGGACCTACTAAGTGCGAAGCGTCAGCGAGGGCGACGACTCTGCACAAGCGTTAACCGCTCTCCCTCGCTCACGCTTCGGGTTAGTTATTGGCGAAAAGCGCAACCTCAAAACTGACGCGTCGGGCTAGTGAGGGATTCAATGTGAATCACTCAAACCTCAAACCTCAAACCTCAACTCAGCTGCGAGATCCGGGAATTCGAGGTCAGCTGGTCGACGATGGCGTGCGGGTCGCCTGTTTCGGCGAGGATCGTCAATTGCCGATCGGACCATGAAGGCTCGGATGCCACACGCCGCGCTTCCAGCAGGTGTTCCAGGCATCCCAGTGATTCGGCGGGTGGCGTCAGGCGTTCGACCAGGAAGTCGATGATTTGAGGAATGGTCTGAACTTCGTAGGTGTACGAGTTCACCAGCTCGGCACGTTTGCCGAACCGCGCCGCACGCCACATGTTCTGCCGCACCATCATCGGATGGCAATCGTGCTGATACGTGCCATTGTCGATTTGATCGGAGAGTGCCTTTACCAATGATTGAATCAGCGCAGTGAGCGCCATCACGTCATCCAGATTTCCCGGCATGTCACAGACACGTACTTCGACGGTGCCGAAATTATGGTGTGGCCGGATGTCCCACCAGATTTCCCGGATGGTGTTGATGAAGCCTGTTTCAATCATGTGATTGATCAACCACGTGTACTCGCTCCAATTCCGCATCAGCGGCGCGAGTCCGGCGGTCGGCAGGCCTTCCATGATCTTGGATCGATAGGATTGCAGCCCCGTGTCACGACTTTCCCAGAACGGGCTGCTGCAGCTGATCGCCAGCAGCGTGGGCAGATGCTGCAGGATGCGATCACAAATCATCACCGCTTTATCGCCCGAGTCGACGCCGACGTGCACGTGCAGGCCGAACGTACACAGCCGCTTGGCCATGTCCTGCAACAGATCCACGAGTCCCAGATAGCGATCGTTGGGCGTCACCCGTTGTTCGCCCCAATGCGAAAACGGATGCGTGGCTCCCCACCACAAACGCAGGTCCAGCGGATCCAAGATCTGCTCGACCCGCTGAATCTTGCCCCTCAAATCGGCTTCCGCTTGAGCAACGCTGTGACAGACGTCCGTGTTGATCTCGATGCAGCACTGCATCAATTCCGGCTTGAAGCTGATCAGGCTTTCTTCAGGGATTTCCGTGAGGATCTGTTCGATCGAACTCGACAGAGCCCCCGTACGATCAACAAGCCCAAACTCCAATTCCACCCCGAGCGAATGGTGGTCGTTACTATTGAATTCCAGCTTGCCCATTCGATTCTCCCGTTGACGCAGTTTCCGGGTCAGGTGCCGGTCGCATCGCGCCGCAGCAGGCTTAACCTGTCGCGTTCACGTCGCGGGCTCCACCATTCGATCGCCGCTCCAGCCATCACGCGTGCTCCGACTCGGAGCACTTCTTCATCAACATCAAATTCCTGGCTGTGCAGCGGGGCGCCGCCACGTTCGTCGGAACGGCAACCCAGTCGCAACATCGCACCGGGAGTCTTTTGTAGATAAAACGCGAAGTCTTCGCTTCCCATGCTGGGTCGAGCGATCACTTGCTGGCCGCCACGGCCTACAACATCTTCGCTGGATCGCATCAACAGTGCAATCAAATCTGGATGGTTGTTGACAGATGGGGAACTGAGCCCGTAGTCCACATCGATCTGTGTATCGGAAACTTGAGCAACGCCGTTGGCCAGCCGCTCGATGTGGTCCACAGTTTCCGCCCGTACTCCCGCGTCCAAGGTCCTCAGCGTGCCCCGTAGACGGACTTCTTCTGGAATCACATTCGCATTGTCGCCGGCCGAAATGTTACACAAAGTCACGACGACGGCGTCCTGACTATCGGTCACACGCGGGATGTAGGTGTACAACAGATTGATCAGCTGCGCTGCAGCCGCAATCGGATCGCGGGCTTCGTGTGGTCGCGCGGCATGCCCTCCTCGACCGCGGATCGTAATCTGGATCTCGTCGCAATTGGCGGTAAGAATCCCGTCGCGAAAGCCGATACAACCCACCTGGCGCGAAGGGTCAACGTGGCCGGCGACAATGGCACTCACACCGTCCATCGCCCCCACTTCGATCATCGCGCGAGCGCCTTCGCAGGTTTCTTCAGCCGGCTGAAAAATCACACGGCACCGCACCGGCCAAGGAAGCTCTCCTTTCGACGAGAGCTCGACTAAGCCACTGAGGGCGCCGAACATGATCGCGCTGTGAGCGTCGTGGCCGCAGGCGTGCATCACACCTTCGCATCGACTGCGATAGGGAACTTGCTTGGCGTCGTGAATCCGCAGCGCGTCAATGTCCGCTCGTAAAGCAAACGTTCCCTGCTGCCCGTTCATTTCGGGGGTGGCGTAGTCGGCCCACACACCGCGGCCTTCGGGGCCCATGCGAACGTCGATGCCCTGTTCGCCAAGCAACTGATACAGATAGAGGCTGCTGCCACGTTCCTGGCCCGAAACTTCGGGGTGGCGATGCAAATGCCTTCGCACCTCAACTAACTGATCGAATCGTTGATTAACTATTTCGTCCAGCTTTTGTTGCCACGCACCAGAACTCATGGTCGCCTCTTGCCACTCCTACAAACTAATGATCCGAGACGTCGGTTATTGCACCGGTCACATTTCGTCTTGACTCTCCTGGTCCTGCTGGATCACTCGTTGGATCCAATAGCCCCAAATCAGGTAATGCAGGCCAACCATCAGCGTAAACAGTCCGCCACCGAGCACGATCGCCGGCCCCAGTTTCCCGATCGGCAACAGGCACAACAGCGCCCCGCCACCCAACAGGAACAGGCCAACCACGATCGTGGCCATCCAACCGGAACGGGGTCGTTCACGCGAAGAACTCGGTGGTCGTTCCGGTCCCGTCATTGCAAACTCAAAAAGCCGATGACTGACTTCCAGGTACGCTGTGTTGAGCGGACTACGGTCAATCAATAGAACCACTGCGCGAATCAGCGCACCCGACGAACAGTCGGCGTTAACTGCCATGACATTGCGTCCGGCATGTCGCCAGCAGCGACCTATGCAGTGTAATTCAACTTGGCCGCGCCGGAAATGGCCCATTTCTCGTTGGGCCGTCTCCACGGGTTACGCTTCGAGCGAAACGCCATCGCCGGTACCTGCAGAATCGGCCGAACCGTTCACCCCGTAGGTCGCTCCGCCGGTCGCATCCGACGGTGCAACGATCTCGCCGCTGGCAGCGGACCTGGGAGCCGCGATCGGCGTGGGATGGGCTTGGCACACCTGAACCCAAGTTTCCCGCTCAGCTTCCAGCACTTTGATGGCATCGGAAATCACAACCGGATTGCGATCCAATTGAGCGTGGCACAGTGACTCGTACAGGTATTGGTAGATGGCCACCACTTGTTTGGCGGGTTCCCAGACATCGGTGCGAATCGAGCCGTGCAATTCCAGAATAATCTGGCGGCAGCGGGAGAGTGCCTCGATCGTCTCTGCCTTGGGCGGCTCGGACCAGCCGTCGTAGGCTTGTTGAGCCAATCGAAGGGCGCCTTCGATCAACATCAATCGCAGTTTCTGGGGAGACGCGGTGCGAACCTGCGCATCAAGATACGCTTCGTGCGGTCGTTCGTTCATGAATCCGTTCTGGGTCAGAGGATGTCAGCGGTAGCGGGACTAAATCGAAATGCCAGTACCTGACGACGTTGCGGGCGCCGCCAGACTGGCCAGAGATTGAACCACCGACAAGTTGGATTGAATCTTGGCAATGCTCTCCTCAAGTCGATAGAACTCGAGTAACAGACGCTCACGTTCTCGATCCAGCCGGCCGGTCAATGTCTCAATGCGGTCGTTGTTATCGTCAATCTTGTCTTGCAGAGCATTGTTGCGGTTCAGCAACAGTGAGTTTTCTTCGCCGGCCAGTGTGTCGATCAGCTTTTTGAATCGTGCCGAAACACCGAATTCGCTGTGAGTGAAGAACTCCTTGACGGCATCGGGATCCTCGGCGAACCTCTCAGCCAGTTTGTCGGCATCCAGATCCAGTTGCCCGTTTTCACCGAGGCTGATCCCGACCGCTTCCAGTGAAGTGATCGATCCTGCGCCGGCAATCCGACCCGAAACCAGATTTGCGAGATCTGACTCCACCCGTAAAGTTTCGTGTGATCCGAACAAGATTCCCGTCGTCAAATCGGCTTCGTTGAAGAAGGTGACGGCGTCCAGTTTTTCGACCAGTTTGTTGTAGGAAGAAACGAACAACTCGGCCGTATCCAACAACGGCGTATCCGACTCGTCGACCTGAATGGTGACTGGCAAATTGCTGGTGCCGTTGACGGTGAGCGTCACGCCCTCGATCAACTGTTCGAATTCGTTGGACGACGAAGAAGCCAACAAACCGGCTCCCGGCGAGTTGGCCGACCCGATCAATACCAGGGCATCCTGGGGTGCAACAATCTCCTGGAACTGAAAATCACCGAGCGACGAATCCAACAACAGTTCGCCTTTGCGACCCTCCACCTGGCTGACCAGTGACAGCCGGTAAGGCGTACTGGAACCGTCGTTGATGATCGAGGCAATGACACCTGCATCCAGGTCGTTGATTTTGTCGACGACATCCTGCAGCGTATCGCTGCCGGTGATCGAAACCTCTTCACGCGTCGATCCGTCGATCACCTTGGTAGGTGTACCGCCGATGTCCACGATCTGGCTGGTGCCCAGCAGGTTCAGGTCCGCCGCTGACGATCCGCTGCCTGATTCCGCGACCGTAATGTCGCCGCTGCCACCAATCGTATCGACCAGGCGGATGCCATCACCCGTGGCGTTGATCTCGGCCTGAACACCAATGCCCAGACCGTTGATCGCGTCGATGACATCGCCCACCGTTTCGGAATCGTGAATCAAGAGATTCACGCCGCTGGTGACACCTGCCGTGTCCGTGATCAGGAACGAAGAAAGGTCGACCCCTTTGCCGCCATTGAGATCGTCGAGACGGGTTTGCGCGCTGATGTACTGTCGATTCAGCGAACCGCTGTTCGACACGGTCACCGCGTCGTCAATCTCCAGTCCCAAGACGGCTGCCGTGTTGGTTGCATCGGCATTACTGATGATCAAATTCGATGCCGTGGCGCCGCTGGTGTCGCGAATCTGAATGCCGTTGCGCGGTCCGTTGGTCGTTGCTTCGATCGCCAATCCAGATGCGTTCAACAGATTGGTGACATCATCCAAGGTTTCGGCTGATGAAAGATCGACCGTGGCCGATGCGCCGCTGCGATCGGTAATCGAAATCTGTCCCAGCGTGCCCAGTCCCTGACCACCGCTCAGCGTCGACAACAAAGTGGTTTTGAGACCGCCGACCAGACGGTTTCCAGCCAGGACACCCCCGCTGGCGGCGTTCGTCAGTCCCAGGTCTTCAACCACGGAACTGCCGTTGAGATTCTGCACCTGCAACGTGCCGCCACCACCCGAGAGGTCGACCAGCTGGATTCGCTCGCCATCTGCGCTGATTTCAGCTCGCAGTTTCGTGGGGTCGACCGCATTGATGGTTTCGACCAGATCGCCCAGCGTTTTTTCGTTGTTGGTTCCGGCCTGAAAGTCGACCGACAGCTGTGTCCCATCGCCTACCGTGACCTGCAGATCGGCCAGCTCGCGTTGAAAGCCGACTCCGTTGCCGCCGTTCAACACACTGATGTCGAGGCCATCAAACAGCGAAACAATATCGGTTCCGGTGGCCGTGTCGGCCGCTACGTCGATGTTGGCCAGGCCTAAATCGGCCGCGGTGGTTCCCAATCCCAGATCCTGAACCTGGAGATTCGATGTGGTTTGACCGGTGAGGTCGTCCAACACGATCTGATCGCCGTTGACCGAAGCGACCACATTCAGGAAATCGTTCCCGTTGATCGCGGAAAGCACGTCATCAACGGTTTGGGCTTTGCTCAGGTCGATCACCTGACTGACGCCACTGCGGTCGGTGATGCGGATCTTGCCGCGTTGGACTCCGTCGCCACCGTTCAGTTGTGACAATTCCAATGGCTGGTCGACAAATCCGCCGCGCTGCAGGGTGAAGGAGCCGGAACCGACCGGATCATCCAAGGAGGCAAAACCCTGCGAGACCACCTGGTGATTTTGTGCCTGGCGAACGGGCGTGAACTGATAGATCCCAGGCGCGGGGTCGCCGGTGACTTGCGCCGAGAGCAAATCGGGATTGCTCGAGTTCGCCTGTTTGGTTTCAAAAATCTCGGTGGCGCCCAGCTTGTCAGATGCTAGCTGGATGGCGATGGTCAAGGCCGTCAACTCGCCGACCGCCACCTGCTGTTGTTGCAGCTCCTGCGTACGGGACAACAGCAGATCGCGCGGTTTGGCCTTCAGCGCGATCAGCTGATCGACCGTTTGCGTGATCGGCACGCCGGTAATCAACCCGACAGATGATTGGATTCGCCCCATGGTTCGGCCGCCTCAAGGCCCGCGGAACTCACTCTTCCCTAGAATCGGCGAGTGGTCCGCGTCAAACCAGCAAAAACGCCGGATCCGCTTTGGCGAATCCGGCGCTCGCTATCCGAACGTGTCTGGTCCGCCGCTACCTTATCGGAGCAGGGCCAGCACGTTTTGTGGCTGTTGATTGGCAATCGCCAATACCGAAGTACCCGACTGCACCAGGATCTGAGCTCGCGTCAAGCGGGAGCTTTCCTTGGCAAAGTCCGCATCGCGGATCGAGCTTTCGGCTGCGGTCAGGTTCGACAACGTGTCAGTCAGGGACGCCGCGTTGGTGTCCAAGGTGGTTCGCTGGAACGCACCCAAACGACCGCGAAGTCGAGTGACCTTGTCGATCACCTGATTCAAAATCTTGTCGGCGCCCGTGGCGTCGGTGTCCAGCGCCCTGGCTTCCCCGGATGCCAGTTCGTACAAACGTCCAGCCGAACCGCCCAGTTTGGCCGTATTCAGGTTCTGGATGCCCAGACGTGCTTGCTGGTTACTGACAACATCCGGACCCAGCTGGAACAGAGCTCCGCCGCCGGTGATGTCGAAGTTGAAGTTCGTCGAGCTTCCGTCTTCAACCGTCAACGTCAGGTCCAGGGTGGCGGTGTTCAGCGAAAAGCTGTTACCGTCGCCGTTGGCCTTGATACCATTGACCGAAGCCTGGATATCAACACCTTCGACACGCGAAGCACTCAAGGCATCCTTGAACAGCCCTTCGCCGCCTTCGGTGACCACGTCCACGTCGACAAACGCATCAGAACCGTAGCCGGTCGACTCGAGCGTCAGCGTGGTATTGCTGAAGCTGGCCTGTACGCTGGTCGCATCGGAAACCAGGTTGATCGCATCGGTAATCTGGTTGACCGCCGCGTCCTGCTGGAAGTTGAACACTTCCGTGCCGGTTTCGCCGGCCACTTTCAAGACCAGGTCATCCAGCAACAGCCCGCCACCGGTCGTATCGGTGTTGGCCGTAGCGTTGACGTCCGCCGTACCACCGTTGAGGTTGGTGTCGCCATTTCCTGCCGAGACCGCGCTGAATTGCGCCAATGCGTCAATCGCGTCTCGTGCATCCGTCAGCACGGTGTCGGTGGTATCGTTGATCCGCAGCACCAGGGTATTGTTCGCCGCATCATACACGGCTTGCGGTGCACCAGCGGCAACGCCCGAATCAGCTTCGACGCTGAGCTGCAGGTTGTTGAAATCGGGACCGCCGGCGGCCGCGGTGACGGTAATCTCGTCGGCATCGGTCGTGTCGGTCACCGTAGCATCGGCGGTGACAAACGCACCCGCGGTACCCACGGAGGCTTCAAATTCGCCTAAGGCTCCAACCGCAGTGGCGATATTTGCCGCGGTGGTTGCAGCTGTATTGTTCACGTTGACGACGACCGTTCCGGCCTGTTCATCGTAAACAGCGAATTCCTGACCGGCAGTCACGTTGCTGTTGAGCTGGAAAGTGAAGACCACGCCCTCTAGATCTGCTCCGGGCTCGGTAGCACGAATGTCCACCTCGCCGCCGGACGCAAACGTGAGCGTCGCTTCGGCCGCGAACACCAACGTCGCATTGGCCTGCGTTGCGGCAGAAAAACCATCGTTGGTGATCTGAGCCTGTGTGGCAGCAGCCGCAATATCGATGTCGACCGAAATCTGACCGCTCGCACCCAGGTTCGCCTGGTCGACTTGCAGGTCGGTAACGGTCGTCACTTGACTGATGGATGTAATGAAGTCCAGGCTGCCGTCCAGCAGACGACGACCTTGGAACGTGGTGGTTTGGGCGATGCGGTTGATGGCTTCCAGCGAGGAGTCGACCTGCAGCTGGTTCGCCGCGATCTGGTCTTCGCTCAAGGCACCTGTGTTCGCAGCTTCGACAACCAGCCCACGGATGTCGTTCAGCAATTTGCTGACCTGACCCAGTGCGCTGTCGGCCGTGGCGATAACCTGATTGGCTCGCTCGGTATTGCCGATCGCCTGCTCGATACTTGTAATGTCGCTTCGGAGAGCTTCACTGGCGATCAAGCCAGCTGGATCGTCACGGCCAACGTTAATTCGAAGACCGGTGCTCAGACGTGTCAACGCAATCTGCAGATCCGCGTTGTTGCGGTTCAGCGTATTCTGCGCGACTAGGGATCCAACGTTCGTGTTAATGCGGGTCATGCGTAATCACCCCTTGATTGCGTGTGACTGGTGTTGTGCACGCTTTCGGATGCGGGGAGAAAGTCCGAAACCGTGGTTGGCTGCACGACTCGCCGGGATAACCCTGCCCCAATGTCGGACACAGCCTGTCCTAAACGTTATCGGTAATACCATTCCAAAGCTTCAGCATTGACCCAACGCCAATCCGGCAGTCAAAGCATACAGCTCGTTAACTGCATGATCGACGAGTCAACCTGGACACTTTAGGCAAGTTGCCAAAATGTAGCTCTCAAAAAGAAATGAGTCGAGAAATCGCATGTTTATGGCCGTTCGGGAAATCCGACCAACGAGATGAGAACCTTTGATGCCGATGATGCCGGTTGTGATGCGGCCATCAAGTCCAGCACGAGGTAAGTAGAGGTGTTCCGCGTCTTTTGCGGTGAGCGTTGGCAAGCGACTCGGATGAGAGTCGCGTTCAGGATCGCGGTACGGCTTGCTCCCCGCAAACCGCACGCAACCGAGAACCATGACGCCGTTAAACGGCGCCACCGATAGAATCGCGCTAGCCGATATCGCGGGTATCACCCGGTTCCATCTGGCTGGCTTTTTCGTTTTCGCGTTTGATTGCTTCGTACACTTCCTGACGATGCACTGGAATCTGTTGCGGCGCGTCGATGCCTAGACGCACTTTGTCGCCACGGATGTCCACAATCGTGACAACGATCTCATCCCCGATCATGATGCTTTCATCTCGGTGTCTAGACAAAACCAGCATCGCAGAAATCCTTCCTTGTCGTCGTGTCACAGCTCGATTCACTCGAGCGCGCCAACGGGTCAAACAAACACAATGTAATACCAACGAGGTAGAACGTTGGTCTCACCTGTCTGACCTACGTTATCGGTAGCCCACCTTTCCTAAAATCACTCGGCTACCAAATCGGTACCGTTTTTAGGAAGGTTACGGCTGTATCAGGCGCTTTTACGCAGATGTGCAGATGGACGCGGAAAGTCCAACTGCATCGGTTGATCGTCTCGCGTCACGACTTGCACGCCCAATCGGCGATCAAGATTGACCAGCACGGGCGCTTTCAGGTTCATCGTGCGACCCCGTTCGTGTTTGGCCACGATCGAAAGTACGTAGGCACGATCGCCGTCAGAAAGTTCCAGCGGCGCTAACTGCTGGCTGCCGATTCGCACCCGATAACCCTCCACAAAGCGGCGAGGGCTCACCACCGACAAGGCGAGTTCCGGTCGATCAACACATTGCAGCCAACCGATCATGGGATTCTGATCGTCCGCCAGCAATATCCAATTCTGGCATTGCTCGAATCCGATCAACCCCTTGGGGAATCGGAACACGTCTTCATCGCACACCGTAAGGGCGCCAAATCGCGTACCTTCCAGGTGAATAATGCCGCTCATTCGAATGATCCTTCCAGTGCGGTCCGTGGGCCGTCGGGGCAGCCAAAACAACACAGCTGCAACATCGTGATCGGCCCTTGGCGACACCGACCGCCAGCAAAATCGTTAAAACGCAATTAAGTGATTCGACGGCCAGCACCTGGAATGAGAAACTTTGCGGCTTCCCCAAACCCTGCCGCCCTCTGTTCCTCTGTGGTTAATAACCACGGAGGCCCACAGAGTCGCCAATGGCGACAACCAAAGACGAGCTACCGCTCGTCCCGCGCCAATCCGCTCCCGTTGGTCGCTAAACTTGCGCGAAAAAACAAGATTCTGCGGACTAGTAATACAGAGTGGCTGGGGGCTTCGAAATGCAGCTCGCCTTAAATGAAATCCAGTAACGTCAGTGAGAAGTTGCCAGCCAGCGTTTGCAGAGCGGCTTGTAACGAAGCCTGACGGGCTGCCATTTCGGAAATCGCTTGCGTCAGATCCACCTCAATCTCGTCCGACAAGGCACTGCGGATTTCCACGTCTTCATCCGCCAGTCGTCGCTGAAGGATTTCGACGCCTTGAGCCCTGGCTCCCAACGCACCTCGCCCAAAATTGGCTCGGTCAAAGTCCAGGTCCAGCAACCCGACAGTGCGTGAGATTTCGGGGAGATCATAATCGCGCAGAGCACGTTCCAAGCGCAGCAGCGAGTTGAACACGCCTTCCACTTCCTGAGGATCAACGTCCCGGCTGGTCAGTGTCTCGGCGGCCCCGCCAAAAGTCACTCCGACGATTCCGTTCGCATTAGGAATGCCCGATCCGTTGTTCGTGGGATCCGCACTGGTATCCAGCGACGCGGTGAATGTGCCTTCGGCAATGATGGCCCCTACGATCGTGTTGGTCGTCGTCCCCGACTGGTTGATGTCGATCGTCAGCCGACGAGCAAGGCTGTCATAGTTGGCCACCGCGACGTCGCCGGCACCAAACGTGTCAACCAGCTCCACCTCGACCCCGTTCCATTGCGTGCCTGTCTGCAAAGCAGTCACGTGGAACCCGGTGTTCAAGTGGTTGGGAATCGGGAAGCGAACAGGAGTCGCCGCCGGCTGCGCTGACGAACTGGATGATCCGCCCGCGGTGACTCCCACGGTTCCGGTATCGACAATCAGTCCCGTTCCGTTATTGGTGGTGTCGGTCGACAGGTCCAGGTTGGCCTGAAAGGTTCCTTCAGCACCGATCGCCGCGATCAGCGTGTTCGCCGTCGTCGCGGTTGGATCCACATCCAGGGTGAGTGTTTGCCCAACCGAATCGTAGGTGACAAACGCCTGGTCGCCTGATGCGGTCAGGTTGACGACGTTAACGGACACTCCGTTGTAGGCCGTGCCAAACTGGTTCGCCGTAATCACAAACGAATTGTTCACGTTGTTCGGTGCGGTCAAACTAATCGCCGCGGTGGCCGCCGTCGGAGGCGGACCGTCACCGGGTACTCCGACATCCTGCCCTTCGGGCACCAACCCCAGATCCCACACGGCACGGCTGGGAGCCGATCGGCGTACCGTTAATACCAGTCCCGCCGGATTGTCGTCTACCAATTCGATTCCGTTACCGATGGCCGACAATTGTGCGACAACCTGAGTCGTGGGGCCCAGGTTACTGGGATGGTTGTTGATCCGATCTAAGACGTCACCCACGGTAAAGGCACCGGTCAGATCGATGCCAAGCTGCACCCCGTCGTTCCGTTGAATGATGATGTCATCCCCGTCGGCCGTGTGCACACCCAGTCCGTGGTTCAAATCGGCCAGCAGGGTATCGGTGGTAAAGGATCGCAGTCCCAGGTGCGTGGCGGTGCTACCGCCGTTCTCGCCGATGCTGAAATCGGCACCGCTCAACTTGGACAGCAGATTCAACCCGGTCTGAGATTCGTTGATTTCAGCGACCAGGCTGGCAGGCGAACCGTGCACTGCGTTGATAAGATCTTCGACGGTTTCGGCGTCATCAAAACGAATCACGTGGCTTTGATCACCCTGCTGAACGTGGATGCCTGCGTCCAGATCGAATGGTTGCCCACTGCCACCTCCGGTCACGCCCAATGCATTGGGGTCAACCAGTCCATTTCCCGTCAAAGCCGGCGTTGTGGAATCGATGGGATCTAAACGGGCCAAAAACTCGGCCGAAAAGTCCGCATCAGCATTCAATGCGGCAACGACATCATTCGATGTGCTGCCTCGACCGCTGACGTGCACGAAAAAAGTGCGACCTTCACCCCCGCTGTTTCCCGTATTCCCTTGGACGACACCTGCATCGGCCGCCAGGACCGGTGCACCGCCGTTAAAGCCTTCGCCTAACGATCCGTCGGCCGCAGCCGTGAACACGCCCGATCCGTTGATCGCGGTCACCAAGGTGTTCAATGTCGTCTGGTCGGCATCGTCAATTTCGATCGTGAACTGCCGAGCGACCGCATCGTAACTCACGTTTGCGGAATCGCCACCCAGCGGACTGGCCACAATTTGAATACCGATCTGATTCCCGGCCACGCCGGTCACATCCGACGTAAGGACCAGATCGTTGTCCGGACCCGTTAAGGTTAACGCTGCCCGCGCCGCAACGGATGTGGTGGAATACACTGCGTATTCGTTGCCTGGATTCAGACCCGGCGCGGCTCGCAACAGCGAATCGTCGACGAATTGTATCGAGACATCGTTTTGCGTAGTGCCCGGTTCCAGCGCTTCGATCACCACGTTGTTGTTCGGTCCAGCCGAAGCCACCAGGGCCGCGGCCGGCGCACCCAGGACATGTTCCAGTCGCGTGGTCAGTTTCAACACCGGATCCAGGTCGTTCCCAATCAATGGACCTGGACCGATTCCATTTGCACTGAGGATCCCCAACTGCTCGGCCGTCGTCCCGCCATCCACTTCACCTACGGTAAGATTCCCTGCGTCCAACTCCAGCCGCAGTCCGTTGGACGTCACAAATACGTCCAACTGCCGACCCGCCGGAGGATTATCAGTCAGCAGGCGCGCAACATCTCCGATGGTTTCGGCTGCAGACAGATCCACCACGCTGCTGGAGGTCCCATCGGACACTCGCACAGCGCCCAACCGGACGCCCTGTCCCGCGTGCAGGTCGGTGAGCAGCGTTTCGTTACGCAATACCGGGTTCAAGTCCACGTCGCTTTTCACGACGGTGGAAAACCCGCCGAAGATTTCGTGGCCGGAGACGTTGCTGTCGACCAGAAAGTCGACGTCGGCCAAGGTCCGTAAATCGCGATCGTTTCCCGAGTATTGAACGTTGCCGTCGACGTATTCAAACGGGATCTGGGAAGTATCCGAACCAGCAAACAGGTAGCGGCCTCGAAAACGTTCGTTGCCCACATCCACTAACTGACGAATGATGCCGCGCACTTGCTCGGCAATGGCAAGACGCTCAGTTTCGCTCGTCGTGGAATCCGCGGCGCGCACGGCCAAACCACGTGCATCGGCCATCAATTGCGAGACACTGGCCAAGGATGAATCCGTCGCGTTGATGTACGATTCGGTCGCATTCAGGTTGGTTTCTACTTGCCCCTTGAACTCAATCGTGCGCTGCAGCGTCAATCCGCGAGTGGCAGATGCCGGATCATCGGACGGAACCGAAAGTCTTTGTCCCGTTGATAACTGTTGCTGAATGCGCAGCAGGCTACGCTGGCTTTCGTGCAACTGAGCCAGTGTCCGCTGATGCAACAGCTGGGTACTGACGCGAGTCGAGGGAACGGGATAAATCGATGGCATCGTTGTCTCTAAGGAGTCTGGTGTCGTTAAACGGTTCTAGGGAGTGTCGCGGGCCGTATTCGTTCGTTGGTGACGACGAGTTGGTTCAGTTGTTGCTAACACATTAGCCCCGTGCTTTAGCACGGGGTTCGAGTTCTAC
>CAJHYY010000469.1_pt1 | contig 13968 bp, 4 predicted proteins | sample 9198861 | NCBI WGS metagenome assembly CAJHYY01 (sample SAMEA7708377, study PRJEB35096) | sediment metagenome | biome: marine neritic benthic zone biome [ENVO:01000025]; feature: sediment [ENVO:00002007]; material: shallow marine sediment [ENVO:03000034] sea grass bed [ENVO_01000059] ... | reverse complement strand
GTGGCGTGCCTCGTCTAACTCAGCCAGGGCGCGTTGTACTTGTCGAGCGGTCCAATCGGTAGGTAGTCCCACCGATTCCAGCTGCCTATGCCAGGCCTGTTCCCAGTCGTTCTTCTGTTCTGTCAGCTTCTTGATTTCGTCAGCAAGAGCGTCACGTTGAGCGCTGAAGCGTTCCAGTTGATGAGCATGTGAGACTTGCATGGCCGACGCGCTGGTCGCTGCCGTCACTCGACGTTCCAACGCGTTGATGTCGTCCTGGATCCGCTGAGTCGAAGCGTCTCCGACACATGCTTGCAGATCTTTTTCGAAGTCCTCCATCTCACGAGCGACCTGAACCGAACGATGCGACACTTCTTCGCGTTGAGCGATCGTGTCCACATATTCGTTGTGCAGTTCGGTCCACGCGGCCATTTGTTCGGGATCCAGCGGCTCGATTCCCGTGTTTTGCCACGTTTCCGTCCACTTGCAAGCTAATTCCTCTTGGGCTCCCTGTTCTTCACGCTCGTGTTTCTCGGCCAGCGCGAACTGTCGCGCCACGCGCTGCTCGTGAAGTCGTGCCTGATGTACGCGGGCCACTTGCTGTGCATGCGCCAAACACGCCTCTTCCAGTTGGTCCACGGCTGCGACACGTTGTTCATACGTTTCGGCCAGAGACAACAGTTCCGTTTTCGAAACCGTGCGGCGACCTTCGTAATCGATGGCGGCCGCTCGCAGCTGCTGCCACGCCTCGTCGCGAGCCACGCGGAACTGGTCCAACTGTTGCGGATCGACCGCGCTGGCTAGTCGCGATGCTTCCGAAACGGCCTCGCGTGCCGCCAGCAATTCTCGCTCCAACGCTTGAGCTGCTCGTCGTGCTTCGTGGACGCGCTGCGAATGTTCGCGCCAATCGTCTCGGAAACGAAACACGACGGTGTGTGAAGGAACGGCCCAGTCTTGAGGCGCATCGTCAGGAGTCTTGATCTGCTGCAGGCGAGCCAAAAGGCTGTCCGCTCGACCGGTAACCCGTTGTAGTTGTCCCGCCAGTTCACGACTGGTCGCGTTCAAGCTGCTGTAATGCGGGACGCGCGTGGTCAGTGCTTCCCACCGCTGCAGCGCCTCGGGATCGGCCGCATCAGGCTCTTGATGTGTCTGCAGGTGTTTGATTTCCGCGTCCAATTGGCGGCGACGCTGATCCAGTTTGGATTGCTCGCCTTCATGCGCTACAAACTGTTCGCAAAGTTCGTCCAATAATGCGCGGTGCGCCACTCGTTGAATGGCATCGCTATCGATTTGTGGATGGACGCGCTTCAAGCGATCTTGCATGCTGGCTCGTAACGCTTTGATTTCCGCTTCGCGTGTCGGAATGTCGCGTTGGAAACCGCGCACCTGCTCCACTTCTCGGTAGAGCCGCTGGATTCGTTCGTGATGGGCCAGCAGTTCGGATTGTTGCGGAAGGTCGCTCACTTGCTGATGTAATTCGGTCCGTTCCTGCTTGATTTCGGTGAGCTCCAGATCCAGCGAGCGTGCTGCCTGGCTGGCGGTGTGGTAGCGAGCCAGTCCATCGCTGGGGAATTTTGGCGGAACATCCAGCGTGATTCGCTCGGTACGGAACGATTGCAGCTGCTCCCACAGCGGCAGGCCGTTGTTGATTTGACGCAGTGTTTCAATCTGGCGTCGCGTGGCTTGCAGTTTCTCACGCGCTGCGAGTCGTTCGTGTTCCAGACTTTCGTAGCGTTGTTCCAGCTCCAGGAATTCACGAGGAGTGACGGTAGCCTCTTTCAACGAAAGCGATTGTTTACGAATCTGTTCGACCAACTGGTTGATGCGGCGTTTGCCACGTGGACGAAACAGCTGTTCGTGTTCGGATTGCAGGCGATTCAGCGTCGATTGAAAGTGCGTCAGGCGTCCCAGTGCACCGCCAAACAACGCCTCGGAAACATTCGCCTTGGTCAAGCTCTCTTGCCCGGATGTCAATTCCGTCAGCGAAAACGCAAACACGTGTTCGAACAGTTCGTGCGTGGCGTTGCCCAGCAGTTGTCGCAAACGTTCCGCATCCACTTCCAACCCGGTCGCCAGTTCCCGACCAGACACCTCGTTTCGCCGCCCCTTACGCCGGCGATATTCCACAACGCGGTGGTCCGACAGTTCGATCGTAACGGTGGCCGCCAGTTCGCTCGCATGTGACGGGAACGCGTAGGGATTGCGAACGCCGAACCCAAACAAAACTTGTCGGAACAGCGATAGCAGTGTCGATTTGCCTGCTTCATTGGGGCCATAGATTACCTGCAACCCGGCGGGTGCCAGTTGCAGTGAAAGATCTGAGAACACGCCAAAGTGTTCGATGTTAATCTGCTGAAACCTCAACTGTCCGCCTCCCCGGCCAGCAGGTGTTCGGCCAACAGATGTTCCGCCTGCGCCACCCACGTGGCGATTTGCTGGGCATCGTCGACATCGATGCCAGCGTCGCGCAGTTGACCGCCGTATTTATCGAGCGCCGGCGAGAGCGCCTCGAGAATACGAGGTTGTGCTTCATTCGAGCTTCCTGCGTCGTGCAGGTCGCGCAACATCTGGCCCAGCAGGTCATGCGAGCTGCGCACGGCCGCGAGATCGATCGTGGGACCCGTCGACAACGTCACCTTTTCCAGCCACAACAGATCGCTGTGTTCACGAGCCAGATTACGGATTTGTGCAATTGCGTCATTTCGCTGGTCGAAATCCGTGAGTTGGCTGTGTGCTCGACAGGCCCCGGTAATGTTCACGCGAGCGGCCACCCAACGCTCGGGTTCCTGTTCGGCCAGTTCGCTGAATCTTCCTGCGATCCGTTCAAACAGATCGTCCAAGTCGTCGGCAGTCTGCAATTCCACCTGCAGGTGCTCCCACCGCAGTACATCGGTACGCTGAAACTGAACGTCGATCAACTCGTCTCCGTCCACCTCGACGATCAACACACCCTTTTCACCGGTTTCGCGAATGTGTCGACCTTGAGTATTGCCGCTGAACGCCACGAAGGGATCGGTCGACAATGGCGGGTCGGATCGTTGATGAATATGACCCAATGCCCAGTATTGGTAGCCGCGATCGACCAAGGTTGCCAGGCGTGTGGGCGCATACGATTCGTGTTCGCTGCTTCCCGTCAGGCTGGTGTGCAACATCCCGATGTTGAAGTGGCCGTCGACAGGCGGCGGGTACGACGCTGCCAGATCCTCTGTCACGGCCTGCTTGGCAAATCCCTGTCCGTGAACGGCAATGCCCAGCGGTTCGATGATTTTCGTTTCCGCCTGGGTGCAGGAAAAATCGTGAACGTTGTCAGGCCATTGAATCATCGATTCCACTTTGCTGGCGGCATCGTGATTGCCGCGAATCAGGCACACATCAATCTCGGCCTCTTGTAAACGTCGAAATTGTTCGGCCATCCACAAGCCGGTTTCGACGTTTTGCCATTTACCGTCGAACAAGTCGCCGGAGATCAATACCAAGCGAACTTGCTGAGCGATCGCTGTTTGCACCAGATTCTCCGTCGCACGGCGCGTGGCAGTGCGCAGCGCTTCCAGCGGCGCGTGTTCGTACAGCTGGATTCCCCGCATGGGGCTATCCACGTGCAAGTCGGCGGCGTGGATGAATTTCAAGGTCTGAATCCTTTCGTGTGATTGCTCAAGTGGCGTCCGCGCCTGGCAAGTCAAAATAATTCCTGTTGCCGAACTGCCTGCGTGCGGCCGTCGCTGACGATATCCGCGTGCAGGAAAACCAGTCGCCAGTGCACCTGTTCGGCGGGCAAGTCGTAGATTCGACAGACTGCTTGTCGATACGCTTCCAGCTGAGGTCGGTAAAAGCGAACTTTCGCCTCCAGACTCGCGTCCAGGTCATCGCCCTGTTGATCCGTCTTGAAATCGATGATGTCGGCAGCCACCACCGTCTTGCCGTGCTTTGCCAGCACCAGTCGATCGATGGAACCGGACAGCAATCCCGAATCGGTAGAGATCAAGATCTTTTGTTCGGGCAACGGGTGCCAGCTGAGTTGCTGGCGGTCGAGCTGTCTGGCTACGGTTGCCGAGAACCCCAAATCCTCCAACGACTGATAAGCCGATTGACTCAGCGCGCGTCCCACCTGTTCTTGCGCGATGAAGCGGTAAAACAGATCCGACCATTCTTGAAATTGTTTGCGGTGACCCGGAAGCACGCGCATCATCGCTGCGTGCAACGCGTCGACCTCGGGAATGTCCTGATCGGTCCACGTTAGTTGTTCGAAACAGCTGTGGATCGCCGTGCCCGTTTCTCGAGCATGCAGATTCTCGAAACGGAAGACATCACCGACCCGCGTTTGCCCGCCACCTTCCAATCCAGATGGGCTGATGCGCGGCAACCGCCGTGGTTGTTGGGAAGGACGAAACCGAATCACTTTGGGAGCCACCGTCGCCACGGGACTCGCAGCACTCGGCTCAGGCTTCGACTCCGCTGGTTGCGCCCAATCAGGGTTTCCTACCTGGTACGGCACCGTTTCTGGCCTCGCGCGTGCGGATCCCAACAAGGCCGCCCGGACCAGTCCGGACCACTTTTTCGGAATCGAGCGTTCGTTTTCGGTCGAGGGCGCGATGATCATATGCAGGCTGTGGATGGCCCGCGTCATGGCGACATACAGCACGCACAGCGACTCGTTAATCTGGCCGGTAAACGTCTCGGTAAACATCTGCTGGAAGTTGGCCGGCAGAATGTCTACGACTTTCTGGTTGGCAAACGCGCAAACCTGATCGATCGAGTCGGTGGGACGCGGTCGATGGAACACAAACGGACTGTGCAGGCCCGCCAGGTTCTTATCCAATTCAGGTAACACCACGATATCGAACTGCAGACCCTTGGCCTGATGGATGGTCATTACGCGGACCATCGACTGGTTGGGGTCGGGAATGCGTTGCCGATCCAGAATCTCCAAAAAGTCGCGCGTGCGCAGAGTGCTGGTGGAATCGTAGGCCACCGCCAGATCCACCAGCTGTTCCAGTCGTCGTGCGTCTCGCGGCGTGACGTGCGGAGCGATCTTTTCTGCATAGCGCGCCATGGTCTTGCCGTAACCGTCTTGAATCAGTTCGGTGCGCACTTGCTGAGCGGCGCGGGCCGTGGCGGCAAGGTCGTCCACATTCACCAGACGAAACGAATCGGCCAGAGGGCTGTGGATCAAGCGAAACGCGGCAATGCGATTGCCCGGATGATCAGCGAGTTCCAACAGGCTGCGCATGTAAAGCACGGCTGCCGAGTCGACCAATGGATTGCCACCCTCTTCGCTGGCAGCAACCCCCAGGTGACGCAACTGGTACATCATGTCGGCGACGGCTTCGTTCGTGCGCAATAACACGCCGATTTCGCGATGTGGACAGGTTTGCGTGAGCTGCTGGATGCGAGTCGCCGCATAACGTCGGGTCACGCGTGGGTCCGGCGCGCCCTCGGCGTCGGCGGGAGCGATTTCGAGGGTGACGTGACCTTCCAGTTCGGTGCGCGCTGTCGAGTGATCGGGAAACGCTTCGGACCACTTCCGGATCGGATCCTCGTAACGCTCCAGCCGCGGATGACGCGCCATGTTTTTGAAAACCTGATTCACCGTATCGACCACCACCGGCGACGAGCGATAACTCAGGTTCAGCGGCCGTTGGTCCAGGTCAGCGAATTCATCACCGACGGCTTCAAAAATTTCGGCAACGCCACCTCGCCAGCCATAAATGGCCTGTTTTGTATCACCGACACAAAAGAACGAGCCTGAGCGATGCGAGCCGCGGCTGTGCACGGCGTCCGTGGCGAACTTCCGAATGATCTGCCATTGCTCGGGCGACGTATCCTGAAACTCGTCAAGCAACAGGTGCGAGATACGCGAGTCCAGGCGGAATGTCAGTTGATCGATGCCCACTTCGTCACGCGCGACGAAGCGTGATAACTCGCGCGTGACATCGGCGAATCCCAGCATCCTGGCTTGCCGCTTCAGCGCGTCAACTTCCTGCGTGTATTCCATTAACAAGTCGCAGGCCGCCGTCGTGCGGAGTGCAACCTGTTGAACCAGCGAAGCGCGGGTGTGAGCAATGATGGGACGATAGACTTCGATCAGGGCTTCATCGATGGGCTTGCGCGAAAACGTCGACTCCCGACCAGCCACCTTGGCTGCGATGCCGCGCTCCAACAGTGCGTCCCAGTCGCCGGAGATGGCTCGCAAATAATCGGCCTCAATCGTGTCTTTGAACTGAGGGAAACTGACTCGCGCTTCGTGCAGCGTTTCCAGTGCCTGTTCCCATTCCTGAGCATTCAGAGGAGTCGTCCGCGGAACCTGCTCCCAGGCTTGGCGCGCCGATTGAATGAAAATCTGAAACGCATCCTGCACCGTGTTGCTCACCAAGGCGTTGATGCCGCGAGTGGTTTCGCCTTTGGCCAGCATGTGCAGGATCGTCAACAGCTGTTGATTGGATCCGCCCGCCAACATTTGCCGGACGGCTCGGTCCTGTTGAACCAGTTCCTGGATTTCGTCACAGATGACCCAGCCGGCTGGCAGACGCAGCTCGAAGGCGTAGCACCGAGCCAGTTGAGCGAACAGGGCATCGATCGTGCCAATGCGGACTCGATGCAATTGATCAACGAACGTACCCAGCAATTCGGCACATTGGACGCGTGATAACTCCAAGTCAATCTGCGACGCGAGTTCCTCGCGGGCCGACTGGTCGATCACCGCATTGGCCAAACGCAGCCACACGCGATCAAGGATTTCGCCGGCGGCCTTGCGAGTGAAGGTGGTCGCCAGAATCTGATCGACGCGCGCACCGGAAGCCAACAGTGCCAAATAGCGATTCGACAGCTGATAGGTTTTGCCGGTACCGGCGGAAGCCCGTATCAGCTCGTTTTGGAATTCTCGTTCCAACATCGGCGATGCGGCTTGTTTTCGGTACCGCCCTTGGTAGATGCTTTCGTGCGACGTCACTGCTTACTCACTTCATGGATGTTCTTGGGTTGTTCCTTCCGTGCAAACGTTTTCAACGGTTCAACGCATCACGTTGTCCAGACATATGGATCCCAGTTCACGACCACCCAACACCATGTCTTCACTGGGCGGCCAGAACTTCGAATCACGGATTTTGCGAATGACGTCTCGTGCCACGTCATCGGCTTTGGCTAACTGTTCGGGTGTCCAGCTGGCCACCAGCATGGCCGTGGATTGGATGTCTTTGGGCAAAGCGATGAAGCCCAGGTCGACGGGGCCTTCGATTCCCAGCGGCACCACCAGGTGGCGATACAGGGGCAATTGCAGATCGATCCATTCGTCGCGTCGCATGTGCGTCTGTTCCGGGCGACGTGCCTGTTCGCCTGATTTGTAATCGAACACAGCGTAGCGGCCGGTGGACGGGTGGTAGTCGACTCGATCCACGCGACCAACGATGTGAATCGGCTTGCCGTCCACCTGCCACACCATTCCAGCGTCTCCGACTTCGGTATGTTCGATCTTCCAGCCGGCGGCGGCCCGGGCGGCTTGAATTTCCGCAAAGGCGTAAAGCCGTGCGCGTATTTGTTCCAGCTGAATGCGCACGGCGGGCAGTGGATGGTCGCCAAAGCGACGCGTTGCCAGAGCATCCAGTTCCGCGTCCAAAACATCGCGAATCACGTCTGGATCGCTCGAGTCCTTCTCCGGCGAGTCGCCGAAACGCTGCAACACATCGTGCAACAACGTGCCGAATGAGGGTGCGTCCATCTCGGCTAACCGATCATCGACGCTGCGCAATTTGGCGATGTGCTGCAAATAGAAGCGATAGGGGCACGCCAGGTAAGCGCGGAACTGGGTCACGCTGATTTGATCGAAATCGCCGACGCGGCCAGGTTCGGGCGGTTCCAGAATCACATCCGGATCACCAGCAAACAATGTGGGACGCGCGGTGGCGTCAGGATTCTCGTAGAAACGAATCACGCGGCGAGCCACCGTCTCGGCGCTGTCGGCAAACAGGATCCGACTGGGAATCAAGGGGTCGCCTTCACGCGTGGTGCGTCCCGCGACAAAACGAACGTGGTCGCGCGATTGGATGATCAGCCGCGCCGAATAAAGGTCACGCGCCAGTCGTCGCTGGTTGTCGTCCAGACCCAACAACGTTCGCAGCCGGTTGGGTAGGAACATGTCCGCGTTCAGCGATTGCGGAATCACTCCTTCATTGACGTTCAACACCACCAGTCCTTCGGCATCGTCGTATGGCAATTCCAGCCATCCCAGGATCTCAACGGCATCCGGCAAATGATCTTCCGGCACCCGCTGGTCGCCCAGTGATTCGATCAACAGCTGGATCGCGTCGGCGGCGTGTAAGCGTGGCAATAACGGATCGGGGATTTCGTCCCAAGATTCCATGACTTCACGAGTAGCTCGCAAAGCCGTCAGCTGATCGTGGTCCAGCGTTCGATCCTGGAACAGAGTTTGAAACAGCTGCGCGATGGGTGTTTTCCAGTCGACCAGCGGTTTTCGCCGCTTGGTGAATCCGCGCAAACAGCGTTCGACATCCTCGGTAATCTTGCGTGCGCAGCCAGCCGAACTGGACGAGCCCCACCACGTGCCCCAACGGTCGGGCAAATGTCGCTGGTAGTAGTCATCCAATTGAGCCAGCCAGTCAATCACGGGTGCGCGTGCATCCAGATAGGCAGCCAGATCGGGATGACGAACCAGTGCGGCAAAGTCCGAGTAGGTGCGCGATCCCAGCCACGCGGCCACCGCCGACAGCAAACGTAGCGGACCACTGCGGCTCACCAGACGGCCCGGCCCAAAACGCGTGGTTACACCATGCGCGCTGAAGTACCGTTGAACCGTAGGTACCAGCGATTCGTCGGGGACACCGATCGTCACCGAATCGGCAGGCAGTTCATTGGCGATTTCGGCTACGAACTCGACACCGGCGATCACCTGATCATCAATCGATTCCACAACCCTCAGGTGTTCGTCCTTCAGAGGCAGAGCCGCCTGGCACCAGGCCTCGGGTAACAGACACCCATGCTCGTCGAACGTTTCAGCCTTCTCCTGGGGCGCGAATACCAGCGCGGTGACCGCCCCTGAAACGTCATCCAGCATCCGTCGCATGGTGCGGTTCAAGTCGACCGTTCCCAGCAGCACCAGTTGTCCGTTGAATCGACACTCATGTCGATCGATAGCGACCAGACGTGCCGTTTGACGGTCCCATAACTCCAGGTCATCCAATAGCGAGAGGTAGCGATTCTGAATTCGCGCTAAGGCATCCCAGCGATCGTGCTCGCGGAAGTCTTCAAAGTCCCGATCGGCCTGTTCTAAAACCTGAGCAAAATTCAGCCGGTCGGATGCCAATTCGCGATGCAGTCGCCGCAGGACCTGGCCCAACTGCATCCAGGAAACCGTATCTTCGGCTTCGGGCAATTGGGGCGTGAGTGCGGTCAGCCATTCGCGCGGCGATTGACGCAAGGCTTCAGCCCAGGCCAGCGTTTGCACCAGCGGGTGTGCGAAGGGGCGTCGTGGCGCGTACAGCAACTCAGGCAATTGCCCGACGGTGGTGATCAGCGGGGGAGAGAGCGCCAAAGCGTGACGTTCGGCCGCAATCGCCAGGTGTTCCTGCAGGCGACGTCCCACTCGACCGCCCGGCACCACCACCACGACCTCCGACATATCCCAGGTGTGCTGAGTGCCGTAGGTTTGTGCCAAATAAGCGACTGCCGCGTCCAGCGGCCGCTGGGTCCATCCCAGAAAAATCCGTTCCAACGACATCGGATTACCCAATGCCTCCTTTCCTTGTAACCCTCAGCATAACCGGATCCTGAGGGTCTATCAAAAGGGTGCAAATCGGTACGGCGGATCATCTTGCCGCCATTGAGAAGTGTCGTGGCGCGGTGTGACACATCTGGTCACTCACGAGCGAAAAAGGCGGCCGAAACTGGGAAAACCGCGGAGAAAATGCGGCAGATTCCGGGCGACTATTTGAGCAGCGGCTGCGCCGTGCCGTCGGCCCCGGTTTCCATGATGCCGGCAGCGCGCGAGTCGGCGGTCCAGACCTTGCCGTCGGCGCTGGTCAGCCCGACCGGATTCTTGAACATGTCGCCCTGGCTCCACTTCGCGGGAGCTTCCCCTTCGGCGACCTTCCACAGGCACTTGCCGTACCCGTCGCTGACGATCGCTGTCTTATCGTCCAACAGCGTCACATCGTTGGGGAACTCGAATGGCTGTTTCTCGACCACGACCTCGACTTGTCCGTCGCCAGAGACCCGTCGCAGATGATGTTTGCCGCGAGAAACGACCCACACGCGGTTGGCTCCGTCGATGTCGATACCACCGGGCGCTACCACCTCAGCATACCGCTCGACTTTCCCGTCCTTGGTAATTCGATACAGGGCATGGGTTTCCAGATCGGAAACGTGAATCGTCCCGTCGCTTCCCACGGCCAACCCCATGGGCATGCCGATTGTGCCGTTAGCCAGAGGCACCGGCTTGCCCGATTCATCAAACCGATAAACTTCTCGATTCTGCGTGCATCCAGCCAAAACCCGGTTGTCGCCATCTACGGCAACGCAGCGGATTCGATTCAGCGGCGTATTGAATTTTTTGGACCCTTTGAAAAACACTTCCAGCTTATCGCCGCTGACTTTCCATATGCCTGGCAAGCCCGAATCGGCGACATACAAGGTCCCGTCAGCCGCTCGAGCCACGTCCAACGGATATTGGATCTTATCCTGAGCGACCGCGACGCCCGCACACAACCACAGGATCGTCAACGTGAACAACAGGGTCGAAATAGGTCGCATCACTTCCTCGAACTTCTGTTATACAAACCGTGAAAGTCTAGTTTTCCTGCGCAGTATTGAGCGATCCCGATGTACATCGGTGATTTGGCGTGGTTATGCCCCCCCGGCCACTAAGTTGCTGGTTTCGGCCTCGGGCCGCGCGGTCGCCATTGTTCCACAGAGACGCCCATGGCGACAACCCAATACGAGCCATCGCTCGTCCGGCTCTGCCGAAGTACATCCGGATCGCTGACTTGGGCGCGAGACGCAAGATGTCACTTGGTGGTACCGATTTGCGGGACGGCAGGTGGCAGCACTCTTCGGTCTTTACGTCGCGGTGAGACCTGCGGTTCAAGTCAGCCGGCGCGTTGACGTAAGGCGTGTCTGAATTTAGTATTACGAGGATGAACGCGCGAACCATTCTGAGCGCTTATACGGTCGCCATCGTGTTGGTGGGTGGCTCGGCTTCCTATGCACAGACCGAGCCCACGCGCGAGCAGGTTGAGTTCTTCGAGACGAAGATTCGCCCGGTCCTGGTCGAAAAGTGCGTCAAATGCCACGGACCCAAGAAGCAGGAGTCCGGATTGCGGCTCGACACGCACGCCGCGGCGCTCCAAGGTGGCGAATCGGGTGCCGCCATCACGCCCGGCAAACCAGATGAGAGTCTGCTGTTAGAAGCCATCCGGTACGAGTCGCTGGAGATGCCTCCCACCGGGCAGTTGGACGACGCGGTGATCGCGGACTTTGCCCGCTGGGTGGAATGGGACGCTCCCTGGCCGAATCACGCCGCATCGATTATCCGCACATTGGCGATCACCGACGAGGATCGCGCTTACTGGTGTTTTCAACCCGTGGCTGAAATCACGCCTCCCGTCGCCACCGATTGGAGCCGTTCGGCGATCGACGGGTTTATTCTTCGCAAGATGGACGCCGCTGGTTTATCACCCGCGCCGCGCGCAAACCCGGCCGCGCTGGTCCGCCGTATGTATTTCGATTTGATCGGCTTGCCTCCCAGCCCCGACCAGGTCGCGGCGTTTGTGAGTGATCCATCTGATGCCGCTTATGCGGCCATGGTGGATCGCCTGTTAGATAGTCCTCAGTACGGCGAGCGTTGGGCTCGGCACTGGCTGGACCTGGTGCGTTACGCCGAATCGGACGGGTACAAGCAGGACGCGTACCGACCACACGCCTGGCGGTACCGCGACTATGTCGTACGATCCTTCAACGCCGACAAGCCATACGATCGCTTTGTGCAGGAACAACTGGCGGGCGACGAACTGGCACCCAACGATCCCGACGCCTTGATCGCCACCGGATTCCTTCGGCATGGCATCTACGAATACAACCAGCGCGACGTGCGGACGCAATGGAATGGCATGATCGACGAGGCGGTGGAAGTCACGGCCGATGTGTTCATGGGCCTGGGAATGCAATGTGCCCGTTGTCACGACCATAAGTTCGACCCGCTGCTGCAACGCGACTACTACCGCTTGCGTGCTTTCTTCGAGCCGATGGTGCAGCGCGAGATGTTTGTCGCTGACTCTGCCACTATGCAGAAACACCAACAGGCTACTCGAGCCTGGGAAGCGTCAACCGACAAGGTCCGCCATCAGATCGACCAGATCGAAGCTCCTCATCGACAACGTGTCGCTCAGGCAGCCGTCGACAAGTTTCCGCCCGACATTCGCCCGATGATCCGTCGTGAAGCCGCCCAACGCAGCCCGCTGGAAAACCAGCTGGTCGCCTTGGTTCAACGCCAGATCGACGAGGAATACGCCAAGCTGGACTTCGAGAAAAAGCTGAAGGGCGACGAGAAAACCACGTGGAAGACGCTGCAGGAGCAGTTGAAGCAACTCAAAGAATCGAAGCCCGTTGCCGATTCGCTGGCTTACATTGTTACCGATGTCGGACGCCAGGCTCCGGCCACCAAGATCCCGGGCGAGGATGCCGAGATCGCGCCGGGTTATTTGACGGTGTTGGACAATGCGACCGTCGAGATTCCGGCGCTGCCCGATTCGACGCCGTCCACCACCGGACGTCGTTTAGCGTTGGCACAATGGTTGACTCGCCCCGATCATCCGCTGACCACGCGTGTGATTGTGAACCGCGTCTGGCAGTATCACTTTGGTAGCGGGCTGGTTGCTACCAGCAGCGATTTCGGCCGACTCGGTGATCCGCCATCGCACCCGGAACTGCTGGACTATTTGGCCGGCTACTTTGTGGACCAGGGTTGGAGTTTCAAACAGCTGCATCGACTGATTGTGATGTCGGCCGCTTACCAGCAGTCGGCGCATCACCCCGACGTCGAGGCTGCGATGCGCGTCGATCCGCAAAACCGATTGGTATGGCATCGGTCGATACGGCGGATGGATGCTGAGCAGATTCGCGATGCAACTCTGGCGGTGACGGGTGAACTGGATACCAAGTTGGGTGGGCCCAGTGTGGAATGGAGTGTGCCGCGACGCACGTTGTATAACAAGATCTTTCGCAACAAACGCGACCCCTTGCTGCAGGCCTTCGACGGACCGGACGGGATTGTCAGCACGGCGGAACGCAATGTGACGACGACACCGATTCAGGCGCTGCTGCTGATCAACGGACAGTGGATGCTGGAGCGGGCCGACAAACTGGCCACTCGCGTCCATCGTCATTCGCCGCACGATGGCCATCGGCTCGAGCGTCTGTTCCAGCTGGTCTACGGCCGACCACCCACTCAGCAAGAGCAATCTGCAAGCCTGGCGTTCCTTGATCAGGCGTCGGCATCGGCTCAGCTTTCGAAACCACACCCAACGGTGGCATTCAACGCTGCCAGGAAATCCGACCGAGCGTTGGAGGTGGGCGAAAAAGGATCGTTGCCTCAGCTTGCGGAACTGAACACACAAACAAACTTCACGGTTCAGGCCGACGTGATCCTCAAAGCGATGTACGAAGATGCTTCGGTGCGCACGATTGTTTCGCAATGGAATTCGAGCAAACAAACCGACGGCTGGTCGCTGGGAGTGACCAGCAAAAAGTCGTCGTATGAGCCGCGAAATCTGATTCTGCAGTTGGTCGGAAACAATGCCCAGGGCAAACGCACCTATGAAGTCATCGCTTCGGACCTGCATTTGGAATTGAATCACCCGTACCGCGTGACCGTCCAGGTCCGTTTGGCACAGCAACAACCACCAGGCGTGAAGTTCGAGGTGGTCGACCTGGCGAATCAGTCGCGACGAACGTCAGAACAACCGCACCAGGTGGTCGCCGTCGATC
>CAJHYY010000494.1_pt1 | contig 14101 bp, 7 predicted proteins | sample 9198861 | NCBI WGS metagenome assembly CAJHYY01 (sample SAMEA7708377, study PRJEB35096) | sediment metagenome | biome: marine neritic benthic zone biome [ENVO:01000025]; feature: sediment [ENVO:00002007]; material: shallow marine sediment [ENVO:03000034] sea grass bed [ENVO_01000059] ... | reverse complement strand
CCGACATCAAGAAGATTCTGCTGATTGGCTCGGGCCCGATCGTGATTGGTCAGGCCTGCGAATTCGACTATTCCGGCACTCAGGCCTGCAAGGCGCTGCGTGAGGAAGGTTACGAGGTCGTGCTGGTCAATTCCAATCCGGCCACGATCATGACCGATCCCAATATGGCCTCGCGGACTTACATCGAGCCGCTGGACTGGCGGATCGTCGAAAAAGTGATCGCCGAAGAGCGTCCCGATGCGCTGCTGCCCACCCTCGGCGGCCAGACGGGCCTGAACGTGGCGATGGACCTGTTTCGCGAGGGCGTGCTCGAAAAATACAACGTGGAATTGATCGGAGCCAAAGCGGATGTGATCGCCAAGGCCGAGGAACGCGATCAATTCAAACGGGCCATGGAAAAAATCGGCCTGGAAGTCTGTCGCGGCGAGACCGTGCATGCCATCGAGGAGGCTCGGCAAGTTCAGAAAGAGGTCGGTTTGCCTTGTGTGGTGCGGCCCAGCTTCACGCTTGGCGGTTCCGGTTCGGCCGTGGCCTACAACCGGGAAGAATTCGATACGCTTGTCCGTCGCGGGCTGGACCAGTCGCCGATTTCCGAAGTGCTGATCGAGGAATCGGTACTCGGCTGGAAAGAGTTTGAGATGGAGGTGATGCGCGACCTGGACGATAACGTCGTGATCATCTGTTCGATCGAGAACTTCGATGCGATGGGAGTGCACACGGGCGATTCGATCACCGTGGCGCCTGCCCAGACCCTGACCGACAAAGAATACCAGCGGATGCGCGACGCCAGCCTGGCGGTGATTCGGGAAATCGGCGTCGAGACCGGCGGGTCGAATATCCAGTTCGCGATCGAGCCGGACACGGGGCGGATGATTGTGATCGAGATGAATCCTCGAGTCAGTCGATCCAGTGCTCTGGCATCCAAAGCAACCGGTTTCCCGATTGCCAAGATCGCCGCCAAGCTGGCGATCGGCTATCGGCTACACGAGTTGCCCAACGACATTACCCGAGAAACCAAAGCCTGCTTTGAACCCACGATCGACTACGTGGTCACCAAAATCCCGCGTTTCGCGTTCGAGAAGTTTCCCGAAGCCGACGCCACATTGACCACCCAGATGAAGAGTGTGGGTGAAACGATGGCGATCGGCCGCACCTTCAAGGAATCGTTCCAGAAAGCACTTCGGGGGTTGGAAGTCGGCCGCTTTGGTTTCGGGTCGGACAATAAGGACCTGTGGGGTACGGACCGGATGCCCGACCGCGAAGAAGTGCTGGCCAAGTTGTCACAACCCAATGATCAACGCGTGTGGTATATCCGCTACGCCATCAAGAGCGGTATGTCGCGTGACGAACTCTACCGCTTAACGTCCATCGACCCCTGGTTCCTGGATCAGTTGTTTGAACTGGTCGAATTGGAAGATGAACTCGCTACGTACACCGCGCTGAACGAAATACCGGCGACCTTGTTGCGGAAGGCCAAGCAATCTGGTTTTTCGGATCGGCAGCTGGCCACGATTCTCAACGCGAATGAAATGGCGGTGCGAGAACATCGGAAGTCACTGGGCATCGCCGCGATATTCAAGTTGGTGGATACCTGTGCGGCCGAATTCGAGGCCTACACGCCGTACTTCTATTCGACCTACGAAGAGGAAGACGAGACGCCTGCTCGCGAACCGGGGAAGAAGCGGATCATGATCCTGGGCGGCGGGCCCAATCGCATCGGTCAGGGGATCGAATTCGATTACTGTTGCTGTCACGCGAGTTTTGCACTTCGCGAAATGGGCATCGAATCGATCATGGTGAATTCGAATCCCGAAACCGTCAGCACGGACTACGACACCAGCGACTTGCTGTTCTTCGAACCGCTGACAGCCGAGGATGTGCTGAACATCTACGATGTGGTTCAGCCCGACGGTGTGATCGTGCAGTACGGCGGTCAAACACCGCTGAACCTGGCTCGAGCGTTGGCCACCGCAGGGGTCCCGATCATCGGCACCAGTGTGGATACCATCGAGGCCGCCGAAGACCGCGAGAAATTCCAACGCTTGTTAGAACGCGTCGGCTTGAAGCAGCCGGCCAATGGAATTGCTCGCAACATGAATCAGGCCCGGGCCGAAGGCGCGAAAGTTGGTTTTCCCGCCCTGGTCCGACCCAGCTATGTACTGGGTGGTCGCGCGATGGAGATTTGCTACGACCAGGAACAGTTCGAAAAGTTCGTGGCCGAAGCATTCGTCGTCGCCCAGGGCCAGCCGGTCCTGATCGATCGCTTTCTGGAAGACGCAACCGAAGTCGATGTGGATTGCATTTCCGACGGACACGACGTAGTCGTGGTTGGGATCATGGAGCACATTGAAGAAGCTGGAGTCCACTCGGGAGATTCCGCATGTGCGATTCCACCCTACAGCCTGCCCGGTCCGGTGGTGCAGGAAATCCGCGAAGCCACGGTCGCCATGGCGAAACACTTGAAGGTGGTCGGATTGATGAACGTGCAATACGCCATCAAGAAAGAAGACGGCCAACTGAATGTGTATGTGCTGGAGGTGAATCCTCGGGCCAGCCGTACTGTTCCCTTTGTGGCGAAAGCTACCGGAGTCCCGATCGCGAAAATGGCAGCCAAAGTCATGGCGGGGACCACGCTGGCAGAATTGGATTTTCTCCGCGAGCCGATTCCGGCACACGTGTCGATCAAAGAAAGTGTGTTCCCATTCCGAAAGTTCGTCGGCGTGGACATCGTTCTCGGCCCCGAAATGCGGAGTACGGGTGAAGTGATGGGTGTCAGTGAACGCTTTTCGCTGGCGTTCGCCAAAAGTCAGTTGGCCGCCGGAATCGTATTGCCGACGGTGGGCAAAAAGATCTTTCTTAGCGTGGCGAAACGACACAAGGACCATGTGGTGGGATTGGCACGTCGGCTATCGGACATGGGTTACGACCTGATGGCGACGCGCGGTACTGCGGCCAAGCTGGAAGAAGCCGGCATTGAAGTCGAGACGGTCAAGAAGATTGCCGAAGGACATCCCAATCTGCTGGATCAACTGATCGACGACAATGTTTCATTGGTAATGAACACGCCCAATGGCAAAGGCGCGCGAACCGATGAAGGTCGTATTCGGGCTGCGGCCGTGCAGCACGGTGTCCCTTGCATCACGACCATCCAAGCGGCTGAAGCAGCCGTGATGGCGATGGAAGCGCTCCGCGAAGAAGAAATGCGCGTGCAGGCGATTCAGGATCGATTCGCGATGAACGTGCAGGAAGTGTGAGTGTTTCACCGCAGAGGAGCAGAGTACGCCGAGAAGTCTTAGTCCTTCTTGACGGCTCGGCGCATGCTGGGAATCAGTACGGCCAGAGCGCCGAGGACCAGGCCCAGGAACGTTAACGCATATCCCATCCCGTACTTGGCAAACAGCAACGGCAGATCAGCTGGCATCAAGGATCAATCTTTGTTAGCGGAGCAAACATCTTTCCGTCGAGGCAAGCCCGGCGGGGGGTAGCTGGCCAGTCATTGATCCAACGGGACAAGCCCGTTGGAGATTTTCATTTTCTACCCGGCATCGTTCCATTGTAAATCGCCGCGGTACGCTTGTCACTCGCCGGTTTTCGCGGGGTTCAGTCGTCCGCGAACCTCTTCGACCAGCTGGCCAACCGGTACGGTGGATTGTTCGCCGGTTGCCAGTTGCTTCAGCGTACAGGTGCCGGCGGCGAATTCATCTTCACCGGCGATCACGGCCAGCGAAAACCCGCGCTGGTCGGCGTATTTCATCTGCTGTTTGATTTTTCGAGTATCCGGATACACTTCGGTCGCGATGCCGGCCGCTCGCAACTTGGCAGCCAGGCTCAGGTACTCGTTGGTGAACTTGGCGTCGAACAACAGAATCAAGACTTCAGCCGACGTCTGCGCGCTGCCCAGCAAATCCATTTCCTCCATGGCCGCCAACAGCCGATCCAAGCCCAGCGATGCACCCACCCCAGGCAGCTCCTGCTTGGTGTACAGTCCAGCCAGGTTGTCGTAACGACCTCCTGAACACACGCTGCCGATCTCGACCATGTCGTCCAGGTAAGTTTCGAACACCACGCCGGTGTAGTAGTCCAGACCACGGGCGATCGAGACATCCAGTTTCAGGCGGCCGGACTCCACGCCGGCAGCGGCAGCCCCTTCGACCAATCCACGCATCTGCTGGATGCCGTGAGCCGCCAGTTCGTTTTGGCCCACCAGCGAGTCCAAGGCATTCAGCACGTCCGTATGGGTGCCGCTGATTTCGGAAAACTCGAGTATCTGTTCGGTTTGTTGTGTCGAGGTGTTGGCTTCGCGCTGCAGCTCTTCGGCTACTTTGTCACGACCGGCCTTGGCCCGTTTGTCGAGTGCACGAAGCACGGCAACCGAGTGATCGGCCAAGGACAGCTGTTGCAACAATCCGTTCAAAACGCCGCGATGGTTGATGCAGATCGTGAAGCGATCGAACCCCAGGGCACGCAGTAGATCGTGGATCACCAACCCCGTTTCGGTGTCAGAGACGAGGCTTTTGGTGCCGATGGTGTCGAAATCGCATTGCATGAATTCGCGATAGCGACCGCGCTGTTGTTTTTCGCCACGCCACACCAGTCCGATGTGGTAACGCTTGAAGGGTAATCCCAGCTGAGGCGCATGTTGAGCCGCGAAGCGCGCCAGCGGTACGGTCAAATCAAATCGCATTCCGACTTTGCGACCGCCATTATCCTCGAACCGATACATCTGCCGATCGGTTTCGTCGCTGCCTTTGCCGGCAAGGATTTCGTAGTATTCGAGTACGGGCGTATCGATCGGATTGAATCCGTAAGATCGATACACTTGTTGCGCGATGGCAATCAACCGCTCGCGCGGAATCATCTGCGCGGGTAAGAAGTCGCGAAAGCCTTTCAGCGTTCTCGGCTGAATGATCCCCATGGAGAAAGTCGTTCCAAACTTGGATGGCGGGAGTGTCAAAAGTCGCGTAAGCGACTCGTGTGGGTTGGATTACGTTGGGACACAAGCAGGTCAACGGAAGTTCACGCGACTACCGGCAACAACGGCGGTTTGCGGCTGCGAATGGAATCCGAACGAGGCTGGAAGATCGCCTCGGCAAATTCATCGATTTGTTCGGCAGTTTCGAAATACTGGTCGTAGGTCCAATTCTCTTCGTATTCACATTCGTCCGTGGTGTAGTCGCGACAAATCTGCGGACGAGTATCGTAAATGCCGCAACGATTGTCTTCACCCAGGTGCTTACACACCGCGTGCACCAGCAGATACCACACATCTTCTTCCAGGAAGACGGTGGCGCCCTCGTGAAGCAAATACCAGCGAATGAATTCGAAGTCGCTGACCGTTTTAGGAGTCTCGATGGGCAGGGCGAAGTAGCGGCAACACTTGGCGGTGCAGAAATCGCAGAGCACCTGATCAGGACTCAATTGATCGCGTTGCGGTCTGACCGGAGGCAGCTTCTTTTTGGACATGGACGATTCGTCTTGGAGGGCCATAGCACGTGCAAACTGCGGTCAAGCATATCAGAAAGGGAGTTAGGGAGAAGGCGAGAGGCGGCGGAGGTAGATGGGGTAGCTGGCCAGTCGTGCTTCCCCCGGGACAAGCCCGGGGGAGAGCCGCTGTTCGGCTTAGCACGGGGTTAGCGGCACGCGCGAACTGCTGAACGAATTCCGTCAACCTGCATCACGTGGCGACGATCCGATGAAAATGCAACTGCACTTCCCGTTGAACGACGCGCCGTACGCCCTCGACCAGGCATCGTGGTTCGTTGTCTTGTTGCCCCAGCCGAATCACTTCGTCCAGTGAGGTTCCTGGCGGCACGCTGAAGGTGGACTGATTGATAATCTGGTTGCCCGCATCCAGTTCGGGCACGATGAAGTGGCAAGTGGCACCGTAGGTCAGCATCCGCATGGCGAACGCGTCATGGTACGGTCGAATCCCGGGAAAGCTGGGTAGTAGTCCATGGTGCAGATTGATGAGCCGCCCACCGGCGAACTTCCAGCAGCTTTCGGGAGGAAGGATCCGCATGTAGCGAGCTAACAGGATGTAATCGACTTCGTATTGGTCGATGAGTTCGACCATCTGGTGATCATCAGCTCGCCCATCGCCGTTGCCGATATCGTGCCAGGGGACTTGAAACTGTTCGGCAATCCCCCGGCAGGAAGGTCGGTTGCCCATCATCACGGCAACTTCCGCGTTGATCAATCCGTCGCGCACGGCCCGCAACACGGCCAGCGGCGCTTCCGGTCGGTAGGTTGTGCAGATCGCCAATCGCGGTTTCGTTTTCCGCTCTTCGGGTGACCAGACCCGCACCGACAACCCTTTGGGTCCACCGATTTGCTGCAGTTGCGATCGCAGGTCGGTGATATCCGAAGTTTGCAGTTCGATCCGCAACAGCATCGCGAACAGGGCTGCTTCGTCGTGATCGTACATCTGGATTTCGGCGATGTTGGCGCCCAGTCCAGTGACGAAATGAATGATGGGGTCGGCCAGGCCAACGTGGTCGGGACCAACCGCGGTGATCACGATTTGCATGGATGACGTTACGCTGCGGCCGAAGCTCGATGGTAGAACTGGTCCACAACCTTCACGACCTGCTGTTGTTGCACTTCGGTCGCGGCTGGCGAAATCGGTAAGCTCAAGACTTCTTCAGCTGCTTGCTCGGTCACCGGCAGGCTGCCGGATTCATAACCCAACGATTGAAAACACGGCTGCCGGTGGAGCGGAATCGGGTAATAGATCTCGCTGCCGATCCCGTGATCTGCCAAGTGGGCTCGTAGCGCATCGCGCTGGCCGTCGGGGACACAAACGGTGTACTGATTCCAAACGTGGCCGTTACCAGTGGCTGTCTTGGGCAACCGCAATCGCTGATCCAGCCCAGCCTCGGTGAACAGAGCCTGATAGCGGTCTGCATTGGCGACCCGCGTGGCATTCCATTGAGCGACATTCTGGAGTTTGACGCGCAAACAGGCCGCTTGGAACGTATCCAGCCGACTGTTGATACCCACGACGGAATGGTGGTAACGCGGTTTCATCCCGTGGGCCGCGTACAGTCGAAGCGCTTCGTCATATTTCGCGTGGGGCGTGGTCAGCATTCCCCCGTCGCCCAGGCCGCCCAGATTCTTGGTCGGGTAGTAACTAAAGCAACTGATGTCGCCCATACTCCCCGCCTTGCGGCCTCGGTAAGTAGCCGATACGGCTTGCGCCGCGTCCTCGACCACGTGGATTCCGTTGGGCTTGGCCAGACTCATGATCGGATCCATGTCAGCGCATTGCCCAAACAGATGTACGGGAATGATCACCTTGGTCTGGGGTGTAAGGACGCGCTGTACGGCAGCCGGGTCGATGTTGAAGGTCGATGGATCAATGTCGGCGAACACGATCTGGGCGCCTAAACGCCAAACGCAGCTGGCCGTGGCAAAAAACGTGAAGCTGGGAATCACGACTTCGTCACCGGGGCCCACACCCAAAGCCATCAACGCCAACAGTAACGCATCACTGCCCGAAGCGCATCCAATGGCGTGAGGAACATCGCATAAGGCGGCCAGCTCTTGTTCCAGTCCGGTGACATCCGGACCGTAAAGAAAACGACCGCTATCGATGACCTGTTCCAGTGCGTCGAGTAGCTTCTGCTTCAGGGGTCGGTTTTCGCCAACAATATCCAGCAGTGGAACCTGGGGTTTTTCCATCCTTGGAACCTTCCCTCAGTTGAAGATCGTCGTGGTTAAGCGGCCAGAGAATAGGCCGTGCTTGCAAGCAGGTCAAGATCGCTAGCATTCGCTCTGCGTTGCTAACACTCAGAGTGTTGTTATTTCGCGCAAAGTTAGCGACCAACGGGAGCGATTTGGTGCTGGACGAGCGGTAGCTCGCATTTGGTTGTGGCCCCCGGCCACTCTGCGTCCTCTGTGGTAATAGAAAAACCACAGAGGACACTGGGAAACAGAGAACTTCCCTCGATCTTTTTCCTACTTCAACCCGGGTACCGGATTACTGGTGGCTTTCGGTGTGGCGTTGTCGTGGCACAGCACGCGCAACTTACCCGCGAAATAGGTGTGGAAGTCGTCGACAATCAGGTTGAACGTCTCTTGTTCTTTGCCTTCGTCCACGTGGCTAACACGCACGGTGCCTTCGGTGGTGTGCAGCAACATCCCCGAGTCGATTTCCTTGGCGGTGCGCCAGCCTTCGCCGGAGACCCAGAACAAGTGCCCGGCACTTGCCTCGATCTTGGTGTCGTCGTAGTGAATGTTGATCACCCGACCGATCGGGCGGACCGTCGTGCGGATCACGGGCTTGAGTGCCAGTTCTCCCGATTCGGGGTCCTGGGAAACCACCATGTCGCCAACTTGCATTTTTTCGACAGCCACAGGACCGCGCGAAGTCCACACGGGTGTTCCAGCGGCCAGGCATTCGCAGCTGGCCTGAACACCGGCTCCACCGCGAGCGCCGCCACTGGCGCCGGGCGAGAACTGAGCCTGGTCAGCAACATACACTTCATCGAAGTCGTATTGCGTGCGAATCGGCTTGTCGCCGGAGACGTAGATGTCGTTGTGATCGTTCCACCAGTTCCACCAATCCCGTGGTGCCGAGCCAAACGACTGGCCGGTGGCAGTGCGAAGCGAACTTGCAATGCGATCGTTCATCTGTTGAGTGCGGACATTCTGTCGAGCGACTTGCTGTTCGCGTTGTTGTGCACGACCACGTGCGTCGCTTACGGCACGCGACAGCGTTTCACGTCGATCACCGTTTTGACGTCCTAGTCGCTCATACTGAGTTTCCGTATCCAGCAGTTGCCGTTCGGATTGACCTTCTCGCAGGAAGCGATGGCGGTAGACCAAACGTCCTTGCTCGCTCATTTCAACGTCCAGAAAACTCATCACCGGCAAATACATGGCCGAAAGCATCACTGGCACAAAGTCGGCAAACGGTCGGTCCTGCAAAGCGAGTGCAGCTTCTTCACGAACGGATGCAAAAGGAGAAAACACCGAATGGCGCGCTAACGACACCGCGGCTTCCGTTTCCTTCATATTGCTCAAGGCCTTGACGACCAGTTTGGCGGTGTTTTCATCGGCCGAAAGAATGTCTTCCATCGCCGGGATAGCGGTAGCGTCCGACAGGGCCAGAATCTGTTGCGCGGCAGCCTCCTGTTTCTTGATGCTCCGCTGCGCCATCTGCGATCGCAGTTCGTGCATCCGCGGTCGCCACTTGGCCATGTTCTTCATGATGTTCCGCGCGTCTACCCGCGCTTCATACATCTCCTGACGAGTCACCCAGATTCCGTCCACTTGAACGTAGCCCAGTCGACGGCGAGCCTGTGTGTGGTTCGGGTTCAACTGAATCACGCGATTCAAATGAGCAACCTCTTGAGCCGGAAGGTCCATTTCCCGGCACCAGTTGGCCAACCGCAATTGAGACTCAGCCGTGTTTTCGGCTTCGCCGCGGCGCGCGTGGTACTTTTGGAGATCGCGGTCCAGACCAGACGCACTGGCCAGCTCGGACGCCGGTACCCACTTGCCTTTGTATTGGATGAGACCCTGATGCCAGCGAGCTTGCTTGCAAGCTCCGTCTTCCGCTGCTTCGCGGAGCAACTGGTCTCGTTTGGACTGCATGCCATAGATTTCCAGATGCAGCGCTTCCTGCACCAGAGTTTCCGCGGGCGTGCGGTCGGGATTGGGTTCACTGGCCGAAACGGCGGAACCCGTGGCAAGAATCAAAGCCCCAACGACAAGATGGAAACGCGACATGACGGACCCCCGACAAAGGCTTTCTCTGAACTCGTCCATGCTGCGAACGCAGCGGCCAAGACTTGAGGTTCAACATACCGCGTTTGGCGCAAGGCTGTCAAACTTGGGAGGCAGAATACTGAGGACTGAGGACGATTGAGGACTGAATAGTGAGTACTGAATGCAGAATAGTGAATATAAGAAGACCGTTTGCTAAAGGATGGCTTTGAATCAGATCCACGGCCATCGATGGAAGGGGTGGACAGGAGACAGGCTACAGCGAACAGCATTCAGTGATCATTCTTCAGCATTCAGTACTCAGTCTTCAGTATTCTGCCCTCATTTCCCCAGCATCTCCTGGAATCGCTCGATGGCTTCGGCCGATTGACGGCGGAGGGAATGCACGTCGGTTCCCGACTGACGGCCCATTTCGGCGAGCATCGCGTTGGCTACCGCTTGCTCCAATCCAGCGCCCCAGGGAGACAGCCGGTTGGCAAACTGCCGCGTATTCATGGTGATCGGAAACTCCAATTCCAAAGAGCGATCATGTGTTTCCAACCAACCGGTGACGGCCGCGGCCGCCACCTGAGCTTGGATCGGCAGGTTTTCCGGTACCGAAACCATCAGGTCGCGCAGGCGAATCTGACATTTCATCTGCAGCATTTCCGAGGACGGCGGCGAAGCTTCTTCCTCCAGTGCAAAGTCCAGTTTCCCTTCCTGCAACCAGGCAAGCGGTGGCCCGATCGCGTAGGCAGCAACATCGATCGGCAAACGACTCACCTTCCATCGGCAGAACCGCTTTTCGTCCGTGATCTCGCTTTGTCCTTCGAACGGTACGCCGGCTACGCGGCCTTGGGCGTTGGAACGTAACAACAGGTCATGAGCCAGCCAGTTCGACCGCAGCGGGGTCACCGACCACAAATCGACTTCCACGGGGAGTTCTAGCGGACGACCGTTTCGAGCCCCTCCAACCAGCTTGATTTTGGCAGCTCGCATTTCGAACGACCGAATTTCAAATTCACGTCGCGGCGGCTTCTCTTCCGCATCCAGATCAATGCGGAACTCGCCAGTGACTCGCTGCGCGACGACCGACTCAAAGGCAGGTGCGGCGATTAACGTAGGCATTGCCAGATCTAGATACAGATCTTCGACTTTCACATCGAAGGGACGTTCGGCATCCGCACGTTGCGCATGGAATCCGGTGAATTCGACTTCCCCCGTCCACAAGCTTCCCGATGCGGAATCGAATTGAACTTTGATTCCCCGGCTGGATTCGATGCGAGCGCAGATCCAGCCGATGGCCGATTCAAAATAAAATGCGTTGACGATGGTGACGGTGCCCAGAATCAAAACGGCCGTCACCAAACTGGCCACACTCAGTCGAGTCAACCAGCGAATCGTGGGACTTACCGGTGAGCGAGCGTCGGGCTCAACATAGATTTGCTCGACTTGAGTCAGCGTGGATTCGCGCAGCGCGGATTCCTCGGTCGCCGATTCACGCATCTGAGTCGGCCGTCGAATACGTGCCACGATCGTGCCGACCAGCAATCCCAAGCCCACGGTGCCTAACAGGCACACAGCGATCAGCACGATCGCAAACGGTGCGACCCAGGCAGAGACAACTTCGGCAAAACTATCCATCTTGGCTGGTCCGCTCGACGCGGGATTTCGACCAGGTGTTTGTCAGTAGTGTAACAAGTCGCACTCGCCGGCCTCCAACACGCCACTGTCAACTCTGGGTTGCTAATGGTGAGAGTTTTGTTATTTAGCGCAAGTTTCGCGATTTCTACTCAGGCCCTCACTAGCCCGCAGCGTCAGCAAGGGGTTGTTCGCCGACGGTCTCCTTCTGGTAATCACTATGTCTTGCCGAATGTTCCGCGTACTTGCAGAGTAATATTCCACATTTGGCATCAATCGCGGCCCGTCGAGTTTCCCACAATCCCTCGCTGACGCGTCGGGCTAGTGATCGCCAGCAAGGTTGAACCGTATGTGTTCGCGCCTGATTCATTACCCTTTCCATCCGATCCCGCGAGCGGTTGCTCGTATTTGGTTATCGCCATGGGCGACTCTTTGTACCTCCGTGTCCTCTGTGGTTTTTTCATTGAGGACCCTGCTATTTCAGCAGCCCGTTCAGCCGCAACATGGCCACAATCGCCTCGTCACACGCTCGGAGCGCACCGCCCGTGTTCGTGACGGCCAGAAATGCCTGATCAATTTCAGGCGCCACCCAGATCATCGCGAACCAACTGTTGTTACTGCCGCCGTGATTGAGTGCCAATCCTTGAGCCCAGGGGCGCGGTTCCACCAGCCAACCGCCGGCGTAACTTCCCGCCGCCAGCGGTTGATGCAGTTTCGCCAACGTCAATTCACTCAGCAGGCCACCGTCCTTCTGTTCGGACAGGTGAAACGCGGCAAACTTGGCCCAGTCGGCGATCGAACAGTGAACTGTCCCGGCAGGCCCCAGGCATCTTGGGTTGTCGATATGGTTCGGCTCGTAGCCGGAAATCAGTCGCTTACGGTGTCCCCACGGTTGTGAAAGCGGCTGTTCGCCCTTGGGAGGACCGAACCCGGCTGAAGTCATCTTCAACGGACCGAATAAGCGTTTCTGCATCAGTGCTTCCCAGTTTTGTTCCGTGACGGTTTCAGCCATCAAGCCGGCGAGCATGTATCCCATATTCGAGTAGACGTACTTGGATCCAGGAGGATAAGCCGGAGACTTCGACAACACCTGCTGCAGCAGTTCTCGCCGTTGTTCCGTCGTCGAGCGGTCTGGTTCAGCACGAAATTGCAGGTTGTATTGCAGAGGAATGTCTTTGGCAATTCCTCCCCGATGAGCCATCAGTTGGGCAAGTGTCACCTGTTGATAACCCGCGTCGATTTTCCAATCAGGGAACACATCTGCGACGGTGGTTTTCCAGTCCAGCTTCTTTTCGTCGACCAGCATGCCAAGCATCGTCGCTGTCATGGCTTTCGTGCAGGAGCCCAGGTGCAACTTGTCACCCAGCTCCATTTTTTGATCTTCTTTGGATTTGCGAACGCCGGCGACGGCGATTCGTTGAAGCTTGCCATCTTTGATCGAGGCGGCCGCCAACCCGCCTGGCAACTTGTTACGCTCCGCGATTTTGATCAGCTCGGCTTGAAGAGCCTGATCGACTTCCTGCGCATGCGCAGTCGGAATTGCAGCAACGGCAAGTAAGACAGCAATCAGGATCTTTGGCGATAGTCGAGTGTTCACAGGCAATCTCATGGCGGTAATGCAAGGATTTGGTGAAAGTTTGATGATCGCAAGCCGGACAGCTGATGACAAGTCTTGAACAGTGGTCGGAGTGGTTAGAGGTCAGAGGTCCGAGGCTAGAGGCGGGTGTCCGGGATTTCCTAGCAACAGTGTGCTGAACATCGTTATGCAGTTGCTGTCAGCTTCTTGGTTTTCTTTTGAAACATGACAACTCTCGATGGAAATCAGCAATCGGTATTGTTGGCCAATCATTGCCCCGGAGGGGCAATCCGATGATAGCCAGGGGTGTAAGGAGCCGAAGGCGACTGGAACCCCTGGTATTGCGTCAAAAAAACGATCGTTGCCCCGGAGGGGCAATCGCACGCTGCGTTGGACATCGGATCGCCGAATGGAGGATTTGCGGTCGCCCTTTCAGGGCTCTTTGTAGCTGGCCAGTCGTGTTTCCCCCGGGACAAGCCCAGGGGAGTTGTGCGCTGGCCAATCCAATTCCCCGGGCTATTTTCTCGGCCAACCTCAATTGCCCACGTCGCCCTCGGCGATCAACACACCGCGAGCGGCTCCAATCTCGACCTGACGAATTTGTCGGTCCAGGAAATAGTGCACGTGTGCGAAACCGAGTGACTGCAACACATCCAGGGCTTCGATGAAACCATCCCCGACGCGTTCGGGTTGATGCGCGTCGGCTCCAATCACGATCGGGATTTCTCGCTCCAAGATCTCGGACAACATCTGGGGAAACGGATTCATTTCGCAGATGGTTTTCAAAACGCCCGAGGTATTCAGTTCCATCGCCGTGCCACAAGACTGGATTCGATCCAGGCAGCGGAGAATATCGTCCATCACAACGGCGGGATCCCAATGGGAACTGGTCAGGTTTTTGACCAGATCGGGATGCGAAATGCAATCAAACAATCCGGTTTCGGACGCAGCCGCGATTTGGTCAAAATAAGTCCGTTGAAACTCAACCGGATCACCCTTCCAAAATGCGTCCCGGTATTCCTTGATCTGCGGATGCACCGAACCCAGCACGTAGTGAAAGGGTTGCGAATCGAGCTGTTGTGCTAAGAACGGTTCGTATCCCTGGAAAAAGTCGGCCTCCAGTCCCAGCCGCACATCGACACGCCCTGCGAATTCCTCGCGGGCCCGTTCGACGAT
>CAJHYY010000377.1_pt1 | contig 14185 bp, 14 predicted proteins | sample 9198861 | NCBI WGS metagenome assembly CAJHYY01 (sample SAMEA7708377, study PRJEB35096) | sediment metagenome | biome: marine neritic benthic zone biome [ENVO:01000025]; feature: sediment [ENVO:00002007]; material: shallow marine sediment [ENVO:03000034] sea grass bed [ENVO_01000059] ... | reverse complement strand
TTGAGGTTTGAGGTTTGAGGTTTGAGATCATGGCATATCGTCCGTCTCAGCTGATTTACTGCAAGAAGACCAGGCGTCGAGGCCGAGGTGTCTTTGCGCAATGTCCAATTGCGGCTGACACGGTGATTGAAGAAGTGCCGGTGCTGGTGTTGCCGGCCAACGAGATGTGGCGCGCAGAAGGTAATGCGCAGCTGGCCAACTTCGTTTTCCATTGGAGTGACGGGCACGTCGCGTTGGCATTGGGTTACGGGTCACTCTACAACCACTCGTACCAGCCGAACGCGCGCTGCGAAGATGTGCGACCGCAAACCAAACGCTTTGTTGCCATCCGAGACATCCAAGCGAACGAAGAGATCACGTTCAATTACGGCGGTACCGTCGACTGCCAGGATCCCGTCGGTTTCAAGGTGCTCGATTAACCACAGAATACACAGAACTACACAGAAGAATGTGAATTCAAAAGTTGTCTGTGTCTTCTGTGGTTCCTTCCAATTTGTCGGAGTCCTGGCCGGCCGCAAGAAACGCAAGAAGACGCAAAGAACTACAACAGGGGGCACAGAAAACTAGCCTCTAGCCTCTGACCTCTAACCACTACAGGACTGAGATCAGGTAGTTACGCACGCGTTGCTTGGTGCCGCTATCCAACGTGCCCGTGAATCTGGTTTGCAGTGCGCCGCTGGGGCCTCGCGTGGCATACACCATAAACTGGCTCGTGCTTGACAGCTCGTCGGTGAAAAAACGGACGATCGACCCGGCTTTGCTGGCCGGCAATCCCACATGCTTGGTGACCTGACTTCCTTCCACCTTGATCCGGATGGGCCACTTAGTGCGTGTGGCCGACCAGATCACGAAAATCACAAACCCGCCAGCAATCAGGGCCATGATTTCCAGGAAATAGGGAAACATCTTGGTAACCAGCTACAAAGCGATGTGACACACAGGTGCTCACATAACTTTAGCATGATGAACGCACTCAGGATGACGCTTTCCTGGCACGATCGTAATGATCACTAGAATCGGCCCCGCTTCTTTCCGCGCGCTTACCGTGCCTGCTGCTTGATCACGAAGAACTCGTACTTGCCATCGCGGCGGCGCACGCCGAACATGGTTTTAGCCACGGTTTCAGCAACCTTCGTCACGTTCTCTTCGTCGGCAAGATCAAGTTTGACGGCCATCTCTTTGGCAGCATGCCGTAGTTCCATCTCAAGCAGTTTCTGTTCCAGTTCTTTGGGAATGAACTGACAGATGATGCGGTTCCTGGTAGGCACTTCGACGATGTCCATCAGAGCCTCGTCCAATTTGCGAATCGAACGATTGGTCCACACAAAGTACACGCGGTCTTCGTCCGACGATTTTCCCTTGCGCTTCCGCGGGAAGTTCATGAAGCTGGAAGCGTAATCCACATGCGAAATTCCGCCGCCCACCGCTGCCAGTTCGATCCCGAAGGCGTCTAACTGGCGAGCATACGTCGGCAGGTCACTCGTGTCGTACTTCAATTCCCAACGTTCCCAGGCAGGCACTACGTCGTCGCCCTTCTGGTTGGGTCCAGCCTGGCGAGGATCCTGATCACTCGGCCCTTCAACATTGCTGTTGGCGCCCGGTAATCGTTCCCACATCTCCTGAGTAGCAGCCACCGCATGACTGACGCTTAACAACAACTTTTCGGTACGCGAGTTGACGGCGAATTGAGACAACTCGTTCAGATTGGGCTGATCTTTGACACGTCCGACATCCTGCGCCACCCCGCTGGCTCTTGCTGGCAAAACCACCGTCGGAGCGCGTTCCATTTCCAGCACGGGTGTGAGCCAAATCAGCAGCATCAACGCATCCAGGAAGCCGCCGACGATCAGCAACAACACCAGCGAACTTGCTACGCGGTCATAGCGGCGAACTTTCAAGCGTTGGTTCACCGGACGATCGTCGATGTATGGCGACATATTCCCCACCCTCGTGAAATCGGGACCCATCGGTGATCATACCGCTGATCTGAAAATACTGTCAACGATAAGAATCCACCACAGAGAAGCAGAGTCTCCGCGTACTCTGCGCCTCTGTGGTTCACTTCAACCAAATGCAAACGGGAACATCAGGATCGTGAACACGGTGGCGATGATACCGCAGATGAGGATCGCCAGCGGCAAAGGAATGAATTTCGACACGCGCCACGTCAATCCACCCAAGACCCCGTAGAAACAGAACACCAGGAATTGTTCGCCGAACCACGAGTGAGTGGCAAAAATACCAGCGAACAACCCCATCCACGCCAGCAACTCCAGCAGTGTCACCTGGTTATCGGGGAGGACGCGCTTGTTGGGTTTCGAGCGTTCTTTCATGTAAAATGTTCGTCGTCGATAGACTGTTCTTAGCCCCTTATCTTAGATGGTGCCGCTCAAAATGGCAGTCGCTTGCTGGAATAGTCATCCCAACCGCTCCGTTCAACCACAGCCTCGGGCTGCATGTCAGCTGGCTGCCCATGACGTGGATCAAAAACGTGGCGAGCGGCGCCGCAGCTGCTAAAATGGACCCGCGTTTCTCACTACGGCCGCCAATTGCGATTTGGGGTGTTTCATGGACAAGATTCGTACGAGCTGTACTCAGTGTGGTTCCAATCTTTCCGCGCCGCCTGGACTTGCTGGTAAGACGGTCAAGTGTCCTAAATGCGAACATCCGATCGTGGTGCCTGCTGCTGACGCGGGAGTGATGTCGGCCGACGTGGTCGAGGCCCAGGCAACTGCCGATCCCCTGGCCAATGATCCCCTGGCCAATGATCCCCTGGCCAATGATCCCCTGGCCAGCGCGCCGTTGGCCGGTGCAGCCGATCCGCTGGGTACATCCAGCAACCCGATGATGAGCGCGGCGTCACCGATGCAGGTTTGCCCGCATTGCACTTCGCAAATCCCTGCGGCGGCATCCAAGTGCCGTCACTGTGGCGAATTCGTCAAAGCCAAGATGGCAGCTACCCGTGGCGAAGACACGGAGAAGATGGGAGCGATGGACTGGATTGCCGCCACCATTTTTGCACCCATCGGTGCCATCGTCGGCTTCATGTGGCTGTGTCGAAACTACAAGAAGTCGTACATGATGCTGGCCGTTTCCGTGCCCCTTTCACTGGTGATGATTGGCACCACCTTCGGATTGATCATGGCGCAGTCGGGTGGCCTGTTCAAAAAGAACGTGGAATACATGGCCAGCTCGCAGCCCGGCGGATACGACGAATTCGACGAATACCCGCCCGATCTGGGTGAAGAAGACAGGGAATCATATGACGAGTCGGAGCGAGGGGAATCTGCTCGTTCTACAATGATGCGTCCTCCGTCCGAAGACGAACTGAAGGATCAACCCCTGCCGATTCAGCAGGCCATGCGTGCCAACGTTTTTCTGGAGCACTCCAGCGGCCGCTCGATGGGTTCGGGCATCATTGTCAAAATTGAAGACAACGCCGCTTTGATCCTCACCAACCGTCACGTGATCGACAACAGCTTCGCAAGCTCGCGAGGCCGCACGGAAACGCCTTTGTCGCGCATTCCCCCAATGGATGTGACTTATGTCACCGGAACCAAGGAAGCCGCGACGGCCGTCTGGGTCGCTCCCGATTCGATCGACTTGGCCATCGTTCGCGCTCATTGCCCGTCACACGGAGTGAAAGCGGCCAACTGTGAAGACCATGAACCGGCGATCACACAAGGTGAGAAGGTCTATGCAGTGGGCAACCCGGTGGGGTTAGGATGGACGCTGAATCCCGGGAACGTCAGTGCGCTGCGTACCCGAAACAAGGTCCCGATCATTCAGACCGATGCGACAATCAACCCGGGTAACAGCGGCGGCGGTTTGTACAACGAACAAGGACAGTTGATCGGTATCAACAGCTTCATTATCGATCCGGACCTCGCACAAAACGTCGGTTTCGCCATTCGCTACGAACATTTGTGGACGCTGAACGTCGACGACCTGGACCTGTAAACGCGGCGATCCGTGAACGATTCGAACGATTTGCCCGCATGGATTTGTCGGGCAACCCTTTCTCGGTGGTTTCGCGCGAAGAACTGGCCGACATGTATGTGCCGCTGCCAGCGGTGGAACATACGGCAGACACCATCCTGCGCTTGCCACATCAAATCGTCGAAATTCAGGCACCCGCCGGCTATGGAAAATCGACTCTGTTGAGCGCGCTGCGTCGGCGTTTGACCGACGCGGAGGTTACCCACCGATACCACTACCTGCCCATCGACCAGCCCAATCGACTGCCCGAACTGGGCGCGGTGAACGTCTTGCTGCTGGACGAAGCCCAACGCCTCTCGCGATGGAATCGACGACGCGTACGTCGTTGGTTGGGCGGCGATACGCGGATGATCACCGGTACTCATCGACCGTTGCGTCTGCGCGGCATCAAGGCAACCGTCATTGATTTACCGGAACTGACGGTTGGGCATTTGCATGCCGTGTTCCAGCAGCGAATCAAGCGGCGGGGCGGCGATCCGCAACGGATTCGCCTGGAACCTGCTGCCGCCCGTTGGCTGGTGCAACACCTGGCCAGTTTGCGCGAGATCGAAGGGCTGTTGTACGAATGGTTCCAGCTGCAGGATGCGCGAGCACAGTGGATCGTTCGTCAAAGCGAACTGTCGTCGATCGCAGAAGGCAGCATGTAAAACATCTCCTCGGCCGATGGATCGGATTTCCAGGCCAGATCCACACGTGCGCTCACGCGCCACACGATACTCACGTAGTGCCCTTGATAGCTGATCGGTTGATGTGGCAGTTCGGCCGCAAACGGAAACCGCGACTCGCCCAAGTCCAACGTGCCTTCATAAAGAGTCGAGGCGAATACCATGCCTTCGTCGCGGTCGCCTCGTCCTTCCGTCCGCCAGCCGGCAGCCACGCGGACACCCCGGCAATCCGGTCGCTCGTCGGTTCGCAAAATCACATCGCCGCGGATCGTACCGCCGGCCGGCCAGTAATGGTGCAAACCACGGTCGGTCCAAGGTCCATCTTCCAACTGGATTTCGACGTAAACCGCCATCAACGACTCCCGTCGTCTGATTGAACTGTGTGTGGTAGTACATTCAGCGCGTAGACGGTTTTGTGATCAGGCCACGATGGAATATCGACGTGACATTCAATCAGCCATTTGATTTCGTTGCGATCGGACGAAAACGAATGCATGGCATCAAACGGAATCTGCATTTCCGTCTTGGCCATCAACGGCTTCATGCGATCAAGGTTTCCTTCGCCCAGGACTTCGAACGATTCACTCAACGCATCGTGCGTTACCGTATGAGTGCTGGTTCCCTGGCGATACGTCGCCTGTTCCTGGCAGATCAAACGCAGCTGGACCCCGTTCAATTTGCCGGCTGACTTGGCGGCTTGCTCGTACGCTACTTGGAACGTCTCACCCAGGCACAGTGGTTCGATACTGATCGTCAACGTGGGCGGGTGCATCTTGGCTCGCGACATCAGGTGATGCACCGCAGCGTAGATTAAGACCAATCCCACCAGGGCAAAGATCCCTAGAATGATGAAGGGGAAGATGGGCGTATCGCCGCTTAAGATCATCACGGTGAGGATCGTGTAAGTGATGCCGTTCCACACCACGGCGAAAAAGATGAGTGCCAGGGCCCCGGTTTGCGAATCGTCGGTCGACAGTACCACGTCCCGGCGGCGATTATCGACATCGGCAGTTTGAAAGGAATCCGACGAATCGTCATCGAAGCTTGCTTTGCCCGCTGATCCCTCGGCCACCTGGGTGGCGTCGCGGAGCGAGCATGACGCGCGACGGGCGATTTCATCGGCGATCTCACGCAACATGTACTCTGAATGCCCGCCGGCGAAATCGAATTCGTTGCCGTCGTCCATCTGCAGACTCAATTCGGCTTTACCATCCAAGGCGTCCTGAGTCGACTCGGCCGGCACAATCGCAACTTCCTTGATCTGGCGAAACTGCCGACTGCGAGTAAAGCGAAAGGGCCCGAAACCATTGGAGACTTTCACCCGATCATGCGTGATCCGCACTCGCGTGTTGCCGGCCATCATCCACAAACCGGCAATCAGGATTGCCGAACCGATCAGGATGAAGGGCGTGGCGAACAACGTCATCATCAGCACGCCCCACCAGGGCATACCATCATCGGGCCGGAACAACTGCGAGATCGAGACTACCACCATCGTGATGGGAATGCCGGCAAAGAAGCTGCCGAACAGGATCAGGGGAATCCCGCCCAGACCCTTGCGAAGAGATCGACCCGGCAACTGGTAACGCACGCCGTCGATCGTTTGTTGAACGTTGAGTTCTTTCACGTGGCGATCGCGTGGGTACTACGTCCGTGTGTGAGTCGCGCGCCGAGCGGCGCGTGACATGGAGCCGAGCCGTACTTTACCCGTCTTTCTTGACCGAATCCAGCTGACGTTGAAGTGACTCGATCAGCTGCTGGGTCTGCTCGCGCTCTTTTTGACCCTCTTGTAACTGCTCCTGAAGCAGTCGGATCACCTGCTGGTACCGCTCCAGCGACCTTTCCAACAACTCAATCTTCTGTTGGTCGGTGGCCGTCGGTTGGGGTGCATTCAACTCGTCCAGGTCAGCGGCCACTTCCCGTACGCCGCCTCGCCCGTTGCGCGCCTTGAAGCCGGCCACCGCCGAACCTTCCACGTCAATTTTGGGCTGAACGTAGTTTGACAGGTTGGCGAACGGAGCGGCCGGTAGTTCCATTTCCCCGGCCAGCACTACGCGCACGTCGCGCCGTTGACCTCCATCGACAATCGTGAAGGTGACCGTGTCCCCCGGCTGTTTGACCAGCACCGGACGCAGGGCCTGGTACACCGAACGGATTTGCAGGCCTTCGACCGCCACCACTTCGTCGCCGACTTTGAGACCCGCCTTGGCGGCCGGACTGCCGGGCAACACGCGGCTGACGCGCACTTCATCGGGTTGACCACCCAGGACCATCCCGACTTCGGGCCGACGCCGTTTGAGCACGACGAAAGAACCTTCGTTCTTCTTGTCCTCGTGTTTGCGAATCAACCGCTGCACGTGCGACACCGGCACTGCATAAGTCCAGCCGGCTGCCTGCTGCTTATCAGCCAGAATCACGATGCCGATCAACTGGCCGGTTTGGTCGACAACGCCCGCGCCCGCGGATGTTTCGGTGGTGCGTAAATCACACTGAAGTAGCGGAGGATAGTTCAGTCCCGCCAGCGTGCGCTCGCGGCCGCTGACGATTCCCAGCGAGATCACCGGCTTCTCGACGCCCCAACCCGCGCCGCTCAGGACCCAGCTTCCTACTTTCGGAAGTTCCTCGGCCAGCGTGATCGTTGTATCGGCAGCCTGGTCCAGTTGCACCAAAGCCAAACCTGAATACTCGTCCAACACGCGCACCTGGCCGGTGGCCTGCGCACCACCAGGAAAAGTCACGCGGATCTGAGTGTCTGAACCGGCATAGATCGGCGTCACCACCAGCTTTTCGCCGACCACCACGCCCGAGCATACGGTGACTTTGCTGGTGTCGTCGCCTTCACCTGGATTGGTCAGCCGCACGGTGACCACACAACGTTGGATCTCCGCGGCTGCCTTGTCCAGATCGGGAGCATCCGCGGCCGGCAGCTGAGTCATGCTGCATAGCAACAACAGCGATGCGATGGCGATCTTCAGTAAACCCAATGGATGTTTGGAACCATACATCTCTATCGAAACCCCCGGCGTCGGTTAGAACGACACCTGATTCAACTGATCGGATTCCTGTTGTTCAAGGATGTCCAACACACCCTCCATCTCCGGTCCGCTGATTTGAAACACGACCGAATGCGGCTCCCAGGCTGGTTGCGTCGCGTTGGGTTGTGTCACTTCGTTCCGCTCGGTGTCTGGCGCTTGTTCGCGCTGAACGGCAGTTTTCGAATCGTCATTACCGGGCCACCAGACGGCCAACAGGATCGCAGCCAAAGCAATGGTTACGCTGATCCAGGTAAACGCTGGCGTCGGTAACCTGCGTGGTTCGGCGGACGAATCAGCCGCTGACTGAACGGAGCGGTCGGTTGAGTACTGTTCGGCCAGCGCCGTGGCTTCGCGCGTCAGTTGTTGGCCAATCTGCTGCAGGTCGTCGGGCAACTGCAGCTGACCTTCTTCATCGACCGGTACCGGGTCACCCGGCACGACCTTAGGACGGAATGGCACGATTCTGATCCTCGTTGGGAAATTCAGGAGGTTGGTCGGTGGACTCGTTCATCATCCGCCGCAAAGCCGCCAGTCCATGAAAGATTCGCGACTTGACGGTACCCAGCGGACACTCCAGGACTTGGGCGATCTGGTCATACGGCAATCCTTCGCTGAAACGCAACACCAATGATTGCCGTTGTCCATCGGGCAATTCGGCCACGCGCGACCACAAACTCTTCTTCCATTCGGCAACTTCCGCAGCTGCATCCGCGGGCGGTTGAGCCGTTTGCGATGACGCGGCTTCCCCCAGGACGTGCAGTTTGCGATTGCGTGTCGCTCGACGCCGCCTCTCACTCCGCTCGAGATTCAGCAGAATCCCGTACAACCACGTATAGACACTGCTCTTGCCCTGAAACCGGTCGCTTTGTTTGGCCAGGACAAGGAATGTTTCCTGCGCCAAATCGTCGGCGTCCCACGGACTTCCCGTAAGTACCAACGCCGCACGATGAATGCGGTCGAAGTACTCGCGGCTGACTTGTTCTACATCCAGCGCCACAACCGGCCCTCGAAGCGAATCACATCCGGTAGTCAGGGCGTGCATCCACCCATTCTTTCCAGGTTTTAGCCTAGCGGGTCTGCATATGCAGTTCATCCAAGTCGGCAGCATCTGTGTATGAGTTCCCCAACGCAGTCCGAAAGTTCACCATCCCCCTATAGATGTAGGTGGAATGCTTACACATATCGGGACTGAGCCGATGAGCCATCTGCCGTACGGAACCTAACCCGTTACCGCTGTGACCGTTATGATCGGAATAGTGGTCCGGGTTCGACAAAGGTTGATTCACCGCTGAACCCGAACCGATGTTTGAAGCTGGGTAAATTGCGCCGAGTTTATCGAATCAGTCGCTCGACCCGGGGAATAGCTCATTGGATATCCTGGTGGCCAGTAGTGAGGTCGTGCCGTTTGCCAAATCCGGTGGGATGGCGGACGTTTGCGGCGCACTGCCACGAGAGATTGCCAAGTTGGGGCACCGACCGGTCGTTTTCCTGCCGGCCTACCGTCGCACGAAGGATGCATTTGATCTGCAGCCGACCGAGATCCGGTTCACGATCCCCATCGCATCCAAACTTGTCGAAGGCCGACTGCTGCGGACGCAGCTTCCCGACAGCGATGTGCCGGTTTATCTGGTCGAACAGGACGCGTACTACGATCGCAGCCAGTTGTATGGCGAGAACGGTTCCGATTATGCGGACAACTGCGAACGATTCGTGTTCTTCTGCCGCGCGGTACTCGAATCGATTCCGCAGTTAGATCAACCAATCGACCTGATTCATTGCAACGACTGGCAAACCGGATTGATCCCGGCATACCTTTCAACGCTGTACACCGATCCCAGCGTGTACGCGCACATCGCCGTCCTGTTGACCATTCACAATCTGGCGTACCAGGGTCAGTTCTGGCACTGGGACATGTCCCTGACGGGACTGGACTGGCAACACTTCAACTGGCAGCAGCTGGAACACCATGGACAGCTGAACTTGTTGAAAGCGGGAATCGTATTTGCCGATCGTTTGAATGCGGTAAGTCCTCAATATGCCGAGGAGATTCAAACCCCGGCACTCGGTTGCGGTCTGGATGCGGTACTCGCGCACCGTCGTGATCGACTGACGGGAATCATCAATGGTGTCGATTATTCAGTTTGGGATCCGGCCAGTGATCCCTGGCTGGCACGCCGCTACGATGCATCGAGTTTCGTTGAAGGCAAAGCCGCCTGTAAGGCCGATCTGCAACGACGATTGGAATTACCGGTCGAAGCTAATGTTCCGATGCTGGGTTTGGTGGGACGTTTAGCCCAGCAAAAGGGTTGGGACCTGGTTCTGGAGGTGATGCGCCGCTGGATCGGCAATCGGCACGTGCAGTGGATCGTTCTGGGTACCGGCGATCCGTCCTACGAACGAGAGCTGCAGGGCATGGCGCGCGAAATGCCCAACCGCGTTGCTGCGCGATTGGAATTCAGCGAGCACGTTGCTCACCAGATCGAGGCAGCGGCCGACATGTTCGTAATGCCCAGCCACTACGAACCATGCGGTTTGAATCAGCTTTACAGCCTGAAATACGGTGCCGTACCGATCGTTCGCCACACCGGAGGGCTGGCCGACACCATTCGTAACGCCGACGAAGCATCACTTGGTAACGGCACGGCGACGGGTTTCAGCTTTGTCCATCAAAATGCGGATGCTTTGGAAGCGACGTTGGACCGGGCTTGCCACATGTTCTTGAACCAACCCGACACCTGGCATCAGTTGGTCACGACGGCAATGAATCAGGATTGGTCGTGGACACGCAGCGCTCAAGAATATGAGCGGCTGTATCAGCAGACGATCTCGACGCATCGAGAACGATAGAATTGCCGGCCACCGACAAGGTGTTCACTGCGCGTCGCGCATCCGTGCGGCCGCTTCTTCTGGCGCAATCGGATTGATCAGACATCCGCTGGCCCACTCAAAACCGGCCAGTCGATTGTGCCGCGGCAGGATCTCCAAGTGCCAGTGCGTGGCGTGGGCGTTGCAGGTGGTTGGCCCGGTTTGAATGATCAGGTTGTAGTCCACATTGGCGTACGCCGTTTCCAGCCGCCCAATGCAATCCAACAGCAATTCAGCTAACGACGCCAAGCTTGAGTCTGAAGCATCTTCGAACTGCGCCGCGTGGCGACGTGGCAGGATTCGCAATTCGCTGCCGCACCGGCTGGCGTAGGGGCAGTACGCGATCCAATCAGTTTCGGTAGCCACCACCAGGTTGGCCGGCAATTGACCTAACTGTTGGCACAGTAAGCAAATACCCTCGGCATCGAAATGATCTTGCTCGGTTTGCACGCGTCGTTGCACCGCGTCGGGAACGATCGGCAGGCCCATCAGCTGGCTGTGTGTGTGCGCGATGGATGCGCCCGCGTCCGGCCCCACGTTTTTGAACAATACACCGTAAGGCAGTCCGCTTTCACGTACGTAGCCCAGCCGATCTCGATAAGCGCGTAACGACAGAGCCATTTGTGCGGCTGACAAGTCCGCGGGGCTAATTACATGATGCGGCGATTCCACGATTACTTCGTGGATGCCTTCCGCAGCCGTTCCTGATGCCAGCTCGCCGCGAGAAGCAGTCGCAGAAACCGGACTGAGCGCCGGATACTTGTTCGGGATGACGCGCACATCCCACGACCGGGAGTCTGGACTCAACGTGTACTGGCGGATTGCTTGAGGAGTTTCTTCCTCGTGACCGGCACAAAACGGACAACGAGCCGCGCCACTCGGCGATTGCCGCGCAAAATCGTTAGGCCTTGCCGCGCGACCGCGCGCAATGACCACCCACTGTTGATGCAAGGGTTCCCAACGATACTCGGGTTGATCCATACGACTGGAGCGTGGTTGCGTTGCTGTGGCGTGATTTCACCCGTTGGAGCCGGAGTATGCGTCATGGCTCGACTGGCGCTTGGTTTCTATGTGAGGGAATCATGAACGTCACGTCGGCATTCAAGAAGGGGGTGCGTCGGTTTTCGCGGTGGGCACACTGGCTGCAGTAGCCCCTCAACCCCCCAGTCCTTGCCCTTGGCGCCATAGAGTATTTGCGAGATGTTACAGTTCATCTGTTTGCAACGTCTTGACGGGCTGCGGAACTTAAAAACCCGCGCTATTGGAATCTAAACCAACTGGAAAAAGTAGCTGAAACAGGCAAGCGATACCGACAAAGTTAACTGTACCGATGCCATCCTGACGTCGGTCAAAGTGTTCATTCAATGCCCGTCCTCCGGTGATCAATACTGCTCATGACACAACCACTTCGTTTTTGCCTAGTACTGCACAACCATCAACCAATTGGCAACTTCGACGGCGTTTTCGAACAAGCCTATCAAGACAGCTACCGTCCTTTTCTGGACGTCTTTGAACCGTTCGAGTCGTTGCGCATCTCGCTGCATACCAGCGGACCGCTGATGGAGTGGCTGGCAATCCATCATCCCGAGTACATCGATCGCCTCGCGCACCTGGTGCAAGCCAACCGCATTGAGATTCTTGGCGGTGCCTACTACGAACCCATCCTCACCATGATTCCCAGCCGGGATCGCATCGGTCAGATCACCAGCTATTCGGATTGGCTGGAAAACCGACTCGGTGCCAAGGTGCAGGGCATGTGGGTTCCCGAGAGAGTCTGGGAACAGACACTTACCAGCGATATCAGTCGCGCCGGCATGCGGTATACCGTGCTGGACGATTTCCATTTCCGCAACGCGGGCCTGGAAAGCGATCAGCTGTATGGTCACTACCTGACCGAGGACGAAGGGAATCTGCTGAATATCTTTCCCGGCAGCGAGCGTTTGCGATATCTGATCCCGTTCGCGGATCCGCAGGAAACGGTCGATTACCTGGGGCAGATTAACGAACGCCATCCAAGTCCCGTGGTGGTGTTTGGCGATGATGGCGAGAAATTCGGCACCTGGCCTGAAACGAATCAACATGTTTACGGCGACGGTTGGTTGCAGCGGTTTTTCGAAACGCTGGCCAACAACCAGCATTGGTTGCAAACCACCACGTTGGCCGAAGCGTTCACCAACACCCATCCGTTGGGCAGGACCTACCTGCCGGATGCCAGCTACCGCGAGATGACCGAATGGGCATTACCGGTCAATCAGCAGCTGGTTTACGATCGCATGGTTCACGACATGGAGCATGATGATCGGTGGGAAGTGATGAAACGGTTCGTCCGCGGCGGATTCTGGCGCAATTTCAAAGCGAAATATCCGGAATCGAATGAGATGTACGCGCGGATGATGCAAGTCAGCAAACGGTTGGAGCGGGCATCTCAGAATCACGGCCGCGACGAACTCCACTTTGCGCGGCAGGCGTTGTATCGCGGCCAGTGCAATTGCAGTTACTGGCACGGCGCATTCGGCGGCATTTATCTTCCGCACCTGCGTAACGCCGTTTTCAATCAACTGATCGCGGCTGACAATCTGTTGGATCAGGTGGAGGGGAATACGGGGCCGCGGATCGAGGCCGTTGCGGACGACTTTAATTTTGACAGCCGTTCCGAGGTCCGTTTGACCAATGATCAACTGTCGATGTTCATCGCCCCCGCGTCCGGTGGCCAGATTTACGAACTCGACGTTCGGTCGATTTGCCACAACCTGTTGGCAACCCTGGCAAGACGGCCCGAAGCGTACCATCGCAAAGTACTGGCCGGTGCGTCCGGTAGTCAGGACGATGTCGCCAGCATCCATGACCGTGTTGTGTTTAAACAAGCTGAGCTCGACCAGCGAATTCAATACGACACCGAGCCGCCCAAGAGCTTCCTCGAACGGTTCTACGAAACCGACGCGGCATTCGAGAGTGTGCTGGCGGGTGAAGTTGCGGATCTGGGCGATTTCATCCAGGGCGTGTTTGAAACCAAAATCCGCCGCAACCCCGACCGCATTCAGGTGCAATTGGTTCGCGATGGGATCGTCGCCGGTCATCCTGTGAAGATGACCAAGGGGATTACGGCCGAGTCGGGAAGCTCCGTGCTCGACATCGCTTACCTGCTGGAAAACCTCCCGGCAAACCGAGACTTCCGCTTCGTCAGCCAATGGAACCTGGCCGGTTTACCGGCGGATGCAGAAGATCGGTACTTCTTCCAGGGCGATCATCAACACGGCCATCTGGGTAGCAACCTGCAGTTGGACGGCGCGTCGGAACTAGGCTTGGCCGACGAATGGCTGGGCATCCGCGTGCAGTTGGAGATGGATCACCCGACTGGTTTCTGGACCTATCCGATCCAGTCGGTGAGTCAATCCGAAGGCGGATTCGAATTGGTGCATCAATCGGTTTGCGTGCTGCCGAACTGGCATGTCCGCGCGGATGAACAAGGTCGCTGGAGCACGACGTTCCGCGTGAACGTGGATACGCAGCTCGCCGAATCGCGGATGCGGTCCGAAGGCGAGGTCTGTGGCGCTGGAGCTGACAGGTAACAGGCGACAGCGAACAGAGCTGCTCTGTGCACTCTGATCCTCTGTGGTAAGC
>CAJHYY010000314.1_pt1 | contig 14233 bp, 12 predicted proteins | sample 9198861 | NCBI WGS metagenome assembly CAJHYY01 (sample SAMEA7708377, study PRJEB35096) | sediment metagenome | biome: marine neritic benthic zone biome [ENVO:01000025]; feature: sediment [ENVO:00002007]; material: shallow marine sediment [ENVO:03000034] sea grass bed [ENVO_01000059] ... | reverse complement strand
TTCTGGTGAACCTGGTAAAGAACGCGAAAGAATCGGTGGTCGATCGGCACCACGCGCATCCCAGGATCGTCATCCGCGCACGAAACGACTCCAAGCGAAAGATCCGCATCGACGTGCTCGACAACGGGGTTGGCATCGATGACACCCAACGCGAGCGGATCTTTACGCACGGGTTCACCACCAAGCCTTACGGACATGGCTTCGGACTGCACAGCTGTGCGATTACCGCCAAAGAAATGGGGGCCAATCTTTCCTTCGACAGCGCAGGTCGCGGGCACGGAGCCAAGTTCACGCTCACGTTTCCTCTGGAGGAACCACGGGCCGTAGCCGCGAATGAATAACCCTCACGACCTGATCGAGCGACACAAAGCACGGGCGAGCTTCACATTCAGCATACGAAAAACCCGTAGCCCCGATTCCGGCCAGTTCTCGGGGGGTTTCACTGTCCTATCCTACTGAGACTCAATGTGGCATTCGGGTACAGTCCTTGAGTTCTGCACCCAGAACAAGACCTCTAAAACACAAAACCGTTGCCGCAACCGCGGCAACTGCGAGCGTTTAACGTCGACTGAGTAAACCCATGACCGAACTGATCACCAATCGCCGTGTATTAATCATCGATGACAACTCGGCGATCCACACGGACTTCGAAAAGATCCTGGGAACTCAAACGCCGGACACCGCGTTAAGCGATGCCAAATCTGCCCTGTTTGGCGATACCGTCGAAGCTCACGATGACCCCTATGATCTCGACTCGGCCTATCAAGGGCGCGAGGGCTACGAGAAGATTACCGACGCGATCGAAAACGATCGGCCGTATGCTCTGGCGTTTGTGGACATGCGGATGCCGCCGGGTTGGGACGGCGTTGAAACGATTGAACATATCTGGGCCGTCGATCCGGACATTCAAATCGTAATCTGCACCGCGTTCTCGGATTACACCTGGTCCCAGATCCTCGAGCGCTTGGGGCACAGCGACCGCTATTTGATTCTCAAAAAGCCCTTCGACAACGTCGAAGTACGTCAACTGGCCGCGGCGCTGACCCATAAATGGTCGTTGCAACGCCAAGTCCGTTCGCAGTTGGATCACCTGGAACTCAAGGTGGCCGAACGTACGGGCAAGCTGGAACGGGAAATCGAAGAGCGCCGCCGCGCTGAATCCGAGCTGTCCAGGAAGGACGATCAACTGCGCCAAAAACAGCGACTGGAATCACTGGGGTCGCTGGCCGGGGGCGTGGCCCATGAATTCAACAACCTGCTGCAAGCCATGCAAGGCTACATCGCCTTCGCGCAGGAAGTGCTGCCTATCGACAGTCAGGTGTCTCAGGATCTCGAGAACGCTCAAAAGGCCGCGCGCCGCGCGACCGCGATCACGTCCAAACTGTTGAACTTCAGTCGATGTCGAAAGGCGCGGAAAACGGCCGTGTCGATCAACAAAGTGGTTGGCGAGTTCGTGCGTCTTCTACGGCCGCTGCTGTCCAGCCAGGTCGAACTGGAAATATCTCTGCAAGAACACCTGAAACCCATCATGGCCGATCCGGCCATGATCGAGCAGATTCTGATGAACCTGGCGATCAACGCCCGAGACGCCATGCCCGATGGTGGGTCGTTGAGAATCTCGACCACGGCCATGGAAGTCGCTCAGAATCACCACGATGAAGAGCCCACTCGGTTTGTCGAGATCACGGTCAGCGACAACGGAACCGGCATGGACGAAGAAGTCGAACGACGGATCTTTGACCCGTTCTTCACGACCAAAGAAGTCGGAGAAGGCACCGGCCTGGGATTGGCCGTCGTGTACGGATTGGTCGAGCAACACAACGGTACCATCAAGGTGGAAACCGAAGCCGGTCGGGGGACCACCTTCCGGATTCAGTTGCCCGCTCTGCTCAACGGCGCGGCCATGACTCGCGTCGAAGAGCCTGCCAGGGCGCCCGAGTTGGGTAAGAACGAGACGATCCTCGTGGCCGAAGACGATCAAATTGTCCGCGGCGTGATGGTTCGCATTCTCAAGAGTGCAGGGTATCAGACCATCGAGGTTTGCGACGGAAACGAAGCGGTTGCCGCCTACCAGAAACACGAAGATCAAATCGACCTGTGCATCCTGGATATCGTGATGCCTGGACTGACCGGCCGTCAGGCGTTTCAACACATCCAGGAAATCAACAACCAGGTCCCGGTCGTGTTCTGCACCGGTTTTGATCCCGAAAGCCAGGCAGACGATTCGCTGAAGTCGCAGGAAAACGTGCGCTTGCTGGAAAAACCGTTCGAGCGTAACGATTTGCTGAGTCTGGTACGCGAGTTACTGGACCTGGAAGTTGCCAATCAAGACTAGCTCTCCTAGCCTCCGCTCCTCTGTGGTGATCTTTCATGAACCACTGAGGAAAGGAGTACCCCGCGAACGACATCCGTCGCACCTCAATCTCGCGATCCGATTGGGCTGCCAGGGGGGCTCTGCAGACGATCGCTGGGCGTGATCGGCGCAGCCGGTCGGTTCAAATGCCTTCGGATCTCTGCCGCCGCAGTGCGGCGATGAGCGCGATCGCGGTCAGAATCGACGTCGACTCGTTCCAGCACCGCAACCAATTCGCGCAGCTTCTCTTCGGTGATGGCGCGCGCCATCGTACTGGCTTGTCCATCGACGGATAAAGCCATGAGACGCCGCAACAATACCGTCTCGACGACCCGCTGCACCGCACGATGCTCTGGATCGTCCTGGCGTTCAGCGCCCCAAGTGTGTTGAAAGAGCGTTCTGATCATGGTGTTCAAATCCAACGACTCGCTGTCGTAAGCGACCAGTCGTGACGCGCGTTGCGGATGCAGCAAGGCGGCGATCACCATGTCTGAGGCCACTTCGGCAGCCGCCAGCGGATCAAATAGCGGGGCGGTTCGTTGCGGAAACAACTCGCGACGATCCCCGTAACCGAAAGGCAAGGGCGGTAATCGACGTAACACCGGCTTAGAAATCACCAGTTCCTCGGGACTCAAACAACGAATCAGCTCGTCCAAGGCCGCCTTCTGGCGTTCAACGGGAATCGGTCGGACAGCCACCTGTCCATCACCGCTGACGGCATACCTGTATTGCACACCCCCGATCTCCTTGACCGTCGCGGCCACTTGATAACGGTGGTGCAGATACAAGGGCACGAAGCGATACTGCATCAGAGCTTCTGGAGCGTCCGGCGGCAGTTTCGTGGACGCGAAGCGATCGAGCCCCAGGCGGCGCACGCGCATCATATGTCGCAGTTCCACAATCGAATCCGAGCCGTTGTCCCACAAACTGGCCAACGGTTCCGTGCCTCCGATGGGTCGTGCAACTTCGTCGCTCAGGAACAACATCTTTCGATCGAGCGACTGTTGGATCATTTTTTGCAGATGTCGTTGCTCGTCACCGTTGAACTCGGAATACGCGTACTTCACCGAGAACTTGTCCCAATCGCCGATACCAACATCGTATGCTTCGCTGAAATCGAATTGCTGATCATCCGAAATCTTGACCAGCGGCGCGGGATAGTCCATCACCGACGCCCGGCCGTAAGTGCTGGCTGCAAAATTGTGAGCGAAGCCAAGCGTATGACCGACTTCATGTGCGGATAGTTGGCGAATACGCGCCAATGCCACCTCGCGGCGCGTCTGGTCATCAGCACTTAATACATCCGCAATCGAACCGGTGCTGCGACAACATCCACAGGCCTGCGGGCCGGCTGCCACGCTGGGCATCAGGCCATCCATCAGCAGAATATCCTGGCGGACACGCAAGGAACCGAGCGTCACGTGTCCTTTCATGATTTCGCCGGTTCGTGGATCGGTGATCGAATTGCCGTACGACCAGCCTCGCGTCGACCGATGGACCCACATGATCACGTTGTAGCGCACGTCCAGTGGATCCGCATCCGCCGGCAATAGTTTCACTTGAAAGGCATTCTTGAAACCGGCCGCCTCAAAGGCCTGATTCCACCAAGACGCACCTTCGATCAAAGCATCGCGAATCGGTTGGGGAGCTCCCGGGTCCACGTAGTAAACAATCGGCTCAACCGGCTCGGACATCGCCGCGCTGGGGTCCTGCTTCTTCAACCGGTGCCGCGTGATCAAACGCGTCTCGAGCGGCTGGTCGATGGGCTTTGCGTAATCGGCAAACCCCATCGCGTAGCTGGCAACCCGCGGATCGAATCGACGTGGCTGATAGCCGTCGTCGGGCAATCGAATCAGCGACACGTGTTGCCGAATGGTCATCGCTTCGGGAGTCGGCGCGGTTTCCCGAACATAGGGGCCTGGGTTTTTCGATTGGAACGTCAGCGATGCTTCCAATTCGGTGTTGTCGGGAAAGGCTTTGCAACGTTCCAGATGCACATGGCTGCGATCACGATCGAGACTGAAGTCGCCTTGGTTGGCACGTTTCAGCGTTCGCGCAATCTGTTGCACGTCGGTTGTCAGCATGGGTGTGAAATCGACCAGGACTTTACCATCGGACTCGGCTTCAATCTTGCCACCCCAAAGAACGCTCGTGGCGAAAGATTCAGCGACTGCCCGTCGCTCGGTCGCGCTATCCGATTGTGCTCGGTAACGAAGGTTCCGTTGTTCCAGGAAAACGCGAGGTCCCACTCGTTTGAACTTCACCACGCGTTCCTGACCAAGCTTTCCGCGATCCAGACCAACGGGGTTGGATCCCAGGCCGGTCCCCAGGCCCTGGATCATCAGGAATTCGCTGTCCAGATTGTCGATCTCGAGCAACATCCTGCCCTGTTTTTCATCCCAGTAGAAGGTGAAGAAGCCCTTTCCGACGGTCATCCCTTCGGTCATTTCCTGGATAGTCGGAGGTTGCTTTTTCTCCTGAGGTTCGTCGACGGATTCCTGTGCGATGGCAGGCCAGCACCCGATGAAACACAACATCCATAGCGGCAGGTTCAAGTTGATTCGCATGTTGATTCCCGATTGGCACTTGAATGCAAGTTGATGAACTCTCAGGCTTATTGTAGTCCGCCGCAGCAGGTGGCGTCTTGCGGCAAGGGCCAGTCGCATTGACTGAAGCAGACGTGAAGCCGCGACCTCCAGCCAAACGGCAGGAAGCACACTGCGCAAGTACCGAAAGGCACTGATCCAAAACGTCAGGCTTCGAGTTGCTTCAACTGCTGTTCGATTTGACGGCAGGCGGCGGCGGCTCCCTGGCGGATGCGAATGGTGGCGAATTCCGAAACCGTCGTATCCGCCGGATTGATCTCGATAGCCGCCGCTCCGCTTTGAGAGGCGCGGACGAAAGGATAAGCAATGTAGGGGAACAGCGCCGATGTTCCCACAGCGAGAACCGCATCAAACGAAGCCTCTCCCAATTGTTCGAGTAGTTGCAAAACGTTGTCCGAAAGCATTTCCTCGAACAGAACGACGTCGGGGCGGATGATGCCCTGGCACTGTATACATCGCGGCAATCGCGGTTCGTGTTGATAGTCGCCAAGGAGTTCGTGGGCGGTAAAACGCGTACTGCAGTCGATGCAATACAGGTCGAACGCATGACCGTGCACTTCGACCAGATTACGTGAACCGGCAGCTCGGTGGAGGCCGTCCACGTTTTGAGTGACCACCCATACGGTCGACTTCACCTTTTCCAGGTCACTTATGAAGCGATGTGCGGCGTTGGGTTGCGCGCCCACACAAGCTGACCCGATCTGCCAGAGATACTTCCACGTCAATTCCGGGCGAGTCGCAAACATAGAGCCGCTGAGAGCCGTTTCAATGGCAACACCGTCTTCGGTGTGTTGATCGTCGTACAGCCCACCCACGCCTCGATAGGTGGGCAGACCCGAATCGGCGGAAACACCGGCACCGGTGATGAACAGAATCGTTTGTGCGCTGTGAATGACCTCAGCGGCTTCGATAATTCCGGGTGAATGCATACGTGAACCACAGAGAAACAGAGAACAACCTCAAACCTCAAACCTCTAACAACACTCGGGCAAATACATCGTGATCCACGTTGCCGCCGGTGATCGCTAATCCTACCTTCTTCCCGCGGAACTGTTCACGTTCATTCAGCAGAGCCGCTAAGGGCGCGGCACCTGCCCCTTCGACGACGTTGTGCGTATCCACGAACAGAGCCTTCATTGCATTCTTGACGTCACGGTCGGTCACCTGAACAATCCGACTGACCTCACGCTGAATGATCATCAATGCTTCCTCGTGAGGGCAACGGACCGCGACGCCGTCAGCAATCGCGGTGGATGCCGGGTGTTCGACAACTCGTGATTGTTCGAATGATAAAGCGTACGCAGGCGCCGACGCGGATACCACACCCACGATTTCTGTTTTCAGGTTCAGCATCGATCGAGCGGCTGCGGCAGCACAGATTCCAGAACCCAATCCGATCGGTACGAACACGGCATCCAGATCCGGCACCGCGCGAAAGAACTCGACCCAGTAGGTCGCCACGCCGCACACCAGTAGTTCGTGGAATGACGGCAAACGCAGCGCGCCGCGTTCGCCTGCCAGATGCGCCGCGTAGTCGGCAGCCTCGTTGAAATCCTCTCCGTGTTCGATCAATTCCGCGCCCAGCGAGCACATGGCACGGTTCTTCTCCTTGCTGTTGCCATGGGGTACCACGACCAGGGGTTTGATGCCAAATCGGCAAGCAGCAAACGCGATACTCTGGCCGTGATTACCGCGAGTGGCGGTGACCACGAATTCCGGTGGGTTGGGACCTGTCGCCAGATCGCGCATGAACACCATCCCGCCACGAACTTTGAAGGCACCCACCGGTTGATGATTCTCGTGCTTCAGCCAGACTTCCGTGCCGGCACGTTCGCAAACCAACGGCCAACAGATTTGAGGCGTGGGCGGGAGTGTCTGATGGACAAAGTGAAGCGCATCCTCAATCTGGCTGCCAGCAGGCAGATGGGAACCCATGCGACCCGATCCTCGATTGATAGCACTCGGAACCGGAATGATGTTCCGCGCCGGTCGACTATCTCGATTAACATCGGGAAGCGATTTCGCGCAGAACGAACTGATTCTTAGTTCGTCGTCACAATGGGCGACTGAGTGCGAGTGCGGAATTACCGCGTACAGTTTGACAGATCGTCTGTTTGCCTGCGAGCGGTCCGCGCCGCGAGACCATCGGCAAACAAGTTGATGATCATCTCATCACACGACTCAACCACGAACTAACCCGAAGCGTGAGCGAGGGAGAGCGGTTTGCCTTTATGGTACGCCCACCCTCGCTGACGCTTCTTGAAGTTGCGCTTTTCGCGCATACAGGGCCAATCTACATTGGATTCTCCGGGATCTACTCACCCGAAGCGTCAGCGAGGGCGACGACTCTGCACAAGAGTTAACCGCTCTCCCTCGCTCACGCTTCGGGTTAGTTATTGGCGAAAAGCGTAACTTCAAAACTGTCGCTTCGCACTTAGTTAATCGACGGTGCAGCACCCGCCACTAGCCTCTAACCTCTGGCCACTGACCACTTCTAGCAACTAGAAACTAGTTACTAGTTACTAGGCATGCCGGTTTCGCCGCCGTCACGCCAGCAGGTCGCAGCAGGTAATGCGCGACGTACCATTCATCACCACCGCGGAAGCGAAACAGTTCGGCACAGGCCATGAAGAACATCCGCCAACGTTGAGTTTGCACAACGGCGTCTCGATGATCGAAGTCCTGCTTAAACAACTCAACGACCTGTTGGCGATTGGCATCGAGATTCCGCAGCCAGGCCTCGCTTGTCTCGGCGTAGTGCAATCCGTTGACGGCCCATTGCCGTTCGACGGACAGGTGTTTTGAGAATTGGCCGAGCAACCCTTCGGCAGGCATCATCCCGCCGGTGAAAAAGTGGCGGCCCATCCAGTTGGAGGTCCCTTCCGTCTCGAACAAGTAGCTGAGTTGGCGGTGGCAGAATATGTGCACAAACAGCTTGCCGGAGGGTTTCAGCCAACCGCTGATACGTTGCAACAGAAGTTCATAATTCCGCATGTGCTCGAACATCTCGATCGAAATCACGCGGTCGAATTGCTGCTCAATTTCGAACTCTCGCATATCGACCGTAATCACGCGGACGTTTTCCAGCCCACGTTCTCGGCAAATCGATTCGATGTGCAGCCGCTGGGAATGGGAATTCGAGATCGCGGTGATGCGAGCCGCCGGATACTGCTCGGCCATCCAGACCGTCAGCGAACCCCAGCCACAACCGAGTTCCAGGATCTCCATCCCGTCTGCGATTTCGGCGCGATCGCATGTCAGCTGCAGCATGCGTCGTTCGGCTTCGTCCAGGTTGTTCACACCGTCATCGAACAGGCAGCAGCTGTATTTCAATCGTTCGCCCAGTGCTAATTCGAAGAAGCCCGCGGGTACCTCGTAATGCTGCTGGTTCGCTGCCGCCGTTTCCACCGCCAGAGGACTCTGACGGATTTCGGCGGCAAAGCGTTGACTTTGCTCTCTTCCGCCACGAGCCTCTTCCTGGTGCAAACGCGTTTTCAGCAGCCGGCGAATCCCGATACGAACGAGAAAATCGGGGAAATAACCACCTTCGGCGAGATCGATCAGCGACACGACACGACTCCCTAAAAAACCAACTAGTTTCGGTTTTATAGCCCCACAAGAAGTCCCGCAGCTTCCCGTTTCTCTATATTACTAACGTGTAAAAACTTGTTTTTCTAACAAAGTTCTAGCGACCAACGGGAGCGGATTGGCGATGGACGAGCGGTAGCTCGTCTTTGGTTGTGGCCCTGCCACACTATGCTATCAGTGTATTTCGCGGCTGCGACGAAGTTGATTCGCTGTCGCGAAAAGTCAACTCAGTCAAACACTGACTCGCAATATATCAAACGCGGTGAAGTCGATGGATTTGTCACAATTGCTGATCGTCAATGCTCTGGTGGTTACCGGCTGTGTATTTTCGCTCTGGCTGCTGAGTTTGTGGCTTCGCGATTCCAGTGTGGTCGACATTTTCTGGGGCTTCGGTTTCGTGGTGATTGCCTGGGCGAGCATCGCTGTGAGCGGCTCGGAATCATCCCGCCGCTGGCTGACCGTCGTTTTGACAACGTTGTGGGGGTTGAGGTTGGCCGGATACCTGGCGTGGCGAAACCACGGCAAGGGCGAGGATTACCGATACCAAGAGATGCGGGAAAAACACGGCAAGGCGTTTTGGTGGGTGAGCTTATTCACCGTGTTCCTGCTTCAAGGCGCCATCATGTGGCTCGTCTCGCTGCCGATCCAAGCCGCCATTGCTTCCAACCTGGACATTGGTTGGTTGGACTTTGTGGGCTGCGGCATTTGGGCGATTGGTTTGATGTTCGAAACCGTGGGCGACATCCAGTTGGCTCGCTTCAAGGCCGACCCCGCGAACGCTCACACCGTGCTGAACCGCGGATTATGGCGCTATACGCGACATCCCAACTACTTCGGCGATTTCCTGGTTTGGTGGGGACTGTTCCTGATTGCTGCCTCGTCCGGCAACGTGTGGACGATCGTGAGTCCTCTGGCCATGTCGTTCTTCTTGATGAAGGTGTCGGGCGTGACGCTGCTGGAAAAGAAACTGGTGGTGAACCGCCCCGGTTACCGCGAGTACGTGGCTCAAACCAACGCCTTCTTCCCCGGCCCGCGTCGGCGAGCGATCGCGGAATAACCTCTGCTCGCTCTGCTTCTCTGTGGTGAAGTTCTACCACGAAGGAACAGAGGACTGACTACTTGGAGCTATTCCGGTACACGAACTTGAGAGGTTCGTCGGAGGCAGCGACTTCGTCTTTACGACGTCGCATTTCACAGAAGATACAGGGCCAGTCGCGACAACGTGCGCCGCATTCTCCACATCGACGAGGCTGAGACAGGCGTTCCAACAGGACCACGCGCGGACGGGCTATGGAACCTTCATAGATGCGGCGTACGGTACGGGCAGAGATGCCGGTGAGTGCCGCGACTTGTTCGATCGAAACCCCTTGGTTTTCGCTGAACGCGGCGACTACCTTGTCATAGCGACGAACATCGATCGGGTCGGGCAGCGTCAATGTATTACCTTTGTGCAGCGAAATCGTATTAGCTCATCATCGCTGGATCGTTCGGGCTTCGCTGGCAAACTGGCGGTTGTCTGCCACCCAGTCTTCACGCGTGTAGTGCACCACCGAAGAATCGGTCTCGCGGATATCCAGGTGGTCCAAACGAAAGCCCATTTCCGTGATTTCAGTAAACAACAGATGAGCGAGGTTCTCGACGCTCGTCGGCCGCTCGAAGCGCTTGAGCTTCAAGGTCTCGCCCGTCCGCTCCATGTGATCGCGAAGCGTCTGGTACAGAGGATCATGAATATGGATCAGCATCCCGTGATCGTATTCCTGCTTGATGAAGGGTTCGATTTTACTGTCGAAGTCTTCAAACAAGGTGGAATAAGAACCCGTTCGTTCTACTTCGAACCCGCAGCGAACTTCGTATCGATGCCCGTGCAGATTTCCGCACTTGCCACCGATTTCCTCGTTGCGGTGAGCGGCGTAGAACTTGTACTGCTTGTGGATCAACATTCGTATTCTCCGTTGGGGGGTAACCCGCAAGCTGGCCGGTGACTTAACCCAGTTGATTGATCAACGAAAGAACTTCCGACCGGCTGGCCATATCCTCACGGAATCGACCGCGCATTGCGCTTGTGACGGTTGAACTGCCAGGCTTTCGGATTCCCCGAATCGACATGCACGAGTGTTCGGCTCGAATCACCACGGCAGCGGCGCTCGTTCCGAGTTCTGATTCCAGCATGTCAGCAACGGTCTGTGTCATTCGCTCCTGGACTTGCGGCCGACGAGCAACTTCTTCGACGACGCGAGCCAGCTTGCTGAGACCAGTGACGCAGCCGTTGGGGATGTAGGCAACGTGGGCGTGACCGTTGAAGGGAAGAAGATGGTGTTCGCACATGCTGGTGAAGGGGATGTCTCGCACCAACACGATCTCGTCGTAGTCCTCGGGGAATGTCACCTGCAGATGTCGTTCGGGCTTTTGATGCAAGCCGGCGAACATCTCGGCGTACATCTTGGCGACTCGCCGCGGCGTATCTAGCAGTCCGTCGCGTTCCGGATCTTCACCTACGGCCGCAAGGATCGTGCGCACGGCATCTTCGATGGCGGGCAGATCCACCGTGGCTTTTCCGTTTTGCGGACGATCACCGCCCGTCACGCGTTGCTCGATGGGCGCAACATTGGCAGTTTCCGTCGACTCGCTGACGGGGTGATCGGTGTAAGAAATGCATTCGTCCGAAGTGCCGCTTCTAAGTCCGATATCCATCGAAGGGGATCCTCAAGAGTACCAATAAATGAACGCGTGCTCAGACGGCCCGCGACGCGCTGCGGCATTCTAGGGGGGGCACGGCGATTGGCAACGAAAGTTGATCGGGATTTGCGCAAATGGTTCGGCGGTCTTCACAGAGTCGCCACTGGCGACAACCAAAGACGAGCTACCACTTGCCCCGCGCCAAGTCGCTCGCTCTTCTCCCGATGTACATCGGGATCGCTTGAATTTGCGTAGGAAAACAGTTTCACGTTCGTGATACAGATCCCGCCAGGCAGATCAACTTCCCGCGGCCGGCGAAATGCGGGTTTGGCCGTCAGATGGCCGTCTGAGCAGCAAATCGGCAGGCGCGGCACCGGGCGGCAACTTGGCCAGTTGCAGCAGCATGTAGATGGCCATGGCAATGTTTCCCAGCAAAGCGATACCGAAAAACCAGCCTAACCGAGCTGCCCAATGGACCTCTTTATAGGCCACCCAGAGGTAGAACAGCAGGAATCCGCAGTACGCATCAATCAGCGTTGCTTGAAACCAGCGATCCGACGAGAGCTCGTCCCAGGCCACGGTAATGCTGCGATCCATCGACGCCAGGGTCGTGATCGACAACATGCTGACCAGAACGCCGCAGGAGATAATCGTGAGGAGCCATTTCATGGAAGTCGAAGCCTCGTCGAGAGATCGATTTTAAGTCGTTTGGTTGGCAGCTTCCTTGTAGGAAATGATTGTCGTCATCCTATACTGGTGATAAGTACTCCTCGCTGTTCCAATGCGTCTTTACCCTCAGTCAGTCCAGTTATGAAGATCGGGCTCCCTAGACGCACTTTACTGATCGTAGGCATTATTGTTTGCACGCCAGTTCTGGGATTGCTGCTGATGAGTATCATATCCAAGCAACCGGAGGGTACCGGTGTCCGACAGCCCACGCTGTCAGGTTGCCCGGGCACTCCCAATTGCGTGTCGTCGATGGACCGCGACGAGGAGCATTCGATTGAGCCGATCGCCTTCGAAGGTGACTGGGAAGAAGCGATGGAGCGTCTACGACGGATCGTCGATCAAATGCCTCGAACGACCGTTGTCACGTCGGACGGACCTTATCTGCACGTGGAATGTCGCACTCTGGTATTCCGATTCGTCGACGATGTCGAGTTCCTGGCAAACCCGGACCGATCGGCCATTGAGGTGCGATCTGCCTCGCGTGCAGGCCATTCCGACATGGGCGTGAATCGCCGACGGGTGGAAAAAATCCGCACGAAGTTCAACGCCAGCTGACACTTGTGACGACAGGCCGCTGCCAGGCGCACACCCGGAGCGAACAGATGAGAGGCAACAGCGGACAGCCTCTGACACGCTCTGTTCGCTGTTGGCTGTTTCGCTGTTAGCTGTTTCGCAGACCCGACCCTTGCCAATCCGCGACTCCGCGCTAGAGTGCCTGGTCGCCCGGAGGTACTGTCCGGGGCCGCAAAGACTTACAGCACCCTCAAGGAGTTTGTCATGGGTTGTTTTCGGATGATTGTCGTTGTCGGTCTCGGCCTTCTGCTCACTTCCTCCGCGGATCTCGCCGGCAACGAACCGGACAAGGCTCCCAGCAGCGCCGAGACGGTGAACCCCCTGGCAAAAGACTGGTCGCAATGGCGCGGTCCCACGCGGGACGCACGTATTGCCGGGGCGAACTGGCCCGACAGTCTCTCGGAAACCAACCTGACGCAGGTATGGCGTAAGGAGCTGGGCCCCAGTTACTCCGGTCCGATTGCGGTTGGTAATCGGCTGTTCGTCACGGAAACCAAGGATCGCAAGTACGAAGTTGTTCGCGCCTACGACCAAAGCACCGGCGAGCAGCTTTGGGAGGCACAGTGGCAAGGCGCGATGACGGTCCCGTTTTTCGCTAAGGCGAATGGCGACTGGATTCGAGCCACTCCTGCATGCGATGGAAAACACCTGTATGTCGCGGGCATGCGGGATGTGCTGGCCTGCATCGACGTTGAAACGGGCGATGTGGTGTGGACGGTGAACTTCGTGAAGCAGATGGAAAGCGAGCTGCCAAAGTTCGGATTCGTGTCTTCGCCACTCGTGACTGACCAACACGTATTCGTTCAGGCTGGCGGTGGCTTCGTCAAGCTGAACAAGGACACCGGGAAAATCGTTTGGCGCGTGCTCGTGAACAACGACGGAATGAACGGGAGCGCTTTCAGTTCGCCCTACCTCACGACTCTGCAGGGTGCACCCCAGATCCTGGTGCAAACCCGCAACGAGTTGACGGGCGTGGATCCCGAATCCGGCGCGGTGCTGTGGAAACAGAAAGTTCCGGCTTTCCGTGGAATGAACATCTTGACGCCCACGGTGTTCAACAACCAGGTGTTCACCAGCAGCTACGGCGGTCGATCGTTCTGCTATACGGCTACCAAGCAAGGCGACTCGTGGCAGGTTGCAGAATCTTGGAACAACAAGGCTCAGGCGTACATGTCGTCACCTGTCGTGATCGACGATCACTTGTACCTGCACCTGCGTAACCAGCGTTTCACCTGCATCGACCTGTCCACCGGTGAATCTACCTGGACGACGAGGCCCTATGGCAAGTACTGGAGTATGATCTCAGCCGGGGACAAGATTCTGGCATTGGACCAGAAAGGCGAATTGATGTTGATTCGTGCCAACCCGAAGGAATTCGAACTGATGGATTCACGAAAGGTTGCCGATGACGCCTGGGCCCACGTAGCGATCAGTGGCGACCTGATCTTCGTCCGCGAACTCAACGCCATCGCCGTATACCAGTGGAAGTAGGGTAAGCCTTTCTTTTGCGTGCAGCTGGTTATTAGCCCCAAGCTTTACAACGCTATGCAGGTCGCAAGCCTGCCCGAGGAATGTTTGGCAGGGTGCTATCCCAATTCGAGGGTATTCTGTTCCTGTCGCCCGTAGTGCGGCCAAAACAGCCCCGGGCACCGCCGGCAACGCCTCCGGCTCCTTACACCCCTGGCTATCATCGGGTTGCCCCTCCGGG
>CAJHYY010000744.1_pt1 | contig 14274 bp, 8 predicted proteins | sample 9198861 | NCBI WGS metagenome assembly CAJHYY01 (sample SAMEA7708377, study PRJEB35096) | sediment metagenome | biome: marine neritic benthic zone biome [ENVO:01000025]; feature: sediment [ENVO:00002007]; material: shallow marine sediment [ENVO:03000034] sea grass bed [ENVO_01000059] ... | reverse complement strand
TGGTTCTGGGGTGTGGGAGTCGCCGCAGGACACGTTCTTCCTGGTCTGTTGTTGTTGTCGGTGCCGCTGGCGGGTGTGGGATGGTTGGCGGGATTGTTGATCTTCGTGGGAATGATCGTGATCGAATGGTTGTGGGTGGATACGCCGCAGCGGATTCCCTTGAGCTAAACGCGTTGATGGGTGGCGATCCGCACGCTGCCGAATTCCGGGAGCCATCGGCGGTTACAAACTTGCATCGGAAACTGGTCGGCTGGTTTCAACAAGCACGAGAAAGGTGCGATCAGAGTGAGCGAAGGCATTAGTTGGATCGAAAAAATGGCCGTCAGCCTGGGGCTGATTTCCGACACGGCACCGGCCATGGACGAAGAGGGTCCCGGTGAGCTCATGAGTTCGGCACCACCGGAGCAGTGGCTGGACTGGGAAGAGATTGAGTCGCACGGTTGGCCGGCTAAAACGACGAAGCGCAACTATCAACTGATACCCACGACTTGTTTCAATTGCGAGTCGGCGTGTGGGTTGTTGGCATTCGTCGACAAAAAGACCCAGAAGATTCGCAAGTTCGAAGGCAACCCGCTGCACCCTGCCAGCCGTGGACGTCTGTGTGCCAAGGGACCGGCCACGATCAATCAAATCAACGACACCGACCGCATTCTGCGTCCGCTGCAGCGTGTCGGAAAACGGGGCGAAGGTAAATGGAAGGAAATCACCTGGCAGGAAGCGATTGAGATCATTGCCACGCGCGTTCGTACGGCGCTGCTGGAAGAGCGTCGTAACGAAGTGGTGTATCACGTGGGCCGTCCAGGCAGCGAAGGATATGTCGAGCGGGTGTTACAGGCGTGGGGCGTGGACGGCCACAACAGTCACACCAACATTTGTTCGTCCGGTGCGCGGTTCGGCTATGCGATCTGGCAGGCTTACGATCGTCCCAGTCCGGATCACGCCAACGCCAAACTGATCTTTCTGATCTCGGCCCATTTGGAATCCGGTCACTACTTCAATCCACACGCACAGCGGATCATCGAAGGCAAGCTGGCGGGTGCCAAGCTGGTCGTGGTGGACCCGCGCCTTTCCAATACGGCATCGATGGCCAATCACTGGTTGGCTCCGCATCCAGGCACTGAAGCCGCGCTTCTGCTGGCGATGGCGCATGTGATCATTCGCGAACATCTGTACGACGCCACGTTTTTGCAACGCTGGGTGAATTGGGAAGACTACCTGCGTCAACGCCGGCCGGATCGACAGCTGACGTTCGAATCGTTTATCGAGGCGATTGACGAAGAGTACGCCAAGTACACACCCGAATATGCTCAAGCGGAAACGGGTGTCGATGCGGCGCTGATTGTCGAAGTCGCACGTGAAATTGGCAAGGCTGGCCATCAGTTTGCCGCTCACAACTGGCGTGGCCCGTCCAGCGGTCACCTCGGAGGCTGGCAAGTCGCACGCACGTTGCACTTCCTAAGCGTCCTGGTGGGCGCGGTCGGTACCAAGGGCGGCACCGGTCCTAACGCATGGAGCAAGTTTCGCCCGCAATTCTTCGACCGGCCGCCGGGCCCCTCAACCTGGAACGAATTGCATTTTCCACCTGAGTATCCTCTCACGCACTACGAGTTGAGTCACTTGTTGCCGCATCTGTTGAAACAAGATCGCGGCAAAATTGATGTGTACTTCACCCGCGTGTTCAATCCGGTGTGGACCTATCCCGACGGATTCAGCTGGATCGAAATGCTGGAGAACGAAGAGACCATCGGTTTGCATGTGGCGTTGACACCGACTTGGAACGAGACGGCGTACTGGGCCGACCTGGTATTGCCCATGGGTCACAGCGCCGAGCGGCACGACTTAAACAGTTACGAAACTCACGCCGGAATGTGGATCGCGTTTCGCCAGCCGGTGTTGCGCGTGGCTCGCGAGAACAATGGCGAGACTTTCGAACGAACCTATGAAGCCAACCCGGGACGCGTTTGGGAAGAGGACGAGTTTTGGATTGAGTTGTCGTGGCAGATCGATCCCACCGGCCAGCACGGCGTTCGCAAACACTTCGAAAGTCCTGAGCGACCCGGTGAAAAAATCTCGATCGACGAATACTACGCGCACATCTTCGATCGTGTTCCCGGACTGCCGGAGGCTGCTGCCGAGCACGAGATGTCGCCTCTGCAGTACATGCGGCGCTTCGGTGCGTTTCAGATTAAGGACGCCACGTACGAGCGACATGAACGGCAGCTATCGGCTTCGGAAGTTTCCGGGACCGAGAAATACTCGTCGACGCAGGTCGTGATGAAGGATAACAAGGCGATCGGCGTCGACCTGGGCGACGCGAGTTATGAAGGCTTTCCCACCCCTTCACGTAAACAGGAAATCTACTCGCAAACCATGGTGGACTGGGGTTGGCCGGAATACTGTACGCCAGGCTATATCCCCAGCCACGTCTATTGGCGCGAGTTGGATCGTGAGGCTGGCGAGTTCTGTCTGCTACCCACCTTCCGGTTGCCCAACCTCATCCACAGTCGCAGCGGCGCAGCCAAGTGGTTGAACGAAATTGCGCATGGCAATCCGGTCTGGATGCATTACAGCGATGCCGAACGACTGGGTTTGACCCACACCGATCTCATCCGGGTGCAAACCGAGATCGGTTACTTTGTGGACCGACTCTGGTTAACCGAAGCGATTCGTCCCGGCGTCGTGGCTTGTTCGCATCACCTGGGGCGGTGGCGCCGCCAGCAAGATGCTGATGGCAATCGCTGGAGCTCGAACCTGGTGCAGATCGAGCGCACCGAGCCGCACAAATGGCGAATTCGACATCAGAGTGGACCCCAACCTTTCCGTTCGGCCGACCCGGATTCCAGTCGCCTGTGGTGGCGACAAGGTGGTGTGCATCAAAACATCGTTTTCCCTGTCCAGCCGGATCCAATCAGCGGGATGCACTGTTGGCACCAAAAGGTGACGGTGAAGGCTGCGCAGGCTAACGATGAATTTGGAGACATCTTCGTCGACACCGAGCGTGCTCATGAAGCATTCTTGCGGTGGCTGGCCAAAACGAGGCCGGGACCGGGACCAGGAGGATTGCGCAGACCACTGTGGATGAACCGCCCCTTGCGGCCACAACTGGATGCCTTCTACACCGATTCGGCCGGCAAATCTGAAACGCGTGATGCCATGCCCAGTGAAGAGACGTGGTATTACGTTATATAACCTGCTGTCGCTTGAAATCCGTCCCACCGGCCCCGGCATCAGATCCTGAGTAGAACTCGATGGACGCCTACGTCGCTGAATTCCTTGGAACCGCTCTGTTGGTGTTGTTGGGTCAGGGCGTGGTTTGCAACGTCGTTCTCGACGATTCCAAGGGGCACAATTCGGGTTGGCTGGTGATTTGTACCGGCTGGGGTTTCGCCGTGTTCGTGGCGGTATTCTGCGTTCAGGACATCAGCGGAGCGCATCTCAATCCGGCGGTGACCGCCGGGCTGGTGATGGCCGGTCAGTTCAAGTCGGCATTCGTGCCGGGTTATGTTTTGGCACAAATGGCCGGGGCCATGACCGGTTCGGCGATTTGTTTCCTTTGCTATCGCGACCACTACGCGTGCACGAAAGACCCCGATGCGAAGTTGGCCACTTTTGCGACTGCCCCGGCCATCCGCAATTTGCCGATCAATCTGGTCTGTGAAGCAGTGGCCACGGCTGTTTTGGTGTTTGCCGTATTGATGGCTTCCAGCCCCACCTGGGAATGGTTGCCTTCCCGAGCGGTGAACCTCCCGGAAGCCAAGGTCGGACTGGGTGCACTGGGGGCGTTGCCGGTGGGTCTGGTCGTGTTTTCGATCGGGCTCTCGCTGGGCGGGCCAACTGGTTATGCGATCAATCCGGCTCGCGATTTGGGCCCGCGGCTAACTCACCAGTTGCTGCCAATCTCCGGCAAACGAGACGGAGACTGGGGTTACGCGTGGGTGCCGGTGATTGGGCCGATCCTGGGTGCGGTGCTGGCCGTGCTCGCCGCGTGGCTTCTCTCGGGATAAGGACCAGATCGTGAGCGGGAGTCCTGCCTATCTGCCTTCGATTACCTAACGTCCGAAGCCGGGCCTATCATTGTCCCTTGGCGGCGCCAGTGACTATACTCGCAAGAGCTTGCTAATTCTGCATTTAGGCCGGTTTTTTTGAAACTTGAACCCCCTAAGCACCGTCTACGTATCAACAGCCGCTAGTTGATTGGCCCAACGCCAGTGAACTCTAATTGGCCGCTGAACACAAAGATGGTGAGGGAAGATTCGAAACCAACACGGTGAGTCTTCCGCGTAGCGCCGCCACAAACAGAGAAGGAGCACTATGAGTACTGCCGACCATCCTGCCTCGTTGCATGCCGACGACGTTGCCGCAATTGACCATCTGCGCGAGGTTTACGAGCACCTGCAGAACGAACTGGGACGGATCATCGTCGGTCAGGACAATGTGATCGAGCAGTTGGCGATTTGTTTGTTTGCCCGCGGTCACGCGCTGCTGATGGGTGTTCCTGGACTGGCCAAGACATTACTGGTCAGCAAATTGGCTGAAACCATGACGTTGGATTTCAGCCGCATCCAGTTCACGCCGGACCTGATGCCGATGGACATCACGGGCACGGACATCCTGCAGGAGGGTCAGGGTGGCAAGCGCGAGTTTGAATTCGTCAAAGGACCTGTGTTTGCCAACATCGTGCTGGCCGACGAAATCAACCGAGCTCCTTCCAAGACTCAGGCCGCGATGCTGGAAGCCATGCAGGAGCATCGTGTGACGGTGGTGGGTCGCACCTACCAACTCAGCCCACCCTTCTTTGTGTTGGCGACGCAAAACCCGATCGAGCAGGAGGGTACCTACCCGTTGCCGGAAGCCCAGCTCGACCGTTTCATGTTCTTAATCGAAGTCGATTATCCCGACCGCGCCGAAGAAATTGAGATTGCGCGCACAACGACCGGTGTGTCGATGCCGGCCTTACGCGAAGTGCTGCAAGGTGAGAAGGTGTTGGCGTTCCAGGATCTGGTACGACGCGTGCCGGTGCCGGAACACATTTACGAATTCGCCGTCGACTTGACTCGCCGCACCAGGCCCAAGAGCAGCGATTCGCCCGATTGGCTCAAACCTCTGGTGGGTTGGGGAGCCGGTCCGCGTGCGGTGCAGTACCTGGTGTTGGGAGCCAAAGCTCGTGCAGCTTTGCATGGCAGTTACATGGTTCGCCAGGAAGACGTGGTGGAAGTCGCCGAACCGGTACTGATGCACCGCGTGATCACGACCTTTGCGGCCGAGTCCGAAGGCATAACCAGCCGTGACGTCGTCAATCGGCTGGTGAAGGAACTGAACGAAGAAAACTAACGAAGAGGCATCTCACGCCGCTAAGGTTTGCCAGGCGATTCGATCGCGATCGGGCAGCGTCGATCGGAGCCAGAAGGGAGAGTTCGTTGGCGGAACAGGTTCAGCGGGAATTTCTAGATCCCGCCGTGTTGGCTCGATTGTCGGCGCTGCCATTGCACGCACGTTTCCCCATGTTGGGCAACGTGTCGGGCCGGCATCGCAGTCCGATTCGTGGTTCAAGCGTCGAGTTTGCTGCCTATCGCAAATATGTGCCTGGCGACGATACACGTCGCTTGGATTGGCGAGCGTGGGGACGCAGCGACCGTTTCTACATTAAAGAGTTCGAAGCGGACACGAACCTGCGAATGTGTCTGATTGTGGATACCAGCGGTTCGATGTCGTACGGCCCGGATGGCGAGACGAAGCTGGACTATTCGCGGAAGATCGCGGGCACGATGGCTTACCTTGCATCAAGGCAGGGTGATGCCGTCGGTCTGTACTGCGCCGCGGATGGTTTCAATAAAGATATTCCTCCCAAACGCAATGCGGCCCATCTGCGGGTCGTGTTGGACGAACTGGGAAAGTCGAAGGCTGACGGAGAAACCGGGCTGGTCGACGCCCTGCATGAAGTGGCAGAACGCGTGTCGCAGCGAGCGTTGATCGTGATCCTGTCCGACTTTTTCGTTGATCCGGAATTGTTGAAGAGCTGTTTTCAGCACCTGCGTTTTCGCAAACACGATGTGGTCGCATTTCACATGCTGGACCGCACTGAAGTTGATTTCGAGTTCGATCGTCCAGTGAGATTCCTGGACCTTGAAGGCGGACCCTACGTGCTGGCCGATCCCAACTTGATCGCCAAGCAATATCACAAATCGATGGAAAAATACCTGCAGGACCTCACGGTTGTCGTTCGGGATGCCGCAGTGGATTACCACCGCGTGAGCCTGGACGATCCTTACGATGATGTTTTGGCCAAGTTCCTTTTGTCGCGGGCTCCTAAAGGTTCCAAGTAACCGCCGCCGCGCTCCTGATGAACTGACTTCATGAGTTTTCTCCAGCCACTGCTGCTCGCCGCTTTGCCGTTGGTCGGTCTGCCGATCCTGATTCACTTGATCAATCGTCAGCGGCATCGCACCATCCCCTGGGGCGCGATGCGATTTCTGCTGGATGCCAAACGTATGACGCGCGGAATGGCGCGACTGCGGTTCTGGCTGATCATGGCGATGCGGATGCTGGCGATTGCCGGGTTGTTGTTTGCCGTTGCCCGACCGTTGGCCAGTGGCTGGATCGGACTGGCAGTCGGCGGACAGCCTGACACCACGATCGTTCTCTTGGATCGCTCGGTCAGCATGGAGCAACAGGAACTACCGGGAGACAACACGAAGCGTTCCACAGCCCTGGCGAAACTGGCGGACCTGATCAAGACGCTGGGCGGTGGCACTCAGATCGTGCTCATCGAAAGCACCGAAAACCAGGCGCAGGAAATCGAATCGGCTGCCGGCTTGATGGATTTGCCGCAGACCCAGGGCACCTCGACCAGTGCCGACATCGCGTCGATGATGCAGACCGCTTTGGATTATGTGGTCGAAAACCAGACAGGGCGGACCGACGTCTGGGTGTGTTCTGATCTACGCGAAAATGATTGGAAACCCGACGACGGACGATGGGAAACGATTCGTTCGGGATTCGGTCAGCTGGAGGGCATCCGTTTCGGCTTGCTCACCTATTCCGACTTGGCCGATGACAACATTTCGGTACGTGTTGCCAACGTGCGGCGTCGGCAGGACGGGCCGAATGCCGAGTTGGTGTTGGATGTTTTCCTCCGCCGAGAAACCAACGTCGAAACTCCGGCGAAGGTACCGCTCGAGTTTGTGATCAATGGTGCCCGCTCGGTGTTGGACATCGAAATGGTAGACGCCGAATACACCCTGCAGGGCCATACGATTCCTTTGGATCGTTCGGCCGTGGATGGATGGGGAAGCCTGGCGATTCCCACCGATGCCAATTTGCGGGACAACATTTGCCATTTCGTGTTTGCCGAACCGCCGGTGCACCACACCACGATCGTTGCCGACGACCGTGAAGCCGCGGAGTTGTTTCGCCTGGCGGCGATTTCGCCCGCGGATCCCGCGCTGCAGTACACGGCCGATGTGTTCGCGCCGGATCGCGTGGGTGAAGTGGACTGGGATGCCACATCGTGTTTGATTTGGCAGGCACCGTTACCGGATGCGGCCACCTTGAGCATCCTGCAGTCGTTCGTGGACAAGGGACGACCGATCATGTTCTTTCCCAGCATGCAGCCCGGAACGGGATCGGCGTTTGGAGCTACTTGGGGCAGCTGGGCGGGAGCGGATAACCAGGCGACCCCGATTGCTTCCTGGCGTGGAGACAGCGATCTGCTGCGACAAACGCGCGGTGGTACTCCTCTGCCGGTCGGTAAGTTACGCGTCTTTCGTTACTGCGAACTGCAAAATGGCGGCACGTCGTTGGCGCGGCTGGAAGGTGGCAAAGTGTTGATGTCCCGAGCGTCGACCGACGGCGGACCGGTGTATTTCTGCTCGACACTGCCGCTGCCTGGTTACTCCAGTCTGGCGCAAGACGGCGTGATGTTTTACATCATGATTCAGCGCGCGTTGTCGGCGGGAGCTGCGACTCAAGGAAGTGCTCGACAGCTGGTTGCCGGCACCGTCGCCGCTCGAGAGGTCAGCAGCTGGAAGTCAGTACTTACGACCGACGAGGTCCTTCCTTCGGCGCGCCCGTTTGTCAGCGGCGCGTACCAGAAGGATACCCGGTTGGTGGCGATCAATCGTCCCGGCGAAGAAGACATGGCGCGAGTGGTGACCAACGATGAGTTGAGTCGCATGATGGGTGGATTGGACTACCGCAAGGTTGAAGACAAAGTGGGTAACGCCTCGGCGTTAGCCAGTGAAATCTGGCGCAGCTTCGTGTTGATCATGGCGCTTGCCATGTTGGTCGAAGCTGCTCTGTGTTTCCCGGATCGTAAGAAACCCGTGGCGACCGCCGAACAACCGGCCATGGCCGCTTAGATCAGGCAAGCAACATGACCCGAGCACTATCTTTTGTGTGGACGCCGTTTGGTGTGGTCGTCGGCGTATTGATGGTCGTGGCCGCGGCCGTTCTGTGCTTTGCCGCCTGGCACCGTAGCGGCTATTCGCGCACCACAGGAATCATGGAAGGGCTGCGCTTCACCCTGGTGCTGATGGTAGCCATTACCATCAACCAGCCTGAATGGCTGGAGACATTCACGCCCGACGAACAACCGACCGTGGTCGTGCTGTCCGATATTTCACGCAGTATGGAGACCCGTGATGTCATCGATCCGGATAATCCCAATGTGGATCCGCAGACCCGGGCCGAGGCGCTGAAACCACTGATCGAAAAGTCGCGCTGGGAATCTGCCTCGGAAGAGCTGCAGGTGGTGTTTGCAACGTTCTCCTCCAAACTCTCCAACCCGAGCGACGGCACCGATATGGCGCAAGCGCTGGACGCCGTGTTGGCCGGACACCCGAACCTGCGTGGCGTGGTGCTGATGGGCGACGGCGATTGGAACGTTGGTAGCCCACCGGCTCTGACTGCCAGCAAATACCGGTTGAAGAACGTACCGATCTACGGGGTCGGTGTGGGAAGTGAATCTCGATTGCCCGACATCGATCTGGTCCGCGTCGATGCCCTGACGTTTGGTGTTGTGAATAAGCCGATGCGGATTCCGTTCGTCATCGAAAGCGCCATGCCGCGCGACCAGAACGTGACCGTCACGTTGACGCCGTCCAGCGGCGAAGCGGTGACCAAACAGATAACGATCCCGGCCATGGGAACACTTGAAGATGCGATCCTGTGGCACCCCAAAAGTGTCGGCGAGTTCGAGTTGACCGTCTCGGTGCCGGTGAACCCCGACGAACTGGTTAAAGACAACAACGAACGCACCGTGCCGATATCGATCAAAGAAGAGGCATTGAAAGTCCTGTTGGTCGAGTCATTTCCGCGCTGGGAATATCGGTACCTGCGCAACGCACTGGAACGCGATCCCGGTGTGGAAGTTTCCTGTTTGCTGTTTCACCCTGGCCTGACCAAGACCGGTGGTGGCCGTGGATACATCAAAGAGTTTCCAGAGGATCTGGACGCGCTGAGCGAGTACGACGTCGTGTTCCTGGGTGACGTCGGCATGGGCGACGGGCAACTGACGGCCGAGCAATGTCGACTGATCAAGGGTTTGGTACACAGTCAGGCCAGCGGTCTGATTCTGATGCCCGGTTTTCGCGGCGGGCATCTCTCGTTGATGGGCTCGGAACTGGACGAACTGTACCCGGTGGCGCTGGACGCTACTCAGTCGCGCGGCTGGGGGGCTCGCGTGCCCGCGCAATTCGAATTGACCGAATCGGGTCGACGAAGCTTGCTGACCCGCTTGGAGAACAACGAAGAAGAAAATGCACGTCTTTGGGAGTCGCTGCCAGGATTCCAATGGTACGCACCGGTGCTGCGAGCCAAGGTGGGCACCGAAGTTCTGGCGACGCACAAAACGGAAACGAATCGCTTCGGGCGCGTGCCGCTGCTGGTGACGCGAACCTATGGGACGGGCAAGATCCTGTTCATGGGTACCGACGCGGCCTGGCGCTGGCGCGAAGGTGTCGAGGATCTTTATCACTATCGGTTCTGGGGCCAGGTTGCCCGCTGGATGGCCTACCAGCGAAGCATGGCTCAAGGCGATCTAATGCGCTTGTTTTACTCGCCAGATCGACCCAATCCCGGCGACGTGGTCACGCTGAATGCCAATGTGATGAGCAACACCGGTGAACCGCTGCAAAGCGGCAATGTGGTCGTTCAGGTGGTGGCCCCTTCGGGAAAGACCGACACGGTGCGGTTGCGAGCCAACGGAGACGAGTGGGGCCTGTTCACTGGTTCGTTCACCCCTGAAGAGCCGGGTGACTACCAGTTGAAGCTCAGCTGCCGTGAAAATGGGTCGTCGGTGGAAACTAGGTTGGCTGTCCAAGGCGAGGTGAAGGAACAATTGGGCAAAGCGGCCCGGTTTGACGTGCTGGACGAGATTGCGACGATCAGCCGGGGCCGGATGGCCGACGGGACCAAAATCGAGGAGTTGATCAACGAGATCGCCCAGTTACCGGAACCGGACCCCGAGGTCCGTCGTCTCAGATTGTGGTGTCACCCGATTTGGGCCGGTACTTTGGTGTTTCTGTTGGGAGTTTTCTGGACGGGCCGTAAAATGATCGGCGTCATTTGATTTGAGCGACCCCCGCCGGGAAGCTCTAATAAACCAAACTGCTGTAGAGTGCGACTAAAAAGAAGATCGACAGCCGTGGCCCCAGGCGACGGCTGGACTACCGGGGAGCGATGGCGGAAACGTCCGTAGGCAACAAGGGGTCCTCGCACGGGACAGAACGGGAAAGACCACATGCAACTGCAAAACCCCCACGATCGGTTGGAATTGCCCACCGGGATGCGGACCAAACTGGAGACGTTCAGGCGTCGCGTTTGGATCGTCAAACTGGCCGAAGGCATTCTGGCCGCCATTTTCGGCCTGGTGATTTCTTACCTGCTGGTGTTTGCCCTGGACCGGGTGTTTGACACGCCCGCATGGCTCCGTACCACCATCTTGATTGGTGGCATGGTCGGCCTGGGTGTGACCTTCCCGCTGAAGTGGCACCGCTGGGTGTGGCAGACTCGACAGCTGGAACAGGTGGCTCGACTGCTGCGACACAAATTCCCTCGGCTGGGTGATCAGCTGTTGGGTATTGTCGAGCTGGTGCAGAACGAGATCGAACAAGAGCGTTCGCAGGCACTGTGTCGCGCGGCGATGAAGCAGGTCGACGAACAGACGGCCGACCGAGACTTTTCCGATGCGGTGCCCAACCCGCGGCATCGACGTTGGGCGTGGGCGGCCGGAACCGTGTTTGTGTTGGCGGGACTGGCGCTGGTCATTGTGCCGGCCGCCGGCGGCAACGCCCTGCTTCGGTGGTTGATGCCCTGGCGTCAGACCGACCGCTACACGTTTGCTCAACTGGAGCAACTGCCGGACAAGATGGTCGTTCCGTACGCCGAACCATTTGAATTGAAGGTGCAACTGGCGGACAAAACGGCCTGGTCGCCCAAGAAGGGTTCGGCAAAGTATGGCGAGCAGGATCCGGTTGTCAGCAACCTGGCGGACAAGAAGTACCAATTCGAAGTCCCGCCTCAAAAAGAATCCGAAGACCTGCGTGTGAGCGTAGGTGATGCACGCAAAAAGATTCGCATCGAACCGACCACGCGTCCCGAATTGAATTCAGTTGCCGCTCGCGTTCGGCTTCCCGAGTACCTGCAGTATTCGCGCGAGTTGAACAAGGACGTACGTGGTGGCACGGTGTCGATGGTCGAAGGCAGCCAGGTGATGTTCGAGGCGGCGACGTCGCGAGCATTGGCCGAAGCAAGTGTCGACGGCAAGCGGGTGAAGACCGTGGGAGACACGATGTACTCCGACTGGATGCCCGTCGACAGTTCATTCAAGCAATTGGTGACGTGGCGCGATCGCCTGGGACTCTCGGCCAAGCAGCCTTTCGAGTTGACGATCAACGCCATGGCCGACGAAGGACCTAACATTACCTGCAGTCAGTTAGCACGCGAACGCGTGTTGCTGGTGGACGACGTGTTGTCGTTCGAAGTGATGGTCGAAGACGACTACGGCGTCAAGCTGGTCGGTATGGAATGGGAAGGCATCGAAGATGCCCTGCGTAATCCTCATCCGGCCACTGGCGAAAAGATTGTTTCCGCCGGCGGACCCGAGCTGCAGAACATGAACGTGACCGCCACGTTTGGGGCGGCCAGCGAAGGCATTAAGGCCCAGTCGCTGTTGCTGCGGTTGTTCGCCGTAGACTATTTGCCCGGCCGTGAGCGTGTGTACTCGACGACGTTCGTCCTACATGTGCTGACGCCTGAGGAACATGCCATCTGGTTGACCAATCAGCTCCGCAAATGGTCACGACAGGCTCAAGAGGTTTACGAACAGGAGCAGCGGCTGTACGAAGCGAACAAAGAGATTCGCAACATGTCGCCTGAGGAAATCGATCAGCCTGAAACGCGTCGGCGGATTGAAACGCAGGCCGCTTTGGAGCAGGCCAATGGGCGTCGACTCTCGGCTTTGACCGGTGCCGGCGCACAACTGATTCAAGAAGCAACGCGCAACGATCAGTTCAACGTGGAAACGCTCGAGAATTGGGCCGAGATCCTCAAGGCTTTGCAAGACATTGCCGAGAACCGCATGCCTTCGGTGTCCGATCTGCTGGCGAAAGCGGCCACGGCGCCTGGATCAGGTAAGCCTGGGCAACCTGCCGAACCCAGCGAGAACAAGGCTGAGCAAACTCCCAACGTCGGTAACAATCGTGATCCGCGTACAGGTAAAGGCAAAAAACAGAAAGCCGACGAGAACGCGAAGACCGTTCCCACGATCAGCGATGTCGAGTCGGGATTCAACGAACTGAATGAGACCAAGAAGGACGATGAGGAGCAGCCGGCAGGCAAGTCCAAATTGACTCTGCCGACGACGACGGTGCAGGGAGGCGGGCTTCCACCCGATGAAAATGCCGAGTCTCCACCGGCTCAGGAGCAGGTGGAAGAAGCGGTTGAAGAACAGGAAGACCTGCTGGCCGAATTCGCCAAAGTGGCTGAAGAGCTGCAGAAGATTCTGGATAACCTGGAAGCCAGCACGTTTGTCAAACGCTTGAAAGCGGCGTCGCGACGCCAGTTGGAAGTCGCGAATGATCTGAACCAGTCGTTACGCAGCGAGTTTGGCGTACCGGAAACGGATGTGGATGAGGTCAGCCGCGAACGAGGAACGAAGATCGCCGATCGTGAGCTGGCGCAAAGTGACAGCGTGTACATCATCCAGGAGGATCTGGAAGCGTACTTCAATCGTGTTCAACAGGGCAAATTCAAAACCGTGTTGAACGAGATGAAGACCGACCGCGTCGTCAGCAAGCTGAAGGACCTCGCGGGAACGGTTGAAGACAACATGGATGGGCAATCCATTGCTCAGGCGGAATTCTGGGCCGATTCACTGGACCGATGGGCCGAACAGCTCGTCGGCCCTGGATGACCGAGCGGCGGCTCGTGACCGGGCGGCAAAGGCGGTAGTTTACCGCCATCGATCATCCTCGAAGTAATGAAGATTCTGGAAAAGGAAATCGACCTTCGCGAAGAAACTCGTACGCTCGAACAGGCGCGTGCGGCACTGGCGACGGACGAATACGAAGAGAAGGCACTTGCACAATCGGAGACTCAAGGTGAGTTGGCGATTCGAGTGTCTGATGTGGTTGACAAGATCATGGAACTGCCGAATGCCGATGCGTTCCCGAAGGAAATCGCGCTGCTGTCGGCGGTCAACACCGTGATGCAGGATGCTCAAGAGATTCTGTCTCGACCCGACACCGGGCCCGAAGCGATTGCCGCAGAAACCGAAGCCATTGAACTGCTGCTTCAAGCGCGGCGTATCAATCCCAACGGCGGCGGTGGTGGCGGAAGCTCGCCAGGTGGCGGTGGTACCGGTGATACCGAACAGGCCGCGCTGGCCCTGATTGGCGTTGGGGCCGAGCGGAATGCGGGTCAAGTGAACCGCACCGTGGGTCAGGCAACAGGTTCTGCCGGCAGCGAACTGCCAGCGGAATACCGTGCCGGACTGGATGCCTTTTTCCAAGCATTGGAAGAAGGAAACCGCGGTGGGCGGTAGGCCTGATGTGAATCCATAATCTGCAACGATCGACACGCCAGGTTCGCGTGCAACCTGGCGTTGTTCGTTAACGGCGTATCACGGATGGGGAACTGGACATGAAATCGAAGATCCTGATAGTCGCGGCGCTTTGTGCGTCTCCTGTGTTGGCACAGCCCAACAACTTTCAGGCGTTGCAGCCGCAATTTGCGCCGCCGCCGGTCCAGGCGAATCAGCTTGAACAGATGATGGAC
>CAJHYY010000165.1_pt1 | contig 14364 bp, 6 predicted proteins | sample 9198861 | NCBI WGS metagenome assembly CAJHYY01 (sample SAMEA7708377, study PRJEB35096) | sediment metagenome | biome: marine neritic benthic zone biome [ENVO:01000025]; feature: sediment [ENVO:00002007]; material: shallow marine sediment [ENVO:03000034] sea grass bed [ENVO_01000059] ... | reverse complement strand
GGGCAAGCCCGACGGAGGCTGCTTTTGCTGGATGCTTGATGGTAGCTCATCAGTCGTTGCCTCCGTGGGGGCAAGCCCCACGGAGGGCTGCTGTAACCACATTTCCAGCGACCAACGGGAGCGGATTGGTGATGGACGAGCGGCAGCTCGTATTTGGTTGTGGCCCTGCCACACTGTGTCCTCCGTGGTGAATGAAAAAACCACAGAGTACACGGAGGTCGTCGCAGATTTCAGCTCTTTCTTTGTCCCGAATCAACCTCGCCCCGGCGCCTTGACGGCTTCTTCCTGAAACGTGGAGTTGCCGCGTTGAGGAAACGATCGGCCAATCGTTGGACCGACTTGTGACGCATCTGGCCTCTTAGTTTCCTGATGTCGTCCGCCACATCGGCAGCGTTGCGTCCCATTTGCAGCAGCAGGAACAGTGCACGCCCCGCGGCTCGATCTGGTTCGTTCAAAGGTTGACCGTAACCTCCCGCCATACCTTCTTCCATTCCTCCACCTCCGTAACCTCCCAGACCACCAGCGCCGGGCCCACCGAGACCTGGACCGGCGCCCGGTCCGCCAAGACCGCCGCCACCGCCCAGTCCGGCATCGAGACCGCCGCCACCGCCCAGTCCACCGCGACCGCCGCCTCCGGCGAGGCCGGCGGCATCGCCGCCGCCGGCGCCGACACCCACACCGCCACCGCCTGCGTCCGGTCGGGAACCTGCGTCCTCATCTCCGCCGGCGTCAAAGTCGTCGCCGTAGCCAGCGCCTTCATCCAAGCCGGCACCGCCGCCCCCGCCACCTGTCTCATCTGTTCCGGCCCATTCCCTTTCGTCGTCGCCGCCACCGAATCCATCCATTCCACCGCCGGCACCAAGGCCTCCCCCATAGGTGCCTCGGTACATGGGGTCGTCGGCGCTCCGGACGCCGGCCTGAACCACTTGCACCAGCCGCTTGCGCAGCGGCACGACGTCGTGGATCGGGAACGACTTCAGGTAATTCAGCGCCGTGTTGATCGTGGTGAAGCGGTCGAAGAAGTGGTTCTGCGAGAAGTAGTTTTGCGCCTGGGGTCGACTGGCTTGTGCAAGCGCGCGATCAATGGCTTTCAGTAGCCTGGCAGCGTCGGGACCTTTGAAGTGACCTTGCGCATCGCGGGGCATCTTGGAGGTCAATCGCTCCAGCGCTGCGTGGAACGGCAACGGATTCGTTTCACGCTCGACCAATTGCCACAGCGCAGTGTCTAACTTCTTGGCATCGGGCTGCAAAATGGCGGCCGCGCTAATCGCCAGTGAACGAACACGAGCGTCCTCATGCGCCAACAATCGCAGCACGCTGTCAAACAGCGGGCCAAGCTTCTCGGTGTCGATTCCGGAATACGGGTTGGCAATGATTTTGACCAGCAATAGCTGACTGTTGGTCTTTCCGTGTCTTAATTCTCGATAGACGATGGCCAAACCACGCTGGTCACCGCGGACCATGGCCTGTTGGATTTGTTTTTCAACCAGTTGCTTCAGTTTGTCTACCGGACTGGACCCGATGACGTAGAAGTCGTAACGACGAGCGAGCTGCAGCAGCACTGCCATGGAACGCTCTTCTCCCAGGTCCTCGCCCAGCGCGATCATCGCGCCGACCGCATCCATCAACCTTTCCGGCTTACGCTCGTACTTCATTTCCGACAGCCATGCCGTCAATGTCTTACCGTCGTAGGTCGGAATGCCCTCGAGGTTTCCGATTCCCGGAGTCGAACCTGGGGCAGTACGACCGGCGCTGTCGATGAAGTCGTCGCCGCCCGGACCGACGGGATCGCCGCCGCCTGCGCCAGGAGCGTCATCGCCACTCGGACCAAAAGGATCGTTTCCACCACCAGGAAGTCCGTCGTCCGGGTTACCGCCGAACGGATCATTACGGTCGGACGCCGACGAGTCATCCGCAAACGGATCGCCGAGGTCCTCGGCAGCGTCGCCGAATGGATCTGTCTTGCGACCAGCGGGCTTTTGATTGTCGTCGCCGAACGGGTCGTGCATGTCTGTGTTCGCGCCACCGCCAAAGGGATCTGCCGGTTGGTTGCCACCCTCCGCGCCGTATGGATTCATTGCCCCGGCCATTCCGTCCGCTGCGTACGGGTCTCGGCCTTTGGACGATGTCGGCCTGCCTTGTTTGCGATTTTCGTGGATCCGCACGACCTCTTTCCCGCCACGCATGATCGCGACTTTGCCGTCCACCACCTTCAATCCGCCGGTAGGTCCTTTGATTTTTATCTCGTACTGTCCGGCAAACAGCGAGGTTTCGTTGACTCCAGGTTCCAGTCGCCAGCCACGGACGGGTTGATCGTTGGACAGAATCGCCACGTCCACTCCCGGTTCGTCACATTCAATCACCAACGTGCCGCGATTGGTCTGCACGTAGATCAGGATGCCGGTGAAGATCAACAACATTCCGGCGGCCATTCCTGCCAGCCACGATCGCCAACCGCGCGATCCACCTCGTTCGCCGAACGATGATTCCGTTTTCGACGCGTCGGGCGTAGCGGGCGTCAGGCTTCCGGGAACCGGTGCGGATCGGCGAACGGGCATACGCTCTGCTCGATCCAGCAACGTGGTCAGGTCGGCGCCTGCACAGAACGGCGTCAGTGTTTCGGCCACCGCGTCGGGCGTATGAAATCGGGCTTGCGGTGATCGAGCCAGCATGCGATGGATCGCCGCGATCAATTCTTCAGGCAAATCGCTGCGCCGGGTATCGATTCGCGGCACGTCCAGCGTGGCCAGTGCCGTAATCTTCTTGATCGGGCTCTTGAGTTCGTGCGAATCGTAAGGTGCCACCCCGGTGAGCAACTTGTACAAGGTCGCGCCCAAGCTGTAGATATCGGCGCGGGTGTCTACATCGCGACTGTCACTTCCCTGTTCGGGAGAGATGTAATCCAGCGTTCCCATGAACTGGCCGACGGACGTCAATTCGCAATCATAGTTGGCGTGATGTTGATCCAGCATCGCCAAGCCCAGGTCCAGCAGCTTCACTTCGCCTTGGCGTGTGACCATCAAATTGGACGGTTTGACATCCCGATGTACCAACCCGTGTTCGTAAACCACTTGCAGCGCGGTCGCCGATTGTCGAGCGACTTCGCAGGCGTCCGCTACCGACAACGGCCCCAGGCGGCGCACGATCTCTGCCAGATCAATGCCGTCGACATATTCGGTCACCAGGAAATGCACGCCGTCACGCTCGCCCGCATCACTGGCACGTATGATGTTCGGATGATCCAGCTTTCCGACCGCTTCCATCTCGCGTTCGAACCGGGCGACCTGCGCCGCGGTTGGCTGGCAACGCGACGAGAGCACCTTCAGCGCGACGGTGCGTTTCAACTTGACATGCACCGCTCGGTAAACCATGCCCATACCGCCCTGCCCGATCACCGAGACGATCTGATACGCACCCAGTTCCGTGGGTAACGAGCGGTCGGCAACGTGAGACGGTTCGTTCACGCGCGTCAGCCGCGATACGGCCCAGTGACATTGCGGCTCCCGCTCGTAAACGTCTGGTGACGCGGCGACCGATGACCCAGCGACCGATGGCGCAGTGACAGGCGACGCAGTGACAGGCGACGCAGCGACAGGCGATGCAGCTGATCGTGCACCTTCAGCTTGCTCGACCGCGTGGCCGTCGGACCACATCTCGGCGAACGAATCCTGATCATCGACCTCCGAGGCAACCGCCTGGCAACTCGGGCAATCGTCGATCTCCGCGCCGACACGCTCCCATTCGACCTCGGAAAGGCGGCCGAGCAGATAATTCTGGATTTCGTTTCGCGATAGACACTGATGCATCACAACTTCCCCCCGAGGCGTCGTGGGCCAACCTCGCTGTCAGGATGAAATCTCGCCAAGGGATTCGTCGCAAGACGATTCGACCGTGATCTGGCCTTCAATGATCTGGCCTTCAATGATCCAGCCAGCAATGATCTAGCCAGCAACGGTCTAGATGGCTTCATCCAACCCTTTTCCAGCGTGGTCGTTGTTTGAGTGACCTGTTAGGGCCTGCAGGCTTTCATGGTGTGATCGCCCGTCGGCTATTAAGATAAACGTGAGCGTTGGACATCCGTCGACCCGCTTTTCTGCAAACGCCGTGGATCACTCCTCAACTTCCCCTACTCTGCTCGCCCGGATCCAGGCGGCTGACGCACACGCGTGGCCGCGATTGGTCGAGTTGTATGGTCCGTTGGTGTATCAATGGGCTCGCAAAGCGGGTCAGCAACCGGCCGATGCGGCTGACACGGTGCAGGAGGTGTTCCAGCAAGTCCACCGCAATATCGGCAAGTTCCAACCTCGCAATGGAAACGGTTCGTTTCGCGGCTGGTTGTGGACGATCACGCGCCACAAGGTCACCGACCAGGCTCGCCGTCGCCAACAACAACCCCAGGCCTCGGGCGGATCCAGCGCCCACGCCCGTCTGGCCGCACTGCCCGAACTCGTCGCTCAAGAGCACACGGTCGAAGGTCGGTCGGAAATCGGCGGGATCCGCCGTCGCGCTTTGGAGGCCATTCAAGACGAGTTTGAGCCGCAAGTGTGGCAGTGTTTTTGGCGCGTGATCGTGGCGGGCGAATCGCCAATTCACATCGCCGAGGATCTTGGCGTGAGCAAGTGGGCTGTCTACAAAGCCAAGGCTCGAGTACTCCAGCGGCTACGCGCCGAACTCGGCGACCTGCTGTAGCCAAGCTAAACAACCGGTAAGACATTGACCCAAAACGGGTTACATACCGACCTGCCTGCCTGAATTCTTCCGGTTTCCTCGATGCGGCCGTGAACAAAAGCCGATAATAGAACGTAGAAACACTCCACTTGCGGGGGAGCCCGCACCAACACACCCCTGACTTTTTAGTTTTCCCACCTTTACAAAGCTGCTAATGTGCTGTTATGGCTGACAACGACCCTTCTTACCAACCGTTTGGGATGTCAGACGACCACGTCACGCAAGGCGATGGTCCTGCTGGAGACACCGGTATTCACGCGGGTGATACCACCAGCATTCGTCCTCCCCTTCCGGTTCAGGTCATGTTGTTGCGTCCCGACGGCACCACCCGCAGCTTTACGGTGTCGGGGCATTTCCGCGAAGAACACCTGTGTACCAAACTGGACGACGAACTTTGCCGGATTGAAAACGGCGAGAAGTTAGTCGTGCATCTGTATTCGGCCGACGACGATCTTGTCCGCTCGTTGCGTGATCGTTGGGCCGAAGGGCTCTCAGACAATCGTAAACTCCGTATCCGAGAGATTCTGGGGCCCACCGACGATCCTCGCGAATTGCAAAAGCAAATCCAACGCATCCGCTCACGCCTGGCGCAAGGGGAAAGGATCCACCTGGCGATCCGCTCACCATTGATTGCGCGGTATGCGTCGGAGTTGATTCGCGACTTGTTACTGGACACGCAGGACAACGAGTCACCTTCGCTGAAGGTATCCGTATACGGCAGCGAAGAGAATCAACGAGCCATCATGGAGCACATGGGTGGCATGTTGAGGATCCAGGAGTATGAAGAACTGGCGCGTGCCGGGCATGTGAAGCCCTGGATCGGTACGAAGAAATCGCACAAGGCCAAGTGGCGCAGCGAACCGGTTCATGATCGGCCGAAGCGGAAAAAGCGAAAACGCAATCCGCTCAATTCTGAGCAGGCCGTCAAGGACTGGATCAAGAAGGTCGAACACGGCCGCAAGTAACTCAAGCGGTTATTTACTCTCTTTATTCTGCTCCTCGGTGGTTTCATCGCTTCCCGGCGCAACGCCGGAAGTTTGCAGCACTCGGATGGAACGCTGCGACTGAAACACGCGGCCGTGGCGATCGGTCGTGCGAGCCTGAATCAAATAAGTGCCGGGCGATTTCTCCCACTTGAGGGACGCTTTCCAAAGATGGCCGGATGGTCTGGGCTTGGGCAGTTCCCGGAATCGATCACCGGGCCCCGGTTTCTCGGCCTCGAACAAGCGGAGGAATTGCGGATCGTTTTCGCGCGTCTGGTTCAGTAGCTGCCATGCTCCATCGTTTCCAACTCGCAATTCGACTTTGGATTCCGGCGACGCATTGAACACGTTGACATACACGTCCGCATCCTCGCCGCGGACAATCGTTTCCGGCGCGTCAATTCTCATTTGGTAGGACGCTGGTTTACGAGCGGCCTTGTAGTCCAAACGATACTCGCTGCCGTCGAATGAAATGATTGAGTACCCATTGGGCGCGCCGTCAGGCATCAATGCGTGAGGGATACCCCGCTCGTCGGTGCGACCTGACCACCAGCTGCCACTGACCGTAACGTTGATCACATGATGGTGCGGCTCGGCACCGCGCCAGCCGTCCTCGCGACCGATCAGGCGGTGCTGGTGGTAATGAGTATGCCCTGAGATCGACATCGAAAACGGACGTTGTTCGATCAGGCGATAAAGTGATTGGCGATTGTGAATCGCGGTCAGCGGCACGTGCATCATCAGCACGACCAGTTGATTCTTGGGAATTAACCCCAGATCGTTTTCCACAAACTTGACCTGATCGGTGTGCAACCCGCCTCGATAGCGTCCCTTCTCGCCATCCACGTACCACTCGACGTCATCCAACACGATGAAGTGCACACTGCCGTAGTCGAACGAATAATAGGACGGCCCGTAAGTTCGTTCGAAGGTCTCATCGCTGGTGGCATCATCGGGGGCATCACGATTGACATCGTGATTGCCGATCACGTTGTACCAGGGTATGCCAATCAGCGCGATCGCGCGATTCTGAGACTCGAACAGTTCCAACTGATCGAACATGATGTCGCCCAACGTGACTCCGAACGAGGCATCCGTCCCAATCAATTCTTCGACCACGTCATGGGTGACGAAGTCGACTTCCTTCTGATTGCGCGGCTGCGGATCGGCAAACATCACCGCGCGGAACTTCCGCGGTTCTCGTTGCGGATACAGAGCAAAATCAACGTACTCCGGCAAATCGCCGGTCGGTTCGACTCCCGGATACTTCGAAGGCGGCGAGCCAGCCGGTTTGTGAATGTAGTAAAACCGCGGCAGTCGATTCTTATCCAGGATCGTGCGGTATCCTTTCGGCTTGATCACGAACAGGATGTCATCGTCATCCACGGGCAGGCGATAAAACCCAGCGCTGTCGGTCAACACGACTTCGCGACCGTTGGACACGCGCACTCCGGGGATCGTCGGTTCACCTCGCTCGTAGCGCTGGTTACCGTTGGTATCCTGAAACACGCGACCTTGAGCCATGGTCGCCGCTTGCTGCTTTAACGACCGATCCAATTCTTCGCGGAGGATTCCTGTCCAGAGTTCATAGCCTTTCTGGTTCAGGTGCAAACCATCGTCAACAAACAAATCGCTACGCGGCTTGAGTTCCTCGTCCAGCATCGGCGAGGCCGTGTCCACATATTTCCATTCCGGTCGAGTGGCCAGACGTCGGCGGATCTTTGAGTTCGCCTTTTCCATGTCGGCCCACATCTCCCATCGCTTCAGACTTGGCTTGATGGGAACGTACAGCAGGTGAGCATCGGGAGCGTGCTTTTGCACTTGAGCGGCGAAGTGGTCGAAGTCCTCCGCTACCTGATCGACCGACTTGCCCCGCGCAATGTCATTGTCTCCTGCATAAAACACAATCACCCGCGGTTCATATTTGAAGATGATCCGATCCGCATACTTCAGCGCATCGGCAATCTCGGATCCGCCAAAACCGCGATTGATCGCATTGATATCGGGAAACCACTTCTGCAAATCCCACATGCGAATGGACGAGGAGCCGACAAACACACATCCCTGTTTTTGGGGCGCCGTTTGCTCATCCTGTTGTTCAAACGCACGGATTGCCGCTTCCCAGCGGTCGGGGTCCCTGGCAGTCCCCTGAGCGGTAACATCCGTTGCCAATACACACCAGATCGCGCAATAAAACCACCAGCGCATGGATCAACTCCAACAGAAACGATGGGCCAAGTTGGGGCGTCCTGCTTGTTTGTAGCAGGTTGAGATTGCCATAATGATAGTCTGAATGCCGATCCGGTGCGCGGGTCGCGGGCAGTGGCCCGAGACCTTTCCTGGCAACGTCACTTTCGGTTCAAAAAGTCTTCACGATCCGAGGAACCAGCGATGAACTCCACTCGTCCCTTTGGCCCCACTCGTCCCTTTGGCCTATGGCGCACGACCGCGGTGCTCGCTGGAGCGATGGCACTTCTAGGTATCAGCCGGCCGGTGCAGGCACAGATCTCCGAGGCTGACCGTCAGACGGCGGCCGACTTGATCGAGCAAAGCGGAGTCCAAGGCGGCTTCATCGTACAAATCGGATGCCAGCGTCCCGGAGTGACCGCGGCGCTGCGTGCGAACGAGCGGTATCAAGTGCACGCTCTGGATCGGGATCGATCGCTGGTCGATACGGCCCGCAGCCAACTGGATTCACTGGGCGTGTACGGTCAAGTTGCCGCCGACCATTTGCAGGGAGATCAACTGCCGTACATCGACAACCTGGTCAACCTGCTGATCGCCGAAGACCTGGCAGGTGTTTCCATGGACGAAGTGAAACGCGTGCTTGCACCTCGAGGTGTGGCGTTGATCCGTCAGGGAGACACGTGGCAGAAAACGGTCAAGCCAGTTCCTAAAGACATCGACGAGTGGACTCATTATCTCCACAACCCCAGTGGCAACGCGGTCGCCAAAGATACGGTGGTGGGACCTCCCAAGCACCTGCAGTGGCTGGGTAGTCCGCGGTGGTCACGGCACCATGACCGCATGGCCAGCATGAGTGCTCTGGTATCGGCCGCAGGGCGAGTGTTCTACGTGATGGACGAGGGTTCGCGGATCTCGATTCAAATGCCGCCGCGCTGGCGGTTAGTGGCGCGCGATGCATTCAATGGCACGGTGTTGTGGAAACAACCGATTCCCACCTGGCAACATCACCTCTGGCCACTGAAGAGCGGCCCCACGCAATTGGCTCGTCGCCTGGTTGCCTCGGGTGATCGCGTGTACGCCACGTTGGGCTTCGAGGCACCGCTGACATCACTGGACGCGGCCACAGGAAAACCGATTCGCACCTATGAAGGCACGAAATCCACCGAGGAAGTCATCCTTTCCGACGGCACGTTGTTCCTGCTGGTGAATGAAGGCCAATCCGAATTGACCGAATACGGTCCCAAACTCAACACCGGCGATCAGGCTCGCGTACGCACTGAATACGCATGGAATGAAAAGCCGCGCCGAATCACGGCGGTGGATGAAGCCAGTGGCAAGATTCTGTGGTCACACGAATCCAAAGTCGCGCCTTTGACACTGGCGGTCGAAGAGAAACGAGTGCTATTCCACGACGGCGAAAAAGTGGTGTGTTTGAATCGCAACGACGGCGAAGTCATCTGGACTTCCAACCCCGCCGCCCGCCGCGACAACGTCACCATCAATTTCGGACCGCGATTGGTGATCTACAACAACGTCGTACTGTTCGCAGGAGGCGATCGCTCGATGCGGGCGTTCGCGATCGAAGACGGAAAGCCGCTGTGGAATGCTCCTCACGCTCGATCCGGTTACCAGTCGCCCGAAGATCTACTGGTCGTTGGCGGACTGGTCTGGACAGCGCCCACCACTTCGACCAAAGACACCGGCACGATGACCGGTCGCGATCCCTTGACCGGCGATGTCAAAGTCGAGTTCCCATCCGAGGTGGACACGTATTGGTTCCATCATCGCTGTTACATCGCCAAGGCAACCGAGAAATTCTTTTTGCCGTCCCGGACAGGAGTCGAATTCGTAGACCTCAAGGGCCAGGACTGGGACATTCACCATTGGGTGCGCGGCGGTTGCTTGTACGGCATCATGCCCTGTAACGGGATGGTCTACGCACCGCCCCACAACTGTGCCTGTTATCCCGAAGCCAAGCTGTATGGCCTGAATGCTCTGGCACCCGCATCCGACACGCGGTCGGTCACACCCATCCCGGTCGACCAGCGGCTGGAACGCGGTCCGGCTTTTGATGCTCCGTTGTCGGATCTTCCGATCACGCAGAACGACTGGCCGACTTATCGGCACGACACACGCCGCAGCGGTCGTTCGGCCGTTCAGGTTGCAGCCAACGGCCTGGCTTCGCGCTGGATCAAGCCGCTGGGTGGCCGCCTTTCCACACTGACCGCTGCTCATGGCAAGCTGTTTGTTGCTCGAGTCGATCAACACGCCATGGTCGCCCGGGATGCTGACAGCGGCGAACCGATCTGGACGTTTCGCACCGGCGCTCGCATTGATTCGCCACCCACGTACGATCGCGGACGCCTGCTGTTTGGTTCCAACGACGGTTGGGTGTATTGCTTGAAAGCGGAAAGTGGCGAACTGGCGTGGCGTTTCCAGGCCGCTCCGAGCGACCAGCGTTTGATGGCCTTCGAACAGCTCGAATCGATCTGGCCCGTGCACGGATCGATTATGGCCCGTGCCGATGAAGCGCATTTCGTCGCAGGTCGTTCAGCCTTCCTGGACGGCGGCATGTACTACTATCGGTTGAACACCAGCACCGGCGACCTGCTCTCGCAAACGTTGATCGACGATCTGGATCCTGAAACCAAACGGGACATTCAAGAACGCCTGGAAACGCTGCAAATGCCGGTCGGTCTACCCGACATCTTGTCCTCCGACGGTATCAACGTATTCATGCGGTCGCAGAAGTTTGACTTGGAAGGTAATCGACTGGCAATTGGTCCGATCGCCGGACAGGCTCAGGCTCAGGGTGGTGCGCAGGCCGGTGATGGTCGCCACCTGTTTGCACCCATGGGCTTCCTCGACGACACCTGGTTCCACCGCTCCTACTGGGTGTACGGAAAGAACTTCGCAGGCGGTCATAACGGATACTACCAGGCCGGGAAGTACACACAGTCTGGTCGCATCATGGTGTTCGACGATCAAAAGATCTATGGCTTCGGACGCAAACCGGAATACTTGAAATGGACCACGACGATCGAACATCAATTGTTCGCAAGCGGCTTGGAAACGCCGGACGCGCCCAACCCTGGCCGCGGGCAAGCCACGACACCGATGGTTCAGTTTGCAAAAACCGACAGCCTGAATCCCACGGGACAAGAAATCGCGGTCGAAGCCTGGGTCGTCGCTCAGCGCCCCAACGGAGTGGTCTTGGCGCGGGGAGGCCCGGCACAGGGCTTTGCCTTGATCGTGACACAGGGCAAGCCGCAGTTCATGGTCCGTCGCGGCAGCGAGTTGTTTGCTGCCAAGGCTCCGCAATCCATCGTGCAGCGAAGGAAATGGACCCATCTGATGGGCACGTTGTCCAAAGACGGGACGATCAAGGTGTTCGTGAACGGAAAACTATCGGGACAAGCCAAAGCACCTGGATTGATCCCGTCCGATCCAGCACAGTCGATGGAAATTGGAGGCGACAACGGAGGAGCGGTCGGCAATTACCGCACGCCCTATACGTTTGGCGGCGTGATCGATGAAGTCCGTTTGTATCACGGAAGCGTGAGCGAAGAAGATGTGATCAAGCGTTTCCAGGATCCGAATTTCCAGCTTGCCAACGCCAAGACCGTGATGAACTGCTCCTTCAATGAGGGTACGGCCCAAGATGCATCCGGTATGAAGAATCACGGCCAAGCGGTCGGCGTTAAGTTTGTCGATGGACAAAAATTCGGTGGTGCGGTGCAACTGGTGCAGCGCGGCGGTGGAAATCGCGGTGGCAGCAGCTTTGTCAAACGCGATTGGACTAAAGACCTACCGATCCTCGCGCGAGCCATGGTGCTGTGCAACGACGTCTTATTCGTTGCCGGCCCACCGGATTTGATCGACGAAGAATCGACCTTCGAACGACTGGTAAGCCGAGATCCCAAGGTTGCAGCCGTACTGGCGGCACAAGACGCAGCGCTGGATGGTGAACAGGGCGGCAAGATGTTGGCGATCAATACGAACGACGGATCGATCGTGGCCGAGTACCAACTGGAATCGCTTCCAATTTGGGACGGCTTGATCTGCGCCAACGGTCGCTTGTACCTGACGACCGAAAGCGGCGACGTGCTGTGCATGGAAGCCAAGTAACACCGGCCGAGCCGTGTGCGGTATCGCCGCGGCTCGAAATGGCCGACAAAGCGTTGAGCGACTGAATGGACATCGGTAGATTCGCACTGCGAACGGTCTCGGGTGGTCGGTTTCGTCTGGATGGCGGTGCCATGTTTGGCATCGTTCCCAAACCGTTGTGGTCGCGCGCCGCTGCCGCCGACGACCGCAACCGCATTCAACTAGGTACCAATTGCGTGCTGGTCGAATGCGACGCGTTTCGCATGCTGATCGACACGGGATTCGGCAATCGGATGTCGGAAAAGTCGGCCGCTATCCATGCGGCCGAACCCGACGGCACGTTGGTGGGAAATCTGCTGAGACTGGGCATTACGCCTGACCAGATCGACTACGTGGTTTTGTCGCACCTGCATTTTGACCACGCTGGTGGCGGCACGATGGCCCAAGAGGACGGGCAACTGGCATTGACCTTTCCATGTGCGAGGTACCTGCTGCAACGCACCGAATGGGAAGCGGCGCATAACCAGGCTCCCGAATGGACGGGAATCTATCCCCACGAAAATGTCGTCTGCCTGGAAGGCTCCGAACAGCTGGAATTGGTCGATGGCGATGCCGAAATCGCACCGGGCATCCGCGTCATTCTGACCCGCGGCCATTCACCCGGGCATCAAGCCATCGTGATTGAAGACGACGACTCGATGGCGATGTACCTGGGCGACATGTGTCCCACGTGGGCTCATTTACCTCGCACCTGGTGCATGGCCTACGACGCGGACACCATGGAAGTTCGCCGGCGCAAACCGGGCTTGTTGGGCTTCATCGCCGAACAAGGCGGCTGGGCACTGTCAGATCATGACCCGCAATACGCCGCGGTGAAACTGCAGCCTGACGAGCGCCGCGACTTTGTAGTGAGCGAAACCTGCGAGCGACTGTAGACTCTGTTTCTCTGTGGTTTTTGAAGGAAACCACTGAGGAGCAGAGGGAGCAGGGTCAGCGCTAGGCGATCGTGGAATCGCCTCGTCCCAGTTTGAAACACGCTACCGTCCGCTGGTTCTGGTGATGCCAGGTACCTGCTTTCAGGTCTTTGAGTTGCTTCACTTCTTTCAGCGTCGACATCTCGCCTGATGGATTCCGAAGGCTCGGCGGTGTCGCCTTGGCTTGAGACCAGGATATGGTGAACTGCGGACAAGCGAAGGGCGCGCTGAGGTCGATCCGGTCTTGTTGTGTCTGAATCTTGGTCAGTTTTTTGGCAGCCCAATAGCGGGCGATCTCGCTCAGCTTCATCCATTGAGTCTGATTGCCAAAACGCTGTCGCAGCGCTACCACAACCGCCTGGAAATCCTTGAAACCGGACTCGTCACCGTTACAGTACATTCCCGGCCAGTGACACAGCATCAAAGCCGGCTGGCCGCGCTGAATCAATTCGACCATGCGGCCCGATGTCGCTTCGGCGTTTGCGTACCGTTGACCCTCCGACTTGTTGGCTCCTTGCCAGCCTCCAAACCAATCTCCCGTGCCTGCGGGAACGTTGACGGTTAAATCCGGCGCACCGGACGCATTCTCTTTCACATGCTCCAGCGTCGGTTCGGTCGAAGTATCCCCGCCTTTGACGTATTTGAAGTAATGCGGAATCTCCACCTGGTACACATCGCGAACGGATTGCTGCACGGCCAGGGCCAATTCGGACTTCACCGCATTACCGAAACCGCCCGGCGTCGTGATGCCCTCGCACGGCAATCCGCAATTCTTCAGGATCCGCAACGCGTAGGCCAGGTAAGCCGTCAATTCATCGACGCTCTTTTTAGTCTGGGGATAGGAGTTTTCCATGGTGGCGGCGCTGATCTCTTCCAGCGGCCGGCCCGTCTTCAGATCGATCACCCGCGTGTGAGTGATCATTTCCGGGTGGATATCCCAGTTCGGCAGCAACAGATCGCGGACCAATTGAATGCTGGCCTGCAAGTCGCGCCGCGACCAACCCGGTAATTCGCGATCCAACCAGCCCACGCAAGCCGGATTAGGAACCACGCTGTATTTGCCTTTCACACCCTGTTCGCCGCACCACTGGCCGAATTTGCGGACGAACGTGTCAGGAATCTCGCGCGGCCAGGTTTTCCAGGGTCGTTTGTAGATCTCTCGCTGGGGCCAGGCCGTGGCAAACTGGGGAGTGCAAAAGTGTCCCATGTTCACCAGGCAGGTCGAATCATCAATGATGAATGACAGCGGAATGCGCTTTCTCGGGTATTCGACACGCACCTCTTTGAACGATGAAGTGCCGATTCTGGTCGCCCACGTCGAAGTGGCTGCGACGCAAATCGTGGCTGATTGTGTCAGGAACTGGGGGCGGTAGAGTTTTCCTTCG
>CAJHYY010000814.1_pt1 | contig 14523 bp, 14 predicted proteins | sample 9198861 | NCBI WGS metagenome assembly CAJHYY01 (sample SAMEA7708377, study PRJEB35096) | sediment metagenome | biome: marine neritic benthic zone biome [ENVO:01000025]; feature: sediment [ENVO:00002007]; material: shallow marine sediment [ENVO:03000034] sea grass bed [ENVO_01000059] ... | reverse complement strand
GATTCAAAACGCCTTGGCGCTTGCCGAAAGGCCGCAGAGTCGCAAGCTAGAAGCTTGCGCCACGGGAGTAAGTTTGCGCCAGGGGCAGAGGGGCAAAGGGGCAAAGAGACGGTGAACTAACACCTTCTTTGCCCCTCTGCCCCCTTGCCCCTCGACCCCTTCCCTAAAACCCTCTGCCCCTTTGGGCCTCTGCCCCTTTCAATTACCATCAACGGTTTTCACCAACCTCGAGGGAATGCAGCATGAGCGAGTCGGGAGACTCGACGGTCGATTTGGCTCGGATCGAGCGAGCGGTGCGTGAAATCCTGGCGGCTGTCGGGGAGGATCCAGACCGTGAGGGTCTGCAGGAAACGCCGGCGCGCGTGGCTCGGATGTATCGCGAGATGTTTTCCGGCCTCAAGCTGGACGCGCGCGAACACTTGCAAAAGTTCTTCAACGAAAAGTACGACGAAGTCGTGGTCGTACGCGATATCAGCTTTTGCAGCATGTGCGAGCATCATTTGCTGCCATTCATGGGCAAGGCCCACATCGGCTACATGCCTAACGGCCGCGTGATCGGACTGAGCAAGCTGGCGCGCGTGGTCGAAGTCGTGGCGCGACGCCCGCAGGTTCAGGAGCGGATGACCGAGACAATCGCCGACCTGCTGGAAACAGAACTCGAGGCGCGGGGTGTTGCCGTCGTGATCGAAGCCACCCACTCGTGCATGACGATCCGCGGCGTTCGCAAGCCAGGCAGTTTATGCGTGACCTCGGCTATGAAAGGGATGTTCCGCTCGCACCTGTCATCGCGGGCGGAGATCATGCAGCTGATTTACGGTGATCGGCGGTAGGTCGTGGACGTACTCTGGCGAATCCTGGTGCAGTTCGTGTTGCGACTGACCTGTGGCATATCGGCTTCGATGGCCGTTACGTCGTCGCGGCATGTCAACGCAGGCTTTTTCCGTGTCCACCTCTGGGTGCTGCTGGGCTTGAACACGTTGGGTGTGCTGGCCGTGTTTGCTCATCGTGAAGTGTTTGGAGCAAGTGACCCGGGTTGGCGTGTGTTGGCTGGAGTAACGATTGGTGGCAGCGTTTTGAGTTACCTGGGTTCGGTGATTTGGCTGTACGAAGCCCGCCGTCCCGGCAAAACGGTTCTCATTGCGCTCGCGGCTCTATCAGGCGTAGGGGCAATTCTACTGTGGGCAGGCAAAACGCAGTCGACGGGCCGCTGGGCATTTGCGGTCGCCGACACGTTGACCAGTAGTTTGCTGCTGGGCGCCACCATGACCGCGATGCTGTTGGGGCATTGGTACCTGAATCACCCGGGGATGGACTTGCGACCTCTGCGAAAATTGATCGCGATACAAGGCGTGGCGATCGCAACGCGAGGCGTTTGCGCGGCTGCGGGTTTAACCCTGGTGGCCACCTCAGACGCGTCACTCTCTCAGACGTTCTGGATATTCATTTCCTTGCGCTGGTTGGCGGGGATTGTCGGAACCGCCGTGATGTCCGTGATGGCCTGGCAGACGCTCAAAGTACCCAACACGCAAAGCGCCACCGGCATCTTATACGCGTCGTTGATCCTGGCGTTCATTGGCGAGCTGGTCGCTCAGCTACTGTCGGTGAACCTTGCCTATCCAGTATGATGCAAGATTCGGTGGGACGCCCGACCCGCAGCCGACCGCTAAAGTTCCCACAACCTGCCTGATTGATGAATCTTACTTTCACCTGCATCGCCTGCGATCAAGTGGCACGAGTGCCGCTGGACAATGACACTCAACAAGTGGTGTGTCCGCATTGCAGCAACGCGCTGAACGTGCCGGAAGATGCGGTGGTGGATGATCGCGTGAATCGGTGCGTTGTTTGTCCTTGCCACGAACTTTACGTGCGTAAAGACTTCAGTCAGCGAGTGGGCGTGGGAATCATTGTCATTGGCCTGGCGGCCAGTTGCATTCCCTGGGCGATGCACAAGCCGATTTGGACGTACGCGATCCTGTTCGCCACGGCTTTGGTGGACTTGGTGTTATACTTCATTGTGGGCAATGCGTTGCATTGCTATCGGTGTCAGGCAGAGTATCGCGGCGCCGAAGGGCTCGATCAACACGGCGCATTCAGCCTTGAAACGCACGAGAAGTTTCGGCAACAGGCCGCGCGAATGAAAGAAGTGGGCGGCTAAGGCCGTGCCGTTTACTAACACTCAGATCTTGTTATTCAGCGCAGAGTCAGCTTTCCCGGTCTCCATCGGGAGTGCGATTTAGTGCGGGACGAGCGGTAGCTCGTCGTTGGTGGTGGCCCAGGCCACGCGGCCAACAATCAAGCTCTGCCCCGTCAAAACGGAAAACAGCTTCGGCGCATGGACCAAGAACGCGAACGCATTCAGGAAGATTTGCGGGGACTTGTGGACGGAGACGTTCGCTGCGACGACTTGTTCACGCAGCTGTACGCCAGTGACGCCAGCATCTACCAGATCAATCCCCTGGGTGTCGTTCGTCCGCGGCATACCGGCGATGTCGTGGCCTGCGTGAATTACGCTTCCGAGCAAGGCCTGGGGCTGCATCCGCGCGGCGCGGGAACGGGTGTGGCCGGCGAGAGCCTGGGGCCAGGTCTGGTCATCGATTTCTCGTATTACATGCGCCGCATCATGCATGTCGACGATGATTACGTCACCTGTCTGCCGGGAGTCGTACTGGGACGTCTGAATCGATTCCTGGAACCTCGGCAGAAGTTGTTCGGCCCCGACCCGGCGACTCGCACGGTGTCCACGGTCGGAGGGGTTGTTGGCAAGAATGGTTCAGGCAGCCATTGGCTCCGGTACGGATCGGTTCGCGACAAGACCGAAAGCTTGCAGGTGGTCCTGTCCAACGGCCAGGTAATCGAATTGTCGAAACATGCGCCCGAAAGTCCGGGCTTGCCTCCGAGCGCCGACCTGGCAGGCCATCTGGCCACACGCGTGGCCGAGGTTCTGGATCGCGAACAAGCGGCGATTCAAAAATACTCGCCCCAAGTGGACGTGGCGACCTTCGGCTATCAGGTGCGCAACGTGGTGAACAACGGGCGCGTCGATCTGGCGAAAATGTTAGTCGGATCCGAAGGCACGCTGGGTCTGGTGACTGAAGCCAAGTTCAAGCTGGATCCGCTGCCCAAAGCGGTGGGCGTCGTCCTGTTGTTTTTCGATCGGCTGGACGCGGCGGCGCGAGCGGCGCTGGAGATTACACCTCTAGGCGTCAGTTCCTGCGACTTGATGGATCGGCGACTGCTCAGTCTGGCGCGCGAAAGCGATCCTCGATTTGAGGCATTGATCCCAACGCGGGCCGAGGCGTTATTGTTGGTGGAGCAGGACGGGGAAGACATCGGCCAGGTACGCGACGAACTGCAGAAGGTGGTCACCCGAACCCAACGTCGCAAGCGACTCGCTTTCGACGCGCGCATCGCCTTGGAGCCGGAAGAGGTCGAGCTGTTTTGGGGGCTGGCCGAGCGCGTCGTTCCCAGCTTGTATCAACTGCGAGGATCCATTCGTCCTTTGCCATTCGTTGAAGATGTGGCTGTTCCGCCGGCGAAGCTTCCCGAATTCCTGACATTCCTGCAGAACTTATGGAAAGAACAGGAAGTCACCGCATCGCTGTATGCACATGCCGGACATGGACAGTTGCACGTCCGGCCGTTCATGGATTTATCTGATCCGGACAACGGCCAAAAAATGCAGGATCTGGCCACCGCTCTCTACGATCAGGCGTTCGAGATTGGCGGCACCATTGGATCGGAGCATGGACTTGGGTTCAGTCGTCCCTGGTATGTGCAGCGACATTGCCAGTCGATGTACCACGTGTTCCGCCAGGTCAAACGTATCTTCGACCCGTTGAATTTGCTGAATCCTGGCAAGGTAACCAGCGACGCGCCGCAACCGGTGGCCAAGCATATTCGCCCCGTGGCCATTGAGATTCAGGACGAAGCGGTAACCTTACCATCGTTGCCGATTGCCGAGTGGCAAAACCAGGACGTGACGCAAGCCGCTCGTCAATGCAATGGGTGTGCTCGTTGTCGCACGCAGTTACCCGATCAGCGGATGTGCCCGATTTTTCGCTACGCGCCGCGCGAGGAAGCCACGCCGCGGGCCAAGGCTAACATGATGCGGGCGGTGATGACCGGGCAGTTGGAAGTAGACACATTCGCAACCGAAGAATTCAAGTCGCTGGCGGACCTCTGTGTGCATTGTCACCAGTGCCGGTTGGAGTGTCCGGCGAGTGTCGATATTCCGCGGTTGATGGTGGAAGCTAAAGCGCAATACGTAGCCACCAACGGAATGCGGATTCGCGACTGGATTCTGGTTCGCCCGCACGTGATTGCAGGTTGGGCAGCGATCATCGCACCGCTGGTGAATTGGGCGATTCGCAATCGCCAGATGCGATGGGTGATTGAAAAGTTCACGGGGATCGCACAAGGCCGAAAACTACCCCGCGTGGCGTCCAACACCTTCCTGCGTCGCGCTCATCGACGCCGTCTGACCAGATCGACACGAGAAGCGCGGCCCAAGGTCGTGTTGTTCGTGGATGTGTATGCCAATTGGTTCGATGTCGAATTAGCCGACGCCTTGGTTTCGGTCCTGGAACACAATGGCGTTTCAATTTACGCGCCGACCAATCAATTGCCCTCCGGTATGCCGCTGATCGCCGCCGGCGTCGTCGAGTCGGCCAAGAAGGTAGCGATCGAAAACGTCCGCATGTTGGCCGATGCGGTGCGTCAGGGATACCACATCATTACGCCCGAACCCGCCGCAGCGCTGGCGCTGACTCACGAATACCTGCATTTGGTGGACGACGAAGATGCCCGGCTGGTGGCTGATAACACGTCCGAGGCTTGTTCCTATTTGTGGAATCTGCACGTGCAGGGTCGGTTGGAGTTGGATTTCCGGCCGATCAATTCCACGATCGGCTACCACATGCCTTGCCATCTGAAGACGCTGGCGTCCGTTTCGCCGGGACTTCAATTGTTGCGGTTGATTCCAGGTCTGGCCGTCCAGGAGTTGGAAAAAGGATGCTCGGGCATGGCAGGCATGTATGGGATGAAACAAACGCAATACCGCAGCAGCCTCCGCGCTGGATGGGGATTGATCTCGGCACTCAGAGCCCCAGGTCTGCAAGCCGGTACGACCGAATGCAGCTGCTGCAAGATTCAAATGGAGCAAGGGACGTCGAAACCCACGGTGCATCCGCTCAAGATGCTGGCGATGTCCTACGGCTTGTTATCTCAGCAAAGTCTGCAGGCGCGCGGCGAAGATTTGATGGTGACCTGAGACGGCAGTCGTTTAGTACTCTGTGACCGCGGCTCAGCCGCCAATCTGATACATGGCTCGAACCGGCTGCACGAAATCGTCGCGATCGATGCCATGACCGGGCTTCTTTGCCCACACACAGGCTTTCACCAGGGCGACGATTTCTTCGTCGGTGGCATGGTTGCGCAGCAGTTGGCGAGCGTCCCACTCTTCATGCGAAAACAGGCAGTTGCGGACCTGGCCTTCGGCAGTGATCCGCAAGCGGTTACACGATTCACAGAATGGCTGCGACACGGGGTTGATGAAACCGATGCGTCCTGAACCGTCGGCAAAGCGAAAGTCGACGGCGGGTTGGCTGGGATCGGGCCGTTCGTCTTCGACCAGCTTGCCAACCGACTGTTCGATTAGATCGCGAATCATTTGGCCGCTGAGTACCTGGGATTGATCCCAGTTGCCTTCCGCGTCCAGCGGCATGAACTCGATGAATCGTAATTGGAAATCGTGTTCGCGGGCGAACACGGCCAGCGGCACGATTTCGGACTCGCTGATCCCCTGGATGGCAACGGCGTTCAGACGGACGTTGTCAAAGCCGACCCGACGCGCGGTCGCGATCCCATCCAGTACCCGCTGTAGTCCGTCGCGGCGGGCAATACGGCGGAACGTTTCTTCCTTGAGCCCGTCCAGGCTGACGTTCAATCGTCCCAGCCCGGCATCGCGCAAGGCTTGAGCGTGATCGGCCAACAGCACGCCGTTGGTGGTCAGTGCCAGGTCCCGAATTCCGTCGATATCGGCCAGTCGCCGAATCAGCTGATCGATTTCGGCGCGCACCAGCGGTTCGCCGCCGGTTAATCGCAGACGGTCAATCCCGTGGGGCGCCAGGACTCGCACGAAGCGCTCGATTTCTTCGAACGTCATGATTTCGTTGCGTGGCCTGAACTGAACGTTTTCGTCAGGCATACAGTAGAAGCAACGAATGTTGCAGCGATCGGTCACGCTGATTCGCAGGTTATTGTGACTGCGCCCGAATTGATCGATGATCGAAGATTGCGTCATCAGTTTGTCATGCCGATTCGGGGTGCACCCATTCTGACGTGCCGTCCTGCCAGTTTTCCTTTTTCCAGATTGGCACAACCTCCTTGAGCGTGTCAATGAGCCATTTCCCCGCTTCGAATGCCGCCTGGCGGTGTGGGCTGCTCACCGCGACCGCCACACTGGCTTCTCCCGGCAATAAATGGCCCAGGCGATGGACCAGGCACACGTCGACCAAAGTCCACTTGGCTCGTGCTTCGGATTCCAGTTCTGCCATCTTTTTTCGTGCCATATCCGGATAGCATTCGTAGTCCAGCGATTCGGTATGTCGCTGGCCGGTGACCGCGCGCGTGGTGCCCAGAAACAGCACCACCGCACCCGCGGCGGTGGAGCTCACTTGCTCCAAAACCTGCTGCGAATCGATGACGTCACTGACCAATTCGACCACGCTAACCTCCGCTGACTGGTGGGATCATGGCAACCTCGCAGTTGGGATCCAGGGTGCGATCGTTGCCGGCATACTCGGTGTCGACGGCAAACATTGCTCGTTGCAGCAGCGGTTCCAGTTGAGGATGCATGCGGAGCAATTCGGTTCGCAGAGTCTGAATGGTTGCGTCGGCGGGAAGATCGACGACGACCGTGTCGCTGTCAATCAGCTGCTTGGCTCCAGCAAACAGTTTGACTTGAACCTGCATCATCAATCTCGCTCGGCGATCTCGTTTCCTTCGCCACTTGCGATCCGATCAGATTCATGGTCGTGCCCGTTGTCGTCCGCATCGTCGCGGCCCGGCCAGTTCCAGTCGTCCTGTTGAGTGGGCGGATTGGTCGGCAGTTGTAGCGGCAGTTTAACCGTGATGCGTGTGCCTCCTTGAGGATTGCTTTCCAACGTCATTCCGCCACCGAAAGCGCGTGCCCGTTCCTGCATCCCTTCCAATCCAAATCGGTCTTCCGGAATCGTTTCTAAATCGAAGCCGACACCGTCATCATGGATTTCCAGCACCAAATGTCCATCGTCGACCTGCGTCATGCGGATTCTTACATTGCTGGCGATCGCATGTCGGCGAGTATTGGTCAGCGCCTCTTGCACGATCCGGAACATGGTTCCTTCCAGGAGCGGTTCCAGGCGGTTGAACCGCACGCGGTGAGTGAAATTGATCGAGACGTTGCCCCGCGATTCCTCTTCGCTGATCAGGTAATGCATGGCTTCGACGATGCCCATTTCGTCGATAATCATCGGTCGCAGTTCACTGATCAGGCGGCGACCTTCGTTCAGTGATTTGCCCAGCAATTCAGAAGCCCGCTCTAATTGTTCGTTTGAGCGGTCGGGATCGCTGCTGATGGCGCCTCGTGCGGCTTGAACCATCATCTGTGCAGCCACCACATCCTGAACGAATCCATCGTGAATGTCGTAGGCAATCAAACGGCGCTCGCGGTCCTGCACATCCAGCAACTGTCGCAGCAAGGCTTCCTCGGCCGTCAGTTTCTGTTCAGTCTGTTTGCGTTTGGTGATGTCGGTGGCTGCCATGATGATCGCCGCCTGGTCGCCGTGCCGTCGCAGTCGCGCCATGCGAGCCGACAACCAGATGGTCTTTCCGGCACGTCCGGGCACATCGATTTCGACGATCTCGGTCACGCCCGTTTCCAGGACACGCTGCAGCACCTCCATCAGTGTGGCGCGGCTTGCTTCGGGCAACAGATCTGACAAGGTGCGACCCAGCACCTTGGGCTTGGCCACTCCTTTGGCAGCTCGATTCACGTCGAGGATTTTGCCTTGCTGATCTAACAGCAACACGAAGTCGACGGCGGCTTCGACGATTTCCTGCCAGGGAACCAGCGGAGCCGTATTGGGTGCGTAGTTGGTGGCTTCGCTATCGGAGGAGGTGTCGGTGTGCAGGGCTGACGGCATACACACCGCCTGGCAACCAATAATGCGCCCTCGTTTCTTTTCACGCGGCTGGACCCAGCCGAAGAAGTCTTCGTTGTTGATCGTCGCTCGCAGCGGTGTGCGGCCACCTTGGAGTGCGATCTTGTGCGCCGAGATGACTTCGGACACGGATCCTACATGGTCGATCCACTCGAAGATGTAAGCGCCTTTCTCAGGCGACTTCCAGGCAGGTGTGCCGTTGAAGCCGGCATCACTGAATTGCTCGATCCGCAATTGTGTGTCGGTGGACCAGAATAGGAGCGGCAGGCTGCTGACGGTGTCGGGGTTCGGAAAATCACGTTGCGCCATCGCGACGACCACTACCTCTTGCCTCGAACATGGCGCGTCGTCTAGCCAAACCAACCCTTCTTATCGAAGGATTTCAGCGCCTTCTCTTCGTCCTTCTGGATGTCGAGGACCTTGTTGAGCCCGGTGATTTTGAAGACTTCACCCAGGTTCTTGGAGATGTTGCAGAGTTTCAGTTTCACTCCGTCCGAAGCACACTTTTTGTTCAGCAAGACCAACTTGCCGATCATAGCCGAGGACATGAAGGTCACGTTGCTGAAGTTCAGCAACAGCTTGTTGTCCACCGCCCGGCTCTGGCACTCGAGCAATTCCTGGCCAATCTGCTGGATTTTGGTGTCTTCGAGGATCTTGGCGTCCCCGAAATAGACTACCAAAACGCCTTCTTTTTCCTCGGTCGTGAGTGCGCCCATTCGTGCTTCCAATTCAAACGTCACCAATCGTTGATACATCCAAGGTGTGGATGCCGCCGAAGAGGGTCCTTCCCCACCCACTCAGCTCTACACCCCCAAAGAGTAACATGCCCTAACCGCTGGTTCAATCCGTCGATTGTGCGTCTGAACCCGCAATTCCCGGGGTGAAAGCATGTCGCGCGGGTAGCGACGGAAGTAGGATCTCCCATCACGAGACACCCCCCACACGGGTTTTCGCAATCGGGATGGTTGTGAGGCGCATCGCAGGGAATCCATTAGAAGCCGTGGATCGATGCGTTGCGGCAGGTTTCCGGGTTCATGTCCAAATCTGTCGATCCAGAGTTCGGTAGTTGACGGCTTCGTGAATGTGTTCCGGGCCGATCGCTTCGCAATCGGCCAGGTCAGCGATTGTTCGCGCCACACGCAGCACCTTGTCATGCGCTCGCGCCGATAACCCGAGTTCCTGGACGCTGTCGCGGAGAACACGCATGCTCGCCTCGCTTAAGGGACATGTCCGGCGGAGTTGCTGAGCGGCCAGTTGCCCGTTCAAACGCTTCGCGTGATTTGCATTGCGAGTTAGCTGGCGCTCGCGGGTAGCCGTCACTTCTTCACGCATTGTTTGGCTGCACGTCCCAGGCTCGCCGTCGGTCAATTCCACAAACGGGACGGCGGGCACTTCGAGGTGGATGTCGATACGATCCAGCAGCGGCCCTGAGATCTTTCCCATGTAGCGCTCGATTTGCGGATGCGAGCACTGGCAGTCTCGACGGGGATCGGTGCGGTAGCCGCAGGGGCATGGATTCAACGCGGCGACCAAAACGAAATCGGCCGGGAACGTGGTCGACTTCAACGCCCGCGAGATCGTGACCACGCGATCCTCCAACGGTTGTCGCAATACTTCGAGCGTCCGTCGATTGAACTCGGGCAATTCGTCCAGAAACAAGACTCCATGATGTGCCATGCTGATCTCGCCGGGAGTGGGAATGGTGCCGCCTCCGACCAGGCCAGCGTCGCTGATCGTGTGATGCGGTGACCGAAAGGGACGTTGAGTTAGCAAGGGACAGCCGGCTTTCAGTCGACCCAGCGCGCTGTAGATGCGACTGGTCTCGATCGATTCGAACGGAGACAGTGGTGGCAAGATGGTCGGCAGCCGTTTGGCCAGCATGGTTTTGCCGGACCCGGGTGGTCCAAGCATCAAAACGTTATGCGCTCCCGCTGCCGCAATTTTCATCGCCCGCTTGGCGAACTCCTGCCCACGGACGTCTGCGTAGTCGATTTCATACGCGCTACCGGCCGCAAACAACTCGCTGGCCTTCGATGCCACAGGATCAATCGACAGTTGACCGCTGAGGAAAGCAACTGCTTCGTTCAAGCTGGCAACTGGAATCACCTCCACGTCGTCCACGACCGCTGCTTCACCGACACTTTCTGCTGGCAGCAGGATGCCCGCCAATTGACGATCGCGAGCCGCCTGGATCGCCATCGATAATGCGCCCTTGAGCGGACGTGTCCTGCCTTCCAGAGACAGTTCGCCGACCACCGCGTATTGCTGAATCACGTCCGACTGCAATTGGCCGCTGGCGACCAACAAACCCATGGAAATCGGCAGGTCGAACGACGCGGCCTGCTTGGGTAGCTGGGCTGGAGCCAGGTTGATCACCACTCGTTCGAAAGGACGGACATAGCCGGAATTGACAAGCGCTCGATCAACGCGGTGCCGACTTTCTCGGACCGCCGTGTCTGGCAAACCGACGATTGTGGTCGAGGGGTTCACCGCCGATGAAACGTCGACTTCGATATCCACCGAAATCGCGTCGATACCCAGCAGCGTATAGGTGCGAAGGCGAGCGAGCATAAGACGAGCTCCTTCCATCCAGCCGAACCCGGCGCGGACCTGTCGCTCGCCAAAGCAACTTCATTGTGGCGGGGCGTTGGGTCGAATCAAGGACGGGATGGGGAGCATGACATACGGGTGTCGTGGGGGGAAACCACAGAGGCACAGAGTCATCAGAGAACGTGATTATGCGGCCGCCATGCCCGCAAGGTTGGTTGATACCGACAGCGCCCTCTGCCCCTTTGCCCCTTTCCCCCTTTTTAATCACTCTCGCTTGCGCAGCGCATCCGAAAACCCGTAGATGATCAGCATCGCGCCCGCCATCGCCGCAAAGATGGGCATTCCCACCAGGATGCGTCCGTTTGCGCGAAACAACAGGAACAACAGAATGCCCGCCGCCAATACCACAAACCCGGCTATGGCAGCCAGGACAGCGAGCATCCGCTGCCGCCGATGGACGATCGTCTGTGCCGCGGCGACGACGTCGGAGCACTGGTGTCGTAGGACTCCCTGATGTTCGAGCTTCTTGGCTACCATACCGCGCGTGGCACCTTTTCGCAGCATTTGTACTGCTGCCATCACCTCTTGCTGCATTCCGATCGGTGGTTTCATGGTTTTGAAAAACTTAGAACCCTCACAAGCCCGAAGCGTCAGCGAGGGGTTTTTGGGAGGTCGTTGTTAGGCGAAAACAGTCGAAGGTGTGGTACGTTCCGGCAAGACAATTTGGATCACTTGAGCGGACGCCGACTCGAACAACCCCTCGCTGACGCGTCGGGCTAGTAACAGCTAGATGCTCCCCCGTAACTAATCCTCCGACGGCATGCGGTGCCATGCCGCGGACTCTACATCCTTCACACTCGCAACCCAGTAGGTGCGTACTTCTTCATCGGCGCCATCTTCCGTCTGCACCACGCCGATCGTGACCGAGTCTTTCTCGAATGCGAAGCTGCCAACGACGCGCACGAATTGTTGAGGCTGTTTTTTGTCCTGCGGTCCCAACAGCGGTTGGATCTTCCGCTCGAAATCGACGCCATCCAACACCACCTCAATGCCATCGATCTTCATCCGTTTGCCGGTCGAATCCACGACATAATCGACGGGAAAATCCAACTGCAGGTACAGCGATCCGCTTTGCGGTTGGCTGGTGCCAGTAAACTCTGCGACGCCCGTCTGCTTCTTCTGGCAACCAACGATCGTCGCCGCCAGAACGACGAACAGCAACCAACGTGATTGGATGACGGGCATAAGGGTTCGCGGGGGTAATCGGTAATAGGATGCCGAAATCATTGTAGTACTTGCTCTGTTTCTCTGTGGTTTCTTTTCTTTACCACAGAGCAGCAGAGAACACGGAGAAGATTGCAAATTGCAAATTGAGAAGTGCAAACTGCAAATTGACGTGGACGTTGGCTACTTTCCAGAATTGGATTTCGCCGTAACGATCGATTTACCAATGAGGTTGCACAACTGGTTACATTCATCCAGTAAGTCTTCGATGCGGGCCTCTGACAATAGCCGCGATTTCAAAACAAGCTTGATCCACGATCTTGATTCCCTCAATTCCTTTAGAGTAATTCCAAGTTTGTGGATAAAGTCACGCCGGCTTTCGGCCGCACAAGCTTCGGCGTAGTTTGGAGCTGGAGAGGTGCCACTGCGTACCAATTGACCTGCGATATGGCGACCGAGCCGAGAATCGGGTAACACTTCCACGACCTTTCCAATGCGGACCGCAAATTCCAACAGCCGATCTTCAATCTCGCTACTTCGCATGTTGTACCTGTAAACGCGAGGCCATCCAATTTGACCCTCTACAGATACAATCAACAAACGACTCATCCGACCCTCAAAGAGTATTCAAATTTTCAATTTGCAATCTGCAGTTTTCAATTTGCAATACCGATATCTCTGTTTCTCTGTGGTTTCTTTTCTTTACCACAGAGCAGCAGAGAACACGGAGGACGCGCCGAAACTGTTGCCGCCGGCCAGCACGTGGACTAGGGTTGAACCCATTGTCTGAATCCTCTGTATGCGAATTGAGTTGATTATGCGTGCGTCCACTTTGTTGATTTTGTCAGGCTGGGTGATTCTGGCGGGGGACCCAGGCGGTGAAGTCTTCGCTCAAGGACCGGTTACGCGCGCTTTTGTTGGCGGCAAGATCGTCACGGTCTCGGGCCCCGAAATCGCAGATGGCGTGATGGTGGTGCGCGGAAAACAGATCCTGGCGGTGGGCGTCAACGGCGAGATGGAGATTCCAGCCGGCGCCGAAAAAGTGGACGTGGCAGGCAAGACGCTCATGCCCGGGTTGATTTGCACGCACAGCCACCTTGGCGGAACTGCGGGCGGCGACGGCAGCGATCCCATTCAACCGGGAGTCCGCGTCGCCGACTCGATCAATGTGCGTGATTCCGGTTTCAAGCGCGCGTTGGCCGGAGGCCTCACCTCATTAAACCTCATGCCCGGGTCGGGCCATTTGATCAGCGGCCAAACCGTGTACGTCAAACTGCGTTACGGTGGCGACGGGCCGGAGCGCATTGAAGACATCGAATATCGCGATGACGATGGCAAGGCGATCGGCGGATTGAAGATGGCCAACGGAACCAACTCGATCGGTTCAGCGCCCTTCCCTGGCACGCGAGGCAAATCGGCGTATCTGGTGCGGCAGCAATTTATCAAGGCTCGGGAGTACCACAACAAGAAACAATTGGCCAACGGTGATCCCGAGAAAATGCCGCCACGCGATCTGGGGCTGGAAGCGCTGGTCGAGGCGATGCAGGGCAAACGCATCGTGCATCACCACACGCATCGACATGATGACATCAATACCGTGATTCGCCTTGCCCAAGAGCTGGGTTTGAGTGTGGTGTTGCATCATGTCAGTGATGGTTGGAAGGTAGCCGATGAAATTGCGGCCGCCGGCATGGCCTGTTCGATCACTCTGGTTGATTCTCCCGGCGGCAAGCTCGAGGCATTGGACAATCGCTGGTTGACGGCCGGGGTGCTCGAAAAAGCCGACGTGCTGACGGCGTTTCATACAGATGACTGGATCACCGATTCACGTTATTTTTTTCGCATGGCGGCATTCGGAGTTCGCGGAGGCATGTCGCGCGAAAAGGCGCTCGAGGGATTAACCATCGCCGGCGCCAAAATGATGGGCCTTGATCAGCGCATCGGGTCACTCGACACCGGAAAGGATGCAGACTTCATCGTGTTGGACGGCGATCCTTTGAGCATTTACACCAAGGTGCTGGAAACGTGGGTCGAGGGTGAAAAAGTGTTTGATCGCAGCGATCCGCAAGATCGGCTTTACGCGGTGGGTGGATTCGGCGCCTCCCACGATCAACGACCCTATTATTGCTGCTTTGGTAATCAGCGTCGCGGAGAATGAAGTTCACCACAGAGTATACAGAGGGAGAGTGATGGTGATTAGAGCGATCTGTTGGCTTTGCGTTGTGGCGTTTGCCAACATTTGCGCGGCGCAAGTGGCCGTCGAGGGCGAGACGGTGTACACGATGGCCGGTCCGCCATTGAAGAATGCCGTGGTGTTGATTCGTGACGGCAAAATCGCGGCGATCGGTTCGGCAGGCGAAATCAAGATTCCAGCGGGGATGAAGCGGCTGAAGGCCAAAGTCGTCACGCCCGGATTGATCGACGCGCACACGGTCATCGGACTTTCTGGCGTGTTGAACGCCGCACACGATCAGGATCAGTTGGAATCTTCGAAGCCCATGCAGCCTGCATTGCGGGCCTTAGACGCTTACAATCCGCGCGAACCGTT
>CAJHYY010000501.1_pt1 | contig 14643 bp, 11 predicted proteins | sample 9198861 | NCBI WGS metagenome assembly CAJHYY01 (sample SAMEA7708377, study PRJEB35096) | sediment metagenome | biome: marine neritic benthic zone biome [ENVO:01000025]; feature: sediment [ENVO:00002007]; material: shallow marine sediment [ENVO:03000034] sea grass bed [ENVO_01000059] ... | reverse complement strand
ACGGCAATGTAGCTGACCAGTCGTGCTGGTCCTAGGTATGAGGCGACAGCGAACAGCGAACAGTATTCAGTAATCAGTATTCAGCATTCGATATTCAGTCTTCGGGCGTGCCTTCCTGGTCGTCACCTGATTCCAAACCCACTTGCTTGGGTTCGATCGCATCCACGTTGGGGCTGGTTTCGCCGGAATCCGAATCATCGACCGGTGGATCATCTTTGGCCAACCGGCTTTCGATCATGGCGGTCAAATCCGTCTTCAGCTTCTCATTGTGGGTCGCGGCTGCCTTTTCCAATTCGACGGCCTTTTCTTTGACCGTCAATTCCATTTTTGCGACGGCCGTTTCGATCTGCTGGTCGGCAAGTTGTTGCATCTTGGCCACTTCTTGAGACACTTGTTGCTCAAGCCGTTTGGCTTCCTCTTGCACAATCGTCTTGGAAGCATTTCTTAGCTCTTCGACTTGGGCCGCAACTTGTTTCTTGAGCGTTTGGGCCTCTTGAGCCACCAATTCGCGAGCGAGTTTCCGTAACCCGGCGAGTTCCTTTTCGACTTCGGCTTCCAGTTTCTCGGTCTCAGTCTGGAACTGCTTGTCGAGGTCTGTTCGCAACTCCTCGGCCGCATCGCCGACTTGAGCGGTGACATCTGCCGACAATTCAGCTCGCAGCTGCGCCGTGCGCCGCTGACGGATTCGCCGAAGGGGACCTGCGAATGCCTGGTCGGAAACAACCAGAACCGCCAGTCCCAGCAACAACAATGTGGTGATACGTCGAGTCATGAGATGTGTCTCCTTTGCAGCGGAGTGAGCGAGGGTCTCACCGAGGAGGGCAAGGTAGGTGGGATACCCCTTACGATAGTCAACGACAAATCGGGGTCAATAACTGGCATGGGCCTTCTACGGTCAAGGAATCACCGCAGAGTGGCCGGGGGCCACAACCAAAGACGAGCTACCGCTCGTCCTGCGCCAATCCGCTCCCGTTGGTCGCTTCGATTTACGCGGGAAAACAAGAATTTCACTGTTTGTAGTACAGAGGCCCTCGAAACATCGAGCTGACAGCAGATTTCCTGCTATTTGCGGATGACGACCAGCCAATCTTGATCTTGATCAGAAGGTGCGGTGCCGAGATCGACCACGCCACCTCCGTTGACTTTGCCGACGCTGCCGGGCTGCAACGAGCCGCCGTGGCGCGGGTTAAACCAGGCGACATTGAAGGTTCCCTTCGCATCACTCAGGTCCAACCGGCTTGTGCCTCCGTTCGCCAGGTACACCAGGTAGACATCACCCGCGGCAGCAAAGCAGTATTTGGAATTGCCGTTACTTTCGTTGTTGATCAAGCGGTTGTGATTCTGCATTTTCCAGAATGGAATCTCATGGTCGTGGAAAAACTGGAGCGCAATCCGACAGTAGTCCCAACTGCGATCACGGCTGCGCCAGTCTTCGCATATCAGATCGTTTTCCACATATCGGTATCCAAAGTAATACTCAACGCCCGCACCGCCGGCCATCAACGTTCCCCAGAGAGTCTGCTTGCGCACTTCATGTTGGGTGTAAGTCATTTCTCCGGTCTTGTCGCGACCGTCGTATCCGGCGTACCCAAGGTCAGGGCACTGTCCGTGAGCCGCGGTCCCGGATTCATCGAATGCGACGATCCAAGGTTTACCTGTTGCGGCCGACTTCTGTACCCATTTAAGCGTGTGCTTGTGCGTGTCGGCGATATTGCTGTTTTGCAAAGACACGCCGGTCAGCTTGGAAGCGTCGCCAAGCAGCGGCCCGTACTTCTGGTCTTGTTGATTGGGGAACGTATGAACAACTCGGTTGTGATCATACGCATCCAATTTGGCGAGGTAATCGAGCATCGCTTTTTGCTCGGCCGTGGACTGCGTATTCTCTTCACCCAGGTTCCAGTTCAATGCCAGATTGTGGGCGAAGCGGGCAATCAGCTCCCGGCAGTACAGTTTGCGTTGTACTCCCAGTTTTCCGCCATCTAATGATTCCGGTACAGAATCCTTGCCCTTTTGGCGGTGGTCGTCCATTTCCGTCTCCTGCATCTTGAAGTGCAGGTACATTCCTTTGCGCGTGCCGTGATCAAAAACGATCGCCCATTGATCCAGCTTACTGCAGTCATAGTGCAGTTTGTCATCGCGATGGATGAACGGCCACACGTTGTCGCCATCACCGCCGGCGTTGTAGGTCAGGAACGAAAAGACATTGCATCCCTTGCCCGACAAGTAGTTGATCGCCCCGATCAGTCCCTTTCCTTTGCCGTCCTGCCAGGTAGGATCGCCCGCCTGCCAATCCTTGATGTGCGGGGTATAGGTCTTCAGCGGAGACTTTTTCGGATTGCCGGCGATCGTGCCATCGAAGTCCGCATAACCCAACAGAGTTTCGGGCGCGTCGGCGCCGGCTTTGAGGAAGTATTTCTGACTGCCGGCAAATTGTAGATAGTGCTTGCCCACGTAACGCAATTGTCCATGAGCGCGAAGATCGCGTCCTTGTTTGTCAGACGCACTGATTTCGATCTTGCCAGATTTGCCGTCGTAATCAGCCAGCGGCTTGGCGTCGGCTCGATCGTTCAGAGCGGCCAGTTCGCCTTGGCGAAATTGAACCGTGTACGTCCAGGTACCGATTTTGTTGGGTTCAAAATGCACCCGCCACTTCGTGCCCGATTCGGCCGATGTGTTGCCCGCATTACCGTCTGCGGCGAAGTAGCCCGGCACAACCAGTTTGGTTCCGTCGGAATGTTCGAATCGTACGGTCATCCGGTAGTCGGTGAATGGATTGGGGGCGTTGTCTTGCTCGTGCGCAAAGGGTCCATCAAGTGTCAAAGTGACCGCGTGCCATTGCTTCGCTTCACCACTGATGGTGATCGTACCGTCCCCATGATCGCGTCGCGGCTGCTTCAGAGGTTGATCGCTGACGGCCTTTGTCGGGCTGCCACCAGCGTTGTCTTGCTGCGCCGGCTGGGGAGTCACCACGGAGACCGGGATGTATTTGTACGTTGCCGGTGCTTTGCCCGCATGAACTGCGATCGCCGGACCGGCATCCTCCGGACGCTTGAATTGCCGCTGTGTGGTCATCAGCCATTTATCAAATTCGAAGCCGTCTTCTCTCATGGAAAAGTGGATGGTGTGGACGCCCGGCTCTTTGATGTCCAAGAAGATCTTGTAGGGTTCGCCGCAGTGTTCCTTTTCCGTACGTTGCTTACTCTCCCAGCGCCATGTCCGCTTGCCCTTGCACCACTGCAGTCGCTGGCCGGTCGCCGGCCACGTCCCATCGATTCCAACGTGCAAACCATTGTCCTCCGAACCGGTCGAATGAGCTCGCACCCACACGTAATACCGGCCCGGCGTTTGGAAATGCACTTTGTAATGCAGCACAGCCATTTTTCCCGGCTGAGGCGAGAAGTTGGTGCCGCGGATCAACTTGTCTCCATGCGTACGTCGCGTGTCGGGCAGGATTTCCAGGTAAGCTCCGTTGCTGGCACCTTCCACGTGGGGCGGATCCCCATCCGCGCCGACCGACGGATGAGTCTCGGCCGTCGTCAGGTGGAACGCGCGAACGTCCATTTCGGTCTGTTTAAAGAAGTGTTCGGCTTCGACAGCAACCATGCCGTTGACTTCTTTGAACACGGTCGTGTCTTGGGCGGCCGCCCAGCCAGGGATCAGGACCGCCAGCAGGCAAAGTGATAATGAACGTGAGGACATGGCGAATCTCTCGTATCAGTGAGTAAGAGTAAGTGATTTTTGAAGGTATTAACCGCAGAGGAGCAGAGGTTTGGGGGTGTGTTGATTTTGGTTTTACGTTGGCACTTGGTCACGGACGATGGCGTCGGCAACCGCCGTTGCCACTTCGGCGGTGGTGCCGTTGCCACGAAGATCGGGTGTACGCGGGCCGTCTTCACTCAGGACCGTGGCGACTGCGTTTTCGATCGCCACGGCAGCTTCGAGGCACGTTTCGTCACCGTGGCGATCACCCAACCAGTCCAGCATCATGCCGGCTGAGAGGATCGTTGCCAGCGGGTTGGCGATATTCCGTCCGGCAATCTGAGGTGCCGTTCCGTGCGAAGGTTGGAACAACGCGTGCTGGTCGCCAACCTCGGCGGAGGGACCCAGGCCCAGGCCTCCCACAATTCCGGCACCCAAGTCCGACAGAATATCACCGAACTGATTCTCCATGACCAGCACATCGAAGTCGCTTGGATTCTGAACGAGATACAGGCTCATCGCATCCACGTAAACGGCCTCGGCGGCGATGTCCGGATAGTTTCGAGCGACATCTTCGAAAACGCGGCGGAAAAAAGCCAGGCTGCGGAACACATTCGCTTTGTCAACGCAGGTGACTCGCTTCTGACCATCGGTCGGACGGCCGTTGCGTCGCTGCGCCAAGCGAAATGCATAGTCGACGACGCGCGTCGTGCCACGTCGAGTCACAACCAGCGTATCGGTAACCACATCGTCACCGACCACGCTGCCTCCACCAAACGAGGCAAACAGTCCCTCGAGGTTTTCGCGTACGATCACCAGGTCGATGCCAGCGCCGGGGTCGGCCAAGGCACATGGTGCGCCTGAATAGAGTTTGACCGGCCGCGCTGCCGAGTGTAGATCCATCGCGCGACGCAGTCCCACCATCATCTGCGGCTGCACTTCGGTTCCGTCGGCCTGTCGTACATCGGGTAGACCGATAGCAGCCAGCAACACGGCGTCTGCCGCCAGGCAGTCTTGTAGCACGTCTTCCGGAAGCGCTTCACCGGTTTCTCGATATCGCTGCGCTCCCGCGTGATGGGAATTCATATTCAGCGTCAACGACGGGAACTCGCTGCCGATCTTGTCCAGGACGATGCGAGTCGCATTCATCACTTCCGGGCCAATGCCGTCTCCTGGCAGCAAAGCAATCTGGTAGGCGTTCATGGGTGTAACTAGTCTCTTGAATCAAATACGGGTACTGGAATGAATGGACGGTTAACTAGCGCTTCAGCACGATGTTGCGATCATTACTAACCCGCAGCGTAAGCAAGGGTGAGGGCGCACCACCGCGGAAAACCGGTGTCCCTCGCTGACGCTTCGGGTTAGTTGGTGACTGCGATGAATCTGTATGCGGCTAACATTCGATAAGCCAGTGTTTCTTGTTGGGTTACGGAACGCGGGCGATCGCACGCACGGGAGTCCCATCGCCGGCGACAACTTTGAGCGGCAGCGCAATGAACTCGACTTCGTCACTTGGTAATTGGTCTAGTTGGGCAAGTCCTTCGACGATCACGACTCCACCCCGAAACAAGGTTTGATGCACCTCCGTCAGCTCTTGCATATTGTTGACGTCGGCCACCGAAGGCGGCTCGACTCCCACCAGGGCGACTTGACGCTCGACGAACCATTCAGCCAGTTCGAGTGAGATGCGTGGAAGTTCATCGCGATAGGCGGCCGTGCCATGCCGCTGGTACCAATCCGTTCGCAGCAGCAGTCGAGCACCCGGTTGAATCCGCTCGGAATGCGGAGCGAGGTCGTCGATCCGCAGCAGCTGACGTGGTTGAGCAGGTTCCAAATGGATCACCAGCGCAGGGCCGGCGACCACGTGGAGATCTTGTTGATCGATCGTCGGGCCACCGGGAAGGAAATGACACGGAGCGTCCATGTGGGTGCCCGCATGCGAGTACAGTCCCAAGTTCGTCGCGTTCCACCCATCGGTTTCCAGTCGCTTGGCCGGCGTGATCTCGACCCCGCGCATCTGATTGTCGATCGGCAAAGTCAAATCGAAGATCTGCATCAGATGGCCCCCGTCATGATCTGGCGTACGGGCTGACCCGTGGTAGCCGATTGATAGATTGCCTGCTGCACCCGAAGCGTCTTCAGATACTCGACACCATCGGTTTCAAACGCGGTCCGGTTGCGCAACGCATCGACGAAATGTAACTGCGTGGTAAACACGCAATCGCTGGCGAATTGCTGTTGGCCGTGAGGGTATGGATGTACGACTTCCGCCTGGCCCAGCGACTGAATCGTCATCTGCCCGTCATCTGCCAGTCGAATCGATCCGCCATTTCCCTCAATCAAGAATCGCCCGAAGGTGTAACGAGGCGTTGCGCAATTGGGCTCGTTAAATCGATTGGCGTCCCAGATGCCGCGGGCGCCGCTGGCAAACTCGAACAGGATCATGCCGGAATCCTCACCGGCGATGCGCGGATTCAGGCGTTGCAGGCTGGCAAATACGCCGTCGATTTCTCCAAACAGGTACCGATAAACGTCGATGAAGTGCACGCCCGTTTCGAAGATCAGGAATTGTGGCATGTCGACGAAGTAAGGTTGTCGCGCCTGATAAGCGTCCTGCTGCCATCCATCTCCCATGCGAGTCTGGCAGGAAATGCTGTGCAGCTGATCGCCGATCACGCCTTGTTCGATTAGCCTCTTGATTTCGCGATGCCAGGGCTGGAAGCGAAAATTCTCGTGAATCATGCAGCGGATGTTCGCGTCCTTCGCCGTTTGCACCAGGGCGCTGGCTTCTTCGAAGGTGGGTGCCACGGGCTTTTGGCAGATGACGTCGATGCCGCGTTTTGCCGCCAGCTGGACCAACGCCAGGTGCGAATCGGGGCGTGTGATGATGTCGACACAATCGGGCTGTTGTTCGTCTAGCATCGATTCGACGTTGTCGTACACGCGCGGAATCTGATAACGGTCGGCTGCCTGCTTGGCTTTGGCAGGATCCAGTTCACACAGTGCGCAAAGTTCGACGTCTGTCATGCGGGACCACGCCTCCAGGTGGAACTGGCTAAAGTAACCAGCACCCACACAAGCGACTCGCAAAGTTCCGCGATTGGTCATCCGACGCCTCGAACTCCCTACAGGGGAGTGATCAACTGGTCAAAACGAATCGAGCGATCAGCATACTCACGACCACGACGATCAACACTGCAAACCCAAGCAAACGCAACTGAATCTGTAGCGCGGTCAGTTTTCGGAACTTGCGCTGAGGGTTCATCAACATCCAGCACACGACGGCCAACCCGTTCATAAAGGCAGCAAACACGAAAAACGAATTTGCCGTACCCGTCTTCGTAGCCACGAACGGCAGCGTTACGTGGGCGACGAAGAATGGAAAAATGACCGCCGAGAGCGCAGCTCCCAGGTTACCCACCATATTCATCGCGCCGGAAACCGCACCGGAACGATCCCCGCCAATGTCCATGCAAAACGCCCAACTAGGGCTCAATGTCATCTCGACGCCGAAGATCGCAATCGAAAAGCAAATCACCAGTGGCCACACCGACTCGGCTTGCGATGTTTGTGTGCACAACAATAGACCGATGGCACCCAGCGAATAGCCCGCCATCGCCGGGATACGACGCGAAAGCACAGGCATGCCCATGCCGTACATTTTCGTGACCAGGTAACCGGACAGCCAGAGCGCTACCGCGCCGCCCAGCAGCGGAATGGCCGAGAGGTTGGCCTCGCGCTCGCCCCAACGTTCTTCAATGTACGGACGGAACCAGGTGATGCTGATGAAAAACGTGATGTTGCTTGCCGCATACTGGAACATCGCCAGCAGCACATTCGGCGAAGTCACGATTTGCACGTATGGTACTTTGGCGGCCGGACTGGTCTGCGACTTGATACCCGTTTCGATGAGTTCGACTTCTGCTTCGTTGGTCCAGGCATGATCACGCGGCTGATCGCGGTACCAGAACCACCAGATCGCGGCCCACACGATCCCCGCGAAACCATTGGCAACGAATGTCCATCGCCAACCGATGAACGAAATCACCGCAGGCATCAACACCAGTGAGATCGCGGCGCCCACGCGCGCACCGGAATGGAAAATCCCCTGGCCGATTCCGCGTTCCTCAGCCGGCAGCCAGCTGTACAGTGCGCGCGTCGCACCCGGATAAGCGCCTGCCTCGCCAACGCCAAACAGGAACCGGACCACCAACAGACTGATTGCCGTGAACACCGCGCCGGTCAGCGCGGTGAAAATACTCCAGACGATTACCACGATCGTCAGCGCACGTCGCGGCCCGGCCCGGTCACTGAACCAACCCGCAGGAATTTGGAAAAGCGCATAGCCCACGGCAAAGATGCCGAATACATATCCCATCATCTGGTCGTCCAGACCCGAGATATCGTGCTGCATGAACTTCTTGGCTGCTGAAATGCACACGCGATCCATGTACGTGTTCACGGTGTGCATGAACAGCAGCAGTACCAGCAGGAATCGTTGACGTGTCGCGACGGGACTCATGGGCAATCGCCGGTGAATTCCTGGCCAGGCGTGAGTGGACGAGCGACCGAGATTTTAGCTGAAACGGGATTTAGTTAAAATAAAATGATTGTTAATGGATATTTGTCTGAATGAAATGAATGGGTCCACACTTTGGAGGCGGACATGCGGGCAACGGAACTGAGTCTGCAGCAGTTGCACGCTTTCAAGCATGTGATCGAGCAGGGCGGGTACGCCGCGGCGGCTCGCGCGATGGGCCTGTCGGTGCCCACCGTTTGGCAACAGATCCAGGCCGTCGAACGGCTGTATGGGGTGCCGCTTTTTCAAAAACAGGGCCGTGCCATCCAACCGACCAAGGTCGCCCAGCGGCTTTATGAACAGGTAGCTACGATTCTGGCCAGCGTGGATTCGACGTTTGATCTGGTCCGCGAAGATCAGCAATCACTGGATTCGGTGACGCTGGTGACCGGGGTGCGGATGTTGATGGAAGATTTGGCCGTACCGCTGGCTCACTTTCGCAAGCAGTTCGATTGCCGTGTGGTGATTCGTAACGGCAACAATCGAATTGCCGAAGAGTTGGTAATCTCCGGCGAAGCAGATCTCGCATTAACGCTGGAAGCGGGCTACCAACAAAGCAGTTCGTTGATCCATTACGAACCGGCCTACGAAGTGGACTTTCTGGCGATTGCAGCCAAATCGCATCCGTTTGCCGCAGCCCAGCGGATCCAGCTTCGAGATCTGGTGAAGCACCCACTGATTGTAACGATGCCGGGTACCCATGGACGGGATGCTTTGGATCAAGCGTTACATCGTGAGCGGTTGCAGGCGAAGATTGCCGTCGAGACGGATAACAGTGGCTTTACGATTGCCTGTGCCCGCGCGGGACTGGGCGTGGGAATTCTGGCGGGCAGGTCCGACGGAGAATTATGTCGGCGGCTGGTTTCCAAATCGTTGCGCCGTCAGTTGGGACAGCGGCAGATTGTGTTCATGTGGCGAAAAGGGCGTAACCTGACGACTCCGCTGTTGCAGCTGGTCGAGCTGGTGAAACGTCAGTGGAACTAACCAGGCCCAGTCCCTCGGCACTCATCCCTCCTATGCCCCTATGCCCCTCTACCCCTCTTCTTCCAAAAACTCTTCCGGACGGATCACCTGGCCGGCGACTTCGACCACGTCGCCAACGGTGACTTTGCGCTTGCGTCGCGTTTCGATGTCGCCATTGACCAGCGCTTCGCCACTTTGAATCAACAGTTTGGCATGACCGCCGGTGGCGGCGACGCCGGCCAGTTTCAATAACTGATCGAGTTGCAATGACGGCGCATTTTGGGACACGCGGTTTCCCCTTGCGTTTCTACTCTTCGCGAAGTCCGTCCTCCGTGACTCTGTGGTTAAAACGGAAGACAGGAACGCTCTAAATGGTCGCGGAGGCCAATTCGTCCAAGGCTGCATTCAACGTCGGACTGGGGCGCATCACGGCCGCGGCTTTCTCTGGATCGGGGAAGAAATAACCGCCGATATCGACCGGCGCTCCCTGAGCGCTATTGAGTTCGTCCAGGATCTTGGCTTCGTTGGCCGCCAACTGTTGTGCCCAGTCGGCAAACTGAGCCCGCAACTCGGCACTCTCATCTTGAGCCGACAAAGCTTGCGCCCAGTACAAAGCCAGATAGAAGTGACTGCCGCGATTGTCCAGTTCGTTGACTTTCCGCGACGGCGACTTGTTTTCATCCAGGAACTTGCCAATCGCCTGGTTCAGGGTGGTGGCGAGCAGCGAGATCTTGTTGTTCGCCGTTTTTTCGCCCAGGTCTTCCAGCGATACACCCAGGGCCAGGAATTCTCCTAACGAATCCCAGCGCAAGTGCCCTTCGCTGACGAACTGTTGCACGTGCTTCGGAGCGGATCCGCCGGCGCCGGTTTCGTACAAACCTCCTCCTGCCAACAGTGGCACGATCGATAACATTTTCGCGCTGGTGCCCAGTTCCAGGATCGGGAACAGATCCGTCAGATAATCACGCAGTACATTGCCGGTCACCGAAATCGTGTCTTTGCCTTCGCGAGCCCGCCGGCATGTTAATTGAGTGGCATCGACGGGGCGCATGATCTGAATGTCAAGACCGCTCGTGTCGTGGTCTGGCAAGTAGCGATTCACTTTCACGATCAAGTTCGCGTCATGCGCGCGTTGCTGATCCAGCCAGAAGATGGCCGTGGCTCCAGTCGCTCGCGCGCGGCTGACTGCCAAGCGCACCCAATCACGAATCGGCGCCTCTTTGGTTTGGCACATCCGCCAGATGTCGCCAGTTTCCACGGCGTGTTCCAAGAGCACATTCCCTTGTTGGTCGACGACGCGCACCGTGCCGCCATGGGGGATCTCGAACGTTTTGTTATGCGATCCGTATTCTTCGGCCTTTTGCGCCATCAGACCGACGTTGGATACATTGCCCATGGTGGTAACGTCGAACGCGCCGTGCTGTTTACAGAAGTCGATCGTGGCTTGATACACGCCGGCGTAGCTGCGGTCCGGAATCACAGCTTTCATATCGTGAAGATCGCCATCGGGGCCCCACATTTTGCCGCCGGCGCGAATCGCGGCGGGCATCGAAGCATCGATGATGACGTCGCTGGGCACATGTAAGTTGGTGATGCCACGGTCCGAATCAACCATCGCCATTTTCGGTCGCTGCTGGTACACCGCTTCTAGATCGGCTTGAATCGCAGCCTGCTGATCGCTGGGAAGTTTGTCCAGCTTGGCGTAAAGGTCGCCCAGACCGTTGTTGACTTCGACACCGGCTTCTTCCAATGCAGCTGCATGCTTTTCAAAGACATCCTGGAAAAACACGCTGACCACGTGTCCGAAAATGATCGGATCGGACACCTTCATCATCGTGGCTTTCAAATGCAGCGAAAACAGCACATCCTGTTTGCTTGCATCGTCGATTGCCGCAGCGATGAATTCTCGCAGCGCTTTGCGGCTCATCACGGCCGCGTCGATGACCTCCCCCGCCTGCAACGCAACCTTCTCTTTCAGCACGGTCGTTTGTCCATCCGCGCCGTCCAATCGAATCGACACGTCACCGGCTTTGGCAGCCACCGTGGATTGCTCGCTCGAGAAAAAGTCACCATCGCTCATGGACGCCACGTGGCATTGCGAGCCGCTTTCCCATGTCCCCATCGAATGCGGGTTCTGTTGTGCGTAGGCCTTCACCGGTGCGGCCACACGCCGGTCCGAGTTGCCTTCGCGCAGCACCGGGTTGACGGCACTGCCCAGCACCTTCGCGAATCGCGCTCTCAACTGCTGTTCAGCTTCGGTCTCCGGTTCTTCGGGAAACTCGGGAATGTCGTAGCCACGGTCGCGTAGTTCCGTGATGGCTGCCACCAGTTGCGGGATCGAAGCGCTGATGTTGGGTAGCTTGATGATGTTGGCTTCGGGGCGCTTGGCCAACTCTCCAAGTTCCGATAGAGCATCTGCCTGCTGTTGCTCGGGCGTGAGGTTTTCGGGGAAGTTGGCAATGATCCGCGCGGCCAGAGAAATATCTCGCTTCTCGATTTCGACACCCGACGACTGCGTGAAGGCGCGGATGATTGGCAGCAGCGAATGGGTTGCAAGTGCTGGAGCCTCATCGGTTTCGGTGTATACGATCCTGGAGTTGGTTGAAGACATGACGGAGGTGTTGCAGGGTGCAGAAGGGGCCATTTTTGATGCCTCAAACTAATGGCATCGACTGCCGAAAACAAGGCGACTGCGTGCACGATGTCAGTGGCACTTGGCAGCCGTAAAGAGGGACCGCGAACGTCTTGATCACAATCGTCAGGGGTCTTACTGCGCGATTACGCTCGCAGTCTGCGCAACCGTCGATGCGACCGATAGAATGTAGCCACTGGTGCAATCGTGTGTGCGCGGAGTGGCCAAGGGCGACAACCAAATGCGAGCTAACGCTCGTCCACCGCGAGATCGCTAACTTTGCGTCAATAACAAAACTCGGAGTGTTAGCAGCGCAGAACTCGCTGCGCTTTTTGCTGACGTCGTTACGGTTTCGAAATGTCTGCTGACCAAGACTCGACCCGAGTGTCACTCGACACTTCACGTCCCATCTGGGAACAGTTCTTTACCGTTGCGCCCTTGGTGCTGGTTGGTTCGCGCGAAGCCGGTGGCGAATGGGATTTCGCGCCCAAGCACATGGCATTCCCTATGGGGTGGGAAAACTTATTTGCGTTCGTCTGCACACCACGCCATCAGACGTACCACAACATCGCTCGCGACGAGTGTTTCACGGTGACTTATCCGCGGCCGTCACAGATCCTGTTCGCTAGCCTGGCGGCGACGAGTCGTGATGAAGATGGCAGCAAGCCGGCCCTTGCCGCGCTGCCTAAGGTGGCGGCCAGCGAAATCGATGGTTGGTTCCTCAAGGATGGATACTTGTTCTTCGAGTGCCGTTTGGAACGCATGATCGATGGGTTCGGTGAAAACAGTTTGATTTGTGGCCGTGTTGTCGCCGCGCAAGTCGACACCGAAGCACTGCGAAGTTCCGACGTCGATGACAGTGATGTGATACGAGCCAGTGGGATCATGGCCTATTTGCATCCTGGCCGCTTTGCTGCGATCGATCAGAGTCTTTCGTTTCCGTATGCCGCAGATTTCCGACGTTAAATGTCCGATCACCTTTCACCGAAACGGGCGCAGCTGGTAGTCGACCATCTGGCCGACCAGCAGTCGGCAATGGTCGATTTCCTGCGCCAGCTTACGCGTGCCGAATCACCTTCGGATGTTCCGGCCACTCAAACGGCCGTCCTGCATTTGCTCGAAGTGTTTTTGCGATCGATCGACCTTCACGTAGAACACGTTGCGGGCGTGCACACCGGTGGATTCCTGGTAGCTCAACCTGCTAACGATGCGGATAGACCGCAGCAGCTGCTCGTTGGTCATTGCGATACGGTGTGGCCTGATGGAACGCTGGAATCGATGCCTGCCGAAGTGAACGAGGGTCGCATGACCGGGCCTGGTGTCTACGACATGAAGAGTGGGCTCGTGCAGATGTTGTTTGCACTTAAGGCCCTTAAAGAACTTGACATCGACATGGAGCTTTCGCCGCTGGTGTTTATCAACACCGACGAAGAAATTGGCAGTGTCGAGTCGCGCGAGCACGTTCACGAGCTTGCCCAACGCGTGCAGCGCGCGTTCGTGTTGGAACCATCGATGGGACCCAGCGGTAAGTTGAAGACCACGCGAAAAGGAGTCGGGCGATTCGAGGTCACGGTCAAGGGCAAAGCGGCTCATGCGGGTTTGGATCCCGAATCGGGCGCCAGCGCCATCGCCGAGCTGGCCGTGGTGATTCAACAATTGTTCAGTTTGAACGATGTGGCGGCCGGTACCACGGTCAATGTGGGGATGATCGAGGGCGGAGTCCGGCCGAATGTCATTGCGCCTGAAAGTAAGGCAGTCGTGGATGTTCGCGTGCGCTCGATCACGGAAGGTGCACGTGTCGAGAACGCAATTCGGGGACTGCAACCCACCACAACCGACACCAGCATTCACGTGTCCGGCGGTATGGGACGACCTCCCATGGAGCCTACTGCCCGCAATCAACAGCTTTGGAATCTGGCACGCGATCTGGGTGGTTTGATCGGGTTGGAACTTGAGCAGGGTGCGGCCGGCGGCGGTTCAGACGGCAATCTTACCAGTCAGCACACGGCCACCTTGGACGGCTTGGGCGGAGTTGGTGACGGCGCGCACGCGGTTCACGAATTCGTGGAGGTGGAAGAATTACCTCGACGGTGCGCGCTGTTGGCACTGTTGCTTGCGGCACCCGACCTTGCAAATCAGTGAGAGAGGGTGTCCGGGAATTAGCTGCTTCCGATTACGATGCATCCGTACGAAAAGTGATGATGCGACCCCCATTAGCCCCGTGCTTTAGAAGTTGCGCTATAAGTTCATGCAGTGCCGATTTACCTAAGAAACTCCGTGTTCTACTAACCCGAAGCGTTAGCGAGGGCGACGATGCTGCGCGTGCGTAAACCGCTCTCCCTCGCTGACGCTTCGGGTTAGTTAATAAACAGTGGCTAGCACCTGCATAATGTTGTAAAACTTCGCTTTCGAGTTAGTTAGTCGTTGAATCTTGTAGCGAGATGTTTGCGCAGGAAAACGAGACTTTTACGGATTATTAGTAGAAACACTATGACTCAGTTTTTTTCATCATTGACGCGAATCACCGATCTACCGTCCGTCCAGTTCGATATCCAAAAGATCGATCGAGAACACTGGGCGACCGGTGATTACATCGCCGCCACCTTGAACCCACGACAACGACAGTGGATTGAATTGAACAGCGGGCGCCGAACCGAGATGTTCGGCGACGATGTTGTGATTGGTGCTTTGGGCAAGAGTGAGGCGACGCAGGAAGTTGAGTGTGACGGGGGACTAGTTGAAATAAAAGAGGAGTGTTGTTTGCTGATGT
>CAJHYY010000484.1_pt1 | contig 14661 bp, 10 predicted proteins | sample 9198861 | NCBI WGS metagenome assembly CAJHYY01 (sample SAMEA7708377, study PRJEB35096) | sediment metagenome | biome: marine neritic benthic zone biome [ENVO:01000025]; feature: sediment [ENVO:00002007]; material: shallow marine sediment [ENVO:03000034] sea grass bed [ENVO_01000059] ... | reverse complement strand
CTTTGTTAGAAAAACAAGTTCTTATGCGTTTGCAAGACAGGGGAACACGGAGGACGAATTGAGTGGGCTAAGACGCTTTGCGCAAAGCGAATTGAGAGGCATCTCCGTCGTAGACGGCCACGATCTTGAGTCCCACTCGTTCGGCGGTTTTGGCCACTTCTTCGCGGTCGACGACGATGGTTTTGTCGGCTTCGAGCGCCAAGACGGCAGCGCCGGCCTTCGCCAGGTTCTCGATGGTTCCCGTACCAATGGTGGGGACATCGAACCGCATGTCCTGCTGGGGCTTGGCAACTTTCACCAGCGTGAATTCGCCGAGTTGACAGAGTTCGCCAGCTCACTGAATGCATGCGTCGGTGCCTTCCACCGCTTCGACGGCGACGCACACCTGTCCTTTGACTGCCACACTCTGACCCACGTCCAGCCGGCCCATCTCTTTGGCAATCTTCCAGCCGAACTGGATGTCTTTGACTTGCACATTCGTCAACCGTGAACCACTCAGTTGTCCGTGACGAACCAACAGCTCGGGGGCGAAATCAGTGGGTGGTGCGAACACGATGCCGTCCTTTGCGAATTCATCGACGAACGAAGTGACCAGAGAGTCGTCTGTCCGATCTTTCGAGTGCGTTACGAAATGCGGATAAAAGGTTTTGATGCAGCGCCAGTCGGGGCAGTGCCAAAACCACCAGAACCGGTCGAACATTAACTTGGCTTTGAAGATCTTGCCTGCCATCGTGGCCTTGCGGATCCCGTGGCGGCGTAAGTAGCGGATTTGTCCGCCCAGCTTGGCGATGCCAAACGTTTTGAATGCATCGCAGATTTCGGCAAGAATCGGGTCGGCGTGACCTTTGATCGCCATGCAGTGCACCGATTTGCCCTGCGCCTTCAGAGCCAAGGCAACTTCGATGGGGAATGAACCCCAACCCGCCAACAAGCCTACCGCTTCACCTGCCGACATCTCGACTCACTTGCTGAAGGTAATCACGGGCCATCGATCAGGTTTGAATTGTTGACGGTCAAGCCGCTTCGCGATCCGAAGAGGTAAGCGTCTGGATCTGTTTGGCAAGTTTCTTCCACTGCTGCTGCAGGTTGGGCAACTTCCGCCACACCACAGCAATCCGCCAATAATCTCGTTCCGGCAATGCCGGCGAACCGACCATGATTTGTCCGTCTTCAACATGATTCATCACGCCGGATTTGGCCGCGACTTTGGCCTGGTGACCGATACGGATGTGATCGCCCACGCCCGCCTGGCCTGCCATGACCACATAATCGCCGGTCACACAACTGCCTGCGATCCCGACCTGGCTGCAAATGATATTGTGCCGACCGAGGTGGCAGTTGTGCGCGATCATCACCTGATTATCGATCTTCGTCCCTTCGCCGATGACCGTCGCATCGTACGTGCCACGATCAATCGTCGTGCCGGCTCCAATCTCGACATCGGCACCGATCTCGACATGACCCAGTTGCGCACCCCGCTGGTGTTGGCCGGCAACCGTCTGGTAGCCGAAGCCATAGGCGCCGATCACGGCACCCGCGTGCACCACGCATCGATCACCCAACCGCGTGTTTTCATACAGCACGACGTTCGGAAACAGCTCGGCGCGTTCGCCAATCTGACAGCCGTCCATCACATGCACACCTGCGTGAATTCGAGTTCCGGCCCCTATCGTGACGTCTTCGCCAATGGTTGCCGTGGGGTGCATTTCGACATCTGCGGCCAGTTTGCTGCTGGCCGGCACGCGTGGGTTCTGAGTACGCGGCAGGCAGGTCCGACGTTCGGGACGAAAATGGCGAACGATGACGGCAAATGCCTGATGTACATCGTCCACTACCAGCTGAGGAATCGGACAGTCGGCCTGAGGTTCGGTGACCACCACGGCCGACGCGTTTGATTCGCCGATTGATTTAAGGAATTCGCCTTCGGCGAGGGCGATGGTTCCCGGAGTCGCATGTTCGAGCGTCGCGGCGCCGCAAAGTGGCAGCGTTTCGTTTCCGCAGACGGTTCCCCCAACTAATTCCGATAGCTGCTTGAGTGTCAAAGTCATGGCCGCTCCATGGCCCGTATTGTTTGAGATCGGGTTCCTTCCGGATCAGCAATCTATCCGATTCGAGTCTAATCGCAAAGACGAACCGGCAGTGCTAGCACTTGGTATATCGCTTGCCTTGACGCTGGGCCGTGCCTCGGCAGCCATCCATCAACCGCCGAGGCATCCAGGTTGGCAAGCGTTAATTGAAGATTCGCCCAATGTCGTTGGCGAATACAAACACCATCAACAGTAGCAGTCCCGCCAGGCCGATCATCGTCAACGTGCCCTGAACGCGTTCGTCGACCGGTCGACCGGTCACACCTTCGGCAATCAGGAACATCATGTGGCCGCCGTCCAACGCCGGGATCGGCAGGAAGTTGATGATTGCCAGGTTAGCGCTAAGGAACGTGAGGAACAGCAGCAGCCGCGAAATCGAGGCCGACGCTTCATGGCCGGCGATCGTCGCGATCGCAATCGGACCGCCGAGGTGCTTGGGCGACCATTGACCCGTGACCAGTTTGCCAAGCATGAATACGACTTCGTACAGCTTCTGCTTGGTGGTGCGATAGCCCAGACCCCAGGCTTCTCCCCAGCTCTCGGCGGTGCGTACGCGTTGAAAATTCACCAGGCGGAATCCGCGAGCCATGAAGTAGAACTCTTCCGAAGCGAAAGGCTCGACCGTGACAGTACGGGTCTTTCCATCGCGCCGCAGTTCCAGTTCGACTTGCGTGCTGGGCACCATAAACTGCATCAGCGAGTTCATGTAATTCCAGTTGGGGATTTTGTCGAATTTGATTGGTTCATCCAGAGCCTTCAACGAACCGTATTCTTCCTGCAGTTTCCGACCCTCATCGTCGGGGATCACGAATTTTGCTGAGACGATGAAATCGCCAGGCTTGATGTTTTGATTGCTGGCATGCGAATCGGGCGTGACAGCCGCCACGGTGTTTTCGATCGGCAAAGCAACGCCGATCGATTCGATGCCGATCATCGATGCAGCATCTTGGCCCAATTCGTAGGGCATTGAATCGATGGGAGTCAGGTTGATCGTGACTTCTTTTTTGTTGTCACCCGAACCGCGCTGGACAACGATTTCGATCTCCTGCCCGACTTTGCCGAGCATCCGTTGTTCCAGGGTCAGTGGATCGCCCATGCCGTCGCCATCGATCGAAATCAATCGATCGCCCACTCGGATCCCAGCCTCAGCAGCAGGCGAACCGGTCTTCAACGAAAATACCGGCCCCAATTTCATTTCGAGGCCCAATAGCCGCATTGGCGAGGGATCGACGATGAGCGATTTGGTGATGACCGCGTCGGAATCTTCGTCCTCGGGATTCTCTTTGCGTTCGATCAGCATTTCGACCGGTTGGTCGTAGTTCTTCGCCAACTGTTGCTTGAGGATCCAGTCAGGACGATCCAGCGGATCAATCGGGGGATCGTGTTTGGCGTCGGTGTGCGCGGGAATCGAGGCGCCGGCAACTCCAACAATCCGATCGCCCGGTTCAAAGCCAGCCTTTCCGGCCGGCATGTACGAGAACACGGGTTTTTCGGCACTCAGAGTCGTACTCCCGGTCGCCATCACTCCGATCGTCACGAAGGGCATCATGTCTTCGTCCAGCTGCTTCAACCGCTCGCTGGGCATGATCGACACCCACTCTTCTTTGCCCGTCTCATGGCGGCGGATCAGCATTTCGATTTTCTCGACCTTTTTGCCGATGCCGCGTTTGGCCACTTCTTGTCGCAGGTCCCAGTCGAAGCGCAGGTGTTCGTCCGGGGATCCTTTGCGTCCGATCTGAATGATCTTGTCGCCAGGCTGCAGGTCGAGTTGCCAGGGTGCATAGCCAACGTTGGTAACGCTGATTTCGGTGGTGTCGTAGGGGACGCCCATCCGAAAAGCGATCGCTGCAAAGATCACGGCGAAGATCAGGTTCATGATCACGCCGGCCGAAATGATGGCCATTCGTTGCAGAACGCTCTTGGCCGGATAGCTGCGCGGATCGAGTTCGAATTCGTCGCTGGGCTCTCCTTCATCCGCCGCTTCGTCACGCATTCTGATACGTTCGGCTTCTTTGGCGGCGTTGGCCGGGTTATCGTCCTGGCCCAGCATTTTCACGTAACCGCCGAGTGGTATGATCCCGACCCCGTATTCGGTTTCGCCCCACTGGAAACGGCAAAGCCGGCGGGGCAGGGCAATGCGACCAATTCGCAACGGCACGTCAAAGCCCACGTAAAACTTCTCGCATTTGACGCCGCAGGCTTTGGCCACCAGGAAGTGACCCAGTTCATGCACGAAAATCACAAGCCCGATGCCGATTGCCACGCTAAAGATCTGCCACAGCAAATTCAGCGCAAAGTCCCAGTTGCCTTCGGCGATTATGTACACACCCACCGTGATATCTCCTCTCGAGCCCATTGATCGAGCTTGAATAATTCGTCCAGTGTTGGATGAGGGTCGAAGTTATGTGCGTCCAGCACGCTGCGGCACGCTGCTACGATTTCGGTGAACGCCAGCTGTCCTTGGAGAAATTCGTTCACCGCGGCTTCGTTGGCCGCATTTAACACGGCGCCCGCCGTGCCGCCTTGACGCGCGACTTCTAACCCCAAACGCAGCGCGGGGAACCGATCGTGGTCGGCCGCGTGGAATTCTAGAGACTGAGCTTCCTGAAAGTCCAGCTTGGCCGCAGGACCTTCCAGACGCTCGGGGTAGGTCAACGCGTATTGAATGGGGAGTCGCATGTCCGGCGGGCTCATCTGCGCCATCACCGAACCGTCCCGGTATTCGACCATCGAATGCACGATCGATTGCGGGTGGACAACGACGTCGATTTGATCGGGATCTAGATCGAACAGCCAGCGAGCTTCGATGATCTCCAGGGCCTTATTCATCATCGTGGCCGAATCGACGGTGATCTTCGGACCCATGTTCCACGTGGGATGATCCAAGGCCTGCTCGACGGTCACATGCTGCATCTGGGCAGCAGTGAACTCGCGAAACGGTCCGCCGCTGGCAGTGAGGATGACACGATGGACGTCTTCACGACGGCCGCAGGCCATCGCTTGAAATACGGCGCTGTGTTCACTGTCGACCGGCAGTAATTCAGCCCTGCTGGACTGAGCTGCTTCGATCATCAACGGGCCCGCGACTACCAGAGTTTCTTTGTTGGCCAGCGCGATCCGCTTTCCCGCACTGACGGCCGCCCACGTACTTCGAAGACCGGCAACACCCACGATGCCCGCCAGCACGGTGTCCACTGATTCGTGGACCACTAACTGCTCGAGCGCTTGGGGGCCGAACTGCACGTTGGTTGTCGATGGCAACTGTGTCCAATCAACCGACTCGCCGGCCTGTGGATCAGTAACCACGACCCAGTCAGGTTCGAATTCGTGCGCCTGATGCAAAACGTCGCGGGCGCGTGTGTGAGCCGAAAGACCGACTGCCTTGAGTTGCGGACAATGCGCAATCACGTCCAACGCGCTGACACCAATGCTACCGGTTGATCCTAGTACAGCAACGTTTTGGGTCGTTGGGGCCATGCGGTTTGTCTCAGCCGGTCGCCGCGGGACATCGACTCGGCGGTAGGTTGTCAGTTTGCCGGAGGCTCAGTTGCGTTTGGAAAATCGACCGTGAAGCGTCTTATCGCCCGTATCTTGTCTGAGCCTGGTTCGAACGGGGCCAACGACTGTAAAGCATGACGCCAGGGGGACTTCCGAATCACGGGCATTCTAGGTTTGAGTGGAAAACCGGGCAAGGTGAACTGGACGTGATCGGTGGCCGGGGAATTATAGGTTGCAGCAGGCTGTCGGATGCGGACTGGGCTTTCTCAGGCGTGCCGTATAATAGATAGTTCGGGCACAAACTGAGCCCTGTTCGGGTTGGACCCCCCAACTTACGGGCGCCCCATCGGCAACCTGCCAGACAGTAACAATTCACCCACCGCCCGATTCTCACCAGTTCAGACGCTAACGCTGAACCTCTATCAGGACGAATGGAAGACACCGCATGAGTCAGGACAACAACGGTCGCAAATCTCAGCAGGAAACCAAGGGACCTTCGAGTGGTCAGAGCTTCGTGCTGTACGTGATCGCCGCCACCGTGGGTATCACGTTGCTGGTGTTTCTGGTGATGCGAAACCAGACCGTGGAGGTCAGGTTTAGCGATCTGGAACGACTAATCGCGGCCACCCCTCAGCTGGAAGACGGCCAGGAGAAGCCGGCCGACCACGGGTCGATTCTGGTGTCGGTGACCAAGGGTGAAAAGACGCTGCGGTACCGGTTCAGCAATGCCAATCGGATTCGCGTGGGCGACAAAGTCGTCAAAGGCGTGATCGACATCGAGCCGCTGGATTCTGAGCAAGACAAGCAAACGCAAAAGGCGGTGGAGTTTCAGTCGTATAAACCCGAAACCGACTCGATTACCGAAGAGCTGAGAACATCGCTGACCAAGAGCGGCATTCGTGACTGGGCTTTTGAGCCCGAACCGAGCCCCTGGCGGGCTTACACGCCGATGCTGATTTTCTCGGCGATCTTGATCTTCTTCTTCATCCTGATGATGCGGCGCCTGGGCGGTGCCGGTTCGCCGATGCAGTTTGGTCGAAGTCGCGGGCGGTTGTACGCGATGGAAGACCTGGCCATCAGTTTTGATGACGTGGCCGGCATCGACGAGGCGGTGGAAGAAGTGCACGAGGTTGTCGACTTCCTCCGCTCGCCGGAAAAATATCAAAAACTGGGCGGTCGAATTCCCAAGGGCGTGTTGCTGGTCGGGCCACCTGGTACGGGCAAGACATTGCTGGCCAAGGCAATCGCTGGTGAAGCGGGGGTGCCGTTCTTCAGTCTGTCCGGCAGCGACTTTGTCGAAATGTTCGTCGGCGTGGGTGCGGCACGAGTCCGCGACATGTTCCAACAAGCCGAGAGCAAGGCGCCGTGCATTATCTTCATCGACGAACTGGATGCTCTGGGTAAGAGTCGTGGCGCCAGTATCGTGGGTGGCCATGACGAGCGCGAACAGACGCTCAACGCGCTGCTGGTGGAAATGGACGGCTTCGATTCCAATAGCGGCGTGATTGTAATGGGCGCTACTAACCGTCCCGAAACGCTGGATGCCGCATTGATGCGTCCGGGACGCTTCGACCGTCAGGTGTTGGTCGATCGCCCAGATATTCTTGGCCGCGAGGCGATTCTGAAGGTTCACGTCAAAGCCGTGAAGCTGGATGGCGTCGTTGATCTCCGTCAGGTGGCGGCGATCACACCTGGATTTGCGGGGGCGGACCTGGCGAACCTGGTGAACGAAGCAGCTTTGCTGGCAGCCCGTCGCGAAAAATCGGCCGTGGGCATGACGGAATTCAACGAAGGTGTCGAACGCGTTACTGCCGGCCTGGAAAAGAAACAACGCGTGATGAGCTCGGAAGAGAAAGTTCGAGTTGCCTATCACGAGAGCGGTCATGCGCTGGTTGCGTACAGCCTGCCGAACACCGATCCGGTGCACAAAGTCTCGATCATTCCGCGTGGCATGGCCGCGTTGGGCTACACGATGCAACGACCCGACGGCGACCGGTTCTTGATGACGCAATCGGAACTGGAGAGTCGGATTCAGGTCCTGCTGGCCGGGACCATCGCAGAAGAGATTGAATTCACCGATATCTCGACGGGTGCTCAAAACGATCTGGAACGTGCGACAGACATCGCACGCAGCATGGTCACCGAATATGGGATGAGCCACCTAGGTCGAGTGAACTACCACAACTCGACCACTTCTCCCTTCCTGGCTGGAGCCATGGATGAACGGCCGCGAGCTCATAGTGAGACGACCGCTCGCGAAATCGACGAGGAAGTCAAACGCATCATTGATGAAGGGATTGAACGAGTGCGTCAAATCCTGGATGTGCGGCGACCGGCGCTGGAGGGGATGGCTCAGCGACTGCTGGACGTCGAGTCCATTGATGCAATGGAACTCAAAGAAATCGTCGAACAAACGTGTCCCGGCCCGCTGGTCGTGCCAGGTACCGGTGAACGAATCCGTCCAGCCGCATCCGGTGACGACGCCCGTGGCGACGAAGGTCGTGGTGTGGGCGAGGAAGAAGCGTAAGGTCGACGTGTACCGCTTCATCCCGAGTGCGTTCGTCCGGGCGCGATCGCTGAGCATTCTACGTGAGCGATCGACTTGATCTGCTCTAGCGATCGAACCAGCGTTTGATCGAATGCAGTGTAGTGGCGCGGCCGGCTCGAGCGATCGAGGTGGTCAGGGGGATTTCCTTGGGGCACACGGCAACGCAGTTTTGCGAATTGCCGCAGACCTGGATACCACCGGGTGCCATCAATGCATCGAGCCGTTCGCCCGCGTTGAATTTGCCGGTCGGGTTCGCATTGAACAGCATTGCCTGACTGATGGCGTGGGGACCAACAAACACCTGGTCGAAGTTCTCGTTCTTGCGTTGTGCGAATTCTTCGTCGGATTCGTTAGCTCGCTGAGTGAGTTCTACCTTGGTGTACTGCGGGCAGGCTTCGACGCAGCACCCACAACTCATGCATTTACTCAGCGGATAGCTGCTTTCCTGGTTCTCCTGCGACTGGCGAATGCCGGGACCCATGTCGTAGTAACCATCGACCGGAACCCAGGCCTTCACTTTCGTGAGCCCGCGGAACAGACGTGATCGATCGACCATGAGATCACGCAGAACCGGGAACTTGGTCATCGGTTCCAGTTGAATTTCACGTGGATTATCCGCCAGCAGTTTGTCTACCAGTGCCGAACAGGCTTGCCGCACGCGTCCATTGATCACCATCGTGCAGGCGCCGCAGATTTCTTCCAGGCAAACGCAATCCCAGGCGACCGGCGACACGGTTTTGCCGTCGGTGGTTTTGGCCTGCGCGGCAATTTTCTGCAGGACGCTGATGACGTTCATGTCCTCTTCGTACTTGACGTTGTGCCGTTCCCAGTAGCTGGCCTGTCCCGGTGCGTTTTGTCGAAGGACTCGTACTTCAAAGGATTCCGGCTTGGAACCGTTTTGTGAGCTCTCGGCCATGTGTTTCACTTCCGGAGGTAGTTGTGGTAAGCCTGTTCTAGTTACTGGCGACGGTTGCTTTCTGCGATGCTTGAGCGGCACCATTGCCGCCGTTCGCTTCGCGAGCCGCCTGTCGTTCCTTCCAAACTTCTTCGATCACCTCGGCGCCAACGAGCCCATAGAGTCGAGGACGAGGTGAGATCAGCGACGTATCAACATCCTCGTAGTGAATGTTGACTTTGTCGTCCTTCCAGGTGGCAACCGACGACTTGAGGTACTTATCGTTGTTGGCTTCGAATTCGTCGCACCATTTTTCGGCCAACCGCCTGCGTTCGGCGGGGTCGGTGGCCGTGATGCTGGGACGAGCAAAATCCGGCTTGTAATGAGCACCTCGGCATTCATCACGCATCAAGGCACCTTGCAGGATGCATTGAGCGATCGGGAACATGTCGATCAACGACTTGGTGAACACGACATTCTGATTGGTCCAGGTGCCGGTATCCGACAGCGAGCATTTTTGGGCACGCTCCTGCAGATCGTTCACGGTTTCGATCGCTTCGGTCAATTGGTCGTTGCGACGTACCACGGTCGCGGCGCGAGTCATCACTTCGCCCAGTTGTTGATGGATCAGGTAGGGGTTTTCGCCGCCGCCGTCACGCTTCAACAGTGCGTCGTGTCGCTGTTGGTGACGTTGCCGCTCGCCCTCAAACAACGATGCCGGCATGTCTGCAACGGCACCCTTCGTGTTGTTCAGGTAAGACTGCAGACCCGGTCCCGCGATCAGTCCGCTGAAAATGCAACTCAACAGTGAGTTGGCGCCCAGCCGGTTGCCTCCGTGATACTGATAGTCACACTCGCCGATCGCATACAACCCAGGAATGTTGGTGGTTTGATTGATGGGCGAATCCAGCCGCAGGCCACCTTCCGCCGTCTTCTCGTAATCAGCCCACAGGCCGCCCATCGAGTAGTGGACGGCGGGGAAGATCTTCATCGGTACGTAGCGCGGGTCGACGCCTTGGAATTTTTCGTAGATCTCCAGGATGCCTTCGAGTTTCCGATCGAGTTCTTGTTTGTCGATGTGGGTCAAGTCCAGGTACACGCACTGGCGGTTCGCATCGACGCTCAGGCCTTCGTTGACACAGATGTCGAAGATCTCTCGAGTTGCAATGTCACGTGGAACGAGGTTGCCGTAGGCGGGGTATCGATCTTCCAGGAAATAGTATCGTTCGTCTTCAGGAATATCTCGCGGGTCACGCGGATCCTGAGGTGTGCGCGGTACCCACACGCGGCCTCCTTCACCGCGAGCCGATTCGCTCATCAAACGCAGTTTGTCCGCGCCGGGAATTGCGGTGGGATGTACCTGAATGAACTCGCCATTTCCGTACCATGCGCCGGACTGGAAACAGCGACTTACGGCGCTACCCGTGCACACCATCGACATCGTGGATCGGCCGTAGATCAAGCCACAGCCGCCGGTCGCGACGACCACCGCGTCCGCTGGGAAAGATCGGATTTCCATCGACACCAGGTCTTGGGCGACGCATCCGCGACAGATCCCGTCATCATCGATAATCGGGCCCAGGAAGTCCCAGAATTCGTACTTGGTCACTTGGCCGGCTGATTCCCAGCGGCGCACTTGTTCGTCCAACGCGTACAGCAACTGCTGTCCTGTGGTGGCCCCGGCGAAGGCCGTGCGCTTGTATAACGTTCCGCCAAAGCGTCGGCGATCCAAAAAGCCCTCGGGAGTGCGGTTGAACGTGACGCCCAGGCGATCCATCAAGTCGATGATCTTGGGAGCCCAGGCAGACATCTCCTTCACCGGTGGTTGGTGTTGCAGGAAGTCGCCACCGTACACCGTGTCGTCGAAGTGCTGCCACTCGTTGTCGCCCAGTTGGCGCGTCTGATCATTTACCGAGTTGATCCCACCTTGCGCACAAACACTGTGCGAGCGTTTAACGGGCGTAAGGCTCATGACGTCAACGTCGATGTTCAGTTCCGCCAGTTTCATGGCGCCTGCCAGTCCGGCCAGGCCGCCACCGATGATCATTACACGCTTTTTCGCCATGGCATGAATTCCAAGGGTTTTGAGTAGTGACGGTCGACGGTTATTGCGGCTGCGGCGTCGAGCCTTTCGAGGCGGTCTCGTCGCTCGCTTCCTTTTCCGTCTCTCCGTGGTCTTTGCGTTTCTCGGCTGCCAACTCAGGATCCAAGATGCCCGAGTTCATACGAGATTCGTACATTTTGTCTTCAATTTCTACCGCCGCGTCCACGTCGACTCGTTTCGCGCCGACGATGGACCCCAAACCGATCACCGCCAACACCACACCAAAGCCGCTGCACACGACGTTGGCCCTGGCCTGCGCTTTGGGGGAAATCCAGATGCCCCACGTGATTCCCATGGTCCACAGGCCGTTGGCCAAGTGGTAAACCGACGCTAAGACACCGATCGCATAAAGGATCGGGATCACAAATCCTTTGAACGCCACGGCCAGTGTCGAGGCTGCGTTGTACGGCGAAAACTGCTTTCCGTTCAGGTTCTTGGCGACGTTATCGACCCAGGCTTCAAAATGAAACCAACCATGCATGTGGAATACGTGCCACATGATGAAAACGAACGCAATCATGCCCGTAGCCCGCTGCAGCGTATAACGGAAATTTTTGCGGTAGGGGTAGCTGCTGTTATTGGGGAGCCCGCCCGCTACGATCACCACCCCCACAATCGCGTGAAACAGAATGGGGATGAAGATGAACACCCATTCGACGATGGGAAGCAGCCGCCCCAGGCTGTGGATCTGGTAGACAGCATCTTGGAAGGTGGCCGCGCCGTTGTTGACGCTGGCGTTCACCAGCAGATGAACGCACATGAATGCGCCGACAGGTATCAGGCCGCTTAATGAATGCAGACGCCTGATCATGAATTCGTGACGGTGAAGAAACGGCAGCGAAGAACTGTCCATGGCGGCATACCTCCTCGACAGAATTGCCTGTGCGTGCGTGCCACCCGAAAGAACTACAGCGGGACAGTCCCTGCTCAAAGTTCGTGAGACGGGTGGACGACCACGCTTGTGACGTCAGCACCCAAGCTTTGCTTGATCCGCCTGCTCCAGTATACGGCTGCCGAGTCGGCTGTAAACCGGGGCATTCGCGCCCGTAAATGAGCACCCTCAGTCGACTTACGTGAACCCCATTTCCAGACACGCACCTCCGGTGTTCAGATCTCTATTTCCAGACACACACCCATCGCGACTGCAGTAAAACTACCGTAAGTCATTGTGGAATAATTATTTACGTCAATGTTTCATCGGTTCTCGTTGGTGCGTGTCTGGAAATGGGTTTGGAATCCGGCGGAGTGCAGTGCGTGTCTGGAAAGGCGCGTGGAAAGGCGCGCGGTTTTGGTTTGGCGGTTTTAAGGTGCGTGTCTGGAGAATCATGGAGAATCTGGCAGGTGGATTGGGAAAGCCTCGGGATTGAATTTGACTGGGATGCTTTTGCGAGTTTTGATACAAGTATTGCCGCGTGAGCGGCTTACGGCGGCTCGACTGAGTTGGCTGCCTCGCCGGCGGCTGATTTGCGGCATTCAAATTGCACCTACGGTGTTTGGCGTTTGAGCCTGCCAAACTCGACTGATTTGCATTTTTCCGATGGTACTTACCGACGTCCCATTCCCGCCCGACACACATTCGCCGTCGATGCTGATCACCGACGACGATCGCTCCTGGCGTGAAACGTTGCGCGAGGTGTTCGAGCCGCGGGGATTCAAGACGCTGCTGGCGGCCGACGGCGCAGAAGCGTGGGAAATCGTGCGACATGAGTCGGTGCACGTCGTGCTATTGGATATGCACATGCCGAAACTCACGGGGCTCGACTTGCTTCGGCAACTCCAAAGGTCAGAATTGAAGTTGCCGTGCGTACTCATGTCCGCTGCGATGGACGAGTTGCTGGAGCGCGAAGCACTGAGCGCCGACGCCGAGTCTGTTCTCCCCAAGCCGGTCAGTTTCCGGCAGATCACGGATGTCGTCAGCCGGATCATGCGAGCACGGTACGATTGGCCTAGCTAATCGACCGTCGTCAGCGACTCTTGCGACCAGCATTCCCCTCCTTGATCGGGCCAACGTGGAATCAACGCCGATACCAGATCCAGATTCTGAATCACCACAGTCCTCGGGTATACCATCCGAGGAATCGTCGACCGATGATACCTCAACTTTCCGGGCTGCCGATGATGCAGCTGCTGCGGACGTGGTTGACGGCCTTATCCCCTCCGACGAATTGTCCGCTGGTGATGATTCTGCCACCGCTTATTGGTACGACCCACGGCAATACCCGATCTGGCCAGCGATCGTGGCGGGTATGGTGGCGGTTCCGATTTCTTTTGCGTTTCAGATCACGGTGCTCGTTGGTGGTTACTTTGTCGCCAATGGCTTTCAACCCATCACAAGTGTCGCGGACGTCCAACAGTGGGTTCGCGAGTTCGCGCAGCAACCTGGCGGGATTCTGTGGATGGTTTTGCCCGGGCAATTAGCCTTCCTGGGCTTGGCGTTCGGCGTGGCTCGATTGGGCCGAGAACCGGTCGGTCAGTGGCTGGGACTTTCCGACGGCGTGCGACCGCGGTGGCAATGGATCGTGTTTGCGATGAGCACTCCGGTCGTTGCGGTGACCTGGGCCATCGTGCTGACTTACGCGATGTCAGCGCTGGATATTGACAAAAGTCGTCAGGCCGAGTCGCTGGAAGCCATCTTTCGCGCTCACCGCGGTTGGCAACTGCCCGCACTCTTGGTTGCGGTCTGTCTGGTTCCTGCGGTCTGTGAAGAGTTATTGTTTCGGGGATTGATCCAAAATCGCCTGCTGAAGCGACTGAGCCCGCCGGTGGCGATCATGATTGCCGCCTGTCTGTTTTCAATGGCGCACGTCGATGTCGCGCACGCTCTTGGCGTATTACCGCTGGGTATCTGGCTGGGGATCCTGGCCTGGCGTTGTCAGTCGATCTGGCCGGCGATCATGGGGCACATGATCAACAATGCATTCATGATCCTGACGATCCAGGTGGAACCTCATCAAGACGATCCACGTGCCGCTGCTTCGATGTCCGTATTGTTATTATTTACGCTGGCAGCTTTCGTGGTTTCGATGCCGCTGCTGTTCCTGCCGCTGCGCTCGAAGGCTTTCGCCGTCGAACCGGAGCACAAAACCACCGATGACCGTGAGATCTAGAGCGAGTTGTTTCCTCCGTGGTTTATGAATGAACCACCACAGAGGATACAGAGTCGCCCGTGGCGACAACCAAATACGAGCTACCACTCGCCCAGCGCCAATCCGCTCCCGTTGGTCGCTGGAAATGTGGTTACAGCAGCCCTCCGTGGGGCTTGTCCCGGGCTTGTCCCCACGGTGGCAACGACTGGTCAGCTACCATCAAGCATCCAGCAAAAGCAGCTTCCGTCGGGCTTGCCCCGATGGGAGCAACGACCCTCTAGCTACCTCAAGAACCAAGCGATCATTTCTCACGTCAACTTCAAGGGTCATTGCGCCCATCGACTCGCGACAAATCCATCGTTCAGCTTTGACTCAAAACTGGCGGTCTTTTCTGCTGATCCTGGAATTTGAAGCGTAGCTGACCAGTCGTTGCTCCCATCGGG
>CAJHYY010000193.1_pt1 | contig 15040 bp, 9 predicted proteins | sample 9198861 | NCBI WGS metagenome assembly CAJHYY01 (sample SAMEA7708377, study PRJEB35096) | sediment metagenome | biome: marine neritic benthic zone biome [ENVO:01000025]; feature: sediment [ENVO:00002007]; material: shallow marine sediment [ENVO:03000034] sea grass bed [ENVO_01000059] ... | reverse complement strand
GCAGCCCGCTGAACCAGCGAGGTTAACAGTTGTTGTTGGTATTCTCGCTGCTCGGGATATTGCTTGACCAGGTCCTCGTAGATTTTGATGCACCGACCGTGGTCTTTCATGGCCTGGGATTGATTTCCCAGCCAGCAGTGGATGATCGCCATCTGGAAATAGGTTTTACCCGCTCGAGCCCGCACGTCGGGATCGTCACTCCGCTGGCTGAGGAACTGTTTGTAGAAACCCAATGCGCGCGTCATTAACCGTCGACGTGTGGGTTCCATGTTGGGTTGGGTCAACAGGTGCTGGCCACCGACGTCCACCAGCATTCCATCCACCGCATTGATCGCCTGCAGGAAATTCGCTTCGGCTTCTTCCTGAGCCGCCAGCGTCCGGCGTTGCTCTGCTTTCACTTGCAGGTAGGCGGCCTTGGTACGTGACTGTTCTTTGGATACTCGGTGGTAGGCGTTCTGGGTGCGCTTCGCCTGATTGGCAATCTGCACATAGGCCGAAACGGACAAAACCGTAATGGCGATCAGCAAAACGGCGGTCAGTCCGATCAGACCGCTGACCGCTTTGTTGCGCCGGCACCAACGCTTGAGCCGTTCGGCGTTTGAGATGCGCCGCGCGCGAACGGGTTCTCCAGCGCAAAATCGCTCGAGATCGGCGGTGAGTTCCGAGCAACTCTGGTAACGCGCCGCGATCGACTTCTCCAAACACTTCTGCGTGATGGCTTCCAGATCCGCCGGAATGTCATCTCGCAGTCGGCGCAGCCGCTGTGGTTCACGTTGCTTGACAGCTTCCAGAGTTTCCAGGATCGAGGATTCCGAGAATGGAGGTTGGCCGGACAGCAGTTCGTACAGGATCGCACCCAGCGCGTAGATATCCGCCGCAGGTCCAATCGCATTGGGATCGCCCGAAGCCTGTTCCGGCGACATGTAGGCAGGCGTTCCCAGGATAGCGCCCGTTTTGGTGGCCAACGCATCCGAGCCCGCCAGCCGTGCCAGGCCAAAGTCGGTAATCATCGGATGATCGTGGTCGACCGTTTCGTCGGTGTCGGACGCACGAGTCAGCAGGATGTTCGCCGGTTTCAGATCACGGTGAATCACGCCGCGGCAGTGTGCGTGCTGGATGGCGTCGGACAGTTTCAACATGATCCTGGCCGCGTCCACGGGTGAAAGTGCACCGTGTTGGCGGAGGAAGTCAGCTAACGAAGGTCCGTCGCAGAACGCCGACGCGATGTAGCAGATGGGTCCGGATCGTCCTACTTCAAAGACCGGAACGATGTGCACATGATTCAGAGCGGCTGCCGCTTCGGCTTCGCGGATGAAACGTTGTTGCAACTCATCGGTCATCAACGTTTCGGGACGCGGGATCTTGAGCGCGACTTGCCGGTTCAATTGCGGGTCGTGTCCCAACAACACCAGACCATAGCCACCGTGCCCCAGCAGCCTCAGGATTTGAAAACGGCCGATCGTCTCGGGCAGGTCGACCGGAGGCAGTTTTGCCTGCCCGGATGCGTCGGTGTCGAAGGTTTGCCGGACATTGGGCGTGTCGATGGTGACCTGTTCGGGCTGGACGCCTTGAAGTGCTCGTGAAACTTCAGGGTCGTTGACCTCCCGCAACTGGTCCAGCAAGTCGACCAGAAAATCATCCGGCTGGTCGTCGGGTTCCCGTGCTTCTTTTTCCGACATGTTCTTGCACCGTTGTAAGCTGCTCGGGCTTCACTCCTGGCTGCATCCCTTCACTGCGACCGCGATCCTTGCAAATTGCCTGGCCAGGAATCTTTGGGCCGATATCCGGCTTACTGGCCGCCCGAATACTCATTTCGCAATCGATCGATGGCGCGCGACCACAACTTCCTCACAGCGTCGGGCGAGCGTTCCAATTGTTTACCGATTTCTTCAAATGTCAGTTGTTCCCAGTTCCGTAGTCGAATCACTTGTCGATAGTTCTCCGGAAGGCGACCGATCGCCGACGCCAACTCACGTGAACGTTCCAAGCTCAACGCTTCGGTACCGGGAGTTTCGCCTGGATCGGTCAATCCGTGGTGGGCGATTTGAGCGCTCTCCTGGGCGTCGATCAAATGTTCACGTGAAAGCTGTCGTTTCGCGGTGCCGCGATAGGCACGGTTGGTTTTTAACAGCTCGTGCACCAGGATTGTCTTCAGCCACGCCACCCACTCGGCCTGCGATTTGCCACGAAAGCCACCCAGGTCTCGCTGTGCTGCCAGCAGGGATTCCTGGACGACATCCGATGCTGCCGCCTTGACGCGCAGCTCCGGATCGAGACGCTCGTTAGCAATCAGGCATAAATAATCGCGATATCGGCCTACCAGTTCATCCAGCGCTTGAGTGGACCCGCCACGGGCAGCTTCCAACAACTCGCCGAATTCAGGGTCAATGTCACCAAATGCATTCTGCTTTTGTTCGGGCACACCGTTTTCCTAATCAATAGGTCCGAAACGGGAACAAATCCGGACAGAGATCCATGATTATCCGGCACGGCAGAACGTAACACAAACCACCACGGCGCTTTCATCTCCCACCTTTGGGTTGAATCAAGCCGAAAACGGCAAACGAGTTGCTCCCGCCCCCAGATCCTGGTCCAATCTGTTGCTCTACGGGGTGTCGATCGATAAGTGAGGGTTATGGAAGGCGCTCAATCGGAATTCGCAAGTCCTAATGATTTGTATTTCGAGGTGGATCCCGGCGGTCGCATCGTGGCGGTCAATCCGCGCGCGATGACCTTCTTTGGACGATCGTTGGAACAAATCACCAACCATCACCTCCTGGACCTGGTGGACCAAGAGGATCGAGCCCAGCTGGATGCCGATCAACCGTTCGATCCTGACAACTGGGAGGGAGTCGAGATTCGCTGGGTACGTGGCGACGGCATTTCCTGCTGGTTCGAAATGATTACCGCCTCTAAAGCTCCGCACGGCGGCGATCGTTTTCAGCTGATCGCTCGCGACATCAATGAGCGGAAGTCGGCCGAGCATGCATTACGCGAATCGGAGGCCGTGCTGCGGTCGATCATGGAGAGTTCCATCGACCACATCATGCTGATTGACCTGGAGGGGCACATCAAGTTTATCAATCGCACGGTCAGTGATTTGCGCGTCACCGACGTGTTGGATACCGAAATCTATCAGCACGTCGAGCCGCGCTACCGACCGATGATGCGCGAGTGTTTTCAGGGTGTGATCGAAACCCGTTCACCAGGTCGTTACGAAGTAGAATACTTGAATTCCGAGACGGACGTACTGCATGTGTTTGAGAGTCGCGTCGGGCCCGTCGTGCAAGACGACCAGGTGGTGGCACTTACGATTGCCGCCACCGACATCACTCAGCGTCGCCAGGTAGAAGCCGAGCTCCGCGAACAGGGAGAACGAGTAGCTCAAGTCGGACGTTTGAGTTCGATGGGAGAGATGGTGGCTGGAATTGCTCACGAAGTGAATCAGCCGTTGGCAGCCATCGCGAACTTTGCCGGCGCCTGTCGACGACTGATCCTCAAAGGCGACTTTGACACGCAACAGCTGGTGAGCTGGCTGGACGAGATCAGCGAAGAAGCGAATCGGACAGGAGATATTATCCGCCGTTTACGCTCGGTGGTGAAGAAAACAGATACCGAACTCCGAGTGTACGACATTCGACAAATCATCGAGGACTCGCTGTTGATTTCCGCGTCCGCTCTGCGTCGAGCCGGCGTGCAGATGCAGGTCGTACCTGCGGACGACACGATCGATGTTCTCTGCGATGCGGTACAGATCCAGCAAGTCATCGTGAACCTGCTGCTTAACGCCAGCGAAGCACTCGCGAACTCGCAGGAAGAAGAACGGCGTGTAGAAGTCCGGTTCTGCGCCGTGAACGAGTCGATTCAAGTCTCGGTGATCGACAACGGCCCAGGGGTCCCCGCGGCGATTGCCACTCAGCTGTTCGATCGATTTGTGACCAGCAAAAAAGAAGGCCTGGGGATGGGACTGGCCATCAGCCGTTCGATCGTAGAAGACCACGATGGTGAGATGTGGGCCGATACGGAACGGGAACGGGGAGCCGCCTTTTACTTCACACTGCCGAAGGACTAGGGATCCGGATCGATCAATACCTCCTTAAAAACCACAGAGGATAGGAGATCAGTCTAGCTTTTCATCAAAGTCGCTGTCGTTGACCCATCCAGCGCGCACCCCTTCTCCGTTCATGAACCGTTCGTAGAAGTTGCGCGTGGACGCGGCCGAGTAAATCATTTTGTCGAATTCTTCGCCGCGCCCGAACATCCGCGGGTCGCCCTGCTGCTTCAGACGCGCAACCATCTGTTGCTCCAGACGATCCCGCAATGCTCGCCGTTGTGGATCGTTGGCCAGATTGTTCACGCAATCGGGATCGGCTTTCAGGTCGTACAGCTCGACTGCCACGCGCTTGCCAAAGCAGAAATCCCAGTAGCGTTTTTGATCTGTTTTCCGAGCCTCAAGGATCGCCGTCTTGGTCGGGCTGCCGTCACAATTCAAGTAGCCGGTTTCCGGATTGCCGGCAGGCCAGCGAGCGACCTCGTAGTTGCGGATGAACAGCACGTCGTCCTGCACGATTCCACGAATGGGATATCCCTGATCCTGCGGCCGGCCGATATCGTGTCGTTCTTTGCCAATCAGCACATGAGACCGCTGCGGATTCACCTGCCCTGACCGATCGGAATGAATGATGTCGGTCAGGCTGCGCCCCGGAGTATCTTGAAAACCACATTGCTTCCAATCCAAGCCTGCCACTTCGATGAACGTGGGCGCGATGTCGATGAAGCTTACATAGTCGTTGACCGTGCGGCCTGGATTCTTCAGCGACTGCGGCCACATCACGGCCAACGGAACGTGATTGGAATAGTCGTAAGCCTGCCCTTTGCAGCGTGGAAACGGCATTCCATGGTCGGATGTGGCAACGATCAACGTGTTTGCCAACTGGCCACGCTGCTGGAGGGTTTTGAGGATCCGCGACAGGTGATGATCAAAGTGCTCGACCTCGACCGCGTAATCCAACATGTCGCCGCGAATGGTGTCATTGTCGGGCCAGAAAGCGGGCACGTGCTGAATGTCTGAAAGTTTCTTTCCCGCTTGAGTGACGCCAACACCTGCCTGGTAACCACGGTGCGGTTCACTGGTTCCATACCAGAAGCACCACGGCTTTCCGTCGGGCGCGGCATCCAGGAATGCCTGGAAATTGCCGGCGTAATCGTTGTTGGACATCGCTCGCGCCGGTGGTTTGGTTTTCCGCTGATTAAAAGCGATGCCAGTCATCCGGCGACGTTTGCCTTGCGCATCGTTCGCCACGCCCGGTCCCCAGCCCTTCCCGGTGTACCCCACAAAATAACCATGCTCGGTCAGTGCTTCGGCGAATGACTTGTATTCGGCTGGAAAAAAGCAGATGTGATTGCATGCATCCTTCAGCTGCCAGGAGTTGCGGCCGGTCAACAGGCATGCGCGTGACGGTGCGCATTTGGCGTTAGGAGTGTAGGCACGCCGAAACAGGATGCCTTCTCGGGCAATTCGATCAAACGCGGGCGTCTTAACCCAACCACACCCGTAGGCTCCTGCGTGCCCATACGACCAGTCATCGGCAATGGCGAACAAGATGTTGGGCCGCGAAGCTTCGGTTGCTGGTTGAGCCATCAGTTGAGGTCCGGCCAGGCAACCAAGTAACAACGACAGGGAAAGCAAAAATCGATGGGACATGACTGGCTTCGGGTGAGGGTTTCGCGGGCTTTTGAATCCTGAGATTTGCGGATTTGGCAGCAAATTCTCGGTCAACAGTGGAACGGCTGCGGCCGCTGCGTCACAATACATCCATCACGATGCGGACCCACCGCGAGGTCCTGGGAGTCGTGGCGTTCACGGTGTTTTGCACGGTAACGGCTGCACGTACACCGGGGTCGGTCGCGTTAACAACACAAAGACACTGAGGCCAATTGATACGGGAGATCGTCATGGGTAGGTACAACCGTCGCAAATTCATCGTACAGTCTATCGCAACCGCTGGCGCGTTTTCGGCAGCCCCCGCGATTCTCTCGGCTCGACAGCCGAACGAGAAGATGGGAGTGGCGGTGGTGGGCGTCGGCGGACGAGGCGGCAGCCATGTCGGAAACTTCCTGAAAGACTCGCGGACGGTCATTACCCATCTTGTCGACGTGGATACCAAGCGTGCGGGCAGTCGCGCGGCGGGGGTGGGCAAGGATCAAAAAATGACGCCCAAGGTGGTGTCGGATATGCGGCGGGCTTTCGACGATCCGTCGGTGGATATTGTCACCACGGCCACCCCCAACCACTGGCACGCACTGTGTGGGATCTGGGCGATGCAAGCCGGCAAAGATACGTACATCGAAAAGCCGGTGTGCCACAACATTGCCGAAGGTTCGGCGTTGATTGCCACCGCGCGAAAATACAAGCGGATGTGCCAGGTCGGCACGCAATGCCGCTCGACGCCGGCTTGCCGCAACGCGATGCAGTTCATTCACGATGGTGGTATTGGGGAAGTCAAGTTTGCTCGCGGCTTGTGTTACAAGCGTCGCAAATCGATTGGCCCCAAGGGCAACTACCCAATCCCGTCCGAAGTCGACTTCAATCTGTGGAGCGGACCGGCCGAGTACACGAATCCCAAAGTGACTCGCGGCCGTTTCCATTACGATTGGCACTGGCAACGACATTACGGTAACGGTGATCTGGGCAATCAGGGCCCGCATCAAACTGACATCGCCAGGTGGGGTCTGGGAGTCGACACGCATCCGGTAAGCGTCATCAGCTACGGTGGCCGACTGGGTTATCAGGCCGAACGAAAAGACAGCAAGTACGTGGATGCCGGCGATACGGCCAACACCGAAGTTTCGATCTACGACTTCGGCGACAAGTGCATCGTTTTCGAAACCCGCGGCCTGGACGTCACCAATTCGGACGACGACGAGATCAACAAGATGTTCGCGCGTTCCAAGGGTAACGTGATTGGCGTGATCTTCTACGGAAGTGAAGGCTATCTCGTGCAGCGCCGATACGATCACTGCACCGCCTATGACAAGAACATAAAGTGATGAAGGAATTCCGCGGAGGCGGCGACGATCATCACTTCAGTAACTTCCTTTCGGCATGTCAGTCGCGCAATCACGAAGACCTGAACGCGGACGTGCGAGAAGGTCACTTGTCAGCCGCCATCAGTCACCTGGGCAACATCTCGTACTACATGGGCGAGCGTAATCACGTGAGTCTCTCGGAGGCAGCTGAACAGCTGAAGGCCGTCAAGAGCCTGGACAACAATCAGGAGACGCTGAAGCGCACGGTGGACCACCTGAAGCGCAGCAAAGTGGACCTCAATCGCTACCCGCTGGCGATGGGCCCGCTGCTGAAATTCGATCCGACGCAGGAAGTCTTCCCCGAATCGACAGCTGCCACGGAACTCGTGTCACGCAGCTACCGGGATGGCTTTGTGTGTCCAAGAGCTGAGAACGTGTAAGGTTAACCAACGTGTAAGGTTAACCACAGAGTCACAGAGTCGCCAATGGCGACAACCCAACTCGAGCTACCGCTCGTCCAGCGCCAATCCGCTCCCGTTGGTCGCTAAATTTGCGCCAAAAAACAAGATTCTGCGGACTAGTAATACAGAGGACGCAGAGTCTCAAACCTCAAACCTCAAACCTCAAACCTCAAACCTAAAACGGCACTTCGTCTTCATCGGTCCACTCGGATTCGTCCGGTTCGGGTGGGCCTGAGGAAGCGGGTGCTGGGCCGCCATCGCCCTTCTGCAGCGAAAACGAGGTGGCTTCGGCGTCGAGGAAGTATTTGACTTCGCTGTTCTCGTCGCGTTGCCACTTCCTGCCGCTCAATCGGTAGGTCACTTCGATTTCGTCGCCCACGCTCAGCTGGTCGACCGAGTCGCAGCTGTCCTGCAAAAACTGCAGCGGTACGTAGTTGGTGTAGCGGCCCTTTTTCTGTTCGAGGATCACTTGTCGTTTGCGGAACCCGTTGCGCCCGTAAGTCTTGGTTTCTTCGATGACGTGCACGGTGCCACGGACTGTCGGATCGCTCATATCATCCCTCGTCGATTCTTTACTCTGTCTCAAAGTCGCTGGCGTACTAAAAGCGTAACGCAAATCGACGCGTTTCCAAGTACGGTTGCCGCCCGTTTTTCCCGTCCCGGCAACGTGTGTGGTCACCGCACATTCGGGGGCGCCCCGATCTGCCACAAACCGAGTCGCATGCTGTACAATTTGGCCCGTTCGACATTTCAACCGGTATGCCGGCTCAGGATGGCTACATGAAAGCGTTGGTGCTCAAAGAGCTGAAAGAACCACTCACCGTGCAAGAGCGGGAAACCCCCGAGCCGCGGGCCGGTCAAGTGTTGATCGAATTGCGCGCGGCGGCGCTGAACCGTCGCGACTACTGGATCACTCAAGGCATGTATCCGGGAATCAAGACCCCAGTGATCCTGGGCTCCGATGGGGCCGGCGTGGTTACCGCGGGCGACCAACATCTGGTCGGCAAAGAGGTGATTGTGAATCCCGGTTGGGACTGGGGTAATGCGCCGGCGGCCCAAGGTGCGGACTTTCGTATCCTGGGCATGCCCGATGACGGCACGTTTGCATCGCATCTCCTGGCCCCCGCGCAGTACGTGCATGAAAAGCCGGATCACTTGAGTTGGGCCGAGGCGGCAGCGCTACCGCTGGCCGGCGTCACCGCTTTCCGAGCCGCGTTCACTCAAGGCAGGTTGCAAAGCGGAGAAACTGTGCTCGTCAGCGGTGTGGGCGGCGGCGTGTCTACGTTTGTGCTGCAGTACGCTCTGGCAGCCGGTGCCCGGGTGTTCGTGACTTCTTCGTCCCGGAAGAAAATCGACACCGCCGTTCAGCTGGGGGCGGTCGCCGGTTTTCAATACACGCGTGACGACTGGCACAAGAAGCTGAAGAACCAGTACGGTGAAATGGATCTGATTGTCGACGGCGCGGGCGGCGAGGGATACACGCGACTGATTGATCTGGCGGCCCCGGGCGGACGGATCGTCAACTATGGAGCGACCGCGGGTCCGCCCACCTTGGACCTGTTCAAGCTGTTCTGGAAACAGCTGCACTTGATCGGATCGACGATGGGCTCGGTGGAAGACTTCCAGAGTATGTTGGACTTTGTGGCCCGCCACCAATTGAAGCCGGCCGTCGACAGCGTGCATCCATTAGCCGAGGGCAACGAAGCGTTCTTGCTCATGAAAGAGACGCAGCAGTTCGGCAAGATCGTGCTGGACACCAGCGAAGTGTGAGTCACCGCAGAGGTGGATACCATCTGCCCATCGTATGCATGTGTGATCCGGGTCGGTAATAGCCCAGGTTGTACACATGACTGAATATCGGATCGGCGATTGCTTTGTAGGGAAACATCACGAAGTTCCCAAAGAAGTGTGCTCCGGATAAGCCAGCTTGAGGTAGCGGTTTAAAGGTTTGTCCGTACCGTTCAAGCAGCGGATCATCCCAATACAGCGGCCGATGATAGATCTCGCTGGGCGCCCAGGTGAAGATGGTTTCCACAGGTTCGGTTACCGTGCCTGGAATCGGACGCAGCAGGAACAGCGCGGTTGCGCAATCCTCCGGTTGGAACTCGTCGTCCAATGCAAGTGACAATTCAATGTCAGTAATCCGTTTGAATCGATAGCCGAGTTTGTCCAGGCTGGGGCAGGCTTCTCTGGGGATGGGTACCAGAGGCATATCGCCCGGTTGTTGCTGACGTCCATCCTGGTTCAACATCGGGTGGACATAAATGGGTGGTTCCACTCGACGTACCAACCGATCACCATCGGGTTGCGCTTCGGCAGTCGTCACGAAGATCACACTGACCAGGGCCAACGGCAGGGCAAATCTGAGCATGAGTGGTCCAATCCGCAGGTTACGGCTCGCCGGGACGAGCTACAGGACGTTGTAATGCGTATTTCTCGCATGATTGTCTTCGTCCGAATGAACGGCGAACTGCCGATCTCCCGCACAACATGTGACAATCCCTGCGATGCCGGGAATCCGCATAATCGGCAAAGTTTGACAGCCTGAGCGCAAACCCCCGGAATATCAGCGGTAAGCCGAATCGTGGCGACGGCGCCCTGCGGCAAAGTGTAGGGATCGCAACGGTCCTACCTCAAAAACGAATTGTATTCGTTTCTCCTAATGCACCATTCCGATGAGTATCAACGATCAAACTCGTTATGACCATCTTGACGTTCACAACACCTGCCCTGAGTCAGCGTGGCTAACGGAGCCGGCCGCACATGCGACAACTACGAATACAAGCAACCTGGATCACGCTGGTGCTCGTGGCCGCCTTGGGATGCCGTTCCCATGACGCAATTCATTGGGACGAGGCGGCTTCCTACCTGCCCTACGTGCAGGACATCGAATACACCGATGTAGAAGAGTTGGCCAGCCCGCCAGATATGGGATCGGAAGCCGCGCCGCCCACGGTGCGCAACATTGGCGAGCTGGACCAGTGGAGTCTGACGCTGCAAGACGCCATGCGGATCGCTTTGCAAAACAGCCAGGTGATTCGTCGTCTGGGCGGACGCGTGATCGACAACCCGCAGATCGCTTCCACGATCTATGATCCCGCGATTCAGGAGGCTGATCCCCGCAGCGGTGTCGAGGCCGCGCTTTCGGCTTTCGACGCCAATCTCAGCACACGGTTGTTCATGGAACAGCAGGACCGAGCCTTCAATAATGCGTTCATTGGTGCCGGCCAAAACGTCTTGCTGTCCAACTTGTCGGACTTTCGGGCGGCTGTGGATAAAACGGCGGCCACCGGTACTCAGTTCAGCTTTGAAAACCTGACTAACTACAACCGCAACGGATCGCCCGTCAACGCGTTTGGCAGCGCATACGATACGCTGTTCACCGCTGGGTTCCGCCACCCATTGCTGCAGGGTTCGGGCGTGGAATTCAATCGCATCGCCGGCCCCAACGCGACGCCCGGTAATTACAACGGTGTGTTGCTGGCACGCATTCAGTCCGACGTCAGCCTGGCGACCTTCGAGCGCGCCGTGCGTGACTTGCTGCGCGACGTGGAACAAACGTATTGGGAGTTGTACTTCGCTTACCGCGATTTGGATTCGGCCAAGGTCGGCCGTCAATTGGCTCTGGAGTCGTGGAAGCTCGAGAAGCGGCGTGCCGAAGGCGGCACTCAGACTCCCGCTCAAGAAGCCTTTGCACGCGACCAGTTTTACGGCGCTCAGGTGTTGGTGGAAAACGCACTCAGTGGTCGCGCCGACGGCACGGGTGGAGTTTACGCTGTCGAAGGCCAGCTGCGCCGGCTGTTGGGACTGCCGATGACGGACGGGCGCATCATCGTGACTGCAGATGAGCCGGCGATCGTCGATGTACGATTCGACTGGCAGGAGTCGCTGTCGTTGGCGCTCACGCGTCGCGTGGAACTCCGCAGTCAGCAATGGACGATCAAGCGACGTGAATTGGAATGGATTGCTGCTCAGAATTTCCAGAAAATGCGGCTCGACTTCATCGGGCAATACCGCTGGCGTGGATTTGGTGACGACCTGTTCGGCAATAGTTCTGGAGCCCTTCTTCCGGACCCGAATAATCCGGGTATGTTCGTCAATCCTGGCTTCGGGAGCGCTTTCGGTGAACTGTTTGATGGTGGCCTGCAGGACTGGCGTCTGGGGTTGGAACTCTCCACGCCGATTGGTAACCGTCTGGGGTACACGGCCGCCCGCCAGGCACACCTGCAGTTGATGCGGGAAACTGCCATCTACGAAGAAATGCAGGAAGACGTGGCGGCCGAGCTACGTGCCTCCTACACCGAGCTGGATCGCGCCTACGCGGTGACCCGTTCTCAATACAATCGCCGTGTAGCCACCATCATTCGCCTGCAAGCCGAACGTCAACGCAATGTGGGCGGTCGCACACGGCTGGATTTGGTGCTGGACGCGCAAAGACAGTTTGTGGACGCCGAACGGAGTTACTACCGCGCGCTGATCGATTACAACCTGGCTCTGGTAAATATGCACTACTCCCGCGGCATGTTGCTGGATCATCTGGGTATCCGACTGTCCGAAGGTTCCTGGACCGAAGATGCTCATCGCACGGCTTCCCGCCTGGCGCGACGCTTCCGCCATACTCATATGGGCTACAAGTACGATGACCCGGGTCCGGTCAGTCTTGGCGAGTACCCGCAAATCATCGACGAGCCCACGCCTGAGCCGCTACCCGAGTTTGGTGAACCCACGCCCCTGCCGCCTCAGCCACCGTTGTTGAATAACATTCCGGTGCCATAACCCTCGCAATCTCTGCTCCTCTGTGGTTTTTATTTGTACGACCTACTCGGAAACCACCACCCGGAATCCACAGTTATAGAAGCGAGCGCCGAATGCGGCGATGTGGCCGCGTGCTGCCGAATCGGCATCTCCGGAGAAGTTGGCCACGCCGCCGCCGCGTATCGTGCGAAGAGCGGGGTTGGTTACTTCGTCCGGTCCGATACGATCCGTGATCGGCTTGGACGGCAAGTCGCCATATGGATCCCAGGTCAGTTCCCACACGTTGCCCAGCATGTCATGCAGGCCCCATCCGTTGGGCAGCAACGATCCGCACTCACGACCTGCCTCCAGACGGTTGTTGGTGGTTCGTGCAAAATGATGGGCGATCGTGTTGTCGTCGCCGAAGTAGAACCGCGATGTCGTCTTGGCGCGGCATGCATACTCCCATTCGGCTTCCGTGGCCAAACGGTAGCCATTGGCCGTGAAATCGCATTCGTACTCTCTCCACGGTACGGTCTCCTCACCGACGGTCACTTCGATCGCGTCGGCCACACGCCGATAACAAGGTTTGCGGCCCTCAAGCCGGCTAAGCCAATTGCAGAATTCAACGGCGCTCTCCCAAGTGATTTCCTGGACAGGGAAAGAATCACCAGGACTCAATACCGGGTTCACTTCCAAATCCATCTCGAACTCGGATTCCTTGAGAAAACGCTTGAACGTAGCGACGTCGACTTCGGTCGTGCAAATGAGGAAGCTCTTCGAAATCGAAACTTCGGTGACAAAGCGGTCTGGATAGTCCGGCCGGTCTTCACCCATCTGAAACTTGCCGGCAGGGATTCTCACAAACGAGTGTCCCAGCTGATTCACGAACCAGTTTGGCTGCGCTCGAGAGTTCTTCACTTGAGGCACCGTCAGCGCATGTTGTTTCATGGCCCAAATGGCCGATGCAATGACGGACCCGTCGGAATGTTGAACTGCGTTTTGCAGCGTGTTGGCAATCAGACCAAGTTCCTCGCGAGATCGATCGAGCAGCTCCAGCCGTCCCAGTACCAGGCACAGCGCTGAAACCGTTTCGGCATTGGTGTTGCTGCCGATCTGATTGCAGACGTTGTTAATCGAGTCGATCCAATCAGGGCCATCCAGCACGAAGCGGGTGCGCGCTTCGGGATCGGTGGTCAGAGCCAATACGCGGTCGATCCCTCGCGATTCCCCCAACTCAAGCATGAGATAAGCGATGCGGCACTGTTGCCGATGATCGGTTTCCTGGATCAGGCGTTGCCACATCAACTCGCATGCTTGTCGATCGCAGTTGGCCCACGTCAACTTAAGATTGCGATGGAACTCAGCCGTGATCGGAATGGACTGCAGCTGATCGACCAGGAATGTCGGGTCAACGGTATCCAACTGTCCTGCTCCCAGGCTGGCTCGAATCCGTCGCGTCAGATCCTCTTGCTCGTTGTCCGCGAATTGCTTGAGTTGCCGAGTCGCCTCGGGGCGAAACGTGCGCAATCCGGCGACCGCCGATGGAATCTCGCCGGCTGCGGCGTTTAACAAGCCCTGTACTCGAGCTTCCAGTTCACGTTGCCTGGCATTGCGTTGCCACCAGGCGGCCAATCCGGAGGCCAGCAGAGCAACGGCAACCAGCACGCTGCCACGAATGAAATGCCGTCGCCAGGCGATCGACATCATTTGCGATTCGGCACCCGTCCGCGTGGCTCGGGGAACGGCTAACACGTAGGTAACCAGTCGGTACAGCGACGGTAAGAGCTTCGGCTGTCGGAACTCGCGCCACTGTTGAGTCGATTTCCGCAGATTCAGAATCGTGCGTCCCCGCCAGCTTTGACTCCAGTGAATTGCCACCCAGCTACAGATTGCCGGCGCCAGGAGATTGTGGGTGAGTACAAATCGTCCGGGTTGGGTTTCACGGATCAGTTGGCGATCGTCCGCCAGCGACTGAAGCACCGAATCGATCTCGGTCAGCGAAAGCCCACAGCGATTGCACAGCTCGTCTCGTGTCGCTCCTTGCCCTTGGTCGGGCGTTTCGGCCAGGTACATCAAAACGCTCTGGTCGATTTTCAGCTGCGCACGGTCGTGTTCACCAAGAGGTGCGAACTGGTTTTGCAGAAACACGAAACCGAGATCTTCATCTCCCAGCGTGCGCTGGACTGCGGACAGAGACCATTCCTGATCTTGCATCACCTGGCAAAACAGGCTGATATCGAAGCTGAGGATCCGGCCGCGTTTCTCTAATCGGTCGACCACGGCGTCAAGGAACGCTTCCTCGTCGGCGTGCTGACCGGTCAGTTTGTTCAGCGATTTTCCGTAGGCCTTAAGCACCCATTTGGCATGTTCACGTCCGAACAAATCAACCAGTCGGGCGTTGCTGCCCGTGGCCAGAGGCGTTTCGATTTCCTGAAACAACCGAGCACAGCTTGCCCAGTATTGATCGCGAACCACCAGCAGAACTTGCACGTGGTTGCCGTCGACGCTTCTCAGGAAACGAACCAGTTCCGTATCTGGCAAGACTTGACTGTGCTGCTCCAGCCAGTATTCCATTTGGTCGATCACAATCAACGTCTTACGTCCGTCGCTGCGACGTTGTGCGTGCTGGATCCAATCCATCAACGATTCTGGCGTGGGCGCGTCGGGTAACGGTGTGCTGAGCAACTGTTCGTGCAGTTGTTCTTCCAGGTTGCCGTGTGCCCCGTCCAGCAGCAGGCGGTCGACGTGGGAACCCATGTGCGGCAGGATCCCCGCATGCAGCAGGCTGCTTTTGCCACTGCCGGCGGGTCCAT
>CAJHYY010000741.1_pt1 | contig 15302 bp, 13 predicted proteins | sample 9198861 | NCBI WGS metagenome assembly CAJHYY01 (sample SAMEA7708377, study PRJEB35096) | sediment metagenome | biome: marine neritic benthic zone biome [ENVO:01000025]; feature: sediment [ENVO:00002007]; material: shallow marine sediment [ENVO:03000034] sea grass bed [ENVO_01000059] ... | reverse complement strand
TTCATGAGGTTTGAGGTTTGAGGTTTGAGGTTTGAGGTTTGAGGTTTGAGGTTTGAGGTTTGAGGTTACTTGCCGGGGATTGAGCCTTGTCGATTACGATGTGACACGAGTTCGCCGCAGATCGAAATCGCGATCTCGGGAACGGTTTGACTGCCGATGTCGATGCCCAGGGGAGCATACACGCGATCTAACGTTTCCTGCGGCACACCTTCCTGCAGCAGGTTGTCAAAGATCAGTCGGATCTTGCGCCGGCTGCCAATCATCCCCAGATAACGGAAGGGGCGTTCGGCCAGCAGGAACAACGCTTGTTGATCATGAGAATGTCCGCGTGTGACGATGAGTCCATACGTGTTGCTGTCGACGTGGATCGTTGGCAACACGTCTTCCATCGCACCGGAGATCCGCCGCGACGCTTGAGGGAACCGTTCTGCGGAGACGTACTCTTCGCGGTCGTCCACCACCCACACGTCAAAGTCCAACGGATTCGCCCATTGGGCCACCGCCTGTCCCACGTGTCCACCGCCGATGATCAGCAAGCGGCAGCGTGGAAGGCTGGGTAGATAGGCGCATCCTTCCACCTCGTAGGGTCGCGGCCGTTCAGTCAAAGGCCGGAGGTGGTTGACGACTTGCTCGTCATGGTCGGACGCCTGCCTACGAGCCACGACCGTGCCATCGGGTCCCAGCAACAGGGAGCTGGCGGCGGCGTCTTCGCCCGCTTGAACGATCACCGCTTCGGTTAATCCTTGATCGGACCGAGCCGCTTCACCCAATGCGCGGTAATAGTCCACCGCATCACCCAGGTCGACCGCGTCGATGACGATGTCCATGCGGCCTCCACAAATCAGTCCATCGTCCCAACCGTAATCATGGTCCAGTTGGAAACGCACGACGCGTGCGTTGGTTTGCCCGAGGTGCGCAAGTGCCTGACGTTTCACTTCGGCCTCGACACAGCCGCCGCCGAGGGTGCCGACCTGACGGCCGTCAGGAAAAACGAGCATGACCGCTCCAGCTTTTTGTGGCGTCGAGCCGCGGGTTGCCACAATTCGGCAGTAGCAAAAAGGCTCGCCAAGCTGCAATTGGTCGACAAGTTGGGCCAGAACATCTCGCATGAGTAGCAGACTGGGCGCGCGGTATCCGAAAAAAATCGAGGCAGCCGATCGAGATCGACGATCTGACACAGACTAGTTCATGTCATCGACTTTACGCAAATGTCGCTGCAGGTAGTTGGCGCGCTCAATGTTGCGATCGGCGGTGTCCAGTTCCGAGCCCCGCAGCTTCTGCAGGTGCGCCGGCTGGGTATGAATGAACAGCTTATTCACGGTGGGAATCTCCAGGTCGTGGATCAAACCCAGATTGATGCCCATCCGCACACTCGACAACAAGTGCATGGTCTCTTCGCTGCTGATGGTCTGTGCTGTGCAGAGGATTCCGTAAGCTCGGCTCACGCGATCGTGCAGATCCTTCTGGCTCTCGCGAACCAGATAATCGCGAGCCTTTCGTTCGTAGTCGATTAAGACCGGAACCACTTCACTGACCTGGTCGATCAGCTCTTTCTCGCTGCGACCCAGCGTGATTTGATTACTGATCTGGTAGAAGTCACCCATCGCCTGCGAACCCTCGCCATACAGGCCACGGACCACGAGGTTGATCTTCTGCAGGCTGCGGAACACCTTTTCAATCTGTCGAGTTAGTACCAAGGCCGGCAGGTGCAGCATCACGCTCACCCGCATTCCAGTTCCCACGTTGGTCGGGCAGGCAGTCAAATAGCCCAGCCGTTCGTGGAATGCGTACTGCACGTGGTCTTCAATCGAATCGTCGATTTGATTGATGCGCGTCCACACCGCATCCAGGTCCAGACCGCTGTGCATCACCTGAATGCGCAGATGGTCTTCTTCGTTGACCATCACGCTGAACTGTTCGTCGGGATCGATGGCCACCGAACGCGCGCCCGAACTCTCGGCCAGCTCGCGACTGATCAGCTGGCGTTCGACGAGAAACTGACGGTCCAGACGATTCAGCCCATTGACGTCGAGATAGCTCATTGCGTGCCAGCTTTCGACACGTTCGACGACCTGATGGAGTCCCTGTTCAATCGCGGCTCGATCGTTTTCGTTGCACTTGCGAATGAACGGGTAGTCAGCCAGATTGCGCGCCAGTCGGATTCGGCTGCTGATCACGATATCCGATTCGGGGCCCGATCCTCGAAGCCACTCGCCGCAACGGCCTGCTAGTTCCTCCAGATTCACTTCAATCCATACCTTTAATTAGCGATCGCGTTGCTCGAGTTGTCGAATATCGTCTCGCAACTCCGAAGCACGCTCGTAATCCTCGCGTTCAACCGCCTCTTTCATCTCGCGTCGCAGTCGAATCAACTCGGTTTGAGCTTCGGCACTGGAGCTTCCGTGTCGCGGGTTCTTTCCCGTGTGTTTGGTCTCGCCGTGAATGTTGCGCAACAGCGGTTCCAACTCTTCCTCAAAACAGATGTAATCGTGTGGGCATCCCAAGCGGCCGGCTTGCCGGAACTCGTAAAACGTGACGCCACACACGGGGCACGACTCTTGATCAAGTCGGGCCAATTCTTCAGTAGTTTGCCCCATCGTGAGGTGTTGCGCTAGTGCACCCGCCAGGCTGGGAGCCTCGGCTACCGAATCGCCGTCTTCGGCTTGAGCCAAGTAGGTCCGAGCATGTTCTTCGCACAAGTGCAATTCCTGCGGTTCACCCCCGGTAATCTCGGTGATGTGAAACGTCGCAGGTTTTTCACAGTGTTGGCATTTCATCAATGCAGGTCCGCCTTTTGAACAGGAGAAACCAGGTCGCCGCCATCCGCCATCCGCGTGTCATCCTCCCAAGGCCGCCGAGTACTTGTCATCGTAGTACTCGTCTTATCAGTACTCTTGATGTCGGTACTCTTGATGTCGGTACTCTTTATGTCCGTACTCGCTTTGTCGATGCGCCATCATATCGATCGAGCGCACCGACCGTGACCGGGGTAGAAAGCGTCAGCAAGTCAGGAGGGCGACGGTGTGTCCGCAAGGCATTGATTCGACTAGACTTACGATGCTGAGTGGATTCTAGCAATCGCGCGTAGTGTGTCAAGATTGCTGCCAGCGCGTGCATCTTCAGCCGCGTTGTCGCTATCAAACCCCGCTGCTAAGCTTGGCGGCTCTACGCGATGGGAGTCGATATGTCACACTTTCCGGACTTGGACACCTTTCAACAACTGGCTCAACAACACGATTTGGTTCCGGTCTATCGTCAGTTGTTAAATGATGCCCTGACGCCAGTGTCCGCATTCAACCGCATGGATCCTGGCGGTTCGGCTTGCTTGTTCGAGAGCGTGATTGGTGGCGAAAAAGTCGGACGCTATAGCTTCCTGGCCTGCGATCCCTTTCGAGAAGTATCCGCCCGAGGTAACCGGGTGGTGATCAAGTCGCGCGATGGGACGCAAGAATTAGAAGCTGAAGATCCTCTGCAGGTCGTTCGCCAGGCGCTGGACCGTAGCGTGCCGCTGCTGGAGGGACTGCCTCCGTTTGTGGGAGGCGCCGTCGGTTATGCCGGGTACGACGTGGTTCGGTACTGCGAACATCTCCCCGACGCACCCACCGACGACCGGCAGCTTCCCGATTTGTCGTTTGCGTTTTATGACCGGATGCTGGTGTTCGACAATGTCAATAAAACGATGTTCGCCATCGTACTGGCCGAAGCGGATGCCAACGATGCGTACGACGAAGCTTGTCGGCGAGTCGATGAACTCGTGGAGCAGGTGAATGAATCGTCATGCACACTCCAGCCGCGCGATATCCGGCCGGCCGGCGACCCGCAATTGAAATATGATTCGAACGTTACGCAGGAACAGTTCGAATCGTCCGTCCGCAAATGTGTGGACTACATCCGGGCGGGTGATATTTTCCAGGTGGTGTTGAGTCAGCGGCTGGCGGTCGACGTGAATTGCTCGCCCTTTGAGGTGTACCGCACGCTTCGGGTGATCAATCCCAGCCCGTTCATGTTTTATCTGAAAACTCCCGAGACCACTCTGGTCGGCAGCTCGCCGGAAATCATGTGCCGCGTGATGGATGGCGAAGTCACGGTACGGCCGCTGGCCGGCACGCGCCGTCGAGGCGCAACGCCACAGGAGGATCAGCGGCTGGCGCAGGAATTGTTGGAAGACGACAAAGAGCGTGCCGAGCACGTGATGCTGGTTGACTTGGGACGCAACGACGTCGGACGGGTGGCGCAATACGGAAGCGTCGTATTGTCGGACGTGATGGTGATTGAACGCTACAGCCATGTGATGCACATCACATCGAATGTCACCGGCCAGTTACGTGAAGGGCTGGATGCTTTCGACGCTCTGAAAGCTTGTCTTCCCGCGGGCACCGTATCCGGGGCGCCCAAGGTCAGAGCCATGCAAATCATCGACGAACTGGAGCCTCACCGCCGTGGGCCGTACGCCGGAGCTGTGGGCTATATCGACTATGGCGGCAACATGGACACGTGCATTGCCCTGCGAACCATTGTGTTTGATGGCCAGAAGGCCTTCGTGCAAGCCGGCGCCGGCATTGTTGCCGACAGTGTGCCGGCCAATGAGTATCACGAAACGCTGAACAAGGCCCGCGGTCTGTTGCGGGCGCTGGAGCTTTCGCCGCGCAGCTGAATCGCACCACAGAGAAACAGAAACGGGTAGAGAATCCTCTGCTTCTCTGTGGTGCGCCTCAGGCCAAAACCTACATCGTCGACCGTTGGGGCCCCAGTTTTTCGCGCAAGGCAGGGATCAACTGTCGGGGAACGAACCGAGCCAACATTTCATCGTCGGCCAACGGCGTGATCTGCTTGATTAACGAACTGGAAACATGCGCCAATTCGTCATCTGCCATCAGAAAGATGGTCTCGATCGTCGGGTCCAACTTGCGATTGGCCATCATCATCGTGAATTCGCCGGCAAAATCGGTTAAAGGACGAATGCCACGAATCATCACCCGTGCACCGCAGGCACGCACAAAGGACACCGCCAGTCCCTCGAACATTTTGACTTCGATGCGGTCGGAATGGTTGGTCACCTGCCGAACCAGAGCCACACGTTCTTCGGGCGTGAACAGCGGAGGCTTTTCGATATTGATACCGACGCCCACGATCAGCTTGTCGAACAAACACTGGCCGCGCTCGATCACATTGATGTGGCCTAGCGTGATCGGATCAAAGGACCCGGTGTACACCGCGACGCGATCGGCTTGGACCATGGCTGCCTGAGCTAGAAAGGGATGTTTGAGCCTGTCGGCCTGCGATCGAGCCCAGTCGGCTGCGGTCGGATGAAGCCGGAGAACGGTCGATGTATGAATACGGCTCAGCTGGCCGGCGATTCTGCGGGTGACGCGGGCTGCCGCGCCAAGTAAACCGAAGTTGCAATGTACAGGAACAGTTTGAACATCGCGAACAATGCCATGATCACCACGATGATGTTGAAACCGATCGAAGTCAGCTGAGACAAGTCCATGGGCGGCTGCTGCCCGCCGCCGGAGCCAATCTCTTGCATCTTTTCCATCATTTCGGCCTGGATCGGCGCCATTTGCAGCATCTGGATCATCCGCAACGGAGACCGACAAAACTCGAACAAGATCGCTGCCAGGCATCCCCACAACATGAAGGTGCGGGCCTTCCTGGACCGGCTGATTCCCATGATGCCGCCGGTCAACAATACGGCGGAGACGACAAGCTGGAACAGAGCCACGGTCAGGTTGAACGGCATGAACTGCCGGTTGAGCGTGAGGATCTGTTCCTGGTAATCCTCCATGGTCTTTTTGAGTTCTTTTTCCTGCGGCGTATTGGCCGGCATCCCGGCCATGTTTCCCATGGCTTGCGTCGCGAGCGTCGCGTCCGCGATGCCCTTCAAGCCACGCAACAGACCGATGCCACCCATGACCATGCAGAACACAGCGATCAGCTTGAACCAGATCGACACCTGGCCAGGGGGCGCCGCGACGGGCTCGGCAGCCATCGGTGATTGATATTCGTTGAATGCGTCTTCGCTGGACAAAGTTCTTTACCTGATCTGCGAGATTCGAACGTGATTAGTATCGCAAACGCGCCGGATAGTTGCCAGTCAAGCAGCTAAAGACCGGCAAGTGCATGCTTGCGCGTTCACCGTGCTCACGAAATAACAAAACGCTGAATGTTAGTAGTACAGAGTAATTGATGCCGGTCATCCGTTGTTGGGCAACGCTTTGATCAAGCGTTCAATATCATCCTGGTTGTTGTACGCGTGAGGGGCGATGCGTAAGCGGCCGTCCCGACAGCTGAGGACGACGCCCGCCTGCAAACAACGTCGACGCACGGCAACCGGATCCTGTTGTGGCACCGTGAAGGCGACGATTCCCGATGCGTTTTCCCTGGGCCAACGCCCGAAGACTTCCGCTCCTTGAGATTCGAGCGCATCGATGCATTCTTGGCGAACATCCAGGATTCGCTCGGCGATCTGAGCGATGCCGGTGCTGACCAACAAGTCCAGGCTGGCTCCCAGACCGAAGAATCCCACGATGTTTTGCGAACCGCCTTCGAACCTGGCGGCTTCATCGCGCAAGTCTAAATCGATGCGTGAAAAATCGAAGCGGTGCGAGACGCTGTTCCAGCCCACGCCCTGGCAACGCAAGCGATCCAGATTGCGTCCAGCGATGTACAGCAGACCGGCGCCTTCGGGTCCCAGCATCCACTTGTGGCCGTCGGCTGCCAGAAAGTCGATGGGTGTGGCCGTCACATCGAGCGGAAACACGCCCATGCCCTGGATCGCGTCGACCATGACCAGGATGTCATTGGCATGAGCCCGATGGACAAGTTCATCCAGGTCGGCGCGAAACCCATTGGAGTAACTCACCCAGCTGACAGCGATCATGCGTGTTTGTGAATCACACGCACCCAGCAAGTCATCGGCTTGCCAGCTTCCTCGACAAGGAACCTGCCGTGTTTCCACGCCGCGCGACTTCAGGTTCATCCAGGGGTAAAGATTCGAAGGGAACTCGTTGGCCAGCGTCACCACGTTGTCGCCCGATTTCCAAGGAAAGCCCTCAGCGACAATCGAGATTCCGGCCGTGGTGTTGGCCACCAAAGCCATCTCTTCTTCCTGGCAACCGATCAGTTGCGTGGCGGTCTGACGGATGTGCGTCATCCGCCGATCCCAATCCGGCCAGACGGTATCCCCGAGTTCGGAGGCCTGCTGGGCATAGCCGCTGATCGCGACTTGAGCGGGACGCGATAGAGGGGCGACGGCCGCGTGATCGAAGTATGCCAGTTGCTGGGCGACTGGCATTTCAAGGCGAAATTTATGCCAAATTTCCGGGCCCAGGTCGTTGTTAGACGATCGATTCAACTCGATGGGGGCGTTATAATCCACACCTTCGTTTCCACCGGCCCTGGCACCCGATTGTGCCCTATTCGGCCAAGTCCGTAGTGGGTGACAGCCAAAACGGTTGAATTATACTAGCTGAAAAACCATATGAACGAAAGTTTAAGGCTCCGCCGGACAGCTTCGAGGACGCACCTAATGCCCAAGGCCCTCTGTTACGCGGGGATGGCGATCGCCGCAGTCATCCTCGTATTCTTCTTACTCGACCTTGCGGTCGGTATTCCGTTTATGGGCCGGTATAAGATCATGGACGTGATGTTTGTGCTGTGCGCCATCGGACTCGGGTATCTCAGTTGGGCAACTCTTCGAGAACAGGATTAGCCATCTCCCCGCGCGTGCGACCCTCTTTGGAAACTTCTTTTCCGCTGCGTCTTCTCTCGCGAACGTCACCCAAGTGATCCAGCAACGGACGCTGATGCGCGCATATTCCGCGCACGAGTTCGCTCGAAACCCATGGTTCATTCGAACCGCCACGGTTCAGGTTTACGCGGCGCGGCGCAAGATCGATTGCATAGGCACGACCGAACGATTGGGACGCAACTGATCGGCCAAGTCGGATAACGTGGCAATTTCCAACTGCCCCTGGCTGCGGTGCTGGGCTACCAGTTGAACGAGCGACAGCAGTTGCGACTCCCGCCGTGGGCCCACCACTCGGCTGCCATCCACGCGCACATGCAAAGCCGCCGATTGCCGCGCGGCGCGCTGCAACAGGTGCCGCAGGTTCAGCGGGGCGAAGGTCCGGGACCAACGTCCTAGTCCGGGAAACACCACGTTTGGGTGACTCTTCCACACACCAAACCGTACGCTTTGCGGTCGCATCTTGCCCGGTTGCGAGGGACTTTCCTCGCGAATCCAGCTGATGCGGTGTTTCACCAGCAGATCGAGATTCTGGTCCAGCGAGCAGTCGGTCAGCGCCAAGGTCGTGGCTTGGAATCCAGCCTGGCGGAATTCATTGACGCGCTGTCCCAAATGGTGAGCGAACTTGGTACGTCCGACACCGACCCATTGGGAACAGCCGCGGATCGCCAATTCGCTGCCGGCCACATCGGTCAGGCGGGCGATTTGAGAGTTCATTTGATCGCAGGCCCAGGTAGCGGCCACCTGGAATTGCTGGAATGGCGATGCAAGAGCTTGGATTTGAGCCGTGTTGGTGGCCGCCGGCAAATCAACACTCAAAACCAGAAGACCTTTTCCGGATCGTGAAATCATTCTCAAACAATCCTCCATGAGAACGCGGACCATTGCATCTGCTGGGTCTTTCCATTGCATCGGTCCCATCCGCAAGACGACTGCAAACTGGCGATTCGCGCCGGTCGTAGCTTGCCGTGCCCGGATTTTTTGGCGTGATGGCTTGCAAATGGGCAGGCTGGGTAAGCTTTTACGCCACAAAATCGCATTGGGGCCCCCGAAATTCGCTTATACTAGGGATGAGTAATTTGAATTGTGGCGGGCCCGAGTGCTCTCGGTCTGCGCGTGGGGGCGCGGTTCAGTTCCACAGCACAACTGACAGCGCGAGGAGTTTGTCATGGCCTCCGGCGATTCCACCATCGATTCCGCGATTTCCGCCGCTCCTGTGCCACAAGTTTCGATTCCCAGCTCGGCCACGCTGGAACCCACTGCCGAACAGGCTGCTGCCGTGCAGGTCGAGGCGTCAGACGATGCCGCCGGGCACCGCAAGCTGTTCTACGGGATGGGAGCCTGCATGCTCTCCAGCCTGCTGCATGTGGTCGCCCTGGTGCTTCTCGGCCTGCTGATCGTACAGGGGGCCGTCGACCAGAGTGGGCCGCTGGTGGTCGCTGAAATCGTGGAAGAGACCGAGCTGGAAGATGAGCTGTCGGTCGAGCTGGAACAGGATCTAGAAGCTGCAACCACCATCACCGACGCCGAGTTTTCTTCGGCACCCGAGATTCTGGGTGCCGCGGGGGAAGCCGGTGCTCCTGATTCGGTCACCCTGGACTCGAAAGTATTCGAGCAGGACACGCCGGATATGCGCATCGAAAGCCCGGTGATGTCGATGCCCTCGGCCAAGAAGCTGATTGAAGCGGTGCCCGATGGGGCGCTGGGCGATCCGCGTGCGATCGTGGGTGATTATCAAGAAGCGTTGGATCGCATCACGCGAGAAATCATGTGGATGCTGGATCGTAACGAAGTGCTGGTGGTCTGGTGTTTCGATCAATCCAACAGCATGAAGGACGATCAGCAGGAGATTAAAAAGCGGATCGACCGCATCTATCAAGAGCTGGGGTTGTTGGACACCGCCAGCGACGAACGGTTGTTGACTTCCGTGGTCAGCTACGGCAAAGGGTTTGTTGTACACACGCCTAAACCCACCAGCGATCTTAAGGAGATCCGCAAAGCGATCGACGTGGTTCCGATTGATGAATCGGGGGAAGAAATCATGTGCGAAGCGGTGGGACGCGCGATTGCCAACTACCGCGAGTTTGCTCGCAAGGGTAAACGCAAGATGGCGTTGATTCTGGTGAGCGACGAAAGCGGAAATCGAGAAAACAACTACCAGTACTTGGAACAAGCGATTGCTGAAGCCAAGGCTTCCAAGTGCACGGTTTTCGCGCTGGGACGCGAAGCCGTGTTCGGCTACCCCAAGGCCTTCATGCGGTGGCGACATCCGCAAACCAATCGAGTGCACTGGCTGCCGGTGGATCGTGGGCCCGAAACCGGGTTCGTCGAACAGCTGCAGACCAACGGGTTCCGTCGACGCCACGATGCGTTTTCCAGCGGCTTCGGTCCGTATGAACTGACGCGTTTGTGCCGTGAATCGGGTGGCATCTATTTCATGTTGCCGACCATCGAAAAAGATATCGTGCAGCGGTACAAGGCAAAGTATGAGCTGGAGGCGATGTACGCCTACCTGCCCGACCTGCGCTCGCGACTGGAAGTGATGACCGATCGCGACAACCAACCATTGAGAGCGCTGCTGTGGAAGGTGATCGCCGATCTGGATCCGTATAACGAGGCCGCCAGTCGCGTCGTGGAAATGCGGATGGCGTTTGCACTGGACCGTGGTGATTTCGTCAAACAGGCGCGTACTCAGCAACAGAAAGCCAAACTCTTCCTTCAATACCTGCATTGGGCGCAAACCACGCTGGAAGAAAACCGCGAGTTGCGTGATCAGGAAATCTCGCCGCGGTGGCAGGCCAACTATGACTTGATGTTGGCCCAGATCGTCGCCTATCAGGCGCGACTGTACGAATACGGAGCCGCTTTGGAAGATTTCATTAAAGACCCGCAAACCGCCCCGGCGACCAAGAAGCCCAACCTGCGGCTGGTCCACTGGGACATTGGCACGACCAAAGATCTGCGGCGTGAAGAAGAGAGCCGGCCGTATATCGATCGCTCGATGCAGCTGTTCCAGGAAGTGATCAAGCAGCACCCGGGCACGCCCTGGGCGGCCCGCGCTCAATGGGAGCTGCGACGGGGATTCGGAGTTCGGCTGGTGCCGGATTACGACCCGCCCTACAAAAAAGTGGCCAATCCGATGCCCGTGCCCAAACTGTAGGCGGCGGCTGACGCTCGGGCTGCTCAGCCGGTGACCCAGGCAGATTTCCGCTGGTACCGCAAAAAATCCGCCTGGGATACCCAAGTTTGGTGATCTGTGTTGACGCAAAGTCAGACCTACAATTGAATTAGCTAACCAACTGAACTTTGACGCCGGATTGGGCGACGTAAATAATGGGCCATTGCCGACACCTTGGCAGTGCCCTGCCCCGCCACGGGTAAGGAAATCACGGGCCACTGAGCCCATCAGCGTTTTAAGAGGAGTAACGAGATGAGCGAAAGGATGAGCCGGCGAGCCTGGTTAGGATCCACCGCGGCACTGACTGCTGCGGCAACAGGTGCTCATCTGCTCGGACCTGTCTCAGGCGCTCGCGCGGCGACCAAAAACCCGCGCGTCGATAAGGCGGTCGAACGCGGCGCGACCTGGTTGGCGAACCGCCAGTCGTCTTTGGGTCATTGGACTTATCCCAGTTACGGATCCACGCCGGCGACAGCGTTGGCGGGGACCGCGTTGATTTGCACCGGATCGACGACCACGCAAGGACCCTACGCCCGCAATGTGCGCCGTGCCACGGACTATCTGATGACCAAGGTACGTCGCAATGGTCTGATTGGTGATCCCAACGATGCGCGCTACACCTACGGGCACGGTTTTTCGATGCTCTTCCTGTCTCAGGTGCTCGGCGAAGAAGAAGATGCTGAGCGTCGCAGCGAGTTGATCGAAGTGTTGAACAAGGCCGTCAGCTTCAGTGCGCTGGCCCAGGCCACTTCCGGTGGATGGGGATACGTCAGCGCCAAGGACGTACCAAACTTCGATGAAGGCTCGACCACCATCACTCAGGTCCAGGGTTTACGTGGTTGCCGCAATGCGGGGATCGCCGTTCCGGGCGAAGTGATCGACAAAGCGAAGGAATACATTTACATCTGCAAGAACGCCGACGGCGGGATCTCTTACAGTTCGAAGCGTAAAGGGACTTCTCGTCCGGCAATTACCGCAGCTGCACTTGCCTCGCTGTTCAACGCCGGTGCTTACGACAGTTCGCATGTTCCCGAAATGTTGAAGTACTGCAAACAGAATCTCTACAAGATCAGCGACGGCAGCCGCAGCTTTGGGCATTGGCACTACACCTACCTGTACTATGCTCAGGTGGTGTATCGCCAGGGCGATGCCGAATGGGAGCCGTTCCGCGACAAGCTGTACGACCGGATCATCGGTCAACAGGCGGGCAACGGGTCCTGGACGGGCAACATCGCGCCCAGCTACGTAACCTCCTGCAATCTAATCATGCTGCTGCTGGACAAGTCCTACCTGCCGATTTATCAGCGGTAAGCCCTTCGGCTTGTCTGAAAAACCGCCGAGCATCAGAGTCAGCAGAGGCGTTTATCGTCCGAATTCATCGAGTTTGATCCACTTCACTTCATCCGTTTCCCGCTCGTCACGGATCTGGACCTCGCGATTCTTGACCGGCAGCGAGAGTGGAAGGAAGTATCGATCGTCAATTGGCTGGTCGACATCCAATTGGACAAAACTGAACTCGGTTGAAGTTTTGACGTTCCGATTGTTGTCCAGTTCTAACTGACGACAAAACTTTGGGACCCACCGCTGATCTTGCTGCCGGTATTCGGTGGTAACGATGTCGTTTTTGCTTTCGAAATATACGCAGTATCCACCTTTGGATGTATCGAAAACCCACCGACATACCTTTCCTTTGTACTCCGTGGTCAGCTCGAACCAGGGCTTTTGGACACGCACCTCGACACGCTCCACCTTTCCTACGCGCCACCTTGCCAGGAGGTCTTCGTGGAAGTGGGCCATCTTGCGTTGGCCGCGGACGAGGAAGTCATCCAGCCGGGTTCCCGGAAAGACAATTCCCACGATTCCAAACTTAGTCGCCGGTCCGCGTCTGATCCTCACGGACATCTCGTCGAGTCCCTGGCGGTCATATCCAGTGGAGGTCAGCTGGAATTCGCTCGTTGCAATGACCGCCATGACCGGCTGAAACTCGCTCACACGGAATTGCTTGCCCGACTTGTGCCGTCCAGGCGGCAACCATCTTTGGACTTCGCGCGAGCGATGGGGCTGGTACACAAAATCGGTACGGTAGAGTCCCACGGATTCGCGCGACCTGTGCGCGACCCAGGCTTGGCCCTTCAAGCTTTGCAGGGCATCAAACGACTTGGCTTGTTGTTTCTTCAGCGAATTCAGCGCCGCGCGTGCATCCTGCACCATGGCACTTTCCGGAAGTGGGGCTCGCGGTTTCGCCTGAAGATTTGCTTCCAGCTTGTGCGGAACTTTGGGCGAAAGCCGTTCACCCGGTTGTATTGCCAGTACGACGAGGATCAACCACATCTTCTGTCTCCGATGGTTCGACTCAACTGCCCTTGGAATCACCCGTCTCACGGCGGATTTCTGCCACGATTCCGTCCATCGTGTGCTGGCCCGCTTCAACGGTCGCAGCAAATCCCAGCTCAGTTAATGTACCGGAAGTGATGGGGCTGATGCTCGCCAACCGGGTATTCCTTAACGTATCACCAAACATTTGCGCGAGGGAACGCGCGATGGCTGAACTGGTGACGGTGACCCAGTCGATTTGCTTTTCTTCCAGGAGCCGCAAAGCCTGTGGATCGGGATCTTGGACGTCATGACTATGGTAGGCGACCAACTGATCGACGTTCGCGCCTGCAACGCGCAAACGATCGGCCATCACTTCGCGGCCCCGGTTGGCACGGATCAGCAGGAACCGCTGCTGGTCCGCTTGAGAAGCCAATTCGTCCGCCAGCGCTTCGGACCGATACGCGCTGGGAACAAAATCGGCTGCCAGGTGAAACCGCCCCAGCGCTTCGGCCGTTCTGCGACCGACGGCGGCGATTTTCAGGCCGCTTAGGACCCGAATGTCATGTGCGACCTCCAACAGGCGGTTGATAAAGAAATTCACCCCGTTGGTGCTGGAAAACACAATCCAGTCATATTCGCCAAGTCGTTGAATGGTGTTGTCTACCGCCTGCAGATCATCGGGCGCGGTGACGCGAATCGCCGGTTGCCGAATCGTCTCGGCTCCCAGTCGCGCTAGCTTGTCGCACAGTTCATCCTGCTGATCGGAAGATCGGGTGACCATCACGCGGACCCCGGCCAAAGGCCGCTGTGGTTGCGAAAGCAGACTGTGCTGGCTTGCGGCAACCTCGCCAATAATCGCAATCACGGGTGGTCGCATACCGGCCTTGCGAATCTCCGTGGCCACTGTCTGCAAACGGCAACGCGTGATTTCCTGCCCTGCATTCGAGCAATGTCGTACCAGCGCGACAGGTGTTTCCTCATCGCGACCGCCTTCGATCATGGCCTGACTCCAGGATTCGACGGTGGTGGTTCCCATGTAAATCACCACCGTCCCGGGAAAGTCTGCCAACTTGCGATAATCCAACGAGGATGTCTTTTCAGTCTCCTGTCCAGTTACAAATGCCACGGCTGAGGCATGTTCGCGATGGGTTATCGGGATGCCCGCAAACCCACCAGCGGCGACTGCAGCGGTGACTCCGGGAACAATCTCGAATTCGACGTCTGCACGATTCAGAGCCTCGCATTCGTCTACGATGCGGCCGAAGATCGTCGGGTCACCACCTTTGAGACGAACCACGCGCTTGCCGGCCTGCGCCTCGGTGACCAGCCGTTGATTGATTTCTGCTTGCGTCCAGATCCTGGTGACCCCATGCTTTCCCAGACAGATTTGTTCGGCCTGTTGGGGAGCCAGCGAAAGAATGCTCGGATTCACCAGGTAGTCGTATAACACGATATCGGCCTGAGCCAGGCATTCGGCGCCGCGGAGGGTGATCAAGCCTGGATCACCTGGGCCTGCTCCGACAAGATATACTCTGCCCGGCATGTATCAGCCTTCACGTTTGCAGTGGATAACACTGCTTTCCATCGTCCATCAAGCGGACCCAAAAGTCCATCCTGTCGATCCATGAGTCAAGCAAACTCCGAACGTCGGGAATTGCTCGAGATATTCCACCTCGGTCAACGACATCACGAAGCGAGGAATTATGACGTAGCGCACGAGCTGCTGTCGGAATGTGTTGTGCGCGAGCCGGCCAACCTGCTGGTGGCCAGTGCGTTCGTGCGTAACCTGGCCGAACGCGAAGCGTCGGTGTCGCCGACGCGCTGGCGGCGGTGGCGGCATTCCAAATCGATCCCGCATCCGGTCGAATCCGAAGAGGCCGCGCGTGCGGCGGTCATGCGATTGAAACACGACCCGAAACACGAAGCCGCCGTTCAGCTGCTGGCCGATCGTGCTCTTCAAGCCGATGCGCCCGACTGTGCGAAATGCGTGTTGGCGTATGGCGCGGCGATCGTCATGACCGCGGGGCTACGCGAAAAACTGGCTCAACTGCTGCTGCG
>CAJHYY010000615.1_pt1 | contig 15564 bp, 15 predicted proteins | sample 9198861 | NCBI WGS metagenome assembly CAJHYY01 (sample SAMEA7708377, study PRJEB35096) | sediment metagenome | biome: marine neritic benthic zone biome [ENVO:01000025]; feature: sediment [ENVO:00002007]; material: shallow marine sediment [ENVO:03000034] sea grass bed [ENVO_01000059] ... | reverse complement strand
CAAACACCACCTGGTCGAACGACTCGGTTTGTCCGTCCGCCGAGATCACGTCGACATGCGTGTCATAGCGCATCACCGACTGGACGGGGCAGTTCAATCGCACTCGATCCTGTAGCGGATTCAGCAGTGCCGCGACGTACGTTCGCGACCCGCGAGGAATGGTCATCCATTGAGGACGGTCGCGTATTTGCAGCAGTCCATGGTTGTGGCAGAATCCGAGCATGAACCTGGCTGGAAAGTCCAGCATGGCATCTGGGCTTGCCGACCAAATGGCTGCGGTCATCGGCACCAGGTAATGATTCACCACCGCGCCGTCCAGCGACCACTGCGATAGGAATTCACCCACGGTGGTGCCATCGTCCAGATTCCCGTCAAGCACAGCTTGGGTGGCCACGCGATTGAAGCGGGCGATGTCCCTCAACATCCGCAGGAACGAAGGTCGGACAAGATTGGCTCGTTGTGCAAACAGGCCATTCAACGAACTTCCCTGGTATTCCAGCCCGGTCCTTTCGCAGTGCACGCTGAAACTCATGTCGCTGTCTTGCGACGGGATCTGCAGGTGTTCCAGCAGTTGGCAAAAGTTGGGATAGGTCCGCCGATTGAACACCATGAAACCGGTGTCGACGGAAAAAGATTCGCCGTGAACTTGCACATCGACGGTGTTGCTGTGTCCGCCGGGATAGGCGTTGCGTTCGTAGACCGTTACCTCGTGGTCTGCGCACAGCAAGCGGGCAACAAGATTGCCGCTAATTCCGGTACCGATGACCGCGATACGCATTGATTCCTTCCTCGTGATGCAAATCGGGCCGCCGAAGAATAACCTACTTGCGGTTGATGAACTTGGAAAAAGGCCGACCGCCCCGTCTTTTTAGAAAAAAGCCTTGCGTTGACAAGGTAGGTGTGAGGTGTGAGGTTTGAGGGCCTGACTGCTGTTACCTGTTAGCTGTTGCCTGTTAGCTGTTCCGTTGCCTGTTAATTGCGGCTCGGCAGGAGCCTCGCCCTCCCGACACCTCAACCCTCAACCCTCAACCCTCAACCCTCAACCCTCAACCCTCAAACCTAATCCGCCAGCTGCGTATTATCGCGCACGTTGCGTCGCAACACGCGGACGGGCGCGAGGAGATTGTCCTTGATGGTGGTTGCGGTCTCTGTCGCACGCACTAAGAACACGGTCGTGTCGTCATCCAGCAGGTTCTGAGGGGCGAGACCGGCGATCTGTTGCAACAGATTTGGAATCAAGGTGTCCGGATCGCGTGCGTCCATGGAACCGACGATCTCGTGCACACCCTGACAGCCGAGTTGGCGTCCGAATGCGCTGTTGGATTCGGGCAGCGAGTCGCTGTAGAACAGCAACAGGTCACCCTGTTGCAGCTTGATTTCACACTCGCTGTAAGTTGCCTGGTCGACCACACCCCACGGCGTATCCGCGATATCACGTCCGACCGGTTCATCCAGCTCGATCGGCGACCATTGATTCTCGGCGTGTCGGTACAGCAGCGGCTGTGGATGCCCTGCGTTGCAGATGGACAGACTGCGGTTGGGGGCAAAGTAGGAACAGACAATCGCGGTGGCGAATCTTTGATTTGCCGACATGTCGGCAAACTGCTGATTCATGGCCTGCACGAACCGTGTCTGCTTGATCAGATTGATATTGGCTCGCATCAAATCACGAAGTCGTACGGCCGTCTCAGACGCCTCGGACCCGTGACCACTGACATCCGCCAACAATAACCGAGTGATCCGTCCCGAAGCGCAGGACGAGATGTAGTAGACATCGCCACCACCGGTTGACCCCGCATGTGGCTGGCTGTAGATCCAAGACTCCAGGCCCGCCATTTCAAAATGGCGGTGCACTTCGCGATTGCCACCCCAAACTTCCATGCATTGCATTCGTTCGGACGCGGGCGCTGACAAGTCGTTCACCAAGGCGGTCATGATTGGCTCGTGTCAATTACTGGTCCTGCATGGTACACAATTCGAGGCTTGAAGTATGCAGCTTGACGCTACCAACCAAGGCTCCCCGGAACGCCTTTGAACGGACCAGCCACGTGGCTGGTGATCCATCCACCGTAAAATCCACCCTGTTGTGCCTGCACTCGTTCACCATCGACGAAGCAGGCGTCCATCAGGTGCGCGTAGAACGAGACGTAGTCGCGGATTTCGGCAAACTCTTCGGTCGGTTGCGGGTAGCTCCAAGCGGCTTTGTCGACCGAGTAGTCATCCACCAGCAGATGAAAGTAGCGAGCGCCCCCCTTCCATTCACAAATCGTGATGCGATCGGTGGGGATCAAGACTCCTTCCACAACATCATCAGGCGGGATGTAATAGGTCGGCGGGTGACTGGTCTCCAGCACGCGAATGCTGTTGCGGCTGTGTGCGATCCGCTGACCGGCGAAAACCACCTCGATCTCTCGACTGCACTCTTCCCATCGCGGTGGACGTGGGTAATCCCAAACGGATTCCGGAGCCGTATCTGGCTGTTGGGGATCAGGCGACACCGTGTGCTCCCTCGCGTGTTCGCTTCGTTGCTGTTCGCCCGAATTATATCGCGTCGACAAGTCTGATGTGGGATCGTCGTCCCTGTTGCGCGAACCACAGAGAAGCAGAGCAAGCCGCTAGCGAAAACAAAAACACCGCCAGCGAAATTCCCGCGTCAAACAAAATTCTGCTGGTGCTGTCACCTCTTGGTTTTATTTTTGACGTGACAGTTTTCCATGGAATAAGCAATCGTTGGCTAATCATTGCCCCGGAGGGGCAACCCGATGATAGCCAGGGGTGTAAGGAGCCGGAGGCGACTGGAACCCCTGGTATAGCGTCAAAAAAAAAATCGTTGCCCCGGAGGGGCAATCGGACGCTACGTTGGTCACGGATCGCGGAATTGAGGTCGCCCTCTCAGGCTCTTTCGCTGAACCCAATTCCCCTGCCGTTGCCCGGGTTGGAGTCTCTAAGACTCAAATTCGATCGGATGATCTAGCGTCCGATCGCCCCTCCGGGGCGATTCCCTTTAGGGTGACTCCGTTACCAGGGGTTCCAGTCGCCTGCGGCTCCTTACACCCCTGGCTACCACCGATTTGCCCCTCCGGGGCAACTCACCCGATGCGTGAGCTCGGAAGTTGCGCTTTGTGCGCATGCAGGGCGCCCTCGACTAACTGATCACACAATTTCGATTCGAGCCGCTAGGTGCTTCGCACTTCCTCGGCGGAATGGCTGTCCAGGCTTGCCGGCGCTTCGGCATGTGGATCGGACGGATGCGTGGCTTGATGCGTCTGAATGACAGCCGCCAGTTGATCAATGGCCGCTGCGGGAAGTTCCGCATACCAAGGCAGGAACAGCTTGTGCTCCCAGGTGTGAGTTGCCAGAACGGCGCGGCGGCCATCGCTGGTCGCTGGCACGATGCTCATGCGCGACTGTGTCGTCGCGTCAAAGCCTTGCTTCAACAGTTCGCGACGCAAGAGTAAAGGACGCTGAACAAAGATCGGGTACACCCAATGGGCATGCGCGCCGTTTCGCTGAATGCCGAGCAAGTGGTCGAGTTGCTTTCCGAGTTGGCTGCGGCGTTGAATGCGCGAGAAGCGGTAGCTGCGCCACCGACGCCTCAACAACCGCAATAAGGGTGTGGATGGTTGTTTTCTAATCTGGTGCAGCAAATGCTCACCATCAAATCCTCGACCCAGCGAGTTGATCAGGCCGTCGACATCGATCCCAAGTATGGCCAGCCCGGCGAACAGACAACGCGCTGCCCAACGTCCCTGCAGCGCCCTGAGTGTCGCAAATCGCAGCACGCGTCGAAGGAAGCGTGAGCGTGTTTGCAGCGGATCTAAAGCGGCCAGACGTTTGATGTCCGTGCATAGTTGTGGATCCTTCACACACATCACAGCTCCGCCCAACGCAGTTGCCGTTTTGATGGGGCCAAAGCTATGCATGACGACATCGCCGGACGCATGCCCACGATCCCCCAGCTCCGTAAAACTCTGAGCACAATCTTCAAACAGCAGAATCCCGCGGTCGGCAAGCTCATCCATGCAGTCGTTCAGGTCCACGCGTCCGCCGTAAAGATGAGCGACCACCAGAATGCGAGAACGACGAGTGATGACCTTGCGCAGTGCCGCACACGAAATGTTGCCCCAGGCATCGGTATCGACGGGGACTGGAACCAGCCCATGCGCATGTACAATCTTGACCATGTCGGGAATCGTCAGCGCCGTCATCAGCACTTCGGATCCCGGTGGTAACCTGAGGGCTCGCAAAGTCAGGTCAAAGGCAGATCTGACCGAAAGGGTGATGATCGTATCGTTGACACCCGCGCCGGAACCCACCCACTGGCATGTGGCTCGCCAGGCGGCTTGGTGCCGGGATCCTGGCAGGACGGCGTAGAAGGCAGCCGCGATCAGATCACGCCAGCCGATGTCCAGCCGCATTCGAATCCACATGCTGTTGATTCCGGTTGCTACAGGCGATCGCCAAACCGTGGCAGGCCAGACGCGAAACAGTCCGAATCATGACCGATTCACACTGATGGTGGATGACCGCGCGTGGGCACCTAACGTTCGTCACCGCGTCCAGCATTGAGAACTTCGGGCGGCACGGGGCGATTGTCTCGTGGCAACCAGCGTAACACGTGTCGCGGCGGGTCGCACACGCCGTCATTGCAATTCTGAGCATGCCAAACGGTTTGCCCTGGCCCATCCATGGTGTCTCCGTCGTTGACGATTTCTCCGTGATTAAGCAGGTATAGAGAAACATTACGGAGGAAATTATCGACTTCTTGAAAGTCGTAATGTTCTGAATGGAAACAAGCCTCGACGTCGGGTACGTCAAGTTGACCATTGCCAACCGTATCCATTAACGACCACTCATCGTTGAAATTGAACAAGCGAACGTTCGACCACACATCCAGCGGTGGCAGCTTGTGGGCCCAGCCGTAGTTCAGGCTCTCGCGAAGTCCATCTTGATCTCGTAGCACCTCGCCATTGGGATTGAAATAGCAGAGTGCTCCTCGCACATTGAGCAGTGCAGTGGCAATGTTGGTTGCGAATTCCAGTTCGGGTAAGGCCTGATAATCCTCCGGTATCACCGGCTCATCATCTTCGGCACCTAAGGCAAAGCTGGAACGGATTCTTAGAAACGCAGTGTGCTGCTGGGCGATGGTTCGTCCCGGTTCCCATGACCAGCTCTGTTCGCCCGCGCGTTGAAGACCACCGGGATAAGCGAACGGTCCGAAGTGGCCCATCGTCCAGGCTCCGAAGACCATCATGTCTTCTTTGGGATCGCCCATATGATCGGGCCAACGCTGGTCCACGACATCGATGGCAACCAGGCCATTGGATTCAGCCAGATAATCGACTACCAACGAGGGACCGCCGAATGCCCACGACTCGCTTGCTTCCCGTTGCCCGAGAACCTTAAACTCGTCCAACTCGGCGGCGACTGCGTCGAGGGAAACGACACGTTCCAACAGAATGCAAATGCCCTGAGTGAAGATCCCCTTCGGCATCAGGCAACCTCCTTGCCTTTGGCTGGGCACGCGCCCGCAGGGCCGCTGGCGCCAACGCTCGAGCCGAATCTCCCCGCGGACTCACTCGACGAGGCCAGCATAACGGGATCTTCGCACGAATTCGACCAGATGAGCTCTCGAATCAATCAGCTTTGATCGGTACGAAATCAAAGCGAGCTCGAATGAAGGCACTGATGCATGAACGGAGTTGATGCCAACGTTTTTACGTGACGTCACGATTCCAGGTTCAGCACGTTATTCAAACGCCGTTCTTAGCAATGCTGTCTCGAACGCGTTCGACTCACAAGCCCGACGCGTCAGTGTTGAAGTTGCGCTTTTCGCCAATAACTAAGTGCGAAGCGTCAGCGAGGGACAGCGGTTAACGCTTGTGCAGAGTCGCCGCCCTCGCTAACGCTTCGGGTTAGTAGATTCCGGCGATTTCAAAGGAAATTGGCCCTGCATGCGCGAAAATCGCAACTTCAAAGCGCGTCAGCGAGGGATTGTTCGCTTAAACCGTGGTGCAGAATTGACTCATTGGCTTGCCAATTGGCGACGCACGAAACCGTTCATCACCCGCCGTGTGACATCCACGATTCCCGGCAGAGACCGTGTACTCAAAAATCCCTTGCTCACGCTGCGGGCTTGTGAGCGCTTGATGCTCAGTCCAACGCGTCGGCCAGCCGTCTCTACGTTCTCTGCTTCTCTGTGGTGAACTTCCCCTGCCCCATTGCCGCCGTCACCATACCCACAATCACCAACCCGATGCCCAGCCACTGGGTGGCCGCAGGCAATTCGTCCAGCACGGGAATCGCGATCAGTGTCGTCAAGATCGGCACCAACGGGTTGAACAGAGATGCCAACTGAGCTCCCAGGCGTTGGACGGCAAACGTGACCAGATAGAGCGTGAGGATGGAGTTGACAATTCCCTGAAACAGTGCCTGACCCACGACGTGCAAGTTAGATACGTCGTCAAATCCTTCGAAGCCCCAAATCCAGTACACCGGCAGACAGATCAGTGAAAGCACCGAGATTGCGGTGGTCGCCTGCAGAGGGCGCAGGCGCCAACGCTTGGCCAGAATCGTGAAACAGCCCCAACTGATTCCCGTCGCCAGCAGAAGGAGATCTCCCAACAGTACGGCTGGGGCGGTCATGAGCGACGTAGATGTCACCAGCACAACACCAACCAGAATCAACGCCAGGGCGACGGCTCGCTTCGCGGAAAACGACTGCACGCCCAAAAACACGAGTCCGATGAAGACCACCGACGGTACGACTCCGGGATTCAACACGGCTCCGTGCGCAGCCGGCGCCAAACGGAGTCCGCAGAAGAATAGCCACATGTACGGAGCACCTGCCAGGACCGTGATCCAGATCGCTCTGGGCCAGCCGATCCCCGCTGCGGTCTTCGGTCCCAGCTGCAGGAAATACGGCAGCAGGATTACGCCCGCAACCAGGAACCGCAGCGCCACCAGATCGAACGGTGAGAGACCATGTCGAACGCTGTATCGCGTTACGATGAAGTTCGCCGCATAAATCAAGACGACCAACGACATCGCCGCGGCACCGAACAGGCGATTGAGTCTGACCTGTCGCGACGACGCATCTCCCGTCGCCGGAGTGTCTGCAGTGCTGCTGACGTCCAGTGTCTTTTCTTCTGCGATCGAGTCCGACATGTAGACTGCGTTCCTTCGCACACGAACGGGTCACCTGCCTGCCCGCCGCGCAACTGCACCATTAAGTGGCGTAATGCTCGGCACCCAGAAAATGCAACGACACGTAGGGAACGTCGCCAACGACCCAGCTGTCGTGCGGCTGGGGCGGGATGTAGAACAAGCTTCCCGCCGTTAGTTCCTGAACTGTACCGTCCTCGAAAGCTGCGGTCGCCGTTCCCGCGATCACCATCCCCACGTGTTCAATCGGGCAGTGTGTCTGTCCCAGAGCAGGTCCAACGTGTTGCGACCATTGCCAGCCCGGCTGATAAGTGGCACGACCGATCTTGAGCCCGCCGATTTCAATGACTTCAAATCGTCCCAACTCCATCTCGCGGATTTCATCGGGATTCTCGAACCGCTTCAACACCACTCCGATCGCATCGGGCGTCATGGCATCCTTTCTCGAGTCTACAGGTCTCTGATCTCGTGACCAGAAACCAGTTTCTGGATTCTGTGCAGCAGAAGACGAATCAACCACTTCGGTTTTGCCGGCCGTCCCGTGACGGCGTCATCGTGTGGGGCAATGAACATGGGTGTCGACGCGGGTGTGATCTCGGTGGTTGGCACGTGGTCACAATAGTCGGCCAGTCGATCTGTATATTCTCGCGGTGGTTGCACGGCAGCGATGCGTCGTACACGGGGGTCGACCTCTGTCGACGCGATCCAACGCAACTGTGACCACGCCGACATGCGTTTGAGGCATTGGGCTACGACCTTCCTCGTGCGCCAGTTGGGTGCACGCGCGAATTGGAAGATGATCGTGGTCCCCAGGGAACCACCGCAACGTCCGCGCAGCCAGACGGCAAGTCGTCTGACATCCTCATTGGCCGTCAACGCGATCACCAACGTGAGTGCCGCTCGGGGGTCTAATTGTTTCATGCGACGGATGTGCGGTCGAAGTGGCAGCAGCCATCCGGGGCGAGCTTCGTACGGAATCTGGTGCAGGATGTGTTGCAGCAGTTTGAGTGCCGTGAGATCGCTGCTGCGCAAACGATACTTCCGCCCGTTCAACTGGTAGCGGTAGCCGAGGGTCACGGGGAAGCCGAAGATCGTTTTTCGTCGCTTCATCGATGTGCGATCTGGCGGGGGAGTTTAAGCAGCTTGGATTTTACTACAGCACCCCGTAACTCTGCTCCTCTGTGGTTAAAAAGAACCACAGAGACACCGAGTGGCCAGGGGGCCACAACCAAACTCGAGCTACCGCTCGTCCAGCGCCAATCCGCTCCCGTTGGTCGCTCAACTTGCGCGAAAAAACAAGATTCTGCGGATTAGCACTACAGAGAAAACGGGGAATGAATTTTGGTGGAATCGGGGAATTCATTCGGGGGATCGGAGTGGGATTACAAGCCCGACGCGTTAGCGAGGGGTTGTTCGTGCGAGCGTTGTCCAAACATCGGCTCGTTGACTTGCCGAAGGATTTCGCACGAAATGCATTCGAAGCGGCGTGACATACTCACATTGTTATCTCGTTAGAAGATTCACAACTAACTAACCCGAAGCGTGAGCGAGGGACAGCGGTTTGCCTCCACGGTACGCCCTCACCCTTGCTGACGCTGCGGGTTAGTTAACAATCAGTGGCTAGCACCTGCATAATGTTGTGAAGCACGGGGCTAATGTATTCGCTGCTCGCAACGACCTGAGTATTCCCGGACACCCTCACTGATGAGATAACTATGAGCCTGCGACTTCGCGCGATGTAGAATCTCGGGCAAGCGCTTGCCAACACCGGCCAAACGTCCTAACACACCCATGTGAGAACTAACCGCAACGAGAAACACCATGAATCAATTCGTGCTAATTACCGGCAGCGGCCGCGACCGGGTCGGCCGAGTGCTCGCTGTAGCGCTGGCCAAGCGAGGCTTTGACATCGGTGTGCACTATCATCGATCTGCGGATGAAGCGGAACAGACGGTGGCCGCCGTCGAGGCCGAGGGTGTCCAGTGCGCCGCCTACCAGGCCAATGTGGCTGACGAACAGGAAGTGGAGCAGATGTTTCAGGCGGCGCGAAAACAGTTTCGCTCGATCGCCGGGCTGGTCACCACCGCATCGATCTGGCGTCCCATTCCTTTTCTGGAAGTGTCGGCCAACGATCTGCGCCAGAACTTCGATGTGAACACGGTCGGGACCTTCCTCTGCGCCAAATACGCCGGGCAATGGATGAGTACGCAGGCAGACGGCGGATGCATTGTGACTTTTGGTGATTGGGCCATTCAGCGACCTTACCCGAACCACCTGGCTTACTTTGCCTCGAAAGGAGCCATTCCCACGTTGACGCGGGCACTGGCGATCGAACTGTCTGCGCTGAATCCCAAGGTGCGCGTGAATTGCATCCATCCGGGCCCGGTGATGTTTCCCCCGGACGCAGATGACGAGGAACGAGCGGCGATGATTGATTCGACACTGGTAAAGACCGCCAATTGTCCAGAGAGTGTGGCGACCGCCGTGATTTCGCTGCTGGACAACCCCTTCATGACCGGTACGTGCGTGACCGTGGATGGCGGCCGGTCGATTTACGCCGGGGAGCAACGGAAGCGCCCCATTTAGTCTCTGTGTCTCTGCGGTGAAGAAAAACCACAGAGGAACAGAGTCGAGGTTCTCCCCGTCTCCCCTTCTTAAGAAGCGGCTCGGCAGGAGCCTCGCCCGCCTCGCCCTCCCGACTCAAATGGGGATCAGCAGCGAGAGGCAGGTTGCGCCGCCTTCTACTTTGGCGAACTCCGCAAGATCGACCGGATGAATTTCGTAGCCGGCGCGGTCCAGCTTGTCGATCGTGTAGCGGTGAGCGGCATTGCAAACGAGATGCTTGCCGATGCTCACCACATTCGCCGCGAACGGCTCGCGCCGGTCAATCTCGACCAGATCATGGTCCGCAAAAGACGGTGTCGGGATCCAGTCTGGATTCACCAGCAGCCGATCATCAGGCAAACGTGAGACACCGGTTTTGAGGTGCAGGCAGTGGTCCACCGGGATCGACGACACTCGATAACCAAGCGGTGTCGCAATCGCTTCCAGCGCCTGGAGACCCGCCACATTAGTTCGAGACGACAGGCCGACGAACAGTTGATCGCCGACCATCAGCACGTCGCCACCTTCGATTGTGGCCGGATGATCGATTCTTTCGACCCGGCAGAATGGCCGTAACACCTCGACCATTTTCTCCGACTCGCCGCGCCGCGATTCGGTTCCCAGCGGTGTGATCACCGCCAGTTTTCCCAGGACGATCGCTGCATCTTCAACGAATACGCTGTCAGGGAACTGGGCGTTGCCTTCCGTCTGCTCGACCCGGCAGCCACATTGTTCCAAGGCTCGGCAGTAGTCGCCGTGCTGCTGACGGGCCAAAGCGATGTCCAGCCGCGAGCGTTGGATGTGCGTCGTCTCGCCGTGGGCCAGCGAGTCGGACGGTCGATGAGTGATGGCCAGCATACAGCAATGAGCACGGCTATTCGTTGCCGATGAATCCGCGTTCGATCAGCGCCTTGAGCGCCTTTTGTCGCACCCCATTGGAGACGAACAATCCGTCGGGGAAACGACGATTCTGAAGGATCTCATTGTAGATGCGCGGGGCCTGGTAGTCATTCAGCCCCATGCCCGCGAGATACTGCAGGCGCATGTTGGAATCGCTGTTGATCTCCGCATCCTCAAGCCATTCACTCAGTTCATGTTGCCGTCCGGCGTAGGTACTCAATAGCTGGATGGCCGAACCGAGGTCGACATCCGCCAGACGCTGTGCAACCTTCAGAAACGCATCGCCATCCATCCGCGTCTGGATCCGATCGACGTTAATGGCCATGGGTTCAGCCTGGCCCAGCAGCACCACGTCGTAACCTTGGCCGTCGACTTCGTTGCCCCAGATCGTTCCGTGAGGAAACGAGCGAAAGAAAGTCGCGATCTCGCTTTTTACCGCCGCCAGGTTCGTTTCGTACAGCGGGACCCATTGCGTACAGATCCCGCCGGGCTTCAGCTTGGATTTACAGATGTTGAAATACTCTTCCGAGTAAAGTGCCGCCGCGCCTTTCACCCAGGGATGGATGGGATCGGAAGTGATGATGTCGAATTTCTCGCTGGTGGTCAGGATGTAATGCCGAGCATCGTCAAACACGATTTCCACTCGCGGGTCATCCATCACGTGGTCGTTTGCGAAGCCGAAATGCTCTCCCGCCGCCGGTGGAATCAGCGGTTCGATTTCGCAGATCACAATCCGCTCGACGCTGGGATGAGACACGAACGTGCCTGCGGTAACTCCTGCTCCGCAGCCCACGATCAACACCGACTTCGGCGATTCGTGCAGCAGTGCGGGAAGATGACCGAGCATCAATTGCAGTCGCATATCCTGCGGCTCGCTCGAGGCGACGACTTTGCCGCTGACGTGGAAGTTGCGAACACCATTGGGTAACTCGGAAACGGCAACCGAAGCGTTCATGCCTTCGCCGGAATACAGGTACTCGGACGAATCGACCACCGTCGGCAGGAATCGTCCATAGCCAATCAGGTCTTCGGGTACTTTTTCGACCTGCTGTCCCAGGACGATGGCAGACAACGTGGCCCCGATGGCTCCCCAGTAAGCCATCGATCGCTGCCACACCGGCATCTCGTCGGAACGGGAGAACACCGACGGTCCCAGTACCAAGACCGCCGAGGCAGCGATCAGGACCAGAATGATCTGCTGACTGGTTTGCGTGCCTAACCAGGAAATGGCAAGCATGCTGGATGCCGCAGCGCCGAGGATCGCACCCACGGTATTGGCCGCGTACACTCCACCCACCAGTTTGCCGGGATCCTGATTTCGCGCCGCAACTCCGGCCAACGCCAACGGGAAACTGGCACCCCATAAACATGCCGCCGGCAGGATCGCCCAGATGCAGCGCATCATATCCAATTGAAACTGGTGCCACGGTGAACGTGCCAGCGAAGGGTCAATCGGCCAGAACGGCAAAGATTGGGTCAGGGCGTAACTGGCCCAGGCAATCGCCAGGATCAACAACGCCTGGACAACACCTAAGGCCAGTCGCGGTGAGCGGCCGCGCGAAGCGTAAGCCCCCACGCTACTGCCGATCCCAAGTCCCATCAGGAACACGGCCAGGATGATTGAAAACGTGTAGACGGTCGCGCCCAGCATCAACGACAGGATGCGCGTCCAGATGACTTCAGCCGCCAGCGCGGTGAACCCCGAAATGCCGATTGCCAGATAAACCACCCACGATCCGGATGCCGTCCGTTCGTCGAGTTCTTCAGCAGCGCTGGCAGCACTGGTGGCGTGATGTTGCGTGGGGATGAAAGAGAGCACGATACTGATTGCGGCCACCACGAAGTTAATCGCCGCGGCAACGGCCGTCGCGGTTGCCAGGTCGTGGACACGCAACAAGTAGAAGCCTGCCAAGAGACAACCAAAAACGGCTCCCGCAATATTGGCTCCGTAAAAGAAGCCCAGGTGCGCGATGCCACGGCGACTGGATTCCATCCAGCGAGCGATCGCCGGCAGCGTGGCACCCATCAGAATCGTGGGAGCAATCAGGAACAGAGCACAAACACCGGCCCGCAGCGCGATGCTGGAAGCTCCGTGTTCCACCCGTTGCGAATAGATCCTGGCCGCATCGGGCATCAGCGATAACAGTGCGATGCCAATGACGCCGATGCCAAGCTCCAGACCGCCGTAGACGCGCAACGGATTCCAGCCGGATGGAATCACACGCGGTAACAATAGACTGCCGAGGCACATCCCGCCCATGAAGGTTGCCAGCAAGACGCCCAGCGAGACTGCGGAGGATCCAATGATCAGCTGCAGCAACTGAAACCAGATGATCTCATACACCAGCCCAGCGCAACCGCTGCCGACAAAGAGGATCAACAGCCATGGAAGAAAACGGGTTGCAGAGGTGGAGGGCTGATTCACTGCCAGGGCTCAAAGAAAAGGGATAGCCCGGTGGTCCACTCCGCGGCCAGATAGTTCCAGCTTAGTCTGGATTTTTGAGCTGGCAAAGTGACAAGCCAGGGGAACAGGGAGAGGGGAGTGACGGTACAGGCCTGTCTCCCCCCTCCTGCTGTCCTGCTCTCCCCTGCTCCCGATCCCGCTGTTTTCGACCGTGAGTGGCGATTGAGCCGTCGCGCGTGACGTCGTCCGTCTGTTCGTCCTCCGAGAGCCCTGCGGCTCTGCGTGAAATAACTCCCAAGCTCGCGTCTCTCCGTAACCTCGGCTCAAACGGATGAAATCACCCGCTGCGACAAAACGGATACGCTCTAGGGAGATGCGTTCAGCGTCAACGGTAGCACGTTGGTTGCCGTGCCGTCGCCGCGCACGACCACGATTTCGGCCGATTTTTCCTCGGCGAAAAACACGGGCGGGACTCGAACACGCACCCCCAGATCAAACCAGCCGACGATCTCCGGTTGCAGCTCCAGATCGTCGATGAACATCAACACTTTGCCCGGCTCAGGTCCCAGTCCCTCACCTGCCAGAGCGATGGTTTCACCGGGAGCAACTTTCGGTTTTTCGGGTGAAAACAATACGGGATCCACCGAAAGGATGTCGCCGCGCACCATCACCGAACCGTTGTTCTCCGGCTGCGACTCCTCGATCTCGTTGTGACTGTCCACAATCACGTGCAGATGGCTGAAAGCTTGGGGATTGCCTTGTTCGTCTTTGCCCATTGTCGTGGCTTCAAACGGTAAACGGATATCGACGCTGCGCGTGGTTGCCCCGGGCACGCCCTCGACACGGATGCCTGCCTCAACGTATTCGCTTCCCAACTCGGCTTGATTGCTGGCCAGCAACGTGACGTTGAATGGTTCGCTCAAATCCAGATCGCTTGAATTGCGGAGCCAGACGCGGAAGCGTGGCCCCAGCTTTTGTTCCGGGTGGCCCGCATCGACGAACCGTACGGCCAGCAGCTGCAAGTCGAACTGGCGTGGTGGAACCTGTACGCGCGGTACATCGATCCACGTTCCGCAGGAGATCACTGGCAGCGGTCTCCAGATTGGGTAACGACATGTCACCCAGGTCGGTGCCGGTGGGCAATACAGCGGGCGACAAAAGATGGGTCGCGGATCCAACACCGAGTAGCAGCGATCCCACCAGCACCAATCCACCCAGGCATTCCAGCGGGGTGTCCAGCAATGACGAGGATAAATCGACGGTCCCGGATAGTAGTGACCGTAGTGCGCCTTTCTGAAAGTGTCGCGCACGATGCCGTGATGTCGATGCTTCCGCCAGTAATCGTACGAATTCGGTCGTCGATGCAGATTCAAGCGTCGTGCAATATCACCATGTCGATGCAGGTCCAGTTGGTGGCGCAGATCATGTCTGCGTCCGTACTTCGACCCGGCAATTCGACGATGCGCCAGATGATCCAGTTGCCGGCCTCGATTAAGCCGTGGGTCACGGACGCCGGGGATTTGTGCAGTCGGTTTCGCGATACGTCCATCGCGCAGCGGCACGTTCGGCCGCGGACCGCGATCGCCGTCAGGTCGATCTGCGTCGCCCCGTCCTCCTGCACCGCGTCCGCCGCCGCCACGTCCGGCTGCACCCCGTCCTCCTGGACCGCGCCGGCCGTCGCCCCGCCCGCCTGCCGCGGGTCCGCCACCCCTTCCGCCTCGTCCGCCGGTATCCCGTCCGTCAGGGTTACGCTCGTCGGCGTCACGTCCGCCAGCCGGTCCGTCAGGTCCACGCGCGTCGGTGCCTCGTCCGTCGGCGTCACGCCCGCCAGTGCCCGGTCCGCCAGCGCCACCCCTTCCGCCTCGTCCGCCTACGCCTGGTGGGCCTCCGCCGCGTCCGCCAGGGCCACGCCGCCCCTCGTCACGATCCGGCCCGGGCCGATTGGTTTCGCCCGTACCTTCGCGGCGATCACCGGGGGCACCTGGTCGTCTGTCGGCGGAATCCGCATCCCGCTCGCCGCTACGATCATTGCGCTCACGATCGTTATTGTTGGCACGTCGACGCATTTGTTCGCGTAATCGTTCGACCGCCGATCTTTCCGCGTCACGGTCCGCCGGCGAACCGATGCGATTCCCTAGGTTGCGTCGTTCGGCAGCACCGTCAGGAACTCGGGGCGTGCGATCGCCGATGGCACCGCGGCCGCGACCTTCCCTCGATGTGTCCCCGTCGCGCTCATTCGGCTGTGCGCGTTCCCGCGTTGCTGCATCGGGTGTTGTTCGCGTGGGTGCGGTGTTGGCCGGGTTGGTGTTGCGGCGCGTATCCTGTCGGTCGGGAGTGGTTGGATTGGAGGAACGCCCCGGGATGTTGGGTCGGTTCCTTTCGGCGCTGTTCTGTTGATTACGGAGCTGCTCGCGCATCCGTTCGATGGCCGAGTTACCTGAGGCGCGGTCACGCGCTGTCGCATCGGGAGTTGTCCGCGTGGGTGTGTTGTT
>CAJHYY010000334.1_pt1 | contig 16076 bp, 7 predicted proteins | sample 9198861 | NCBI WGS metagenome assembly CAJHYY01 (sample SAMEA7708377, study PRJEB35096) | sediment metagenome | biome: marine neritic benthic zone biome [ENVO:01000025]; feature: sediment [ENVO:00002007]; material: shallow marine sediment [ENVO:03000034] sea grass bed [ENVO_01000059] ... | reverse complement strand
TCGCGCACCTGACAGTAGACCACGAAGCTGGCTAACAACCACTTAGCATCTTCCGCAACCGCCGCGCTGGAGTAATAACCCACTTCGCTGGTCAGCCGTGTCATTTCACCGTCGTCCATCGAAACGGCATAGATATCGCGTTGCGTCGGATGCTCCTTGGTCGCGGCCACATACATTTGGGTGCGATCCTTGGTCATCCGCAGCGGATAGACTTCATAACTGCCGGATGTCAGCGACCGCATCGATTCATACAGCGGATCCAGCACGTGCAGTTGGCGGAAGCCGGTTTGCTCGGACATGAACACCAGGTGGCGACCGTCGGCAATGTACTGCGGCATCATCATGCCGGGCGTCGTCGGACCGCCGGTATGCAGGAACTGGTGCACCTGACGCGCCAGGTTTTGATTATCGGAACTTGAATCGTCCTCAGATGATTCCTCGTCCTCTTCGTCCTCTTCGCCGTCTTCGTCTTCGTCGTCGTCTTCGTCGGATTTCTTTTCACGACCACTCGGTTTGTCTGGTTTGGCCGCAGCAGCATCGACTTTGTCGCGCAACACTTCGTAGATCGCGACACGGCCGGACGTTTGTGTGTAGGTGGCGAACGCCAGTTTTTTGGAGTCCAGCGACCAGTTCACTCCGGAAACGATGTCTCGCGGACCGGTATACGTGTGTTTAAACACCAGTGGCACGCGATCGGCTTCGTCCTGTTCGCCGTCCAGCGTGTAGATGTGAATCGAAACATCGCGTGGACGCACTTTGTCGTCGGATACCTGCCGCGTCACTTCGCGAACCTTCATGAACCGATCGCGATAAGTTGCGATGTTCACGTCGCGGACATCCGGCACCGGCGACGAACGCGTGGTGCTCACTGCGACGCGCGTCCCATCCGGGCTTAATTCGTAACCGGAGATGCGCACCGATGTGCCACCGGAAGGATTCGAGCGAGGAGTTTGTACCACTTGCTTTGAAAAGTGGCTGCCAAATTGAACGATCCCCAACCCATCACTGTCGATGTACGCATAGCCGCTGCCATCGGGCAGATAGTCGACATTACTCTTGCGACTCTTGCTCATCGTGAGCCGTTCGATCTCGCCCGACTTCACGTTCAGCCGATAAAGATCGCTTTGTGCCTGGAACAGTAATTCAGCCGCATTGGGGGACCATTCAACAATGGATACACCCGAGTAACGCGGTGCGTCTTTGTCGTCTGCGTCCTTTTCGGCAATCCATCCTTCGTCAACCAGTTTCTGCGCTTTCTCGGTGAGGTCTTCCTTGGCTTCACTCGACTTCTTCTTTTTGTCGTCCTCGTCTTTCTTCGCTTTGGACTTCAGGTCCGCCAGGGCTTTCTTTTTTCGATCTTCGACCACTTTGCGCGCCGCCGACTGATACTCGGCCATGACGGTCGCCGAAGTAATGCGCTTCGGTTCGCTCTTTCCAGCTTCGATCAGCCACAGGTCCGATCCGTGCCGTCGCTCGATATACGGTCGATACACATAGGCGGCATACTTTCCGTCGTGTGAGAAAGACATCCCACTGGCACTGGGTCCGAACAGACTCTCTTTGGGAAACAGCTTTTCCAGTGTCAGTTCATCGTCATTCTTTTTGTCTTCATCCTGCGCCCATGCTTGACTTGCGGTCGAAGCAGACATGAACAAGATCAGGCCGGCAAACAACAATCGATACATCGACATCCCCTGGTTGGCTAATCTACGCTACCGACGATTTGTATTGGACAATCCGTGGCAGCAGTTGCTTGAAAGTCGAGCGGAAACTCAGGTAGGGCCTGCGTCGCGCTTCGGGAGAAACGCAGCTGACGGTGGGTGGTCTCGTTCCATGATGACGCTCGAAGAGCAAGAGACCACCCACTTCAATTATGGGCAGCTGCGCGGCACCGGTTCAACTGCCGCGATCGCTGCGATTCGCCGGTATTGGATATACTTCCGTGACGATGGCGGTCGTCCTGGCCAGTTGCGGGCGTGGTCCCGGCTCAGAACGACCGACTCACGCGCCGCAAACACAGACACGATCACACCGACCAACTGGATATTTCGATGAACATCGCCGAACACTACGATCGCCAGGACGTCTTGAACCGTGTCCTGGCAGCTCTCGATCAAGAATACGGATCTGATGCAGATTTGACGCTTGAACAGATTGCCGCTGTCGACACACTGCATCTGGGAGGCCGCGCCGCCACCGTCCAGCTGGCTGCGCATGCGGACATCCGATCTGGCACCCACTGGTTGGACGTGGGCGCCGGACCCGGCGGAACAGCTCGATTCCTCGCGTCCACCTACCACTGCGATGTCACCGGACTGGATATCACACCGGCTTTCGTGGACCTTGCCACCGAATTGTCACGTCGATCGCGTACTACTCAAACTCGTTTTGTGGTCGGCGACGCGTGCGCCATGCCCTTTGAAGATGCTCAATTCGATGGAGCCTGGATGGAGCACGTGCAAATGAACATCGCCGACAAACCACGATTGTTTTCCGAGATCTCTCGAGTACTGAAGTCCGGTGGAAAACTGGTGATGTACGGCATCATGCAAGGCAGTGGAAAACCGTTCGATCGGTTCCCCGTTCCCTGGGCTGAGCACAGTGGTCAGAGTTTCCTGTGGTCGCGCAGCCAGCTGCAAGCAGCAATCGACGGAGCCAACATGGTCGTGATTGACTACGTTGACAAAACCGAAGAAGCGGTCACGTGGTTGCACACCATGGAGTCGAAGCGCGAAGCCAGCGGTCCATCACGTCTGGGACCGCATCTGTTCCTGGGCCCAACCGCCGCCGAAAAACTCACGAATGTCACCCGCGGCCTGAAAGAAGGCAGTCTGCAAGTTGCACAGTGGCTGGCCGGCCACAGATAAGCACTGATGTACACGGGCCACAGATAAGCACAGATGGATTGTTCGCCTGCCTCAGTCATTATCTGTGTTTCATCTGTGTTTATCTGTGGCTATTCTTCAGGTTCACCAACATCCCAGTCTTCGAAATCGTTTTGTCCACCAGGTACATCCACGTAGGCGAAACATTGAGGACAGGTTTGTACCGTGCCGCGCGTATGAGACGGGTATTTGGTGTTGACGCCACACTCCTCGCAAATCGCGTCAACCGGTCCCATGCTGCCTCGAAAGTCTTCCATGTATCTTCCTCGATCGCCACGGCGGTCGGTTCATTTGCCCTGGATCGCAAACAGGTGATCCACTCCACGAATGTAGATGTGGCCACGCGACAATGCGGGGGAAGCCGAGCATGCTTCGCCCAGCGGATTCTCGGCAACCACGTCGACCGAAGGTCCGGGCCGAAGGATCTTCATCACACCATCGGAAGCCAGAAAGTACACCAGCCCGTTGGCGGTCACCAAGGAAGCTCCAAAATGCTTGCCCATCCTGGTTTGCCATAGTCGGTCGCCCGTTTCGGTCGAAAAGCAGTTCGCCGTACCCCGATCGTCTGCAACCAACAAATGCGTGCCGACGATCACTGGTGAGGGAACATAGCAGCGGGCATTGGTCACATGCCAGCGGACGTGACTGTCGGTGACATTGCCGCGACCAGTTGGGTCGATTGCGATCACATGATGAGTGGGATAGCCACCCGCGGCAAAAAAGCGTCCACCGTTGAACACCATCGACGCCACAAACTGCTCAGTCGGACCGTCAACTTCCCAGATCAGCTTGCCGGAACGTGGATCCAGACTGGTGATGCATTTGCTTCCTGAGAATACCAGTTGCCGTCGGCCGTCCACCTGTCGAACAATCGGTGTGCAGTAGCTGCGGGTCTGATGTTCGCGCATCGTCTTCCACACCTGTTGACCGTTCTTTTTGTTCAAAGCGATGATGTACGACTTGCCATCGTGATCCCCGTTCACGATCAGTAAGTCTTCATACACAACGGGACTGCTGCAGAATCCGTGTACGCTGACGAAATCGCCCGTGCGGATTTTCCATTTCTGATTCCCTTGAAAATCGTATGCGGCCACCACGATTTGGCCGGGAGTCACCGGACGCACTCGTGACACGTTGGTCGCCGGAACGGTCGACCCATCAACTTCGAGAAACGTGACAAAGACCAGCTTGCCGTCACTGGCGGGCGTACTGGATGCATAGCTGTTCAGTTTGTGAATCGTTTCCAGCGGGCACTGCACTACGGTCTTTCGCCACTTGACCGCGCCGTCTTTGCGATCCAGGCACAACAGGATTCGCTCCTGAGTCTCCTCGAGACAACTCACCACGAAAATCGAGTCACCCACAACGATTGGCGAAGCATGCCCTTTGCCTGGGATGGGTACTTTCCACTGGATGCCGCTGCCGGTTGAGCCATCCCATTTCAACGGAAGTTGAGTTTCGAGGCTGCTGCCATCTCCGCGCGGACCGCGCCAGCAAGGCCAATCTTCATTGGCCTGGGCCGATAACGTGGCCAGACAAATCCACAAACAAGCCCAGACTCCATAACACGTTTTCATGATGCTCGACCTCACATGTTCTCAACCGTCGTTGCGACAGATTATATACACGGCCTCGATCGCTCGCACCGGTCGTAACGATTAGCAGCCCTCCGCGTCGCCGACTCGTTTGCCAACCATTGAAGGCGACCTACGCTCCATTTGGAGCACTGTTTTTTGCTTGGTCACCCACTGGCCGTTCGATCACCGAGTCACGCATGAACCAGCGAGTCGTCATTACAGGAGCCGGCTGTGTGACGCCGTTGGGTAATGAACTCGACCGCGTCTGGTCACGGATGCTTGACGGCGAATCCGGTGTCAGCGAAATCTCGTTGTTCGATGCCTCAGCACTCCCCGTACGGATCGCCGCCGAAGTCGACGACTGGACGATGCCCGGCGTGGATGACGTTCAGGACTGGGATGCCTTCCCTCGGCAAACTCAATTCGCAGTGGCCGCGGCGCTCGACGCAGCACAACACGCGCAACTGGATCGCTACGAACCGGCTCGAACCGGCGTTTATCTGGGTTGTGGTGAAGTCTTCCCCGATTTTGAACCGTTCGTGCAACAACTGAACCACGCCGTACACGATGGAACGCTGGAATTGAGCGAGTTCCAGCGACAAGTCGACCAGGCCGCTCACCCATTAACCGACTGGGCGCTGGAACCAGGCGCCGCCGTCACGCACATTGCTCGGCTGTTCAACGCTCAAGGGCCTTCGGAGAATTACACCACCGCTTGTGTTTCAGCCAGCGTGGCGATTGCGGAAGCAACGGCAGCTATTCGCGAAGGCCGCGCGGAAGTGATGTTCGCCGGTGGCGCTCACAGCATGATTCATCCGCTGGGAATCACTGGGTTCTGTCGACTCTCGACACTCAGCACTCAAAACGACACTCCACAATCGGCGTACAAACCGTTCGATCGCAATCGCGACGGTTTTGTTGTGGGTGAAGGGGGAGCGGTGCTGGTTCTGGAATCACTGGAACATGCCCAACGGCGTAACGCGAACATCCTGGCCGAAATCACCGGTTATGGGTTTTCGCATGATGCATTCCGGATTACCGATCCGCGTCCCGATGGTCGAGAAACCACGCGGGCGATCAAGTTGGCTTTGGAAAGTGCAAAGCTGGATCCGGCCGACGTGCAATACGTCAACGCTCACGGATCAGGCACTGCATACAACGATCGCGCCGAAACTCTGGCGATCCGAGGTGCTCTGGGACCGCATGCCGACCAGGTGGCCGTCTCAAGTACCAAGAGCATGACGGGCCATCTGACGACGGCGTGCGGCGCCTTGGAAACGCTGGTGTGCATGATGGCGGTCCACCATCAAAGCGTGCCACCCACCATCAACTACGTCACGCCCGACCCTCAGTGTGACCTCGACTACGTTCCCACAACTGGCCGCGATGTTCGCGTCGACCATGCGGTCAACGTGAATCTCGGATTCGGTGGACACAACGTAGCGCTGGCGGTTTCGAGGTTTCCGTAAGTTTCGCCACAGGCCAACAGAGGTCTCTGCGCTTTCTCTGCGTTAATCGGCGTTCATCTGCGGTTAATGGAAAAGATTTGAACCGCAGATTACGCAGATTTGCGCAGAGATACGCGCAGAATTCTATTCGTCTAGCACGCGGCGAAGCTGCTCGACCACTTGGCGACCCAACAGCTCGGAACCTTCCTTTGTGAAGTGAACGTTCACAGGTCTTTGGATCTTCTTTAGCTTCGGCAAGGCGAACGAGTAGAGGTCGTTGACCGCCACCCCGTGCTCCTCCATGATCTCGATGGCGATCTGATTGTATCGCTGAACATCGTCAACATCCCGGTGGGGTTTGACACCGCCTTCTGGCACGGGGGTCGTGGTAGCAAAGATCAACTTGGCGTCGGTCTTCTTCAGCTTGCCGACAATTTCGCGCAACTGTTTTCGGTAAACGTCGGGCTCAGACTGTCGCGGGTCTTTGGGGTCCTGTGAATTCTTACGTGACGTGCGATCCACGCGTTTCAAATCGTGCAAGCCAAAATTGAAATGAATCACATCCCAGTTGCCTCCGTCCAGTTTCAACCAGCGGTCGATATGCTGGACGCCGTTGACTGTGCCTGCACAGTTTTCGGCGTTCTTTTCTGTTTTCATGGGACGTATGACAACGGCTTCTTGGGCTAACGCTTTCTTCACGACCGGTGTGTAACCGATCGAGATCGAATCGCCGAGGATCAGCACTCGTGGCGAATCACCAGAGACCACCATCGCGTCACGACCCGACTCGGCCGCCGCCACCATTGTCAACAAAACAAGTGCATTGAAAATCATCTAATTACCTATTGCTAAAAGGTTTTTCGGAGGTTGTCCGGGAAGTATTACAAGCCCGACGCGTCAGCGAGGGGTTGTTCGCGTGGGCTATCCGGTCAGGTGGCCACCAAGTCCTGCTGAGAATCTTCCACACCTTTGAGTCATCTCGCGAGTCATCGTTGTATCAAACAATCACTCGCTGACGCGTTTTGAAGTTGCGATTTCGCGCATACGGGGTCATTCTACATTGGATTCTCCGGGATCTACTAAGTGCGAAGCGTTAGCGAGGGCGACGACTCTGCACAAGCGTAAACCGCTGTCCCTCGCTGACGCTTCGCACTTAGTTATTGGCGAAAAGCGCAACTTCAACACTGACGCGTCGGGCTTGTGAGCGATGAAGACCTCGGAGCGACTATCGATTAGTTTAACCACTCCATCTTAAACACGGCCGCCGGTTCGATCCGTTCATAATCACTGTCTCCGCAGAACAAGCACCCGGCGTGCTTGTAGCGGGACTGTTGGTCTTCCGGCATATGTTCGATGGCCGTGGTCAACACAAGGTGCACTCGACCTTCGTATTCGATCCACTGCGGACACGTAACGCGCGGCGACAACTCACACTGCCAGACACGTTGCAGCTGGCCCGAGGAGATAGCGAATTGCTGAGCCTGTCCCGTGGCCACGTCGTTAGGATTGTAGAAAGCGACCACCAGACTTTGGCCATCAGGAGTCAACACCATCCCGTCGGGAAACATATCCAGGTGTTTCAAGTCGACCACCACTCGTTCGTCCGACAGTGCACCCTGCTCGGTGTTTAATCGATAACTCACAACGCACTGAGTGGGTGTGTCGATGTCGAACAGTCTCCATCCGTCGTCCTCGCGCACCACAATTTTGCCGTTGGAACAGATTTGATCGTCGCGCAGTTCGAATAACTGACGATCTGTGGCTCGCCAGAAGTAAAGGCCTGCCTTTTTCTCCGCGAACTGCAAATCTTTGGAACCGAAGATCAGGCCTTCTTCGAACACGACCCCATCGTTCACGATGGTACCGTTGACGGCTGCATCAATTCCCGCAGCGAACGGAGTCCAGCTGTTTTGCTGAATGTCGAAGATTCCCAGTTCGCGCTCCATGCCGATGACGAACTTATCCGCATGGTCACAGGGAAAAGCGAAGCCAGGCCGTCCGGAAAGGTTGAATGACTGATGTTGCTCGTTGGTGATGTCGAACAGGCACAATGAGCCGTTGGTAGCATCACTGCCATGTTGAATCGCGACCCACGAAAACCGGCCCGATCCCAGAGGATAAGGACCCTCGGGCAAGAATCGCAGCTCCGGCTGCGGCGGACAAAACAACAGCTGTGTCCCCAGCGATTCGGTCATCGAGCAATCACGTCCAAAACGGTTTCAAGCGAGAGTGAGCACCCCGTGCGATGACCGCGAACGCGTCGTTCATTCGGCCAGCGGGCGTCTACTCTGCCACGGCGCTGCTGGCCAGAGAATCGCCGTACCGTCCAGGCTGGCCGTCAATACACTGGTCCCCTTGGGCTCAAACCGAACCGATGTAACCCCCTTTTCGTGGCCTTTGAGTGTCAGCACCTCACGCAGTTTGGACGTATCCCAAATCTTGGCCGTGAGATCCTCACTACCCGTCAACACGCGCGAGTTATCTTCCGACACATCGACACTCGTGACCGGCGCGGAATGTCCTTGCAGGACACCAACCAGTTCACCTGTACCGGCTTTCCAAACGCGCGCTTCGCCGTCACGACTACCCGTCACTACCAGGCTCCCGTCTCGTGAAATCGCGACACACGTCACTTTATCGGTATGTCCCTGCAGCTGGTGGATCCTGGCACCCGTTGCCGAATCCCAGATTGCCGCGAAGCGGTCGTCCGATGCGGTCAGTACCTGATCTCCGGTTTGTGAAAAAGCCACGCGACGAACGGCAGCCTGGTGTTCAAACCGTTGACGCACCTCACCCGTTTCGGCATCGCAAATACAGGCCGTGCCGTCGGCACTGCCCGTCAGAATACGATTGCCATCGGGCGAGAACACCGCGTCGAGGATGCTGTCTTTGTGCAATCCATGCACGGTGCGCAACACGCGACCTTCAGCAATGTCCCAAATCCGCAACGTGCCGTCGAAGCTTGCCGAGACGACACGCTTACCGTCAGGCGAGAAACCAGCAGCCGTCACGGGCCCGTGTGGTCGAAACACCATCGTTTCTGCAACGGCTTCACCCGGCTGAGGAACCGTAAACAAGCGAGCCGCGTCTCCTCCAACCGTTACGACATGCTTGCCGTCTGGCGTGAAGGTGGCAGCCCAAAGTAGATCTTGCTCGCCAAAACGCAACAGCGAGTCCTGAGATCCATCTTCGGCAGCGAATTTCAGTTCTTGATTGCTACTGAGATCCCAAAGCATCGCCCGACGTTGCTCGGACAATACAATCATCGCCATGGTGCCATCGGTGTTCAGATCGACGGAACTCACCGCCTCGCCCGCAACAGGGTCGAATCGATTTGCCTTCGGCGTCTCCTCTTTCAGGTTCCACCATCTCACACTGCCGTCGATGCATCCCGACAACAGAATCGAGCCGGTTACATCGATGTCCGCAACCGCGGCGTCGTGAGAAAACTTGGCAGTCCTTTCGCCAGACGCGGGATCCCAGCAAGCCACCATGCGATCGTCACTGGATGTAAAGAAGCAACCCATCGTATCGCTAAAGACAACATCGGTGATGCGTAGGTTGTGGCGCTGCTCGACCGGCTTTTCTACCCAAGCTTGATCCTGCAAGTTCCATAACGAACAACGACCACCCGCATCGCCGGCCATGATCCACTGGCTGTTTGCCGAGAATGCAAGTGCCGTGATTTGACTGCGATGAGCGCCCAAAATGGCAATTTGTTTTCCACTTTGCGCATCCCAGAGGGTGATGGAATGGACCTTTTCTGCATTGGGTCGACGTCCGGTGGCTACCCAGCGACCATCGGCCGAGGCCGCCGCTGCGGCGCCGATGCCGGTATCCGGGAAGTGCATCACTTCACCGCCATGAAGCAGACTCCAGATACGCACTGAGTTGTCAACGCCTGCGGTCAGTAACCGCTTGCCGTCGGGCAAGATTTCCGCGCGCGAAACCAAATAGGCGTGACCTTCGCGCAAGATGCGGTGTTGGTCGGGATTGTCTTTGGACCAAACCATGATGGATCGGTCGCGTCCGGCGGTAACGATTTGATTGGAATCGGCGTGAATATCGGCCTTCAAAATGGCACCGCTATGGCCCAACAGCGGCCGCGTATCCAGCACGCTGGCCATCTTGTAGCTTTCCAGGGACCACTGCTTGACTCTTCCGTCTCGGCTTGCGGTGAGCACCAGATCCTTGTCTGTCGACAAGGCACAATCCACCACCCAGCCGCCGTGGCCGCGTAGCCGAGCAAACGGCTTGGATTGGCCGATGCGCCAGATGATCACGGAATTGTCCTGCCCACCACTGAGGATCTTGTCACCGCTGTCCGAAAAAGCCAGGCAACGCACCGGCCCTTCGTGACCGCGAAACTCCTGGAATTGAGTGCTCGGTAGGGGATCACGATCCTCGGGGGCTCTTCCCTCGTTCAGAATCGCTGTATCAAAGTCGAACTCCTTCAACTCGCGAACGCTCCAATACAACACTCGGCCGTCGTAACCGGCGCTGGCAACGTGCTCGCCCGCGGGTGAAAACCGAGCGCGGAAAACGGGGCCTCGATGGCCGTCGAATGTCGGCTGAGCACGGAACTGGTCGTTTTCCAGTTTCCAAACCACCACGGCGCCGTCGTGACCTGCCGAAACCAGCTGCTTGCCCCTTTGATCGAATTGCACGTCCCAAACCCAGTCACGGTGTCCACGCAAGGTCTGAGTCAATTTGGCATCAGCGACATCCCAAACGCGCACCGTGCCATCGAACGAACCGGAAACCAGCTGTGTGCCCTCGGGCGAGTACGCCACGCTGGTGATTCCCCGCACGTGCCCGCTAAACTCGTGCTGCTGCTGGCCGGTGTTCACGTCCCATGATCGCAACCAACCGCGCGATTCACCCGACTCTTCCGAAGTGCAGGCCGTCGCCAATGACTGACCATCGGGCGAGAAGGCGATGCGGGTGATGATCAGTTGATCGCCTTGTTCGATCGTGCGCTGTACTTCACCTTGCGCATTGCGAATCTCGACCGCCCCTGCCTCTGTACCCACAGCCCACAATTGAGCATTGGGATCGTACGCAATCGCCGTCGGTAGACCCGCAATGGGGATCGTTTGCACATCCCGTTGTGTCTGAAAATACAACCGGCCCCATTCCCAGTTGCGATGTTCCTCTTCGCACTTTTCCAGGCCAGTGCGGGCGGCGGCGAAGGAATTGTCCTCGATTTGCGCGTAGATACTGCCAATCATGGCAACGTATTCTTCGTATTCAGCCTGATCTTGAGCAGCTTCGGCCAACCGTCGTTGCTCTTGGGCCGTGGCTTCGGCCTCGGTCGCTGCGTCGCGATCCATTTCCGCCTGCGACTTGAGCGTCACCGCCTCTTCGCGCAGTTTGCGTTCCGCCTCTTGCGCCGCAACTGCTTTCTTACGCTCCTTTTCTTCTTCGGACTTAGCGCGGATCGCTTTTTCCCGCTCGGTGACGGCTTTCGCGTAACTGTTCTCCGCGTCGCGTTTGGCGTCCAAAATCCAGATCATCGCACCGGTAATCACCACCAGCACGGTCGCTACCAGAGTCCACACGGCGCGTTTGGCAGCTCGCAATCGGGAAGCGCGAGCCGTGCGTTCTCGTTGCGCGACGGCCACTTTTTCCAGCAACTCACGATGATTCGCGTCCTCGGAATCCAAAACGGATGCCGCCAGGTCCAGATCGTCTTTCTCCAATGCGGCGGTTGCATATTTCGAACGAGAATCCGACAGACCACGACTGGCGCGGCGATTGCCTGACCACAGCTCGATGGCTTCTTCAAAACCGAATGTCGCTCGCGCGTAAGCCGCATAATCTCCGGATTCGGTGGCCTGCTTTACATCGTCTTCCGCGCGACGACACAGCGAAATGCTCTCGGAATGTGATTCGTACAAGCGGATCGCGGCCTGGAAGTCAGCCACGGTGCGGTATCGATTCTCGGCACGGGTCGACATGGCACGCATCGCAATGTCCAACAGCTCGCCACGCTTGTCCGTGGGCTGAATACGGTTTTGCGCGGCATTGAACAGACACTTCATGGTCGATCGACCCGCGTGCGGTGGCTTGCCGGTGATCGTTTCGTACAGCATCGCGCCCAGCAGGTAGATATCGCTGGCCGGACCAATCTTCTCGACGTGACCTGCGGCCATTTCCGGCGCCATGTAGGCCGGAGTACCACCCATACTGCAAATCTGCGCGATGTTGCCGGATTTGGTGTAATCCGTCGTCGCAACCGCCAGTCCCCAGTCCATGACCAGCACTTCGCCGAAGTCACCCAGCATCACGTTTTCGGGTTTCAAGTCCCGGTGAATCACGCCGCGCGAATGGGCAAAAGCGACTGCATCACAAACCTTCATCAGCACGTCGAGGTTTTCAGCAGTGCCGTTCTCGCGAATCACGTCCAGCCATCGCGTGCCCTTCACCTCTTTCATCGAATAAAAGAGCGCACCGCGATTGTTGCTGCCCAATTCGTAGATCGGAACGATATTCGGATGCTCCAGATCCCCCGTTACCACTGCCTCGGAAAGGAACTTCTGGCGCATGCGTGGGTCGTCGGCCAGGTCTTTCTTGAGCATCTTGACGGCCACATTGCGATCGATCGATGTTTGCCGCGCCTGATACACCACGGCCATACCCCCGCGACCCAGCCGACCCAGCAACTCGTAGTCGGCCGTTGGCAATCGTGGCTCGGCAGGATCCGAACGAACAAACGCCCGCGGTTGAATGACCAGGTTCGATTTCAGTTGATCGGCCTCGGCCGAACGTTCCTTGATCGTCATGTCGGGACGCGCGTCTTCAGCGGCCGAACCCCACATTTCGCGCATGCGACGTTGATCACGTGACGACAAGTCATTTGAATCCAGCGTGGCTCCACGTCGACGTTCGGAAACCGTTCCGGGTTTGTCGCCGGATTCAAGCGTGGGTTTCGCGTGAATGTCCTCGCTATCGGACCCGGCTTCACCCGGCAGGCCGATCGTGGGCGCCGAATCGCGCACATTCTGCTCGAGATCCACCGAGTCGACCGTCGCATGCGTGCTGCCTCGACCGTCCTCCTCGTCTACGGACCCTACCGAATCCAGCGTGGCATCCACGTCGGCACTATCCAATGGATCAACTGAATCGGCGGATCCGTCGTCCAAGGTGCGCGTTGCGCGATCTGTGTCACCATCCATGTCGCCCAGGGCATGAGCCAGATCTGCTTCCTCAGAATCCTGCGATGCGGAGTCATGAGAATCAATCGTGGCTCGTGCGCCCGCTTGATCCACGTCGATCTCGAAATCGGACGAGTCGATGGTTGGACGCGTCCCCGATCCGTCTTCATCCAGACTGTCGTCTTCAATCGTGGGTTGACCAGCCAGTTGCTCGCGCAGCGAAACCGAATCGTGCGAATCCAACGTCTCCATGAAGCCCGATTCGCGCTGATTGGATTCCTGGTCGGCGGCATCGTCTTCAGCAGCTTGATCCAGTGCGTCTACTGCATCTTCGTCAACCGTGGGCAAGCTGCTGGCCTTGGCCTGACCCTCTTCGACATCATCCGCTTCGGCGAAATCCTCGGGCAGAGCATTCTCATCGACAGTTGGCAGACTGCTGGCCTTCAAGCCATGCCGAGTCGACGGCGTCTCTGGGACGCTATCGCCGTCGCCCGCTTGCTCCTCATCGACGTCAGCAACCTCAAGATCGTCGGCTTCATTCCAATGGCGTGCGAACTCTTCGACGTCGGAATCGTCACTGATCGTCGGTCGCTGCGAAGAGTCTTGTTCGTCCGCCACGTCTTGCGGTTCTTCGTCATCATGCGGGTCCACATCTTCCAGGTGTGAACCCTGCGGGGTAACAGCGACTGCCGCGCCACAGGAAAGGCACTTTCCGCTTTCCAGCTCAGGATCGGACAATTGGGCGTGGCACAGAGGACATAACAACATGTGTGCTTTCTCTCATTCAACGATGGTTATCGAACCAGTCGGATTTTTTCCCGTAGTCTTTGTATTTGACGAGACGCATCGTCGCGCTTCAGCGCTCTGTCGACGCGTGCCTGCCAGTTGGCTTGAGTCGAGGCCAGGCCGGTCACCACTGCGGCCGAACCCGCCGTGACGGAAGTGGATTCACCACCTTCCTGCGACGATGGCGCGTCGAGTCGCGCAGGCATTGCATCGATCGGCTGGCCGTCGTGGTGGAACGCACGTGCATCTTCCTGTTGGTTGTCGTCCCGTGGCAACGGATTCTCAGGCGTAACGATTTGCCCATCTCGTACATGCAGGTCGTACAGACGACGCGTCGTCGCACCTTGCTTGAGTAACACGCGGTAGTGCCCGTTGGGGAATGTCTTGAACAGATCGAAAAGTCGCTCACCTTGAAGTAGCTCCAGCGGCAGGTCGCGTTCATGGATCACAGCGTTCTTGAGAACCGGCTGGCCATCGGGGCTGATCTCAATAAAGGTCAGTCGCACGTCGACGCTGGTCTCAGCTTCCTCAAACTCGACCAACTCTTCCACGACCTGGACGGTTTCGGTTTGGGCGACCACCACTTGCAACGAAATCAATGCATCTCGATTGTCGCGACGCTGCACACGCGAGATGTTGGACTGCTCGACCTGGGTGACGATCACCACGTTGTCGCCGGAATTGTCGGCGGCGATCGTGAGGTCACGGGTCGCCGACACCGAGGTGGGTTCCGGCTCACCATTTAAGAACACCTGGATCCCATTGGTGCCCTGCGGATTTACGTCCGGCTGGAATCCGCCCTGCCGTGCGTCATAGGCGACGGTGACCATCACTGGAATGGTCGGCTCCTCGCCCATCGAGCCCGGATCAGTGTATTGATGTTGGAATACGTGTTGTCCGGTATCCAGCTGAGGGCTCGCGTTTGCCTCCGGGTTCCCCGGCAGCGGGAAGTTCTCGATGATTCCGTCACCCCAGTCAATGGTCACTTGGAAATTGGTTTCAGGAATCAACAGATCGCCGATGAAGACGTTCAAGGTGGTGTTGCCACGTCCGTCGATTTGACTGCCGCCCAGGTCTTCCGGTACCACGTCAAACGTCATTCCCTCGACCAGCGGAACGTGGTGCACCTGTCCGGTCGAAGTCATCAACAGAGCCTCACCTTCCATCACAAGCGTGTTCGCAATGATCTGGATCGTCCCTTCGCCCTCGACCTGCACATCACCCGCACTTGGCGTGTCGGTAATGCTGGCAATGCCCGGCGTGCTGAGTTGAATGTCGCCGTCACCCCCGCTGGACGCGATCGGATCCATCACCATCAAGTCGCCCGAATCCAGTGCGATGTTGATGGAACCACCGTTGCTGGCAAACGTGCCCATCAGACCATCCAGCGCTAACAGCTCGAGTGTACCCGCGTTGACGATGTCCAACCCGGAAGCGCCCACCTGCGCGGCCAGCTGTTGTGCATCGATATTCAACGAGTTGTCGTTGCCTACGCCACCTGCGCGGATCACAAGTCGACCAGTGACAATGTTCGTCGACGACATCTCCAGCGGGTTGATTACATCGCTGGAGGTCAAACGCACCTGCTGCCCACCCAGGATTTCGCCGATCTGCTGAACACCGCTGCCTTGAGATTCTAAATCGACTTCACCGTCCAACCCAACGTCCAGCATCCGCGCGATCATGGTCTGGTTCGCGACGTCAACCTGGATTCGTCCAGATGCAGCTGTTATTTGAGCCAGATCTACCGACTCGGTTTGGCTGGAGATATCGACGGTGCCGCCCGCCGCCACCGAAGCAGTGACTACCGTTCCATCCTGGCCGTTGGCTTCAACCGCCACCAGTTGACCGGTCGATTCGACGTCAATCTGGTCGGCGTCGACGCCAATCTTTTGAGTGTCGGTACCCACGCCGGCCACTGATTGAAATTGAACACTCGTTGCAGTTGCCTGGGTTCCTGTGATCGCGGCAGCGCTGTCTACAACGATCTCCAAGCTGCCGATGACCTGCCCGAAGTTAACATCACCTGCGTTGGCCGTCGTCAGTTGCACGCTGCCGGCAACGTTAGCCTCGTCCACAGTCAGGCCAAAGTCAGTCAAGTTGACGGCGAGATTGCCGTCGGCTGTCATGGCCGACATGATCTGCACGGGCTCGGAACTGCCGCGGACATCAATGTCTCCGACACCTATGATTTCCAGCGTCATTTCGTTACCGTCGGTGCCC
>CAJHYY010000800.1_pt1 | contig 16092 bp, 13 predicted proteins | sample 9198861 | NCBI WGS metagenome assembly CAJHYY01 (sample SAMEA7708377, study PRJEB35096) | sediment metagenome | biome: marine neritic benthic zone biome [ENVO:01000025]; feature: sediment [ENVO:00002007]; material: shallow marine sediment [ENVO:03000034] sea grass bed [ENVO_01000059] ... | reverse complement strand
GTCAGCGAGGGAGACCGGTACCCACTCCTTACAGCGTCACGTCCTTCGGTGGATAGGTCGCTGCTGTTGGCCATCCGAGTAAGTATCGCTTCGCTGGCGCACCGGCTGATGGACACATGAATGGCGATGGAACCCGCTGTCCCTCGCTGACGCTTCGGGTTAGTAAGTGCGTGGTGAATCGAGGACCTAAGCCTCAGGACTCTGAGGGCCTCGCGTCGACGGTGTAACCTCGGAGAGAACACAACTAACCCGAAGCGTCAGCGAGGGAGACCGGTACCCACTCCTTACAGCGCCACGTCCTTCAGTGGATGGGTCGCTGCTGTTGGCCATCCGAGTAAGTATCGCTTCGCTGGCGCACCGGCTGATGACACGTGACCGGCCTGGAACCCGCTTTCCCTCGCTGACGCTTCGGGTTAGTTAATAATGGTGGCCTGCCGAAAGGGCAGGCTTTCAGCGTGCACAACGTTGTTCAGCACGAGGCTAATGTACTAATCTATTCTCTATGTTTCCGTGGTGAAAAAATCCCTCAGTCACCAATCGCCGGCAGGTCATCCAATGGAGGCAACCACATCGGCGTATGGGGAAACAGGCGCGCTGCCAGGTCGCCGGCAACGCGCGTCGAGGCGTTCAATCGACCTGCCGCGATTTCTCGCGGCGCATCCAGCGCGCCCATCAACAACTGCGACAACTGACTCTGGTCGACCGTCAAGTAACTGCGACCCAGACGACCGTGCTCGATCTTGACCGAGCGCGTGCCAACGATCAGCCGCATTTTCTGTCCGTCGACGGACAGCCCCAGTTCGGTGTTGCGCGGAAGCCCCGACTCGCGAGCACGCTGCCAGAGGTCACCACGCAGATTGTCCAACAGCCGCAGCGGCTGGAACAGTTTGATCATCCAGCGCTCGCCGTAGGATGATTCCTGAGCGTGCAGCTTGCCCCCCGCTTCGACCAGGATCTGGTGAATCGGATCCGATTCAGGTGCATCCACGCGAATCGTATGGTGATCCCGCTCGATGGCGTCTCCGCAGGCACGCGCCAGCAACAATTCGCGGATGCCTTTGTTAATGCCCACCAGTTCAATCACTCGACCCTCGTGCATCGCCGCGTAGCCAAGAATCCGCTCCTGCGCCTCTTCCAGGTCAGGTCGATCGAAACCTCGAGCCGCAGCGTAGATTCGATCGTAACCACGCCGACTGACGAGCCACCGCCAGTAAGCTTCAGGCCGCTGCGTCATTCCCAGACACGTGGCGTAGTTGTTGTACAGCCGAATCAGCGCTTCTTGCTCGACGTGTCGCCAGAGCCGGATGCTGATCGGATCACTTTTCGGCTTGGGATCCAGCAAAGTCTCCACACTGTCGCTCTGCTCGGAGTCCAGCGCACAGATGTGAGCGAGGATTTCGCGCGGTGCGGCCACGGTGTAACAGGGACGTCCCACCTCGCACCAGCCGCGTCGCGTGAAGAAGTCGGGTTGCGACGTGCGAATCATGATCGCCAGGCTTTGTTGCTGCGCCGCCGACTCTTCTGCCAGCCGCAGCAGAGCCGTGGCACAACCGCGCTGGCGGAATTCGGCGGCCGTCGCCAGTTCCTCGGCAAACGTCACTGGCAGCCAGATGCTGCCAAAATAGACTTGACGATGAGCTAACCTCACGTGTGACAACAACCGGTCGCCGATCTTGACCAGCAAGCGGTCGGAGGGTTCATACGTGGGGTGTTCCAATTGCGCTTGGAACTCGGCGGCCGTCGGCGTCTGCATCACGCCATGCAAGAGAACTTGGACGCCTGGGTGATCACCAGCAGTTCCGGCTACAAGCCGAGCCGTTTCGCCAGCTAACTCGATAGTCAGGTCAAGGTTGCGTGAATCTTTCCCCAACTGACATGGTTGGGCCTCTCCAGACTGCCTTCCTTGCGACACCGCCATGGAACTCATCTCGAATCCCTTCTGAATAGGAAACGCTCCGTCTAACCCATCTCATAAGCTTAACTTATGTCGGATCGGGTAATAGTTCCAGTAGTTGGGGCAATAAAGTTGCCAACGGAAACAGCGCAAAGGAGAACTCACGCGAACCTAAGATCGATGCCACGCGCAGGTCGGCCTGCAGTTGACTTCGGCGCTCCGCGGTCTGTTCCATCGTTTGATGCAACAGACTTCTCAAGTGTTGATTGGCCTGTTCGATGCCAAGATGTCGTGGCATGCGTGCGCCGCGCGGTAATTGTTGGGCGATCCAATCGTGCTTCTGTTGAATCCAATCGGACGCGGAAGCATCCGCGTCAGATACGTATTTTTCAGGGTGAAAACGCATGTCGCGTAATTGCCAGTTTATCTGTCTTAAATCGTCGTCCGTCACTTGAGGACGATCGATGGGCAAACGAAACGTGGCGGTGGCCGTCATGTACGTCGGCAGCGAACAGTTCCAGAATCGTTGCGCGATCAAGTCGGTGATCTGGTCATACATTGCGCCGCCAATCCCATGTACGAACAGGTCACTGAACACCAGACGCGCGAACAGCGTGTTGGTGAGCGCACGCGGACGAATGCGAACTTTTTTTTGCGCACACTGGTCGAAACATTCGGCCAGGTCGGTTGCCTGAGGACCAGCCGACACACGAAAGTCGGCCATGTCGGTCAATTCGATCTCCGATCCGCGTGTTTCAACAAACAGACGCCGCCGCACGGGAAACCGCGCGCTCCAGATCCAGAAAGGCAATTCACATGCCGACTTGGTGCGGATCAGATCGGGAACCGGGTGCGAGGGGCTCTTCATCTTGTTGGCTTGCCGGTAATCGCGAAGCACGCCGTTATAAACATCAAGGAACTCGTCGCCGCGCTTGACGATTTCGGCAAGGAACGTTGTAAAGGACGGCAGACCACAGATTGTGCTTAAGGGAACCTCCAGTGTTTGCAGGCCCAGTTCGCGTTCCAGCTGATGACGGCCCCGTGCCAGTGCCTGGCCCAGATTATCGGTTCCACAGTCCAGCACCAGCGGCCACAGTTGCGTGATCAGGGGGTCGGTGATGCGATCGCCGATTTGCTGAGAAACGCGTTCGGCGAACGACGCAAACAGGTCGTGGTCCACAATCGTTCGTTCTTCAAACGGCACGGCAACTGCCGGTCGATCGTATGGGACGGCGCTGGCGATCGGACGATTGCGCGGTCCGGTGGGCACGACCAGCGACGTTTTTTTTGCCGTGTCGTTGTCGATCGTCACGTTGATGGCGGCGCCGCCGCAGCCTTGCGCGACGGCATTAAGCACGAAGTTTTTGAACCACACGCCACAATGCACCAACTCCGGCTGATGACCACTCATAATGATCGGTGCATTCGGATCGATCGCCGCCGTGTGGTTTGTGTAGGAACGGGTGTATTCAACCGCGGCCTGTAACAGTTGCGCGCGTGCCTGCTGGCGGATTTCCGAGAACGTGTCCAGAGACGCCACCAACGCTCGATTCTCTGGGATCGTCGTTTGGACGACTTGATCGATTCGAGGCTGGATCAGTGCTTCGCCGTGCCGCTGGGGAGCGCGCCAACGTGGTTGGTCCACCGCACGGTCACTCATCCCGCATTTTCTCCGCAAGTCACAGAGCTCGTGGAGTGAGTTTCCTGCAAACTGCGATGGAGCACCTCGTAGTAGTACGCCAATCGAGTTTCGCCGTCATCCAGTTCGTCACCAAACGACCGGCTGGCATCCAGGTAAATCAACGGCACGGGCAGTTCCACAATCCGCAAGCCCGAGCGGGCAGCTCGCACCCACAGCTCCAGCGGCATTGCGTAACCATTCTCGTCAATCCGCAGCCGCTTGAGTGCTTCGACGCGATAAGCTTTGAAACCGCAGAACGCATCGGTCAGCGACAGATCAAGTTGTTGATTCAATTCCGTGGTGATCACACGGTTGATGAATCGCCGTTCTGATGGAGGCGCTGAATCGGAAGGGAAGTTCTGCAGGTAGCGGCTACCGGAGACGATGTCGGCTGAACGACTCGCAGCCACGAACGAAGGAATCCGCTGCGGTTCATGCTGACCGTCGCAGTCGATGGTCACGATCGTTTCGAACTGGTTCTCGACCGCGAAGCGAAAGGCCGATTTTAGCGCTGCTCCATAGCCAAGATTACGGGCGTGTGTGACGACATGCAGGTCGTTACGTTTTGCCAGCGCTTCGGCGCTGCCGTCGGTCGAACCGTCGTCGATCGCCACCACATTCGCACTGAAACGTTTGACTTGATCCAGTACCTCGTCCAGGTATTGCACTTCGTTGTAAACGGGCAAGGCGGTGATCCAGCGCGTTGTCATCAAGATCCTCGAAGAAGTGCGTTGCGGTCGTGTTACGGGCCAGCTGATCGGGAGGAAGCGGCATTCAGCGAATCGTTGGTCGTAGCCGGCCCTCTTGTGTCGTGGTGGTTCTTTCTGGGGGCCGACCGAATGCTCGTTCCATTCGCAGAATAGGCAGCAAACGCAGTTTGTCTAGGTCGATTCTAGGTGCCCCTACCCGCCCGTCAACCGAGTACGGCTGACAACCCCTTTTGTCCAGAGAATCCGCTACACTGTGGGTTAAATCTGAGGCACCAAAGGTCGTTGGAACCGCTAGATGGCGACAGTATTAGTAGTTGACGATTCGGATGTGGATCGTCGATTAGTAGGTGGCATCCTGCAAGCCGATTCGGATGTGTTTGTCACCTACGCGCGCAGCGGTTTCGAGGCGCTGGAAATGATCGGACGCAACTGCCCCAATGCGGTGGTTACCGATCTGTTGATGCCGCAAATGGATGGTCTGGAATTGGTGGCATCCATCACCACCAACTACCCGCTGGTCCCCGTGATTCTGATCACAGGACAGGGCAGCGAAGACATCGCCGTCCAGGCGCTCCGTGTCGGTGCATCCAGCTACGTACCCAAGTCCTTCTTGGCGGACCGACTCTTGGAAACCGTCAAACAGGTTCTGGATATCGCCCGGCAAGATGAACGCCAGATACGGTTGATGGATAGCCTGGAAAACTGCACTTTCGGCTTCCAGCTGGATAACGATGGATCGATGATCGCGCCGCTGGTCGATTATCTGCACCGCAGTATTCGCGCCGTGGGCTTGTGCGACGAGGTGGGGGCGATTCGTGTTTGTGTCGCCTTGGAAGAAGCCTTGAACAATGCCATCTTCCATGGCAACCTGGAACTCACGTCCGATTATCGCGACGGCGATGCCGAGATTTACCGAACGATGATCAGCGAGCGCATCAAGGTCCGACCCTACAGCCAGCGGCGTGTCCAAGTGGAAGTGGACGTGTCGCGCGAACAGGGCCGGTTCGTGATTCGAGATCAGGGTCCGGGATTCGACCCCAGGACCATTCCGGATCCGACGCAACCGGAGAACCTGGAACGCACCTGTGGTCGTGGCATCCTGCTGATGCAGACTTTCATGGACGAGATTGCCTACAACGAACTCGGCAATGAAGTCACGCTGATCAAACGCGGTCCCTTCGTCGAATCGGTGTTGTCGGCGGTGTCGAATTGACGGACGAAGGTGACAGGAAACAGGTAACAGCGAACAGGTTTGAGAGGTGAGAAGAGTGAATAGTGAATACTGAATGCTGAGCCTGTTACCTGTCTGCTGTTACCTGTCTGCTGTTACCTGTCCCCTGTAACCTCACCCATATGACTGCACTGCACGAACTGGCCAGCTTTCTCGAATCTTTTGCCCCCTTAAGTCTGGCCGAAGACTGGGACAACGTGGGTCTACTGGTCGGTCAGGCAGACGATCAAGTCCAGCGCGTGATGACCTGCCTGACGGTCACTCCGGCAACCGTCGCCGAAGCCGTCCAACGGCAAGCCGATTTAATCGTCACCCATCATCCGCTGCCCTTCAAATCGCTGAAACGAATTACCGACCAGACCACACCCGGGCGGATGCTGTTGCAGCTGATTCGCAATCGTATTGCACTGTACAGTCCGCACACGGCGTTTGATTCCACCGTTGAAGGGATCAACCAACGGCTGGCCGAAGCCATGCTGTTGCAGGAGATTCAACCGCTGGAAATCAAAGATCCCGATACGCCTGAGGTGGGTGCGGGGCGGCACGGAAGTTTGAGTGAAACGCAGTCACTGGCACAGGTTGCCGAACATCTGAAGTCCTTCCTCTGTATTTCGAGCATCGGTCTGGTTGGTAATCCAGAGCAAACGGTGAGCAGAATCGCGGTGGCTTGCGGCAGCGCAGGCGAGTTCCTTCCCCGCGCGATTCAGGTAGGATGCGATGTCCTGGTTACCGGTGAAACCACGTTCCACACCTGCCTGGAAGCCGAAGCGCATGACGTGGGTGTGCTGTTGCCGGGGCACTTTGCCAGCGAGCGATTCGCGCTGGAATGTCTAGCGGAAGTGCTGGCCGAAGCCTTCCCTCAATTGGAAGTTTGGGCAGCCGAAAAAGAAGTCGATCCGGTCAATCGCCTGTAGGTGACACGCTCAGATCAACCGTTTTCCAAAACGTATTGCACGGCTTGCCGACCCAGTTCGACACTGTTGCGAAACCGCATCTTGATCTTGATCCGCTGTCGATGCGTTTCTACCGTCTTCACGCTAACGGTTAACCGCTGAGCAATCTCATTGGTGGTCAGGCCGGTCCCGATCAGGCGGAACACTTCCAGTTCGCGGTCCGACAATCGATGAATGATCGGTTGATCCAGCGCTTGAACTTCCCAGTCCTCGCCGGGGCTAAACCATTGACCACCGTCAGCGATTTCACGCAGCGCATCGGCCACATCACTGGTAGCCTGTTGTTTGTTCAGAAAGCCTGACGCTCCAGCGCGACGAGCTCGCGGGGCATAGACGGCCGATTCGTGCATCGACCAGACCAGCATCCGAATCGGCGGAAGACGAGTCGACAGCTGCTTGACCAGCTGAATGCCGCTGGAAGACTTCAGCACCACATCAATCACCGCCAGGTCGGGCTTCTGGCGATCGACCAGGGTGATGGCATCATCCAGATCTTGCGCCGTTCCGCATACCTCGAAGTCGGGTTGTGCCGCCAGACACAGATTCAAACCTTCGCAAACCGCTGGATGGTCGTCGACAATCACAACACGAAGTGCCCGTGCACGCATCATTTTTCACACTCTGGCGGAAGGCCGAAATGGGACGTTTGCGGGGGAAAATTGGGCACGGTCCCGCAAAGACGAGTAGTAGAGTGCACTAACCTACTCAAATGGGTGGACCAATGCAACAAAAACGAGGGGTCACTCGCAAAAACTGCTGGACACCGAAGACGCGCGACGTTCGTACCCGGGCGCGGCTAGAACCTTATGAGGCTCCGCGAGTTGCGAAGAGCTCTCAAAGCGCACCGTCATCGTGCTTGCGGGAAGTAGAGCGTCGTTCCCTGCGGCACCGTAGTGGTTACTGGCGGCGTGATGACTTGACTGCCCGGGACGATGTAGCTGGTGGTGGGTGCCTGTGCCGGGACGACATTCACCGACGAGCGGGCGTTGGGCGCGAAGTAGGAAATCACGCGCTGCGCCATGGTGCTCGAGTTGCTGGGCATCGTGGGGATCACCGTACCGACGGGCGCTTGCGCCGTGGTACCCGTGGGGGTTACCGACATGGGTTCACCGGATGTCACGGTGACTCCGGGCGTCGTCACAGTTGTCTGGCCGGGAATCGTTACCGTTGGCGGCGAGGTCACCGTACCATTGACCGCGCACGGCTGACCTGGTTGCACGTAATACGTTCCTGGTGCGGGAGTGGTCGTTCCCTGAGTTTGGAAGTTGTAGTTGGGGATCACGCCGGTAGAAATCGGTCGCGGCGTGCGCCGGCGAAAGAACCCACCGCCGCGCGAGACCGCGACCGGCGTTCCATACCCAGGAATGGACATGATCGGCGGGATAGAAGTGATCTGTGCATCCAACTGTTCAGTCGAGGCACATATCAGGATCGCTGCAATCAACCACGCGCGTCGCATCGGCTTTCTCCACCTGAAGGGGATCCTTCGCCCGTTCAACCTACCGTTAGCAGAGTACCTTGTCAGTACGCAAAATGCGGCCTGGTCCCTGGGCTGAGAGCGAATATCTGGTCGCCGCGTCAAACCGTGACAGCTGTATCAATTATTCGGGCGACACGGTGAAAGAGAAAAGTCGCTGAGCCGGTTTTCGCGTGGCTGCCCGACAGTGGCTATACTTACCGTTCCTGCCTGTTCGCACTCCCCGCTTGGTCTAGATGAGCTCATGAAGATTCGAACCACGTTGCTTAGTTACTGGGTTTTGATGTCGTTGGCACTGGTTGTCTGGGCCGGCGACAAACCAGATGCTAGCGAAGCGACCGAGAGCAACTACTGGCCACAATTCCGTGGCCCCGCCGGTAATGGACACACCGAAGGGCCGGTGCCCGGGCAATGGAGCGAAACGGAAAATGTGGTGTGGAAGACAGCCATTCACGGACGAGGTTGGTCGTCCCCAGTGATCTGGGGCAACCAGATCTGGTTAACGACGGCGACGGCCGACGGCAAACAGATGTTCGGAGTGTGCGTCGATCGTGAATCCGGCAAGATCTTGTTCGATGAGAAACTGTTTGATGTTGCCGAGCCTCGCGAGATTCATAAGACCAACAGTTACGCATCTCCCACGCCGGTGATTGAAGAAGGTCGTGTGTATCTGAATTTTGGCAGCTACGGAACGACCTGCCTGGATACCAAGACTTTCGAACGCATTTGGACCAGGCGTGATTTACCTTGCCACCACTGGCGCGGACCGGGTTCTTCGCCGATTCTGGACGGCAACAAGTTGATCATGCACTTTGACGGATACGACTATCAGTACGTTGCAGCTCTGGACAAGCGGACGGGGGATACGATTTGGCGAGTCGATCGTGACATCGACTACCAAACGGATAATGGTGATTTCAAGAAGGCCTTTTGCACGCCCATCGTGATCGAGGTCAATGGTCAGCGGCAGCTGATCAGCCCTGCGGCCAAAGCCACCATCGCCTACGATCCGGAAAGCGGCAAAGAGCTGTGGCGCATTCACTACAAAGAGCATTCCGCCACAGCACGGCCGTTGTACGGACACGGCCTGCTGTTCATTAACTCAGGCTTTGGCAAAGCGGAATTGTTTGGCGTGCGGCCCGACGGCAAAGGGGACGTGACCGACACTCACGTGAAGTGGGTCGCCAACCGTCGTATCGGATCGAAGCCTTCCGGCGTGCTGGTCGGCGACTTCATCTTTCAAGTGCACGATCAAGGTGTGGCCTCGTGCATCGAGGCGAAGACCGGCAAGCAGGTGAAGGAACAGCGGCTGAGTGGCAACTACTCGGCATCGCCGATCTATGCTGATGGAAAACTATTCTTCGCCAACGAAGATGGCGAGACTCGAATTTGCTCGGCGGATCGCGAGATGAAGATCCTGCAAGTCAACCATTTAGACGCGGGTTGCATGGCGTCGCCCGCAGCCGTTGATGGTCGCTTGTATCTGCGAACGCGGACGCATTTGTATTGCATCGGCGAGGACTAAGAAGGGGAGAACGGGAGGCTTCTCCCGGCATGCCACTTTTTTACTTATGCCTTGTTCTATCGTGTCCCCCTGTCCCCCTGTCCCCCTGTCCCCCTGTCCCCTGTGCATGAGCGGTCGGTAGGAGCCTCGCCCCCCGGTTCCCAGTCTCCCCCACTCCCAGTCTCCCCTTCTACATCGTGTTCAGCGCTTCGACTAATCGGTCGATGTCGTCGCGTGTGTTGTAGAGATGGCACGACACGCGGATGCCTCGCCGACCATCTAGTTCCGTAATCGGGACTTCGATGTGGTGTTGTTCCCAAAGTCGTTGCTGCAGGTCGTGGGGTGCGGTCTTGGGAAGCGGCACATGGGCCATGCAACCGTAGAATGCGCGCGAGTCGGGTGTCCAAGGTGTGGTTGACCACTTGTCCAGCAAAGTACGTCGTGCATACGCGGCCAAATCGTGAGTCGTCTTGCGAAAATGGACCAGGCCGTCGTCCGTCATGAAATCGATGGCCGCGGGAATCGACAGAAATGCCGAAGGATCCCGAGTTCCCATCCATACAAACTCTTCCCACCAGCGATGCGGAGTTGCAGGAGGAAGTCGTCCCCAACTCCAGACCGCCGGTTGGATATGCGGTTGCCAGGGTTGAGCAACATACAGGAAGCCAGAACCGAACGGCGCGCACAGCCATTTGTGGCAACTGGCCGTGTAGAAATCGCAGCCTAAACCCGCGATCGAAAGATCCTCTTGCGCGATCGCATGCGGCCCGTCGACAGCCACGACGATGCCGCGCCTTCGTGCCTCATCGCACAAAGCCTTGACCGGCAGAACGATCGCCGTGGGGCTCGTAATGTGACTGACGATCAAGATCTTCGTCCGCGGCGATGCTTCCGCAAACACGGCATCCACGATCTGTTGTTCGTCGCTAACCGGATACGGCAGTTTTGCGATGTGCGGCGGATCCGCTCCCGCTTTGCGGCAAGCATCCGACCAGGTGCGATGTACCGCGCCGTATTCATGGTCGGTTAACAAGACTTCGTCACTGGATTGAAGCGGAAAACTTCGCGAAACGATGTTCATCGCCACGGTCGAGTTTTCCGCGAAGACCAGATCCTCGTCCCGGCAATCGACAAACTTCGCCAACTGTTGCCGCGCAGCGAACCAGGCGGGCTCCAACTGACGCACGTAGAAATCCATGGGCTGCGATTCCAGTCGATCCTGCCACCTACGTTGCGCCTGCCGCACCACATCCGGTGAAGGACCGAACGACCCGTGGTTCAAATAGATCGTGTCGTCACGCAGAGACCAGGCGGATTTCATGTTGGTGATTGGATTCGTTGCGAGTAGTTGCAAATTGCGCTTTTCATCAATAACTAAGCGCGAAGCGTCAGCGAGGGAGAGCGGTCTACAAACGCGCAGAATCGTCGCCCTCGCTCACGCTTCGCGCTTAGTTCTGCGTGTGTGAGATCAATGCAAAGTTACCGCAACATGGGAAATGCCTTTAACGCTTCGGCTCAAATCGAAAAATCTGACCGCCACCCAACGGAGTTGTGAAATAGACCTCGCCCTGTTCGTCTTCCCCGAACGTCATCACGGGAAGCCGCCTGCCGGCGGCTGTTTTGGAATTCAGTGGATGGTTGCCGATGACCGCGCCGGTTGCTGGGTCAGTGCGCAGGGCCCATAACCGACCGCTGACGTAATCCCCGTACAAGTAACAACCGGCCAGCTGGGGAATCTTTTGACCTCGATAAACGACACCTCCGGTGATGGACTTGCCATGTCGATGATCGTACTCCCACACGGGTTCAATCAAGTCCTTGCGTGGTCCGGACCCGGTTCGCTTGAACTTATGTCGCCCCTCCCGAAGACTCCAGCCATAGTTACCACCGCGCTGGATGAGATTGATCTCTTCGTAAAGATTCTGGCCGACATCGGCGGCCCATAACTTGCCGGTTTGCCGATCGAACGCCATTCGCCAGACGTTGCGCAAGCCGAAAGCCCAGATTTCCGGCAAGGCCGTGGCATCATTCACAAAAGGATTGTCAGCGGGAATGCGGTAAGCGCGGGACCCGTCCGTTGCGTTCACGTCGATGCGAAGAATCGAACCCAGCCAGTTGCTGCGATCTTGAGCTGTCTTGTGCGGATCATCCGCCGACCCACCGTCGCCCAACCCGATGTATAAGAACCCGTCAGGTCCAAATACGATCGTTCCGCCGTTGTGATTCCAATACGGTTGTTTGAGTGTCCAGATACGTTGTTCGCTTGCGACGTCGACTTGATCGCTTCCCTGGCGCATCTGAAAACGTGACACCACGGATGTGCGTGCTGGCTGATTGGCCGTGTAGTACACAAAGAGTTGACCGTTTTGGGCGAAACGCGGATGAAAGGCGATTCCCAACAGCCCTTCTTCGTTTTCCATGTCCCGGTAGGTAATCCGGGAAGTGAGATCCAAGAACGGTTGCGACTTGGGATTCGGGTCACTCACATCCAGTGTGTAGATCATGCCCTTTTGAGAGCCGATCGCCAGACGGTTGCTGCCGTCGCCGATCGTCGTCACCACCACGGGCAATTCAACGCGGACGTCGGGGAACGGCTTTACGATCGCGACAGGGATCGGCGACTTATCGACCTGGACCGGATCGTCGGCGCGGAGCGCACTGACCAACAGCAGCAAAAACGTGCTTACCAGGCCAATACGTGTAGTCCGATGCGCGCAACAAAAAAGCCGGCCGTCAATCTGCATGCGATGTGTTTCCTCGTGAGACGAATGATCGCGTGAAAGACGGCCGACTGTTGGGCAAATCTCTCTTGGCGGAAGATTCCTTTAAGGAATCAAGGCCCGCCAGGCGATCATTGGACGATTTGCAATAGTTCCACTTCAAAAACCAGAGTCGAGTTGGGTCCGATCGAACTTTGGGGTGGCGGGTTGGCACCGTATGCCATGTCGGACGGCACGTACAAGATCCACTTGTCGCCCACTTTCATTTTCTGCAGGGCCTCGGTCCAGCCAGCGATGACACGATTGACTGGGAATTGGGCAGGTTCTCCACGCCGCACCGAGCTGTCAAACACGGTGCCGTCCAACAGAGTTCCATGGTAATGCGTGGAAACCGTGCTGGTGGCTTTCGGTGAAGGCCCATTGCCCTTCTTGAGCACTTTGTATTGCAGCCCGCTGGGGAGTGTAATCACGCCAGGTTGCTTCTTGTTCTCGGCCAGGAATTTCGCGCCGGCCGTTTTGTTGTCGGCGGCGACCTTCGCGGCCATCTCACGAGCGAACGGTTCAATCGCTTTTTTGGCAACCTCGGGGTCGATCAGAGGTTTCTTGCCCGTCATGGCATCCAGGATGCCCCGCGCCAGGTATTTGACGGAAACTTGCAGGCCGTCAGATTTCAGATTCCCGCCGATTGTCAAACCGATGCCGTAACTCGCTTTGTCCTGAAGCGTCTCGGGCGCTTTCAGGTCGTCCTGACCAACGGCCACATGAGTCGATAAGGCCAGCAGCAGGAATGTGCCGAGGGTGAAGCCGCGTGTCATCGCTATGTCCTTCCGGGTTTAGGTTCTTGCCCGCGCTGTCCAGCTGCTGGGCGCAGTGTACGGATAAGCCCGCGATTATGGATGAACATTCGCAACCCGACCACCTCCAAATGTCCGATGTCCTGCCGGGCCTTGCGGTTGAATTCAGCCTTTCAGAGCCGATTTCGGCGATCCGATTCCCGAGAAACCTGCGAAATCCGTCCAATCCGAGCGGTTTAACGGCCTTTTCAAACGGCGTTTCGAAAAAGTTCAAAAAAGTATTGATCCTGGCGGCCCCGGTTTGCTAGAAAACGGGCTGGTTGATTGTCACTAAACTCGTCAAGGGAGGGCGATCGTGCTGGAACCACCATACATGGTCAGCGGGAGCTGAAAGGAATCAGTTTCCAGCAAGGTTCGTAAGGGAGTTATTGACCAATCACACCTAAGATGTGAACTCCATATTCGCCCGTTTACCGTGTCCGCGGTGAACGGGCGATTGTCGTTCTTGAGACAGATGTTTTGTGACCAGCGCGCGACGAACCATAGATGCGACATGCGCTTCGTAGCCCGACCCGTAAACGGGGCCGCAAAGAATGCACCATCACATTGGCTGAGAACATCTATGAAATTCAGCGTCTGTTCCTGTCGCCCGTAGGGCGTACGCAAAACAGCCCCGGGCAACGCCCGGGGAATCGGTTGATCGCGTTGGAACATGCCCTGAAGGGGCATAACAACCGCAACCCAAACATGTGTCGCACCTTCAGTGCTCCACCGTCGAATCGACGACCTACCCCGGGCTCCGCCGGCTCCGCCCGGGGCTGATTTGCATTTGCCCTTCGGGCAAAGAGTAAGCTTGCCGCCTAGGGCGGATCCTCTTAGTTGTCGCTGTTGACGATCTCGACGGTCAGCGGGTCCACCCAGTACTTCATTTCGGGCGTGTAGTACAAGTAAGTGCGGGAAGCAGGTCCTACATACTTGCCTGGCACCTCGCCCACCAGATCCAACGTGAACTGGTGCGCTTGATCCTGACGTGCGTCGGGAGCGACTGAACGCCAGTAGAACACCAGTTCACGACCTCGCGACTCGTAGTAGTCAAAGCGACCTTGATCGCGGAGTCGATCCAATTGTCGGGTGCTGGCTTCCAAGCCGGCCGGCAGACCCACGACCGCCAAAGTCATTGGTTGTCCCACGCCTGAGATATTGTCGAGCTTGACTTCCAGTGGAACCGTGGCGCCCGAAGCGATCTTTGGTTCTTTGAGCTTGGTGGCAAGTCGGATCGGACAACGCTCGTCGGTGTCTGGCTTCCACGATCGATAACGAACATCGATGACGTACGGCATTTGGTTCTCGCCCGTAAGATCGACGGTCAACACGTTGTCGCCCGTTTCCAGATGTCCCTGAATGCCCGGTATTTCGATGGTCTGCAGGCGCCCGGCTTGAAATGGCTGGCGGCCGATTTCTTGATCATCGAGTTTCAACAACAGTTCGCCGTCGGTGATCTTCGCCTGGCTTTCCGTGGCGTGCGCGATCAGAGCTTTCAAGGCGAGGATCGTCGCCTGCGTCGATCCGAATGTGCCCGAACCTTGTCGGTTTTCGATCATCCAGCGAACCGCCTTTTCAGCGGCCGCGTGCGTTCCCGATTTCATCCAAGCCAGCGCGGCCAGGGCGGTGGTCTCCATTTTCAGCGACAACCCACCACTGCGAGTGATGGACCCAAGTTTGGAATCCACATGTCCATCGGATGCCTGATGGCTTTCCAGTCGTGCGATCAACTGCAGCGCCTGATCTTCGTTTCCGGATAAATTAAGCGCCGCGTTGGCAGCCAGGGCGACCACGTACGCGTCATCGCTCTCATGCGCGACCTTGATCGTATGTTCCAATTCGCGCTGGATTCCCGTTTGCTGCGCCTCGGACAACGCCCAGACGATGTATGCATTGGTGACTTCTTCAGGAGCGCGACCGAACTGATCCAACGCTTTGGCATTGCGTTGAAAACCGCCGTTTCCGTCGCGGCGATCCATCAGCCATTTGCTGGTTCGCTCGACCATCGTTGAATCCACGTCCCACACGCGACTCATGTCGTGAAATTCCATCAAGCCGTACGCGGTTAGTGCTTCGTGACCGGGATTGGCGCCGAACCATTCGTAGCCCTTCTCAGAACACTCGAAGCTGGTCAGCTTTTGATAACCTTGCTGGACTAATTGCTTGGCCCGCTTGGTGAACTGTGGATCTGCCACCGCATGCGCTTCCATGAAATCCAGGGCCATCACATTGGGATAGTTGGCCGACGATGTCTGTTCGAAACATCCAGATGGTTCGCGCAAGATGCCTTCCACGCCCTTCTTCAGGTCCGCGAGAGCCGAAGGGAAGGCCTGCAGTGTGACTTCCAACGTGCCCGGGATGGTGTTCTCGGGAATGTTCAACACCAGTTGTTGCGGTCCGGAAATCCGACCAGCGAAGGACTCGGTAATGGGGAAGCCGGGTGAAACGACGCGCACTGGCCGCGTCACCGCGTCACTCAAGTTACCAGCCTCACCACGAATCGTGACCTGGCTGTTGTCCGCCGGCTTGTCGATTTTCAACCACACATAATCACGTTGTTTCGCGAAGGCCGGCAGGTTCACGGTGTTAGTCGCTACGTCCGATAACCTGACCGCGCCACTGGGTTGAACTTCGTATAACACTTGAACTTGTTGATCGGTCGTGTTGACCATCGACAAGGGCAGGTGAATCATGTCGCCGGCCGTCACTTCCACAGGCAGCTTGGGTTCGACCTGAAAAGGCAGGGACGCTACGACGTAATCGGCCGACTCGCCCAACCGGGCATTTCCATTGGCTTCCACGGCCAGACGGTAGGAGGTCAACGAATCCGAAAGATCGAACTCGACGGACGCGTTGCCTGCGTCGTCGGAGATCAATAACGGGTTCCAGTACAGCGTATCCACGAACTGACTGCGGCTATCGTTGTTGGCCGGACGGTCGTAGCTGTAAGCGTACCGGCGGACTTGCAAAGCCTCGTATCTCACCCGACCCTGGGGTGGTGAGAGATAGAGAAATCCGACCGCCTCCCGCGGAGGCTGAAACCGGACTCCCAATTCAACCAGTTCAGGTAGCTCCTCTTCGAATTC
>CAJHYY010000227.1_pt1 | contig 16168 bp, 14 predicted proteins | sample 9198861 | NCBI WGS metagenome assembly CAJHYY01 (sample SAMEA7708377, study PRJEB35096) | sediment metagenome | biome: marine neritic benthic zone biome [ENVO:01000025]; feature: sediment [ENVO:00002007]; material: shallow marine sediment [ENVO:03000034] sea grass bed [ENVO_01000059] ... | reverse complement strand
CCGTTTTCGGCCAGAAATTCGGCCAACAATAGTGTTCGGTGGACCAGGCTGATGCGATCGACCGACTCTTCCGGTGTGTAGATGTTGCGTGCCACCGGACCCATACCGCAAACAACGTCGGTCGACGCCGGCGCCAACCCCGCGACCGACGGCCAGACGGATGATTCACGCTTGAATGGGATTTCCCATTTCTCGGCGACGCCGACCAGGCAATTGATCAGCCTCGAACTGCCACGTCGCTCGCGCATCGGTGGCCTCGAGGACACCAGTTCGACTTTGCTGGAGATCCCTTTTTCTGAGAAGATCTCAAACACCTGTTGCTCGAGTTGGTTGGCGTCGTCTTCATTCGGGTAGCTCACCAGCAGCGTGCACGACACGCGATGCGGCAACAGCATCGGTCGGTGTTCGGTACGAAGGTCATAAGTTGCCACGGCAACGCGATCCGTTTTGGAAGTCAACCTGGCGCAGGCTTGCAGCTTTTCGAATGCCCATGGCAAAACTTCTGGTCGGCGCGTGGACTGCCCCAAGCGGATCGAATCGCCTTCAAGAGTGACTCGATAGCGCCGCTGGCCGCGACGACTTGTAACGACATGGTCGCCAATGTTGCCCGGCCTCAGCACAATCACGCGACTCGCCGCAGACATGGCCTGCTGGATGAGCCCTGCGGAATAACGGCAGTCTTGTCCTTCGTCGCCGTAGTAGAGAACGCTCAACGGTTGTTTACGGAGACGGCGGACGCGGCGCAGTGCGCGCAACGCATATAACAGCGACACCAACGGAGACCGCGAACAGCCAATTCCTTCACCGTATAACCATTCGGGTTCGCGACGAAACGACGGAGCAACCGCCTCCGATTCCAAGGGAACGTCCAGGTGCCCTACCAGAAGCGTCGCACCCTGCAGATCGCTCCCGCAATTGGACCAGGTCCAGGCAGCGCGTGAGTCGGTCAATTCGTCGACCGATTCGAAACCCAGGTCGGTGAGTGCCAGATCAAGTTTAGCCACGGCGTCGTGGATACCGACCGGGTCGGCTGTTCGGCTGCGAACTTTCGCCCATTCACGCAGATCGCGCTCCAGTCGATCCCGTTGCGAGGCAAGAAACGTCACCAGGCGGTCACCGACGCTACCGCCCTTGCCCCTGACTTCCGGAGGTCGTGGCGTCCCAAAGTACCTCGCTGCGGCGACGTCCACCAGGCGATTTACCAGCGCGGTGAAGTCGAGCCCTACGGCTGCCGCTCCCTGTACGTACGAACCGTGTTCGCCCAGACTGGGGAGACTGTTGACTTCCAGTATGTAAAGACGGCCCGCGCTATCCAGTCGCATATCGACGCGAGCGCAATCGTGGCAACCGAGGATCTCGAATGCGCGCCGCGCGATGTCTTGAGCTCGTTGTGACGTTTCCACATCCAAATCTGCTGGGCATTCCACATGGATGTCGCGACCGCTGCTGCGCGTCTTGTCCTCGTATGTGTAAATCGGGGGGCCTTGGTCTCCAAAGATGATTTCCGCAGGAGGAAGAGCTTCCGTTGGATGATTGCCCAGCAGGCCCACGTTGATTTCTCGCCCCGCGATGTATTGCTCGGCCAGCACAGGTTGTGCGAATTCGTCGAAGATGGCTCGCGCCGCGTCACGCATGGCGGTTTCGTTTTCGACAATCTGAATTCCGAACGAGACGGCTTCATTCTTCGGTTTGACGATCAGCGGAAACTCGAGGTCGGGCACCTCAAAATCGGGTCCGTTGAGTACCGCGAAATCAGCGGTTGGCAAATCGTTCTGGACGAACAGCATTTTGGAAACGACTTTATCCAGCGCCAGCGAATGGGCCAACGGCCCGGAACCGACGTACGGCAGCCCGATCATTTCCAGGATTCCCGGTACATGGGTGTACCGAGCTTGTCCTTGGATCCCATACGAAAGATTGAAGACCATCCCGGGCCGCTCGCCCTTGACCACCCGGGGCATGAATTCCTCTAAACGGTCAACCAGATCTTTGTCACCCTCGAGAGCAGCGACCTGGTGACCTCCCTTTTTCAGCGCATCGGAGATGGTCTTGATGGCCTTCAGGCCATACTTTTCGCGATTAGGCATGCCAAACAGGTTGATCACCCGCTGGCTTTCGCGGTTGTATACGATCGCTACTCTCATCAGGCCACCGCTTCGCGAAACACGGCGCCGTTGTTCGCTGGCGGGAAATGGCCCACGTTGGGATCTGTCTGGCGGTGGGTTTGATCCCGGCGAATCGAACGGCGGGATTGCGGTTCGACGTTGATCACCAGCGCCGTAATGTTGTCGCGACCATCCGACCGTAGCGCAACCTGAACGAGGGCAGCCGCCGGTTGCGCGCCGTCCAACGCGCGGTTTAACTCGCCGGGCGACATCCGCTCGAGACTGGCTGCCAATCCATCGCTGCACAGAACGAACTGGTCGCCCGCGCGAAGACGGATCGTGGCGACTTCGGGCCCTTCAAGATCGTCGCGCCCCAGACAGCGAGTCAGCATATGGTGGAACCTGGAAGGCAGGTTGTGGCCGTGAACGACGACTCCCTGCGATTTCAGCTCCGCGGCCAGTGTGTGATCTCGGGTCAGTCGTTCAAGTTTCGTCGTAGTCCGGAAGACGGGGCTGTCGCCGCAATGGGCGATAACGGCAAGGTTGCGTACGACGATCATCATCGTCACCGTGCTACCCATGCGACGGCAGGTCGGATCAACCTTCGCCAGTTTGCAGACGGCGAGGTTGGCGTGGGCGATGGCCCGCACCGCAACCTGTCTGAGGGTGGCAATCAACTGCTCATCCGTAGTGTCCCGTTGAATGTGCTGATGGCGCACGTATTCCAGCACGGCCGAAGTTGCGATCTCTGCCGCGAGATCACCGCGTGCGTGACCGCCCATTCCATCACAGACGATATACAGACCCAGGTCATCATCCCTCACGAACCGATCTTCATTGATTTCCCGAGCGTTGCCGATTTCCGAATCAGCGAATGATTGCAGTTTCACTTTTGACCTCATCTGCGTTAGAACCAACGGAGTTTTTCCCAAACATTGCGCGATTCGAGTCGCCGAATGCGACGAGCTTTGTCGGGTGGTCGATCCGGCTGCCGACGAGGTCGCCGGCCTGCCAGATAATCGCAAAGCGTATCCAACACGGCGAACACGACATGATCGTATGCGGCGTACAGCCGAGGGAATTCAAGTCCGTCCGCGACGAGTGGTCTCTCGAGATAATCCAGCGGGTCGAACGTGTACAGGATTTCTTCAAGTTCCCTCGACGAGCTTGCATGATCCACTTCGAGCACCCGGGGGATGGAGGGATCGGATGAGCGGATCTCGATTGCTACCAGGTAGCCTCCGCCCGCCGCTTCGTGTAACTGGATTGAGATCGTCCGTTTGTCCGCAGAAGACGTCTTGGCAGTCGACGAGTATTCCGCAATTGCGACGCTGTCGAAAAAGGAGTTTTTCCAATCGTCAGGGACACTGAATGACATCTGGTTAATCCTTGTGTTCAATCCTTCAAAAAGTACATGCAGCGCCGTCGCGGTAACGTTTATCCGTCATTGGCGTCGATTGCGAGTTTTCTTCACGTGCAACGTGGAGCGCCCGGCGTTCAAAAACCACGTGGTTCAGCGGGAGCCCGATGGTTTCGCAAAACAATGGAAGGCAGAGATCTCCCACCGTCAGCTGCGATCGATCGCCGATTGCGTCGTCGCCGACGGTGAAACGCCAGGGGATCGTTGCGGCCGGACCTTCGACAGGTACCGTGTTGAGGTGTTGGGTACCCTGCGCAAGTACGTGCGCCGGCAGTTCAATCCGCACATCGGCAACAATCACATCCCAGGCGGAAACCTCTCGCAATCGCAAGTCAAATGGATCCGGTGACAGACCCTCCGCGTGTGTCCAAACCACGCGATCTCTGACCAGCAACCCGACAATCGCATCGGCCGGGAGCGACGTTGCAATGGCCACATCCAACGGTCGCATCTGGAACCATTGCGTGCGTCCGCCGGAATGCACCGGGACCAGCACATCATCCATGCTCAGCGAACCCGCCGGGCGGGCTCGCTGAGCCCGAATCAGCAGTGTTGTACGCGACGAGTTGGTTCGCACCGTAACCGGCGCCGGTGCGTTTGGGGGTGTAATCGCCAACTCGCCGCGTTGTATCGAAAACCGACTTGGGGCTTGGATCGACAGCTGCACGGTTTGCCCGCTAATTCGAGAGACCTCAACCACGATCTCGCTACCCAGCATCAACGACTGTCCGAGGCAACATTCAATCATCATCCCGGCCACCCTTCGGCGATCGCTTACTTCCAAAACCTCCACTGCTTAAAGCAAAGACGATGCCAAATCCGGTGAGAAATCTCTAAAGTCCTTTTGTGAATCGACTTAGGGGATTTCTGTGGTTGTTGACAGAAAGCGGGCCCCTTATCGGAAAGGTACTCTAAGTAATGAAAAAAGATATAATAATGCCGAACGAGGGAGCAATCGGCATAGCGAGTACGAAATCATGTTGTTACGTATTCATGTGGTGATCGAGGATGCGGCGACCCGGCGGCGGGTCCTGGGTGTGATGGATGCCGGGGAATGCGTGGTCACCTTGGCGGCCAAAGCAGCGTCGTTTTGGGATTCCATTGCGGACCAGGCCGATCTCATTCTGCTTGGCCGTTCCGACCTCCCCGATCCCTTCGCGGAATCGATCGAAGCGATTCGCGGTTTGCCCGACGAACCGGAAGTGGTGGTCGTCGTGGATCGCGAAGACGACGAAGGCCGATCAGAGCTGTTGGCGGCCGGATGCTACGCCATCGTGGCAACGTCAGTGCCGCGAGAAACGCTGCAGGCAACTTTCGCGGCTCTGATTTCGCGCCGACAGACCGAACTGGAAAGCCAGGTACAACGGGAGCTGGACAGCGTCGCCGAGCATCGGCTGGCGGACTTCGATTCGAGCAGTCCGGTCATGCAGGAGTTCTTGCGAACCGTGAAGCGTGTGGTTCCGGCCCACAGTTCGGTATTGATCCTGGGTGAAACGGGCGTTGGGAAAGAACGATTGGCGCGCGCGATTCACGACGAGGGCCCACGGGCGGACAAGGCGTTTGTACCCGTAAACTGTGCCGCGTTTCCTGAATCATTACTGGAAGGTGAACTGTTTGGGCATGTCAAAGGAGCTTTTACCGGAGCCACGGCCGATCGACGAGGCTGCTTTGAGATGGCGCATGGCGGTACGATCTTCCTGGATGAAATCGGCGAGGTGCCACGTCATCTGCAGGTGAAACTGCTGCGCGTGTTGCAAGAACGGCAGATCCAGCGACTTGGCAGCGAGGAAATCGTTCCAATTGACGTACGAATTCTGGCAGCGACGAATCGTGATCTTCAGGAAGAGATGGAAGCTGAGCGTTTTCGCCGCGACCTGTTTTACCGTTTGGGCGTTGTGACGTTGAATGTCCCCGCGCTTCGCGAACATGCGGAAGATATTCCACGCCTGTTGCGGAGGTACATTCATGAGTTTTGCGTGGCTTTCGGAAAGAAGGTTCAGGCAGTGACGCCTGCCGCCATGAATGCTCTATGCAACTATCACTGGCCGGGAAACGTCCGCGAGCTGATCAACGTCGTGGAACGAGCGATGTTGCTGTGTGACGGTGAGGAGATCACCGAGCGTGATTTGCCCCCTGAGTTTGTCTCCACGGAAATCATACATGGATTGGATGGCGACGAACGGACCGACGTCTTGTTCTTGCCACACGGCTGGCAGCAGAGTTCGTGGCATCACGTACGTGCGGCCGTTCTCGCGGACTTGGAGCAACGTTATCTCGAGGCACATTTGACCAGTTCGCGTGGCATCATCAACGAGACAGCGCTCAGTACGGGGCTCAGTCAGCGGTCCCTCTACTTGATGATGAAACGGCGCGGGCTGCGTAAGGAGTCGTTCAAGGGAGCCGCGAGACGGCGGCCACCTGCGTGAACGCCTCGAGTCACAACAGGGCCCGGCTCGGCTGCGATATCGCAGCGGGCCGCTCGCTTCGGCCAGGAGCTCTGATAAGCCAGCGCGCGGCCAAAGATCATTCATCATGGACAGTTCTTGTTCACGGTTGCACGTGTACCGGCCTCGAATCTCGGTCGTAGGTTTGGCACGGCACTTGCCGTAACGCATACGGTCAACAGCAATCATCAGCGGGTGCCCTATCAGGGACCACGCCTGATTTGGGAAGGAGCAAGCACATGTCGAAGCGAGAAACTCGAAAAGACATGCATTTCAAAGCACGCGACCGTCGTCGGCAAAAATCCTGGGAACAAGAAGACGCCCGCGAACTCAGGGTGCGACAGAACCACCGTCGAGCACGGACCTTGCGGTATCGATAGGTGCAATGGACAGCCCGATGGCGGGACCTCATGGCGAAGCTGCTACCGCAGTCTCACCTCTGGATCGCGTCCGTCGCAGACGTCGGTGGAGTTATCGAGATCGTCTTGCGGTTCTGCAAGTCAAAAGAATGTTCCGTTGCTCGAGCAATTGCAACTTGAGGATTGCCGCATGGCGCTCTTTGTTATCTCCGTTTTGGTCGTTTTGCTGGTTTCGGCCATCTGCTCCTTAAGCGAGGCCGCCATTTACGCCGTCCGCCAGCCCTACGTGCGCCAGCTTGCAGAGGACGGAAGTCGCGCGGGTGTTGCGTTAACCGCGTTTAAAGAGAACATGGAGCGGCCGATCTCGGCCATCTTGGTCATCAATACCGTGGCGAATACGGCGGGCGCAGCGGTCGCCGGGTCACAGGCGAGAATGCTTTTTGGCGAGGCTTCTCTACTGTGGTTCTCGTTGTGCTTTACCCTGGGTGTACTCTTCTTCTCGGAAATCATCCCCAAGATTCTGGGTGTCGTTCACAGCCGACGTGTGGCAACGGCGATCGCTCTGCCCTGGTCAATCGCCATCAAGTTGTTGTATCCGATGATCTGGCTGATTGAACATGTCTCTCGGCTGCTTAAACCAAGGCAGGCATTGGCCGCGCCGGAGGAAGAAGTCCATCAGCTGGCGATGCTCAGTGCCGAAGAGGGCAGCATCATGCCCTACGAGGCGGCGATGGTCAGCAACGTGCTACAGCTTGATGAAGTGAAAACGCGCGACATCATGACCCCACGTCCGGTTGTGTTCAAGTTGTCGTCCGGCATGACGCTGCGCGAGGTGTCGCTGAAGGTTAAGCAATGGACGCACACCCGGGTACCCGTTTACGAATCCGATGATCCGGAGTCTTGGATCGGTTTTGTTTTCAGCCGGGATGTGCTAACAGGGCTGGCAAATGACCAATTTGATACGACGCTGAAATCGCTTTGCCAGCCTCTCTTCTTCGTCTCGGAAAATACACCGGGGCATGTGTTGCTGCGGTCGTTCCTCAAACGGCGGACCCTGCTGTTCGGGGTCCTTGATGAGTATGGCGATATCACCGGTATTGTGACCTTAGAAGACGTTCTCGAGTCGTTGTTGGGTGAAGAAATCGTGGACGAAGCTGATTCGGCCGTCGACATGCAGGAGGTGGCACGACTGCGCAAGCGAAAGCAATTCAAGAAGGATGGCGTCGATGGATCGATCGTCAAACGCGACGACGACGCGCGCGAGGGCTAAGGCTGGATACAGCGATGTCTGGGCGGATCCGTACTACCAGCATCAACAACCGCCGGCGGACGTCAAGGACACGTTTCGACCCTTGCTTCCAACGACAGTGAGATTGTATTGGCACGCCGATTGCGTTGGTTTCAGAAACATCCCGCAGATGCGATATGCGTTTACGTTGAATTGGCAGTGAAGGAGCGCGACATGACAGAGAATTCCCCCGAGGTTTCCGCCAACACTGATTCGTTTCGGCCAATTCTCACGCAAACTCAGGTTGAACAGCAGATGCTTCATAACGCGCAGGAGGGACTGCTTGCTTCACTGAGCTGGGAAACAACCGGCGAGACGTTCAGTCGTAAACTGTCGAGTATCCGGTTTGCCGCACGCACCTACCGCGAACATCTCGACCGAGTGTTTGCCATCGAGGAGCATGATGGCTACATGGAATGCGCTATTGAACAGTGCCCACAATTCGCGGACAAGGTCCAGCGGCTGAGATTGGAACATGCCGACCTTCGCGAACGACTGAAGGCGTTGATGGTCACTTTGGAAAGGTTGATGCCCAACGATCATCTGGCACTCGAGGAATGGCGAACCGGCATCCTCGATTTCCTCCAGCGCTACCGAAAACACAATCAACAGGAAACACGACTTATCCAAGACGCGTTTCTGATCGATTACGGCTGCGGTGACTAGCACTCCACGTCCTTCATGCTTGTTCAGGGCGGTTGCGATCGAGTTTCGGACCGACGGCAGCTTCCCGTTTCACGTGAGCATATTCTGATCGCCATGATCAGAATATGCTCCGGCTTGCACGCGGATCCCGCAACTTGGCACAGCGGGAGCATGTTTGTAGCGATTGGCGCGGAAAGTGCGTTGTTAGTGTCCTGAAGACTAGATGAACCGTTCACTGAATGGAAATAGGAGGTTGCAGCAAATGCATTGAAACGACTCCAAGGGTAACGAAGACCTGTGTCCGGAAACGGATGAACAACTTGTCAAACGCTGTCAATCCGAAGTGCCGTTTGTCACACACGCGTTCGAGACTTTGGTCCGTCGCCACCAGGATGTCGTTTTGCGGACCTGCAGTCGCTATCTGGGAAATCGGGAGGACGCGGAGGATGCGTGCCAGGAGGTGTTCTTGCGCGTGTTTCACGGCTTGAGCGGATTCCAGTCCCGATCGAGTTTTCGCACCTGGTTGTTTCGCATCGTCGCCAACACGTGTCACGACCGGCATCGACGCAGCCGCAGCGAGCGTGCGGTGCGTGTCGACTACGATTCAAAAACGATGGAGCCGGCATCGCGAGATCCGGGTACCGACGGCAGCGAGATCGGTATTCTTGACGGCGAGGCCGGACAAGCACTCGCCCTGCTTTCCACAGCTGATCGCCAAGTACTCATTTTGCGTCATGTTGGCGAGTTGTCGTTCCATGAACTGGCGAACGTGATCGGGTTGGGGGAAAGCGCTGCCAAGATGAGGTTGTACCGCGCAGAGACGCGAATGCGCGAGGTTTTTGGTCAATTGCGACAGGCGCCTGTTTCCCAACGGGATTCCGGGCGCAGCTAATGTTTTTTCTTCAATGTGTGACTTTTGCGGCCGTGGCTTACGTCGAAAGACATTGACGGCCACATAGGTCAATTGTGACCGAGGCCCACCGACAGCTCACCCGACACTGCTTGGGTGAACGATGGAAGGACTTGCCGGATGTCGAATCAGTCAAACGTAAAGGGTACGGGCGACGAGCAACTGACGCTGAGAATCGTTTCAACAGCTCAAGACCACGTCAAGTTGCGCGACCTGCTTGCCTTTGCGTTTGCTCGAATCTGGGCGGTGGTTCTGTTGTTGGGAGCCGTCTTGTTTGCGTGGTCGAATCGGCCTGAATAAGGCTGACGGCGGCGCAGAGTTGACACTTCTATGCGAAAGGAGCCAGATGATGTTGTTGTTTGCTCAAGCTACGGGAAGGGGTAACACGGCCGAAGGGGCGACTCGAGAAGTCGTCGCCTGGGGTCAACAGTTGCAGGAATCGATCGTCCATTCGCTGACGGAGGTATCGACTAAAGTCGTCGGCTATCTGCCGAATCTTGTCGGCATGCTGGTCATTTTGGTGATCGGGTATTTTATCTCCAAAGTGCTGCAGCGAACTGCAACCGCAATACTTAGCCGGATGAAGTTTGACGTTGCCAGTGAGAAAACCGGCCTGCAGGAGACGATGCAGACAGTCGGTATTAAGGCCTCCGCATCACAGGTAGTCGGCAAACTGGTGTTCTGGCTGTTTATGTTGACATTCCTGATCTCCGCCGCTGACGCGCTCGGGCTGGAGAATGTCTGGCGAACCATCGATTCATTTGTGGCCTATTTGCCCAATGTCATCGGTGCAGCAGTGATCGTTGTGGTTGGACTGATGCTAGCCAACTTTGTGCGAACACTCGTGGCCGGCGGTGCTAATCGTATCGGTTTGGCTTACGGCAAAGCACTATCGAAACTCGTATATGGTGTTCTGTTGGTTGTCATCGGCAGCCTGGCTATCGGTCAATTGCAACTGGAAACCGCACTGCTGAATCGAGTGATCGAAATCGTGCTGATTTCTACGGGTGCAGCGTTGGCGCTGGCCGTCGGCTTAGGCAGCCGCGATGTTGCCAGACACATCATTTCGGGTGTTTACGCACGAGATGTGTTCCAGCACGGGTCGAGAGTCACGATTGGTGAAGACGAGGGCACGGTCGAGCGTGTGGGTACAGTTAACACGGACGTAAAGACTAACTCGGGAGTTGTCCTGCACATACCCAACGGCCAACTGTTCGATGTGATGGTCCGCGAACAGAGCTAAAAAATCCGCTCCATCAGGTGACTCGGTGCACGCCGGAGATGATCCGGCGTGCATTGTTCTTTTGAAGCACGGCGTCAAAACCAACTGCCACCCTGGATGACACTGGCCGTCGCCCTGCAATCAGTCAGGATTTGATGCCTCGCCGCTCATGCAGTTCGACGAACCTACGCGGTTGGCTCATCAAGTGTCGCTTCCGGCGGCTTTCATGGAAATGAGGACGACCGATCATTGGTTCGTGTTCATCGGGCCATCCAAACTCAGTCACCTGCATGGAATGCCATCTGGTCAAACTCTGCGAGAGCTGCCTAAAGGTTGTCCAGGCAACTTGTGATCCAAGTCATCGTCACGAGCTTATAACCGGTCGGTGAGGTGAACGAAGAGACAACGGTGCTGCTATGCGGAGAGTGGCATGTCCTTTGCAAGATAGGAGGGGGCCCTTGAACGTTCCAAGCAGAATGACAGGGAGGAAAGCTAGAATGTTGGTGCTGTCTCGAAAGGTTGGAGAAAGTCTTGTGATCGGTAACGACATCTATGTCACAGTGACAAGAATCAAGAATGGTCGCATTCAAATTGGCGTTGACGCTCCGAAGGACCTGCACATCCGCCGCGGTGAACTGGTGGAACTTGACGCAACGGTTACCCAGAAAGTCAAACGTTCATCGCCCCGACGGATCGAACGCAAGGACTTCACATGAGCGGATGCGGTGGATCGCGGCGTGACGGAAAAGTCGGAACTGGCCGATGCCGGCCCCCAGGTCTCCACCGTCGCGCAGAGTAATCCGGATCGGCCACGCATTTGGGCCAACAAGTTAGGTGATCCGACGACCGACGAAAACTCGGTTCAAGCACTAGTTGCCTGGCGGTTCTGAGCGCGTCCGTGGCGCTCTGACTTGCCATCGCGTCCCCCAACGTTCACTCGGCAAACGGCCCTTCCGCGGCGCGCGCCTCAGGGTGCGATATGTCGTACTATTGACATATCGTAATATAACGATATAATGTCATATATGACCGTGGGAGAAATCACCATGAAGGAAGTCCTGCTGATCGTGTCCGTGGTTGCGGTGTGGTTTGTGTTGAATGCCTGGATCCTGCCTCGTCTGGGAGTGTCCACCTGACTTGCGGGTGGTTGTGCGAGTTCGCACAAGCCTTCGAAAGCCACAACTCTCGAACCTCGTCGAGCGGACGAGGATGAAGATTCGGAGGATAAAACTTCGGTCCGCGAGTTGCAGCAAGAACGTCTGCATTGATGCACGCAGAGTAGCCGGCGATGACATTGTCGGCGCGCAAGCCACGTCGTTGAGTTCACGTATTACGGGGAAGACGTCATGAATGTTGCATGCAAACTGGTTCGTGTGGCTGTCGTGTTGGCTGCCAGCTTATTGATCGCCAGCTTATTGAACGTTGGTCCGCTTGCGGCACAACAACGGAAAGAGACGCCGCGCGACGCTCAGAAACGCGCGGTGGCAGCCAAGGACGCGTTGTTCAAGCAGCTCTCGACACGACTGATGGACGTGATCCAAAAGCAAGGTCCCGCGGCCGCCATTGAAGTCTGTCGCAGCGAAGCGCCCGAGATCGCCACATCGGTTTCCAAACGCTATGGCGTGAAGATGGGGCGCACGTCGTTCAAAACACGAAATCCCAGCAACCAAGCGCCTCAATGGGCTAACCCGCTCATCGAAAAGCGCGTCGAAGATCCCACGTTCGTTTCGCTGCCGGAAGGGAAAACCGGCGCGTTGTTGCCGATCGTGCTCAAAAGCAAGTGCGTAACCTGTCATGGCCCGAAAGAACAGCTGGCCAAGGATGTGCGAGCCGCACTCCAGCGACTTTACCCAGATGATCAGGCTACCGGGTTCGCCGAAGGGGACTTGCGTGGCTGGTTTTGGGTCGAGGTACCTGCCCAGGCGGTGCCGGAGGAAGCCGCTGCCCGGGGCGACCGTGCCGACAATCCGGCAATGCAGGGTCGCGGTCAGGGGCGCGGACGTGGCCGCGGACCAGGTCGGGGCAAGGGGCCAGGGCAAGGCCGGGGACCAGGTGCAGGCCGAGGCGGTGATGCACGCTTTGATCAAGACCATGATGTGTTCTTCTTCCTGCTGACCAACCGGAAGTCGATCGATCGCAAGGTCACCAACTTGAAGGACGGGATCGAGACGGTCACTGAATCCGACGATCCCAAGGTTGCCGCCAAGATTCAGGAGCATGTCGAAGCCATGTATGATCGCGTGGAACAAATGAAGCCGATTCACATGCGGGATCCTTTGTTTCGCGAAGTATTCCGCAATGCAAAAAAGATTAAGATGGAGTTACATCACACCGAAAAAGGCGTCCGCGTGATCGAGACGTCGAACGACCCCTACGTTGCCAAGCTGATTCAGGCTCATGCGGTGGTGGTCAACAACTTCATCAAGAACGGTCATGCTGAACTCCGCAAGAACCACGCGCTGCCCAAGAAGTGATTCCTCGAGTCTTAGAATTTGCCGCGGCCGAACGTCATGCTTTCGGTTCGCGGCTGCTGCGGTCGGTTTACTAACGATCGTCGGCATGGTCCACGCCGACGATCCGCTCACTCTGAATCAAAAAGACGACGGCTACCGCGGCATCTGGTACATGAACCAGCCGTCGAATGATCAATACGTGTACAAGTACAGCGGCGGGCTGGGTACTTACTGCGCGAAGCACAAGCCGTTTGCCGTTTACTGCCCGGAGGTTGATCGCACCTTCTTTTGTTACGGAGGTACGAGTAAGTCGAGCAACCGTCAACTCTGGCACATGGTCTCGTACTTCGATCATCGGACCCGCACCGTTCCGCGGCCGACCATCCTGCTAGATAAGCAGACCAGCGACGCACACGATAATCCCGTGATCAGCGTGGACGATCAGGGCCACATCTGGATCTTCTCGACTTCGCACGGCACTTCCAGGCCATCCTACATTCACCGCAGTGCGCGACCGTACGACATCGATGAGTTTCGCTTAGTGAAGGCCACTCGCTTAGATGCGGGCAAGCGGATTCCCATCGACAATTTTTCCTACATGCAAGCCTGGCATCGGCCGGGCGTTGGGTTCCTTTGTTTTTTCACGCGGTACGGATACCCGGCCAAGCGCACGATCTGCTTTATGTCCAGCCGCGATGGCATCCGTTGGAGCCAATGGCAGCGGCTGGCTGCAATCGATGAAGGTCATTACCAGGTAAGCGGCATCGGTCGCCGTAAAGCAGCGACATTCTTCAACTACCATCCCGATGGCAAGGGTCTGAACTGGCGCACCAATCTGTATTACCTGGAGACGGAAGACGCCGGCGCAACGTGGCAAACGGCTGCGGGCGAGACCGTCAATCTGCCGTTTAAGTCCGTCAACAATGCAGGACTAGTTCACGATTACGCGGCGCTGGGCCTGAACGTGTACCTCAAAGATCTGCGCTTTGATCAACAAGATCGTCCGGTGTTGCTGTACATCACCAGCCAAGGATATCAATCGGGACCGCGCAATGATCCGCGAACCTGGATGATTGCGCGGTGGACCGGAGATGCCTGGAAGCTCTCCAACATCACGACGTCGGATAACAACTACGATTTCGGTCAGTTGTGGTTGGTGGCCGATGACGACTGGCGCGTGATTGCTCCCACGGCTACCGGACCGCAGCCTTACAACCCGGGAGGAGAGTTGGAATCGTGGCAAAGCCGTGATCAAGGTGCTACGTGGAAGCGGCTTGGTCAGTTGACCGCGGGCAGTCAGCAGAATCACACCTACGTTCGCCGCCCGCTGAATGCTCAGGCGGATTTCTTCGCCCTTTGGGCGGATGGGCACGGCCGCCAGCCGTCGCAGTCGAGCCTGTATTTTGCCAACGCCACCGGCGAGATCTTTCGTCTACCGCGAAAGATGGATGGCCCCACGGCTGGCGGGATCCCTGTCAGGCGGCGCGAGTAATCCGCGCAGGGATGGTTTAAAATCGAACTTTGCGTCTCTGTGGTTTACTTTTGCCTCCGAGCCACCCCCGACACTCCTTCGCCAGGAACAACGCAATGACCGCTTCGGTTGTTTCCCATCGTGCCACCTTCAAGTTGCTGCTTATCGCGTCGTTGTGCACATCGCTGGCAATGGCCGATGACCACAAACTGGATCAATTCCAGCGACAACAACTGACGGACGTCTACTTTTCCGAAGGAGCCAATGCGGGTGATCTCAACGGCGACGGACATGTCGACGTGGTTTACGGACCGTTTTGGTTTGCGGGTCCCGATTTCAAAGCAAAGCACGAGATCTACAAACCGGTCCCTCAGAATCGAGCCCGTTACGCAGACAACTTCTTTTGTTGGGTTTACGATTTCGATGGCGATGATTGGAACGACGTGCTGGTCGTCGGCTTCCCCGGGACACCCGCCTACGTCTATCAGAACCCAGGCAAACAGGGATTCGAAAAACACTGGACCAAACACGAAGTCTTCGATTGGGTTTCGAACGAGTCGCCTCAGTTTGTGAACCTGGTGGGCGACGAAAGACCTGAGTTGGTCTGCACGCGCGACGGATTTTTTGGTTACGCGAGTGTCAATTGGGAAAAGCCGTTTGAAACGTGGAAGTTTCACGCCGTGTCCGACAAGATCGCCGCACCCCGTTTTGGACACGGTTTAGGTGTCGGCGACGTCAATGGCGACGGTCGGCAGGACATCCTTCAAGCGAAGGGCTGGTTCGAACAGCCGGCTGGAACCGATGGCGGGCGCTGGAAATTGCATCCAGTGTCGTTCAGCAACAGCTACGGCGGCGCTGACATGTACGCCTATGATGTGGACGGCGATGGCGACAGCGACGTGATCACCAGTCACGCGGCTCATGACTTTGGCCTGGCATGGTACGAACAAACCGAGAAAGGCAAGTTCCAACATCACCTGATCATGGGTGATCATCCGTCGAAGAACCGGTACGGCGTGGTGTTTACCGAGCTGCACTCCGTCAACCTGACCGACATCGACGGTGATGGGCTGAAAGATATTCTCACCGGAAAGACCTACTACTCGCATCACCAGCAGAGCCCCATGTGGGACGCTGGCGCGGTAGTGTACTGGTTCCGTTTGCAGCGCACCGACGAGGGTGTCGATTGGGTCCCGTATAAGATCGATGATCAGTCTGGCATCGGACGACAACTTTCGATTGCGGACTTGAACGGAGACGGGCTGACGGATGTCGTGGTGGGCGGAATGAAGGGTGCGCACGTGCTGCGGCACACGCGCAAACCCGTCGACCAGGCCACCTGGGATAAGGCTCAACCCAAGCGCTACACGGGCGAGTCGCTGGACGATGCGGCCGCTGCGGCCAAATCGCTGCGCGGTTCACGTTCGCGGATCGACGCGCGCACCAGCCGTGTCCCAGGATCGCTGGAAGGCGAGTCCTTGAAACATTCGTTTTCCGCGGGCCGAGCGCAACCGCAACCGATGGGCAATTTCTCCCTGGATCGCTGGAGCGGCAATTCTCAGCTGTGGTGGACGGGAGCCCGACCGGGTGAAGTACTGACGATTGAACTGCCGGCCAGGCAAGGCAAAGTCGATTTGGAAATCGTGCTTACCTGTGCGCGCGACTACGGCATCTTTCAATTGAAGTTAGACGATCAGCCGCTGGGCGATCCAATCGATCTTTACCATCCCGAGGTGATTACAACGGGAGTCCTTTCATTCAACGATCTGGTGTTGTCTGAGGGACCGCACAAGTTGACCGCTCAGATCGTGGGTGCCAACGACAAGGCGGTCAAGGCGTACATGTTCGGTT
>CAJHYY010001164.1_pt1 | contig 16354 bp, 15 predicted proteins | sample 9198861 | NCBI WGS metagenome assembly CAJHYY01 (sample SAMEA7708377, study PRJEB35096) | sediment metagenome | biome: marine neritic benthic zone biome [ENVO:01000025]; feature: sediment [ENVO:00002007]; material: shallow marine sediment [ENVO:03000034] sea grass bed [ENVO_01000059] ... | reverse complement strand
GTGGATGCGTCCGTTGATGACATTCACCGGTCCCATGATGTCCGAGGGCCGACTCTCGGGAACTCCCGATCCAGAGAAGGTCACGACATAGCTGTAGGATCCGCTCAGTCCCGTTTCATCCAGAATGGCTCCCGGTGCAATGCCATTGTCGGCAAAGCTGGGCGCGCCTTCGGTGGTCTGACCGATGAAGCCGAAATCGAATTCAGGATCACTGGGACCGACACCCACCTTGCGGCGATAGACGTTCAGATTCGAAAACTCCGGCACTGCCCCGTTTAAAGGACTGCTCGGCAGGTTGCTCAACGTGATCTGGTCACCATTGCCACCGACGGCCGTGGTCACGATGTCGGTCGAACGCATACTCTCCTGGCCATTGCTGTCGACGAAGGCGACGACGTATTCGTATGAATCGCCGGCAACGAACGACGAGGTTCCAGGGCCCGATGCGCCGCTGGTTCCCGAAGCATTGGGTACCGGTGATTCGCCCACTTGCGTGGGGCCGCCGGCACCGCCGGTGACGTCCGGTTGAGGAATGGTCGCATCGCCCAGCACGCCGCTGTCGACGACTTGAGCCGTGGTGGACAAATCGCCGTTGGGCGCCAAATTGCCTTCGAGATATACGTTCTCAGTGGCCTGGGTCACCGTGGCGGAACCCAATGGGATCGTCAGCGGTACCAGGCCGCTGTTCTGGATGTTGAACTGGTCGTCGACGCCGAACCCGAGCACGCGTTCGCCCGTGACCGTCACCAATTCATTTTCCGAATTGGTTTTGAAAATTCCGTTACGAGTATAAAGATGCTCGGACTGCTGGCCTTCCACGATGAAAAAGCCGTCGCCTTGAATCGCCAGATCCGATGGACTGGAACTGATTTCAATCGTTCCCTGAGCAAAGTCGGGAGTGATTTCGGCAACCTGCACCCCCAGACCGATCTGGCGAGGATTGGTACCGCCGTTGGAATCAGTCGGCGCTGACCCCAGGCTGTGCGTTCTCAGGAACTGTGTGGCAAACACGGCCTCGGATGCTTTAAAGCCAACCGTTTGCGCGTTGGCAAGGTTATTACCTGCGACATCCACTTGGGTTTCAGCAGCACTCAATCCGGTGAGTGCCGTGTTCATTGCAGATCCTAGCCCCATCGTAACCCTCCTTGGGAATCACCTAACGGGTGAGTTGTATTGCAGCTGACGTTGGTCAGTTGTTTGTTTGAATACGATTTACTGTTCCGTGTTTACGAGATCCACGATCTCGCGGACGTTGTCGAGTTTCACTTGGTGTTGGCCAACGTGAATCCGTAACTCGCGTTGGCCGTTGTCGTCCGTGCTTCCGCCCACCGTCACTCGATCCACGACGCCGTTGATTTCCTGCGCGTCGTCGGTCAACGCTTGGACACGTTTGCCAATCAAGCTGCTAGCAGTTGACAGGTTTTGACCGGTCGTTACGGCACTTAACGTTTCGCTTAATTGATCGGTGGAACTGATCTCGCGAATTTGACTTATTTGGGCTAAAAGCTCGCTATTGTCCAAAGGATTCAACGGATCCTGGTTTTGCAGCTCCGTAATCATCAATTGCAGGAACTGATCGATGTCGACATCGCGCAGCGCTTGCGAATTGCTATTGTTGGCTTGCGGTGGTTCGGTTAAACCGAAAGTCGATACGCGTGACATAAGAATCCTTTCTCAGTGTCTCGGGTTTTGGAACAGGCGCACATGAAGCGCCGCGTCCTGTGAGGACGTTTCACAACCTCTCGACTCGATTCTGTTTTGTGCTGTTTTCGTTGCCCATCCAGGGACGCAACGTCACACACGAGCGATCATCGTGACCGCACGAATGCGTACTCTGGCAGTTCGCCTCACACTCGATTGCAGCAGTCGTCTGCCATTCACTGCTGCAATGGCGGTATCACCGCCGTCTCAATGCCGTTAATACGTTCCGCCGTTTATACGATGACGTTGATTTGTTTCGAATTGACAATGGTCTCTTGCCTGGTTGTTTCTTCTCCCGACTCGGAGGTGTCCGAGCTGGTTGATCCGTCGGGCTGTTTCGACTGCTGTTCTGGTTGTTGGGGCGAGCCGTTGGAGGATGGTTCCTGCCAGCTGACATCAAATTGCTCGATGCGAATTCCCTGTTCGGCCAATCGTTCGCGCAGGACCGACAAGTTGTCCAGAATCGCCTGGCGAGCCGCACTGGTTTCGGTCTCGATGCGCGCGGTCAGGGTCGATTGATCCATCTGCACTTCCAGCCGCAGAGAACCGAGTTCCGGTGGACTCAAGCGCAAGCGGATCGGTCCTCCTCCTCGCTGTTGAGCGGCTTCAATTGCACGACTGACTCGCTGTACCAAACGCATCTGGTCGGACCGGGTATTCGTATCCGTGCCGGGTGTCGAGTTGTCGGTGGCAGGCGCTCGATTGGTCGCCGGCTGAGTACCTTCGTTGGACGTCAGCGGTGTTTCGCCTGTTGGCACGTTGGTCTGGACTTCCGCTCGAACGTTGGCGGCCGAATCCACGTTCGTTTCGGCTCGTGCGGTGACCAGCGGCAACTGGCTGGATTCCTGGAGCGCTGCCGAATCGGCGTCAACCGTGGATGTGATCCCCGCTGGCTCGCGCGAGCGCTGCCTGGAAGAGGGTTGGTCCTGACGCTGATCCTGGTCCGAGCCTGAAGAGGATGGAGCTTGGATCTTGGATTCGCGCGTCGCCTGTTGGGTCTCGGAGTCTGGTTGATCCGTCGACTCGGCGTCAGTGGACTGCGTCACACCGCTGGACTTTGTTTCCGCGACGGTCTCAGTCGGAAGAAGTTGACCTTCCTCGACAGTCTCTACCGACTGAGTTGGCGTGCGCGTCTCTTTGTCTTGATGTGAGGTTGTCTCGGCTGCCGGCCCCTGGTGAGTTTCGGAAGACTCGACCACCGCCGCTTCCACTGACTGTGCCTTAGCGGCTACCGACAAACCTTCATCCGACACCTCGACTTCAGCCTTCGGTTGTTCTTCCGCCGGAGCATCGAGATCCTGTTCGTTCGACGCTTCCGATTCATTTTCTTCGCGCGATTCATCCGCTACAGGAGTTTCCGACGGATGATCGTTGGCGGCCTCCGTATCTTCGGACCGTGCGTGATCTTCCTGATCACGCGGCTTCACGTCGGCCGGTTTCTGCGGCGGCTTGAGATGATCGACAAAATCATCGCCGTCGCCTGGTGGACTAGCAGGTGACGTCCGCGAGACTTCGATAGGATCGATCGCAGGTAGATGTTCGGAGGGTATTGAGCTCATTGATTGGCAGCATTCGAGGATGGATTGATGTCACGCAGTGCAGATTGAGCTTCGTCGATCGTGGAAACCGTCGGCTCGCCCAAGCGAATGCGTGTCAGGATTTCGTACAACTGTTGAGCATCCTGATCGTTTTTGAATTCCGCGATAATCTTCTTGGCTTTCGCCGTGGCCATATCGCGCAGCATTTCGACAACGTCATTTTCAGCCCCATCCTGGAACATCCGCACCATTTGCTCTTTGGCTTGTTGGGGGTCCATGTTCTCGAATTTGGCTTGCAGGTCTTTCAGCGAAGTATCGCGAGATTCGTTAGCGATCTGTTCGAGCTTCTGGTTGTAGGTATCGCGAATTTCAAGGAACCGCGAATGTTCGATTTGCAACGAGGATTGCAGGTTGGTTAAGTCCAGCAATCCTTTTTCAATTGCCATTTCGCGCATATCCAGATCCAGGCTCTTTTCCATCGCGGCATCCATGGCCGAGCTGAAGGAGGGTTGTTCCTGGGTGGTCGCCGAACTTTCCTGTTTCTGTTTTTCTCGAATCTGGTGCTCGTCGATCCCGTTCAAGGCGGCCAGCGCATCGTAGAAGCGGTCTTCGGTCAGGTAGCCTTTGAACCACAGCATGCCGACTCCGACGACCAGGGCCAACACGGTAGCAACACAGAAGTAAATGATTCCTGATCCAAACAAGCGAGCAATAAACTTCATGCTTGCGCTCCTCTGTTCAACCACTGGATGCCGGCGACTTCATCAAGCTGCCGTTGTTGGATTCGCTGTTGTTCGAGTTCGTGTTGTTCGCGCTGTTTATCGTGAAGGCGATCCAGTACTTTCACGGCGCGGTCCGCCTCAATCAACGCTTCACGACGCTTTTCAATCTCGGTTTCGACTTGCTGCAATTGATTAAGGATCTGTTTCTTATGAGCTTCCTGTAGAGCCTCATGCCGGGCTCGCTTGATCAGTGCGTCCACGTCGATTTCGCCCGGCGAAACTTGAGCCTGGGCAAGCGACTTCAGCTGTACAAGCTCAGCGTCCACTTGGCGCAGCTGGTCGCCCAACACTTCATGTGCCTGTACCGCTTCGGCCAAAGACGCGAGTTTTTCATCGCGGTCGGCCTGACGGACTCGACGTACGGGTTCCAGTCGGAATTCGAACATGATGGGTGGTTAGGTCCTTTTCTCGGCAATCAAACCGTCGGCTTGCCGAGCCAGTTGCAGCAGTTGTTGTTGTGCGCCGCTGAATGTGTCGATCTGGTCGCGATCTTGACGAAGGAACTGATTGATTGGTTGCTCCAGGGCCAACGCGGCGTCGACATACACGTTGGAACCCGCGCGATACGCGCCGATGGAGATTAAGTCGCGATGGTCTTTCGAGGCTGCGAGGAGTTCTCGAATCGTACGTGCCGCTTGCAACTGCGCGTCGGGTACCAGATCCGGCATCAAGCGACTGATGCTGCTGAGTACATCGACGGCCGGGTAATGCCCGCGGGCCGCGATTTCACGCGAGAGGATGGTGTGGCCGTCCAGCAGTCCTCGTACGGCGTCGCTGACAGGCTCGTTGGGATCGTCACCTTCCACCAGCACGGTGTACAGGCCGGTAATACTGCCTTTGGGACTCCGACCAGCGCGTTCCAACAGTTTTGGCAACTGTGAAAACACCGAGGGCGGGTATCCGCGCGTCGTGGGTGGCTCGCCGGCAGCTAATCCGATCTCGCGCTGTGCCATGGCAAATCGAGTCAGCGAATCCATCATCAGCATCACGTTGCTGCCACGATCACGGAAATATTCGGCAATGGCCGTGGCTGCGAAGGCGGCTTGGACGCGCAACACCGCCGGCTCGTCACCGGTCGATACCACAACCACGCTGCGTTTTAATCCTTCGGCCCCCAGATCTCGCTCCAGGAATTCGTTGACTTCACGTCCGCGTTCCCCGACCAAGCCAATCACGTTGACATCTGCGGATGTGTTGCGCGCGATCATGCCCATCGAAACGCTCTTGCCAACGCCCGAGCCGGAGAAGACTCCCATGCGTTGCCCCATCCCACAGGACAAGAGTCCGTCGATCGAGCGGATTCCTGTCGCAATGGTCTGGTCAATCCTTGGACGTTCGGTGGCTCGAGGCGGGCTGCGGTGCAAAGGCACGCGGTCCGCAAGCGCCGGCACCGGTTTGCCGTCGATCACACGGCCTCTGGCATCGACGACTCGACCCAGTAAACGGTCGCCAACCTGCAGCACACGCGTTGTGCGAACCAGATGAACATGGTTGCCGCGCCGCAGTCCGGTCACGTCCGCAAATGGATAGACGACGGTTTCATGGTGCCGAAAACCAATCACTTCGCCGAACACCGGCGGACCCGTTTGACGTTCCATGCGCACCAGACCACCGACGGGGCAAGGCAAGCCGGCCACACTGACAGCCAGTCCGTCAGTGCGCACCACCGTGCCGCTCATTGCGGTGGGAAATGCATTCGCTATTTGATCGATAAGTTGCATTTAAAGCGGATTACTCAATTCCGTGCTCGTGAATTCGTCGTAATTCCCGTACACCGACGCGCACGCATGTGTCAGAGCGACTCGCTCTAGTCGGCGTCGCGGTCGTCGTTTTGGTGATTCAAATGTTCGTCGTTCAGTTCTTCACGCAGACGTGCTAACTGCGAGCTGAGTTGTTGATCGATGCGACCAAATTCTGTGTGCACGATACAGCCGCCGGGTTCGATCGCCGGATCGACGTCGAACGTGACGTCGCCCAGTCCCTGCAATTCCTGCGAAAGCTTTTCTAACCGTGGCGCGAGCGTTTCTCGATCGCCAGGATGCAGACGCACTTTGACCTTGCCACCATCGGCCGCAAGCTGAAGCGCTTCGCGGACCCAGCCGATCTGGATCTCGGGTCGATGATCAAGTTGTTGTCGAGTGATTCGCTCGGCCATGGCAAGTGCCAGGTCGATCAGCTGGTGTTCCCAATTACGGATCCACGCCGTACGTGCTTCATCCAGTTTCGCGGCGACCTGAGCCAGCGCTGGAATCACCGTGCTGAGTTTCTGATCCAGCACGTCGTTCAGCGAGGCTTCTGCGTTCCGTTGCGCTTCAGCACGACCTTCGACCTCGGCTGCATCGCGAATGGTGTTAGCGTGTTCACGCGTTTTTTCGATCACGTGCTGCGCGTGCGCTTTCACTTGCTGGAGGTATTGTTCTTCCTGGTTGGACCAATCCTCCAGATTGAATGCGACCGCGCTCGGCTCGGCAGCCGATTTCGAAAGCATTCCCGATTTAATAATTCCAGCCATGGTGTTTTTCAGTGCATCCGTGCGTTACGCGGTGATTTGTGGCAAAAGCTGCTTATTGTGGTTCCTCACGCGGCAACGGCGAAGCGTTTGTTTTTGGGAGGACGAATGACGCCGTCTTCAATCAGTTTGGAGGCCAAACGCGCGATCTTCTGCTGCGCGATGGCTAAATCATTCAACTGCGTGGGCCCGAGTTGCTCGATGCGTTTTCTCAACAGACGCGCGTAGCGCGCTGGAATCAATCCCAGCAGGTTGTCCACGAAGCTTCGATTCGCGCCGGCAAGGGCCAGCAGCATCAATTCCGGTCCCGCCGATTCCAAAACGCGAGCCAGATCTTTGGCCGCAAGTAATTGAATGTCGTGAAATTCGAGGAGCGATGGGTGGGGCTTGGACAGAGGTTCGCGGGCCGCCGGTCCGGCAGGCGGTTCGGGCGTGACCTCTCTGGATGAACGTTGCCCCAGTTGTTTGCCCAGCATACCTGCCAGTGGTTCATTGAACTTGCCGACGTTGGCGAGCACTTGCTGTTGTTCGTTTTGGCGAATCGACTTCAAAATGTTAGCGACCGTTTGCACTCCGCGCGATGATTCGGTCAGCGGCTGCAATTGATCGGCCAACAACAGCTTCATGGTCTCGGCAACAGCGTGCAGCGATTCATCATCCAGATCGTCCGCATGTGCCACGCGCGTCAGCACCTCGACCTGTGTATTGGGGGTGAGGGCCTGAACAATTTCGGCAGCGCGTTCAGCCGGAAGTCGCGAGAGCACGACGGCCGCAATCTGCGGATGTTCGCGCTCCAGCAGGCGACAAACCACCTCGGCATTCGCCTGCGACAGAAACTCGAACGTTTCTGCGACTTCGGTCGATTTTGTGGGCATCTCTGGCTTGCCGACTTGCACCGTTGGCTGGTGATCGCCGGACTGCAGTTTGGCCGCCAGCGACGGGTCGATTTCTAATCCGGCATGGCTGCTGGCAATCTTGTCACCGTTCGCATGCTCGTCGGCTGCAACTTGTTGACCCAGGAACGCGTCCAGCACCTGTTGCGTTTCCTCCTGGGAAACATCTTCCAGGTTCATGACGGCGTTACGCACCTGACTGGCCATCGATTCGGGCATCTGGTCCAGTAGCGCATCGGCCTCTTGTGCCGAGAGCGTCGCAACCAGTATGGCCGCTCGGCGAATTGCTTGTTCCTGAGCCGCCAGGGTCATGCCGCATCTCCAATCCAGCTACGGAGCACATTCGCGGCTGCATCAGGATCTTCTTTCACCACCGAGGCAAGCTCAGATCGCAGATCCGGACCTTGTGCACGGTAGCGGCGTAATCCCGCATCAGCATCCAGCTCTTCGTCTTCGCTGCTGCTGCTGCCGCCGGTTTCCCCACTGATCGGAATCGTTGCCGGCATCAGGTCCGCGGCGATGTTCGCGTTCGACTCTTGTTCGGGTTGCAGGGTTGATCGGATCATATTGCGGAACATCATCAGCCCTACGCCGCCCAGGATGAACAGCCCGATCGTTTGCCAGTTGCTCGCCAGCCAGCCACCGGCGCCCGAGACCACGCTGGGTGCTTCAGGTGGTTCGGGATCGAAGTCGTCGAACGTGTGAAAGTTGACTTCCGCAAATTTGCTCACACCAGCATTGACCGGAGGCATCATGGCCACGACCGCATTTTGAATTTTGTCGCGCAGCTCGGTTTCAATCTGCTGCAGCATGTCCTCGGTGGGTTCGACCGGATCCTGCCCTTCGGGTGTCGGATTCTCCTTTTTCCACACTTTGACCACATAGGAATTGGGAAGACCGATCGAGGCGGACACACTTTGCGGGATCAGCCCCGTTTGCTCGGCGATCGTCTCTTCGTGCCCTGTGATCGATTGCTGGCTCTCCGACCGTTCTTCAGACGTATTCCGCTGATTGCGACTCACACCGGCCGATAGCGGACGGTTACCCACCGCCAGGTTAGGCACCGCGCCAGGTCGTCCGCCAAATGGTTCGCTCTCTTGTGAACTGGATGCCTGGTCCGATTGGATATTCACGGGTTTGGGATCGTACTTCACCGAGTTGGTGGTGCTTTTGGTATGGGGGTCCAGTTCGACGTTCACGCCAACGACGATGCCAGGGTACATCCTCAGCCCGTCGTAGATTTTGTCGCGCCAGTAGTTTTCGAACAGTTTCTTATTCTTGGCGTAAACGTTTTCCAGCTCGCCCCGTTCTCCTTGATTGCTGCGCCCCGGATGAACTCGCCCTTGTGCCAGGTCGGTAACGGTGACGTCTTCGGGACTGAGTCCGGCGACCATGCTGCTGACGGTGTAGCGCACCGTTTCGACCAGATCATCGCGCAAGCCGCGTGTGCCGTCAGGTAAGATGGCAGCCATCGCCGTCTGTTTGGTGGCTCGGTTGAATCCGCTGCCTGGAGTCTCGTCGAATTGCACCGTGGCGTCGCGAACGTCAGGTAATTGCGCAAGAACCAATCCCAGGTATTTCTGGCGTAACAGTTTCAATTTGAGTTCTCGTGATTGCCGCGACTCGAAAACGCTGCCACCGCTGATCATTTGGTCAAAGATCGTATTGAAGTCGACAGGAATCGCGTTCCCTTCGGCCAGCGCGGCGAGATACTCTGGCTCTTTTCCACGTGGAATTCGAATCCGACTCCCGACGCGGTCCCAGCGTCCGAGTTCCGCCTTGGCGAAGGCGGCTTCGATGAGTTGCAGTTCTCGTTCGGAAAACTCGTGACCGCCAAACAGATATTCGCCACCGCCCTGGTATTGGAAGGTAACCAGATAGACCAGACTGATGACAATGACGGCAACCAACAGCACCGAAGTGATCCGCGCGCCAGGCGTCATGGATCGAAACAGATCGGCAAGTTGGGAAAAGCTGCGATTAATGAATTCCATTTCTTAGTCGCTCCCGATTCATTCGGTGGTCAATGAAGTGCTGCTGCTGAAACGCGCCGGGTGTCAGATTCGCAGTTCTTTGACTTCCTGAAACGCCTGCACCATTTTGTTGCGGATCTGCATCATCAATTGAAACGCCATGTCCGCCTTTTGCACGGCTGTGAGCACTTCCGCTGTATTGACGTCCTGGCCGGTCATCAATTGCTGCACCGCCTGGTCAGCCTGCGACTGCATCGAGTTGACCTGATCCAGTCCTTCCAGCAACAGATTCTTAAAGGTCGCAGTGTCGCTCGTCGACTGATTGCCGATAGCCTGTGAACCTTGTGGATGAAGCGGCAGGCTTCCACCTGAAATCGGCTGTGCCATGCGTGAAGTCTCCTAAAGACTGCGAAGCAGAATCTCCAACTAGACCAGAATTCGCAACGTTTGCTGTTCGAGGTTCTTGGTCATTTCCATCACACCGACATTGGCCTCATACGCGCGAGTTGCTTCCAGCGCGTCCACGAACTCACCGGTCATGTCAATGTTGGGATAGGCGACGTAGCCTTTCCACTTCCCTGACTTGATCGCCAACGGATTGTTAGGTTCGTATTTGTAATTCGGTTCGATGTCTTCCGATTCGACCGATGCGACCTGCACGCCCACTCCTCCGCGGGGAGTTGCGTTTTCCTCGTCCACCTGGAACACGGGAAAGCGTGCCTGATAGGCTTCGAGTTCACCGTTTTCGTTGCGCTGTGACGAGATGTTTGCAAGGTTGCTGGAAATGGTGGTCAAGCGGATTTGCTGAGCCACCAGACCACTGGTACTGATATCGAGTGAAGCAAACATAGGATTCCTTCCCTGTTCGGGTTTACACCGTCACACGTTCGCGAATCGCCATCTGCAACCGGTTGAACTGATTTTGCAACAACGAGATGGCCAGGTTGTGCATCAGTTGGTTCTTGGTCAGCTCGGCGACTTGCTGTTCCATCCCGACGTTGCTTCCGTCGTGATAAAGGATGCTCTCGGTCGCCTCGCGAACGCGACGCATTTTGTCTCCCGCTTTAACTTTGGACAGACCGGGCGAGAGGGGTTCATGTTTTTGCGTCTTCGCGTGGATCGCTTCCTGCAGTCGGTCCTGAAACACCTCAAGCGACAAGTCGCGTGACTGGTAACCTGGGGTACTCACGTTAGCCACATTACCGGCCAGGAGTTCGTGGCGGGCTTGCGCGAAGTGCACCACCTCCTGAAGCACGGGCAAATTGGATGACGCGAATATTTGATTGAACATGGTTCAATTCCTTGACGACCAGCAGCGTCGGGTTTTGCAAATCACATGCCGACTGCCGCGAGTGGGTGTTTAGTTTTCCTTGTTTATCTATTTCCTAATGAGACGGCACAGATTGCCGGGTGACACCGGCAGTTTATGCCGAAGCACGATCCTGAAATTGAGCTCGAGGTGGGTAGCCATAATTGCGAAGTTTGTTGGTCAAAGTCCGTACGCCGATTCCCAGTGCTTCGGCCGCGCGGGTCCGATGACCGGCAAATCGTTGCAAAGTAGCCTCGATCAGCTGGCGTTCCATGTCTTCCAGTCGCATGCCTGCCTGCAAGGTCTGTTGTGGCGAGGCATCTTGCTTCAGCAGCCACGGCGCGATCGTATCGGCCGTGATCTGACCTTGCTGGCACAGCACGGTGGCGCGGGTCATCACGTTTTCCAACTCGCGAACGTTACCGGGCCAATGGTAATTGCACATCAAATCTTCAGCGGATGAATCCGTTTGCAAGGCATCCCGCTGCAGACGCTCGGCCGCCAGTGTCAGAAAATGAGCTGCCAGCCACGGAATGTCTTCGATGCGTTTGCGTAGCGGAGGTACTTCTACCGGCACAACCGCCAGGCGGTAGTAAAGATCCTGTCGAAATCGCCCCGACTCGACTTCTTCGTCGAGTTTGCGGTTGGTGGTTGCCAGCACGCGCGCCTCGAGCTTCTGCGGCAGACTGGAACCAACACGCTCGAATGTTCGTTCCTGCAGGACGCGCAACAACTTGGCCTGTAAGGTCAGTTCGATTTCGGTGACTTCATCAAGCAGGATAGTGCCGCTACCGGCCAATTCGAATCGACCGACGCGCTGGGCATCGGCACCGGTGAATGCGCCCTGTTCGTGACCGAACAACTCGCTTTCCATCAGCTGTGGGGATAAGGCGGGGCAATTCAAACCGACGAGGGCTTGTGGTCGCCGATCACTCTGGCAGTGAATTGACCGAGCTACGAGTTCTTTGCCGGTACCACTCTCGCCGGTGATCAGAACGGTTTCCTGAGTGGCTGCCACCAACTGAATCCGTTGTCGCAGTACCTGCATGGCGGCGCTTTGCCCCACCATGTTGAAATCGTCGGGTTGATCGCTGTCAGCAGGCTGTTGAACGACGTTATCTTCGGTCAACGCCCGATGGATCACGCGCTCAAGCGCCGGCAGTTCAAAGGGTTTTTCAATAAAGTCGAACGCACCCAGCCGCATTGCCTCGACCGCGGTCGAAATCGTTCCATGAGCGGTAATCATCACCACCTGCAGGTCGGGCTTCAGGTGCCGGGCGCGTTGGATCAATTCCAGGCCGTTCATCCCCGGCATTTGCAGGTCGGTGATCATCACCTCGGCATCATTCGCCTTCAGCCACTGCACTGCCTGGCTGCCACTGGCGCAGCAGTGCGTGTGGTAGCCGGACTGATCCAGCGCGTCAGCAATCGACTCACGTGCCGGAAGATGATCATCGACGACCAGTACCGGGCGGGAATCGTCCGAGGGGTGTTGCACGTTTCTCATGCGGCAGCCTCGAGTGTGCGGTGGGGGATGCGGACGGTTAGGGCGGCACCACCCTGGGGACAGTTTTGTGCTTCGACTTTTCCGCCATGCGCTGCGGCGATGCGTTCGACGATCGTCAATCCGAGCCCCGTGCCTCCCTGTTTGGTGCTGAAGAACGGTTCGAACAGATGCCGGCGAGCGTCATCGGTTAGCCCGGGTCCGCTATCGGCAACTTCAATGTCCGTGCCGTTCGAGTCGGCAAAGGCGGTGATTGAGAGTTCGCCGCCTTGGGGCATGGCATCCACGGCGTTGAGAATCAGATTCAGCAGCGCCCGTCGCAACATCTCCGGATCGGCACACATCTGCATGCCCGCCGCGATGTCCAGTTCTAAACGAACTTGTTGTGCATCGAACTGCGGCTGAAGTGATTCACAGATCTCGACGACAAACTGATGGAGATCGAATGCCGTCCAGCGCGGGTCGCGGTCAGCCGTAAATTGCAGTAGATCGTTCACAGTTACCTCCAATGCCGTGAATCCAGCTTTAAGTTTCTTAATGATCGATTGGATCGCTTCGTGACCTATGGCATGTCGATCCAGCATGCCCAGGTAAAGTGTTATTGGAACCAGTCCGTTCCGAACTTCGTGAGCGACGTGCGAAGCCATCTGGCCTAGGTCGGCCAGACGATTTCGCCGTGCCAATTGGCGGTTCTTGTTTTGCAGTTCATCGTTCAACCTTCCGACTTCGGCCCGCAACGTTTCATGAGTGGCCTGCAGGCGGTCGGTCGCTTCCTGCCAGGCCGCCAGAATCGGCGCCAGGTCGACGTCCGGATGGGCGCCTGGTATTTCGGTATTGGCTACTTGCGCGGCGGTTGCCATGGCTTCCTCGCTATCCCGACCGCAGGTCGAGGTGTCGCTGTGGATTGGGATCGTCTTGGGCATAGGCAGTACGAGCGGCAGCTGCGTGCTGCAAGTCATTCAGGTTTTGTGCGGTTGCGTTCTGACGTTGTTCCAATTGGGCTGCACATTGCTTTTCCAACAGGACGATCTCGCCCAACAGCGTCTCGCTTCGTTCCACCGCTTGTCGGCAACGCTGCCGCACTTCGGGTGACTTCCAACGTCGTTGTTGAGGATCCTCGTCTCGGTACGGATCAATCTGCCGCTCCATGCGCTGCAGGTCGACAACCAGCTTCTGTTTTGCCGACAGCAGAGTGAGTAACCTTGTCGTGTCTCCCTCTTGAACCAATTGGCACTGTCGACGACCTAGCTCGCGCAACTGCTCCAGCAGGTCCAGTTTTTGTTGGACAAGTGCTGCAAGTAATTCGGTAGCCGTCGTGTCTGACACGGTTGATTCCTTGTGAGGTGATTACAGCGAAGTCATCCAGTCCAACAGTGAGACCCACTGATCGCGGCTGAAGCGTGTTGTCTTCAAGAAGTTCGCTTCGGGTCGAATACGACTCAGCACGACTTTGGCTTGTTCCAGCGTGCCTCGGGCATCGGAGTATCGTCCCAGTTGTTTTTGGCAATTGGCGATCTGCAGAAAAGCTTCCAACGATTCCGGGTCGTTGATGTAACGGTTGCTGGCCGTCGAATACACGCGTTGAGCCTCTTCGAATTTCCCCATATCAAACAACGCGTCGGCATGAGCGAAGTAAGCGTTCCGCAGCAGCCGTTGTTCGAGCTTGGTGAGGTCACGTTCCTGCTGTTCCTCATTCAGCCTCTCCTGGATGTCCAGGAAATGCATTGCCGCTTTCTCCAGTTCGGTTTGGATCTCGCGGATCAAAGCATTACGGTTGGTTTCGATGGTTTCGGTTTCCAACCGTTTCTTGGGAAGCCGTGCGGCTTTACGATGGCTTTCGCCAATCTGGTAGCGAGCAAGCAGCGACTTGGAATCATCTGGGTAACGGCGGATTGATTCAAACAGCTGAGAGATGGCCTCTTGGAATGCATCGTGGGACGCTTCCAGCAGGCCCATCGCTTCGCGCTGAGCGACCGGGGAATTGGTTTGAGAATTCAAGCCCTTGGCACGGCTTTGACTTTCTAACCGCAATCCCTTCCGGTAATGCAAGTCGCCTAATGCGAACAACGAATGACGCCACTCCCAACTTTGCGGCCGCAGGAATTCGTTGTGCAAATTGTCTTCCAGCAGCTTTTGTGCCTTGTCCAACTTGCCCGATTGCAGCCAGGCGGAACTTGCCACCAGCCGTGCTTCGTAAGCCGCAGGATGTTTGGGATAGGAATTGATGCACTCCAGCAACGGCTTCATGGCCTTATCCGGTTTTCCCAAAGCCAGGTAGGCTTTGCCAAGTCCCAGGAGACCTGTGGGCCGCTCACGGCCAATTTCATGTTGCAGGTAGAGTTGTAGTCCCTGGATGGCGCGGAGATAGTTCTGTCCCTGCAGAAATGCCTGGGCACTCTTTTCCAGGTCCGATGTGTATTCACGTGTGGCAATCCGCAATTCGGCCAGGCGGGAGTAAGCTACGCCGGCCTCACGCCAGTGTTTGCGCGCATCGCGGAATGTGGCTTCCGCTTGCCGCGGATTTTGCGTCGCGGCTTCCTGGTCCAGCGACCGGGCCCAGTCTTCATAGCCTTTGGCAACCAGACGCACCGCGCTGGCTTCGTCGGTCACAGGCGGCATGGCCCGCGCCAGTTGGATGGCCCGATCGTAATCCCCGACTGCCAGGAACTCGTCAAAGGCCACTTCAATTCGAGCGCCGAAGCCGGCGAACTGCATCGACCACCAGTCGCCAGCCGGTGTCGCGTCAAAATCGTTCAACACGCGCAAATAGCCTTCGATTGCGTGCTGGTACTCAGCGTTCTGTTGATTAAGTTCCGCTTCCTGCATGCCCGCCAGAACACCCTCGGGGAAGTTGAAATACACCCGTCGTGTGCCGGCGAATTGCTTGGCAGCGGCTTGATACGTGTCCGCCGCCTGCTGCAGCAGTCCCGCCTCCTGAATGCGATCGGCTTTGCGGCGATACACGACACCGATCAAGAATTTGGCCCGGCGTGTCGTGACCGACTCGCCAAGTTCCAGCGCGTCGATGTCGCGTAACGATGCGATGATCTGATCGTAACGGCTGGTCAGGTCGCCGATGGTTGCGCCGTCTCGATTGTCAGTTTTCAGCGGCGTGTTATCCGTTTCCAACAGCGACAAGTGAGCACGGGCCAGATCGACATCGTGTGCCACTTGAGTTGCATCGGGAATCTGGTCCAGCGCCTCGCGTGCTCCCGCCAGATCATCCAGTGCCAGCAGAACTTGACTTTGTTCGAGCAACGCTTCGTGACGCGCCCGAGGACTTACCGCTTTGTCTTCGAGGAATAGAGCGTTGTATTTGCTCGCTTTGGCCAGGTCCGAGGGTTGGTCACGGAAGTAGGCCTTCGCCAGCAGCCGTTGGATTTGAGCTTGGCGATTCGGATTCTGCCTGAGTGCTTCGTGCAGCACCGGCAGGCATTCGGCGTAATGGCCGGCCCGATACAGACACTGTCCCAGCAAGTAGATGCCATCCCCTTCGCGACCTTCGGGATAACCGCGCGCACGACCTTCTTCCAGGTATCGAGCTGCAATCAGATACAAGCGTCGTTGTTGCGTGTCGTCCCATTGCCCCGCGGCGTCTTGAGCCAGAACGGCGCCCAGGATGAAGATCGGCCCGCCCTGCTCTTCAAACGTCTTGGCGCGCTCGCGCAGTCGGGCTGCGATCCGGCGAGCTTCGTCGAAGTCGCCAGCGTCCATTCGAGCCAGCGCCGCTTCGATCGTGCTGGTTTGTTGATGGTTCACCCGACGTTTTTCCGTCCACCAGCCGGCGAACTGCACGCAGCACACCACCAGCAACACGCCCAAAGCGGCAATTCCCATGATCCGGGGATGCCGACGCAACCAGCCCAGGATGCGCACCGCCGGCGCAGCCAGTTGTTGCATACGGTCCTGCCAGGTAGGCGCTGGCCAACCGAAATCGTCCGGTCTCGACTCGTCCTGAGTCATCCCTTGTGCGTCCCAACCTTCCTTGGTTGTGAACTGAAAAGACACAAAAAGCCGCGAGGTTGTACTCGAAATGCTTTTGGTGTGTCAACAAGAGGTGTGAGGTTTGAGGCTTGAGGTTTGAGTTGACGCTGGACAGGTGACAGGTGACAGGCGACAGCTGACAGCTGACAGCTAACAGAGGG
>CAJHYY010001037.1_pt1 | contig 16379 bp, 13 predicted proteins | sample 9198861 | NCBI WGS metagenome assembly CAJHYY01 (sample SAMEA7708377, study PRJEB35096) | sediment metagenome | biome: marine neritic benthic zone biome [ENVO:01000025]; feature: sediment [ENVO:00002007]; material: shallow marine sediment [ENVO:03000034] sea grass bed [ENVO_01000059] ... | reverse complement strand
CGCTGCGGGCTAGTGAGGGCCTGAGTAGGGATCGCGAAACTTGCGCGAAATTACAAACTCTCACCATTAGCAATACAGAGTGGTGGCTGGCCGCTCTGTGTCGAGCCTCGATGTTCCACTAAACTATCGCTACGCGGTGTCGGAACACCTTCTCATTGCATAACGGAATCGATCATGTCGCTGCAAGTGAACATCAACGGTCAGCTGTACGACAAAGAGAACGCCAAAGTCAGCGTTTACGATCATGGTCTGCTGTACGGCGACGGCGTGTTCGAAGGCATGCGTAGTTACGGCGGTGTCGTCTTTCGATTGCACGAGCACTTGGATCGGCTCTGGAAATCAGCACGCTCGATTTGCCTTGAGATTCCCATGAGCGTCGAACAGATGGCCAAAGAGGTCGTTCGTACGCTTGAAGTGAACCAGATCAAGGACGGATACATTCGCCTGGTCGTGACACGCGGAGCCGGCACGTTAGGATTGGATCCTAATCGAACCAGCGATCCCCAGGTGATCATCATCACCGACTCGATCACCATGTACCCGCAGGAGTATTACGAAAAGGGGCTGGAGATCGTCACTTCCAGCACGATCCGAAATCATCCGGCGGCCATGAATCCGCGGATCAAGTCTCTGAATTACTTGAATAACATCCTCGCCAAAATCGAAGGTGCACAAGCTGGATGCATTGAAGCCTTGATGCTCAATCACAAAGGCGAAGTCGCCGAATGCACGGGCGACAACATCTTTCTGGTGCAGCGAGGGCAATTGCTCACTCCACCCATATCGGCAGGGATTCTCGAAGGGATCACGCGCGAAGCGGTGATGCAACTCGCCGGTGAAGCGTCGATTGAGGTCAAGGAAATCGACCTGACTCGTCACGACGTCTACGTGGCCGACGAATGCTTCCTGACTGGCAGTGCCGCCGAAGTCGTCCCGGTGGTGAAGGTCGATGACCGCGTGATCGGCAACGGGGAACCCGGACCGATCACACGCGATTTGATGACCCGCTTTCGAAAGCTGGTACAATCCTAGCGGGAACTGCACTCGCAGCGGCTTCCCACGTTGATGGTCCTGTTCACCGAACGCCCGGTTCGATGCGCGCCGTGGGTGTTATCTTGGAGATCACTGATGACTGGCCTGCGCTGTAACAAAAACATTCAAGCAACGCTCCTGCTAACGATGGCATCTGTGGTGCTTTGGGGAAGCGGATCCCTGGCACCGTGTTTCGGCCAACGACAGCCCGAAGGCGCTGAATCGAAAGTGCCACCTGGGCGCGATGTCTACATGGGTCGACGGATTGCCCGCACCATGCACTTTTCCGGAGCTGAATGGCTGATCCGAGAAAACCGTGAAGACGAAGAGCGCTGTTCGTTGATGTTGGCGAACCTTGGCATTCGTCGAGGGATGACGATCTGCGATCTCGGTTGTGGCAACGGCTTTCATTCCATTCCCATGGCCAAGCTGACGGGTGGCCAGGGAATGGTGCTGGGTGTCGACATTCAACCGGAAATGCTCACGAAGCTGAGAACGCGCTGCGAACAACAAGGTGTGAATAACGTCATCCCCATTCTGGGCAGTCTGCATAACCCGAGACTCCCGCCAAATTCGGTTGACTTAATCCTGCTGGTCGATGTGTATCACGAGTTCTCTCATCCGGAACTGATGCTGGCGGCCATGCATCGCGCATTGAAGCCCGATGGCCGAATCGCTCTGGTTGAATACCGGGAAGAGGATCCGAACGTACCGATCAAACCGCTGCACAAAATGAGCAAGAAGCAAATCCTCAAGGAGTGGGAAGCGAACGATTTCAAACTTGCCAGCGAGTTTGAAAAGCTGCCGTGGCAGCACCTGATGTTCTTCGCCAAAGCTGCTGCCGAACAGAGCGATTCCAGCGGTCAATAACCGACTACCTGAAGTCGGAGATGCCAACATGACAACAAACATTCGTCGACGTCACTTTTTGCAATCAACCGCCGTTGCTGCGACCGGTGGCCTGGCTGTTTCGGCTCTGAAAGCCACTGCCGCGCAGTCACAGCCTGAAGTGAATATGTCTTTCGGACTGGTCACCTACCAATGGGGACGTGACTGGGATTTACCCACGTTGTTGAAACACTGCGAGGCGTGTGACGTATTGGGGGTCGAACTGCGTACCACACACGCACACAAAGTCGAACCGTCTTTGACGGTCGGACAACGCAAGGATGTGCAAAAGCGTTTTGCCGATAGTCGAGTCACGTTGGTGGGCCTGGGCAGCAACGAGCGATTTGACAATCCCGATCCCGCCGTTGTGAAAAAGGCGATTGCTGACTCGAAAGCATTCATCGAGCTCAGTCATGATGTGGGTGGAACGGGCGTGAAGGTTAAGCCGGACCGTTTTTATCCCAACGTCCCCCGCGAGAAGACGATCGCCCAAATCGGCAAGGCATTGAACGAACTTGGCCAGCATGGCGCGGGATATGGACAAGAAGTCCGGCTTGAAGTGCACGGCCAGTGTGGTCACCTGCCAACCATCAAAAAGATCATGGATGTGGCAGATCATCCCAATGTACGTGTTTGTTGGAACTGCAACCCGACCGACCTGGAAGGGGCGGGGCTCAAAGCGAATTTTGAAATGGTCCGTTCACGGCTGGGACACACGCTGCACGTACGCGAATTCGAAACCGAGTATCCTTACGCGGATTTGATCAAACTCCTGGTCGACACCGAATACCACGGCTGGGTATTAATGGAAGCGCACACGTTTCCAGAACAAACCGACGAGCGCGTCGAGAAACTTAAGGCTCAGCGCAAAGCCTTCAAGCAATTGATTGCCAAAGCCGTAGGCTGATGCGGGTAAGGATGACGTTTTGCCGCCTATGTGTACCTCCGTTCTCTGTGGTGATTCGCTCGTTAACCACAGAGGAACAGAGTAGTAAGAGGACCAGCGGGGAAGCGAACCCCTAGATTGGGGTTGTCGGCCAACCCGGAAACCGGTACAAGCCTTCCGCCATGAAGCTGTTCTTGTCTATTTCTGCGTCCATTGTCTGCGCCGCCGTCTGGTTAGCCGCTGCCGGCCCATCGTGGGCACAAGCGCCGCCGCGTCGTTTGCCCCCGGTCGAAGAATTGCCAGCCGTCCCGGCCGCTCAACCAGCGACTAGCGAAGCGGACATCGACACAGAAGACCTGCCGATCGACGAACCCGATCCCAACGAGCTGCCCTGGTATTCACTGCAGCTCTGGACCTCGCCTGTCATCTGGGACAACAGCTTCGAGCTGGGACTCTCCGGTTCCGGCGGCAACACCGACACGTTAAGCCTGGCGTTTGGCACCGATTGGAACCGCAAGCTGGACTGGAGCGAGCTGGCGGTATCGTTGAATTACAACAAGGTGCAGGCCAACGGTTTGGAAACCAAACACAACGCCATTTTGTCGATGGATCACAAATGGCTGTTGGGCGACTCGCCGTGGTCTTTATTTGCCAAGAGCTTCCTTGCATACGACGAATTCAAGGCGTTCGACCTGCGCCTGGCGCTCAATGGCGGCGGTGGCTACAGCTTCTACAAGAGCGACACGGGCGAATTGACCGGTCGTTTCGGTGCCGGTACTTCGCGCGAATTTGGTGGACCGGACAAGCAGTGGGTACCGGAAGCCGTGTTTGGCACCGACATGAAACATCAAATCTCGGATCGCCAGAAGCTCTCCTTCACCACCGACTATTTTCCCAATTGGACCGACTTCACGGATTACCGCCTGGTATCCAAAGCCACTTGGGAGATCGTCCTCGACGAAGACTCGAATCTCAGTTTCAAGATCAACATCATTGATCGCTACGACAGCACGCCCAACGGTGCCAAGCCGAACGACATCGATTACGCGTTCCTGCTGCTTTGGACCCTCTAGCTTTGGAGGCTACGGGGCTTCGAATCTTGGGGCAGGCAGTTGACTGCTATTGTGTTCGACTGGGCATGCGCCGCGGGAAGGGAGGCTTCACCGCTGCGGGAGGTGTAATTCCCGTTTCCTCTGCCCAGGTATCACGTTCCTGTTCGGTCGCGTAGTACATCAGCCAGGTTTCTGGCTCTTCGGAATGATCGAGGCAGTGCCAATGGAAGTAATTCCTTGGCATGTCGATCTTCTTTTCGGGTGACGGCAGAATGTCCCGATAAATCAGGCAGTAGAGTTGTCGGTTCGCGAGATGATCGGTGAATTCCAGGACGATTCGTTTCTCGTACAACTTATGAATGACGCGCCACAGCTCCTGGCTTAACTGCTCGTCACCCTGGGTATCGGGGTGAGGCATTTCCAATTCGGGTTCGAACCATTCCCGAATCGGTAGTACGGGCGCTCGTTCCCACGCCAACATCGAAGCCAGAAACTCATTCTCGGTTTGAGTCGGCAGTCGACGAGCATTCAGCAAATGCATCGACTCGTCAAAGAACGGTTCCAGCTCATCGCGCAGGCGCGCGTTGAGCAACAGCTGATCAACGTCTTCGGAGATAGGGGAGCGGGATTGGTGCATTGCCAGAATTCCAAACGAAACGGCTGTCTCTCGTTGAGGCGCATCAAGTGTCTCGATGAATTCGACTGTACCAACAACGGCTCATCCTGCAATACAAAGCTTGAACGAAAAGCTTGAATCGCCTGAAATCACGCGGTTTTCCCCGGCACAATCGATACGAACGCCAAGGGTCGTGGAGACCGACAGAGTGTCGCTAGTTCGCCTGCTATTCCAGTCTTTCCGAAACCGATTTTTTCTCGATATCGGCAATCTTTACCAGGCGCCGTTCGTGACGTCCGCCTTCGAACTCGGTGTTGAGGAACAAGTCGATGAGTGAATCAATCTCACGCTCGCCCAGCAAGTCCGCTGAAAGGCACATCACATTGATATTGTTGTGCCGCCGGCTCATTTCAGCCGTCAATTCGTCGTGAATCGTCGCCGCTCGAACTGACGGGAACTTATTGGCGGTAATGGCCATGCCGATGCCCGTACCACAGATCAAAATCCCACGATCCACGTCGCCCTCAGACACCCGCTGGCTCACGGCCGCGGCAAAATCGGGATAATCGACACTGTCGGTTCCCGTGGTTCCAAAGTCCTGGACCTCTTGCCCTTTGCTTTCCAAGGCGTCGACGATGCGTTGCTTCAGTTGCACGCCGCGGTGATCACTGCCAACTGCGATGCGCATGATTTACTCTCCCGTTTCCACGTGCGCCGATAACTCCTCCAAGTCAATCTGCTCCAACCAGCGATCCAGTTGCGCATCGATTTGAGTGGCACAGGCTCGGTAGTGTTCAATCGTGCCACCGATGGGATCCGCAATCTCTCCGCCAGATTGACATAATGCAAATGTGCGATCAGCCGCATCCGGCCATTGGGCCAACAGGGCATCACGGTGACCCTGAGTCATCGTTAATACCAGGTCGGCGAATCGAACCAGACGTTCCGTCGCCGGCTGACTTTCGTGCTGTTGGATGTCGATGTCGCGTTCCGCCATCACTTGAACGGATTCGGCTGACGGGCGTCCTCCGGCCATCGCTGCGATACCGGCACTCAATACCATCACGCCTTGATCCAGCAGGTCGCCGGGGGCGATGTTCAGCTTCTTGGCAATCCGAGCCCGCATCATGGCTTCGGCCATCGGACTACGGCAGGTGTTGCCGGTACACACAAATAGAATGACGTAGCTACTCAGCCGTTTCAATGCGGCGGCGTTGACCACTCCCGCACGCAAGACCTGCAGCGAATTTCCAGTGACTCGCACGACTGACGAAGGTTGACCAAACTTGCTTCGACCCTCGTCCAGCACCAGATCAATGCGGTCTCCCAGAGAATCCACCACCTCCTGCGCCATCGTGGCATCGGACTGCCCGCTCAGATTGGCACTGGTCAAGACCAGCGGTCCGACCGAGAGTCGCAGAACCTGCGTCAAAAACTCGTGTGCCGGTACTCGCAGTCCGATGGTGCCCTTGGGGACAACCCACTGACGAACTGATTGAGGAAGCTGTTTGACCACACTGTCGGGGTGATTGTCGTCCAGGACCAGCGTGATCGGGCCTGGCCAACATCGCCGCGCCATCCGCAAACCCAGCGGTGACAAGGTGGGGAGATAGTCCAGAGCGTCGTCGACACTCTTGATCGCCAGGGTCAGTGGATTACGAGCGTCACGCCCCTTGGCGTCCAATAACCGCGACACCGCCGCTTCATCCAGCGCACTGGCCGCCAATCCGTAGACCGTTTCGGTCGGGATGCCCACCAGCTTGCCTTCGGCCAATGCCTGAACGGTCTGGTGTACGACGTCACGTCGATCCACAGCGTTGGTCAAATCAATGACTTTTGCAGGCATAAATCAAGATCGAGGGACAATTGGCGAAATAGTAGCGATCCCAGGTGGTCCCGTTCTCCCTCGCATTGGAAAGGACCCCGCAGCAGACGCGATTCCAATCGGACGTCCACGAGAACCGTATCGTCCGGGCACCCCATGGCTGCTCCTCCGCTGCCGGTGAAGGCCATTTTGGACGCATTCTGTGCAACTCGCGCAAGCCCCGGCGCCGTGTAGCTTTACGGTGCAAGACTTAGCCTACGAGCGATAACTCACTATAAGATTCGGATGGTACGCTCGCAAGGACGGACCGTACGCACCCCAGAATTGATCCATTTCACTTAACTCGCGGCACCGCCGGAGATTCCGATGTACGCAAGACTTCGTACAATGGGAATACGAGAAAACCAAACGTCCCCAGGCGGATAACGCATGGCTCACGGTACCACGAACCCGCAACCCACCACCCGAAGGTCGGCCATGCTGACGATGCTGGGTTCGGCGCTGGCCGTGGCAGGCTGCGGGGGGCGTTCGGAAACCCCCGAACCGCAAGGGTCAGAAACGACGTGGGGCGTGCGAGGTATCTCGGACGGCCGCCTGCAGAAACCGCGGGCGATGACCATCAACGACCGCAACGAAGTGTTCATCGTGGACATGACCGGGCGGATTCAAGTGTTCGACACCGAAGGTACTTTCCTTCGCAGTTGGCGAACCCCTGAAAGCAAGAATGGCAAGCCCACCGGAATGTCGCTTGATCGAGACGACCATCTGGTAGTCGCCGATACTCATTACTTCCGTGTGCTGTTTTACACACCTGAAGGGAAGCTGCTGAAGCAACGAACCATCGGCGGTCAGCATGGCCACGCGCCCGGCGAATTCAATTTCGTCACGGACGTAACCCAGGATTCACATGGCAACTACTACGTCAGCGAGTACGGGCTGCACGATCGGATCCAGAAGTTCACACCCGACGGCGAGTTCGTCCTGCAGTGGGGCACGCACGGCAGCGACCCAGGACAATTCCGTCGGCCGCAGAGCATGAAATTCGACGCGGAAGATCGCCTGTGGGTCAGCGACGCCTGCAATCATCGGATTCAGGTTTTCGATCCGACTGGCGATGAAGTCGAATTGCTGGAAGTGTGGGGCGAGTCGGGAACGGAACCAGGCAAGCTGAGTTTCCCCTACGACCTGATCCTCGATGACGACTACCTGTACGTTTGCGAGTTCGGAAACCACCGCGTGCAGAAACTCACAAAGCAGGGCGAGTGTATTGAATGCTGGGGCCGAGCCGGTCGGGGTGTTGGAGAATTGTCTCGACCCTGGGCGCTGGCTCAAGACAACGCTGAACGACTCTACGTACTGGATACCTACAACCACCGAGTCCAGAGGATTCGCATGTAGGTGGAGCTCCCGGCCCAACGGCAGGTGCTCTACCCAAGCCAACTTTCAACCGACAGGTGATGGCTGTGAATAGCCTGAATTCGATTGACTTCGTTTACTGGCCCTATTTGTTGCTGGGCCTGATCATCATCCCGGTGATCTGGTTGTTCAGCTACCGTTCTTTGGCGGGTCTAGGGCGGGTGCGCAGATTCCTGGCGCTGACGATTCGGACGTTGATCGTGTTGTTGTTCCTGTTCGCGCTGGCGGAGATTCGTTGGAAGGAATCGTCGGATCGTGTGACGGTGATCTACGTGCTGGATCAATCCGAGTCGATCCCGCAACCCAAGCGGCAGCTGATGATGACGTACGTGCGCGAGGAAGTGAAAGCGCACCGGCAAGCGACTCGAGAAGACGGCGCGGGCGCCGTGGTATTCGGCCGCAACGCGGTCGTCGAATCTCCAGTGTTTGACGACGACATCGTGCTGAACGCCAATCCCGAATCATATATTGGTCAGCGCGATGCCACCAATCTCGAGGATGCGTTGAAGCTGGCCCAATCTTTGTTTACCGAGGACACGGCAGGCCGGATCGTGATCGTCACCGATGGCAACGAGAACTTGGGAGACGCGCGACAAACCGCTCAAGTCCTGGCGCGCAACGGCATCGGCATTGATGTGGTGCCAATTCGCTTGACCACGCGTCCTGAAGTCGCGGTCGAGAAGATCACGTTGCCGCAAAATGTCCGCCGCGGTCAGCCGGTCGAAGCCCGCGTGGTGCTGAACAACTTCAATGAGGATGGAGCTGAAAGCAGGAACGTAAAAGGCGAGCTCAGAATCCTCCGCATGGTCGGGAACGAAGAGCAGCCGGTTGGCGATCCCAAAACCGTGGACCTGCCTCCTGGCAAGACGGTGATTCGTTTCCAACACGAGATCGAGTCGCCGGCCATGTACACCTACAAGGCAATCTTCCGACCTTTTGACTCGGAAGACGACTTGATGTCCGAGAACAACGTCGCCAGCACGTTCACCCACGTGCGCGGCAAGGGTCGGATCATGTTGATCGAAAATGCCCATAAGCAGGGCCAATTCGAATTCCTGATCGATCGCCTCCGCGCCAACAATCTGGAGATCGATGTCCGCGACACGACGACCCTGTTTGGCAGCCTGGCCGAACTGCAAGGTTACGATGCGGTGATCCTGGCCGATGTGCCGCGGAGCAGCGGCGAAGATGCGACCGAAGTGACCAGCTTCAGCGACGAACAGATCGCCATGCTCGTGCGCAACACCGAGCAAATGGGTTCGGGCCTGATCATGATCGGCGGCGAAAGCAGCTTTGGAGTCGGTGGTTGGGCCAACACCGAGCTGGAAAAAGCGATGCCGGTCGACTTCCAGATCAAGAACAAGAAGATCCAGGCCGTGGGCGCCTTGGTGATGGTGATGCATGCGTGCGAGATGTCACAGGGCAACTTCTGGCAAAAGGTAGTCGCGCGCGAATCTATCAAGACACTGGGGCCCATGGATTATTGCGGGCTGCTGCACTGGGATAACTTTGGCCGCGACAGCTGGTTGTGGCGACCAGGTCTGGCTCGCGTTCAAGACCAGAAGCAGATGATGATGCGGCTGTTGGGACGGATGACTCCCGGGGATATGCCCGATTTCGAACCTTCGTTGAAAATGGCACTCGCTGAATTCGCCAAGAACAAGGCTTCCGTCAAACACATGATCATCATCAGCGATGGCGATCCGACTCCTCCCAGTCGCGCGACCATCAGTCAGTTCAAACAGCTGGGTGTGAAAGTCAGTACGGTGGCCGTCGGTGCTCATGGACGCGTGGGGCACCAGACGTTGCAGAACATCGCCAACGCCACCGAAGGCAATTACTACGTTGTCACCAACCCCAAGGCGCTGCCGCGAATTTACCAACGTGAGGCGCGGCGGGTCGCCAAGCCTTTGATCAAGGATCTTAATAATGTGCGCCCCAACATCGAGGCGCGACATCCGATCCTCGAAGGCATCGATGGCCCCCTGCCACCTCTCAAGGGCATGGTGCTCACCACCAAGAAAGACAACGTGTTGGCCGAGGTATTTATTCGTTCGCCCGATCCTCCGGACGAAGCCAACGCAACCATCGCGGCCGCCTGGACGTATAAGAATGGCCGTACCGTGGTCTTCACCACCGACGCTGGACACCGTTGGGCATCCGACTGGACGGAATGGGAAAACTACGACAAGCTCTTCAGCCAAATGGTGCGATGGGCCATGAGGCCGCCCGACGATGACGAGAACTTCTCGATTGCCACCGATGTTCGTGACGGCAAAGTGCGCGTGGTGGTCACCGCTTTGGACGAGAACGATCAATTCTCCAACTTCCTGAAGCTCACCGGCTCGGCGGTCGGCCCCGATCTCAAGCCGTTCGAATTCAAATTAGAACAGGAATCGGCCGGTCGTTACTTCGCCCAGTTCGACGCGTCCAAATCGGGCAGCTATCACGTGACGGTGGGTGGTCGCGGGCCGGGCAAGCCGCCCATCATGGCCGGCGTCAACGTTCCCTATTCGGCCGAGTATCGCGACCGCAAAACCAATGTGGCGCTGCTGCGAGAACTTGCCCGAATGAAACCCGACGGCGGCGAGGCTGGTCAAGTGGTGGGCGACGACCTCTCCGAATCAGGACTGGGCAAAACGCTGTTGCATGACACATTTCGTAATACGCTTCGCAAGTCGCTGAACATTCAGAACATGTGGCCGCTGGTGCTGCTGACGGCAGGCGTGCTGTTTTTCGCCGATGTGTTTGTCCGCCGCGTCGCAATTGGATACGACACATTCGAGCCGTACATCAACCGCGTGAAGGGCTGGTTCTCGAAAGGTGAAGAGGAACCACAGGAAGAACACCTGGAGCGACTGCGCAGCCGTAAGCAAGCCGTGTCTACGGAGATGGACCAACGCATGGCTTCTACTCGGTTCGAACCCAGCGCCGAGGATCTAGAGACCGTCGACACCAGCACCCTCGACTCGGCACAATCGGGTTCCACGCAAACCGCGTCTCGCTCGAAAAGCTCAGCTCCCTCACTGGGCGAATCGACTGACGAAAGTACCTATACTTCTCGATTGCTGGATGCCAAAAAGCGTGCATGGAAGGAAAACGAGAAGTAAGCAAGTCATCCCCTGAGCGAGATTCTTTTCCAACGACTTTAACGACGGACTGAACCGCCACCGCGCTTGCCCGTGGATGGCGTTCCCACATTTGAGACGGCCGACCAGGAGACACTGAATGAGTTCCGGCGACAGTATGCAACAACGGGCAGACGAATTCCGCGATCGATATCAACAACTGCGTGAGCAAGTGGGACGCGTGATCGTGGGTCACGAGGAAATCGTTCACGGAGTTCTGACCTGCCTGTTCGTAGGCGGCCATTGCTTACTGGAAGGCGTGCCAGGACTGGGAAAGACGCTGTTGGTGCGGACCTTGGCACAAGCCCTCTCGCTGGATTTCAATCGCATTCAGTTCACACCTGACCTGATGCCCGCGGATATCCTGGGGACCAACATGGTGATGGAAACACCCGACGGCAAACGGGTGTTCGAATTCCAACGCGGACCTCTTTTCACGCAGATTTGTCTGGCTGACGAAATCAACCGCGCTACACCCAAAACTCAGTCGGCCATGTTGGAAACCATGCAGGAAGGGACCATCACCATTGGTGGCACGCGTTACGAGCTGGATAAGCCGTTCTTCGTGATGGCCACCCAGAACCCGATCGAACAAGAGGGAACTTACCCGCTCCCCGAAGCACAGCTGGACCGGTTCTTTTTCAAACTGGTGGTCGGATACTCCGGCCGTGAAGAACTGGCCACGATCATCGAGCGCACCACCAAGGGCGAAGTGATCGAACCCGAGAAAGTCATGGATGGCCACGAAATCGTGAAGTGGCAGCTGCTGATTCGCGAAGTCATTCTGGCGACGCACGTCCAGGATTACATCGTACGGCTGGTACTTGCCACTCATCCTGAAGGGCCCCACGCGCTGGCAGCTACCAACCAGTATCTTCGTTGGGGCAGCAGCCCGCGAGGCGCGCAAACGTTAGCTCTGGCTGCGAAAGTGCGTGCTCTGCTGGAAGGGCGTTTCAACGTCAGTTTCGAAGATGTCCGGCGGGTGTTCCTGCCGGCCATGCGGCATCGTGTAATCCTGAACTTCGAGGCTCAGGCCGAGGGGATCGAAACCGATCATGTGCTGCTGGAGATTCTGGAGAAACTGCCCGAGAAGTCGGATGACGTCCCGGTTGCCGCAGTTGCCGACTAAACGCAACCCACGTCGATCCTCAGAGAACTTAGTCCAACATGTCAGAAATCCTCACTCCGGAACTTCTCGCGCAGCTGGAACGGCTGGAACTGGTCAGTCGGAAGATTTTTCGTGGCCGGATGAAAGGCGAGCGACGTAGCCGACGCAAAGGTCAGAGCGTTGAGTTTGCCGACTTCCGCAACTATGTGGCCGGCGACGACCTGCGGTTCATCGACTGGAACCTCTACGCCCGCCTCGACAAACTGTTCCTCAAGCTGTTCATGGAAGAGGAAGACCTGCATTTTTACGCCGTCATCGACACCAGCGAATCGATGAATTTTGGCGATCCGGTAACCAAGTTGCACTACGCCAAACAACTGGCCGGCGCACTGGGTTTCATCGGCCTGTGTCGGGCAGATCGTGTCAAAGTGCAAACCCTGGGTGCATCGAGCCGTCAGGCACCGGTGCTCCGCGGACGCCACAGCCTGTGGCGGCTGGTCGAGTACCTGGAATCCGTCGAGCCCGGAGAAAACGTCCCGTTGGCGGAGGGGATCAAGGAGTTCTGCCTGCGCAACTCGGGGAAAGGTATCGTTGTCATCATCTCGGACCTGATGGACAAATCGGGTTACCAATCGGCGTTGCGGATGCTGATGGCACAGCAAATGGACGCTTATATCATTCAAGTCCTCAGTCCCGAGGAAATGGATCCAGACGTCAAAGGCGATCTGCGACTGATCGATTGCGAAGATCGCGACATGGCCGAGATTACCGTTAGTCGCCCCTTGCTGGAAAAGTATCGCCAGACCCTGTCGGCGTTTGTCGAGGGAGCTCGCGAATTCTGCAGCCGTCGAGGCATGACCTATCTGCTGGCCAACACGGATACTCCGGTTGATCGACTGGTCAGCCGATACCTGCGTGAGCGAGGTCTCGTCAGATGAGTTGGATGAACACGCTCAGCGTATGGCAGTGGCTGATCCTGGGGCTGGTCCCTCCGGCCATTATTCTGCTGTACTTCTTGAAACTGAAGCGACAGCCGTTGGAAGTTCCCAGCACCTTCCTCTGGTCGCGGACGATCGAGGATCTGCACGTCAACACGATTTGGCAACGCCTGCGGCGCAATTTGCTGTTGTTTCTGCAGCTGCTGTTGATCGCTCTATTGATGCTCACGCTGCTTCGACCGGGACTTCGCGGAAACGATCTGACCGGCGAGCGATTCATCTTCATGTTGGACACTTCGGCCAGCATGCAGGCGACCGACGTATCCCCGTCACGATTCGAGATGGCCAAGAAGACGCTGATCGAATACATCCGCCAGATGGAAGGCGGCGACGTTGCGATGCTGGTAACGTTTTCGGATCAGGCCAAGACCGAAGTGAACTACACCAAGAACAAACGTGACCTGATCAAAGCGGTGCACAACATCAAGGTAACCAACCGCACCAGCGATCTTGTCAAAGCCATGCAGATCGCCGAGGGATTGGCCAATCCCAGTTCGGCGCGCGGGGAAGGTCAGGAACAGGCCGAAGAGGCTCTGCCGGCGACGGTTTACATCTTCAGCGACGGTGGTTTTGACAACGTTACTGACTTTGATTTGGGCAATCTTCATCCGTTGCATATTCAAGTTGGCAATTCGAACTCCAACAATGTCGGAATCACCGCTTTTTCAGCAGACCGTAACCCGGACCATCCCGGCCAACTCGATATTTTTGCTCGTCTGGAAAACTTCACCGGCGACAAAGTCACCGTCAGCATGGAACTCCGCCGTGATGGATCCCTGGTCGACGTCAAGCAAGTCTCGATTCCCGCAAACGACAGCGAAAGCGAAGGCTTCCGGATGGTGGACATCGAAGAAGCCGAACTTGAACTGGTTGTGACTGACGAAGACGACTTAATGATCGACAACCGCGCGTTCGCTGCCGTAAACCGCCCGCAGCGTGCCCGCGTGTTGATCGTAACCAACGGCAACGACCCGCTTGAATTGGCGCTGGATACGATTGAAGCTCAAAAGCTGGCGATCTCGTCGTTCAACACCACGGATGTGCTTGCGACCGAGTCTCATCAGCGCGACGTGAATTCAGGCATGTACGACCTGGTGATTTACGATCGGTGTGCTCCCGAAGTGCTGCCCTTATCGAACACGCTGTTCATTGGATCGATGCCGCCGGGTGATGGTTGGAGCCGCAGCGAAACGGTCAGCCTGCCCGCGTTGATCGACCAGGACCGAAGTCATCCACTGCTGCAGTTCGTGAACATGAACGATGTGTTGGGCTTCATCGAGGGGTTTGCGATTAAAGGTCCCGAAGGCACTCGTACGCTGATCGATACGACGGAAGGACCCATGATGGTGATCGCACCTCGCGATGGACTCCAGGATGTCGTGCTCGGACTGCCCGTCTATCGCAACAACGGAGAAGCCAATACCGACTGGCCCAGACGTCCCAGCTTTCCGGTATTCGTGATGAATGTCCTCCGCTACCTTGGCGGACGACACGGCGTTTCGGGCGCCGCGTCAATCCGGCCAGGTAAGCAGATGGAGCTGCGATCCGATTTACCCGTGGGATCTATCCGTGTCACAGGACCGCCCCCGGAACGCACCCAGTCGAAAATCGAACGGGAAGGTCTCAATTCGTTCGTGTATACCAAAACCGAATCACCAGGCATTTACGCCATTCGCGAGGGTAAAGATACTGACATTGCTCGACGCTTTACCGTCAATTTGTTCGATAGTCGAGAGAGCAACCTTTCGCCCCGCGAAATCGAGATCGGCCCTGAAAAAGTAGCCACGAGAAAGGCGGCGTACCAGACGCGTTTTGAGTACTGGAAGTGGATTCTGATCGCCGCTCTGATCCTGCTACTGGTCGAATGGTACATCTACAATCGTCGAGTCTACATTTAGCGACCCAGCCATTAGCGATATCGTTCCTCGCAGCTAGTTCTTATGTCGTCGAACCCCTCCGACGTCGAGCAATTGCTCGGCGGCAATCCCGATAGTTGGCGCGACATCCGCACGCGTGGGCCTGGTCCTTCGGGCAGTTTGCCGCTGACCGATGACATGCTGCGAAACTGGTCCAGTGGCGACCTGTTCGGTTTGACTCAGAACGCCGGGATGGGTTGGAATCCGGATCAATTGCTGGGTGATCAAATCCTGATCCTCAGTACTCAAGGCGGTCTACGTGCCGCAGACGGCCGACCCGAAGCACTTGGTTATCACACGGGACACTGGGAAGTCGGACTGTTGGTGCAGGCCGCCGCCGAACAGTTGCGCAACGATGGTGCAGTGCCATTTGCCGCCTACTGCTCCGATCCCTGTGATGGGCGGACGCAAGGTACAGTCGGCATGTTCGACAGCTTGCCCTACCGCAATGACGCCGCGATCGTGATGCGGCGACTGATCCGATCTCTTCCCAGGCGGAAGGGTGTGATCGGTGTCGCCACGTGCGACAAAGGTTTGCCCGCAATGATGATGGCACTGGCCGCGATGCGCGAACTTCCTTGCGTGCTGGTTCCTGGTGGCGTTACTCTGCCGCCTGACAGCGGCGAGGATGCGGGCACCGTGCAAACGATCGGTGCTCGATACGTACATGGCGAAATCAGCCTGGAAGACGCCGCTCGCGCCGGTTGCGCTGCGTGCGGAAGTCCGGGAGGCGGTTGTCAATTCCTGGGTACCGCCGCCACGGCGCAAGTGGTCGCGGAAGCTCTCGGATTGGCCCTGCCCCACTCGGCCCTTGCCCCCAGTGGCCAATCTGTGTGGCGCGATACGGCTCGCCGCGCCGCGATCTCAGTTCAGCGCATGGTTCAGCAGGGTGTGACGACTTCGCAGATCATCACCGATGCGTCAGTCCGCAATGCCATGGCGGTGCACGCGGCTTTTGGAGGATCGACGAATCTGCTGTTGCATATTCCGGCCGTCGCTTTTGCCGCAGGGCTCAAGCGACCGACCGTTGATGACTGGCACGAAATCAACTGTCGCGTTCCTCGGTTCGTCGATGTGCTGCCCAACGGACCGACCAATCATCCCACCGTGCGCGTGTTCCTGGCAGGTGGCGTTCCCGAGGTCATGCTGCACCTGAGGCGTTTGGGATGCATCGATGGATCGGCGTTGACCGCGGCTGGAACCAGCTGGGATGACACGCTGGATTGGTGGGAGCATAGCGACCGCCGACAACAGATGCGGGAACGACTGCAGCAAGCCGACGGCGTTGATCCAGACGAAGTGATCCTGCCACCCGCACAGGCAAGCCAAAGGGGACTCACCAGTACCGTGTGTTTCCCGACTGGGAATCTTTGCCCCGAAGGATCGGTCATCAAAGCCACCGCGATCGACCCGTCCGTGGTCGATGAGGACGGTGTGTACCGAAAGACGGGACCAGCTCGTGTCTTCACCAGTGAGCGGGAAGCGATTGCAGCTGTCAAAGGACAGGCCGATCG
>CAJHYY010000027.1_pt1 | contig 16379 bp, 16 predicted proteins | sample 9198861 | NCBI WGS metagenome assembly CAJHYY01 (sample SAMEA7708377, study PRJEB35096) | sediment metagenome | biome: marine neritic benthic zone biome [ENVO:01000025]; feature: sediment [ENVO:00002007]; material: shallow marine sediment [ENVO:03000034] sea grass bed [ENVO_01000059] ... | reverse complement strand
CTAAGAGGGCGACCGCAAATCCTCCATTCGGCGATCCGATGACCAACGCAGCGTGCGATTGCCCCTCCGGGGCAACGATCGTTTTTTGACGCAATACCAGGGGTTCCAGTCGCCTTCGGCTCCTTACACCCCTGGCTATCATCGGGTTGCCCCTCTGGGGCAATGCTAAAGCACGGGGCTCATGACAATCAGCTGCCCGCGACAAACTGATGTAACAATTCCTGGTCACCCTCAATTCATAATCAGCGCTCATTCTCCGCGGTGCTTAATCGCGGAGAATGTCGGCGCATCCATAAGGAGTCTCGTCGTGAAACCATTTGCCGTTCTGATGATCTTAGCTTGCCTGGGTTCCATCGCGTCTGCCGACGAAGTGACTTACGGCACGGCCGATGGCAAGGAGCTGAAGGGGTCCCTGGCCATGCCTGACGGTGATGCGAAATGCGGTGCGATTATCCTGATTCATGAATGGTGGGGGCTGAACGACGACATCCGCAAGAAGGCCGAGGGCTTTGCGAAGCTGGGTTATGTGGCCTTGGCAGTGGATTTATACGGAGGCAAATCCACGACGGAAGCGTCCCAGGCGCGGCAACTGGCCGGCGCGGTCCGTAGCAACCGTGATGCCGCGTTCACCAATCTGAAGGCGGCCGTCGACTATCTGAAAAAGAACGACCGCGTCGATGCCGAACGGATGGCGGCCATCGGTTGGTGCTTTGGTGGTGGGTGGTCGTACGAAATGGCGAAGAATGGACTGGGTGTGAAAGCCTCGGTCATTTACTACGGATTCTTCAATCCGGCCGATGATCTCTCGAAAATGCGCGCCGAAATACTCGGGCACTTCGCCGAAAACGATCGGGCCATCCGCATCGACAATGTGAAGGAGTTTCAGGCGAAACTGAAAACGGCCGCTGGCGATCACGAGGTCTATATCTACCCCAACACCACCCACGGCTTTGCCAGCCGCAAAGGGGCGAATCCCAACTACGCGGCCGAAGCTGCGGAGCTGGCCGATCGACGAACGGTTGAGTTCCTGAAGAAGCGGATGAAGTAGCACCTCTTCGTGACTCTGAATGACGACTAACCACAGAGGAACAGAGGTGCTGTTTGATGGCCGCTTTCGACGGGTTTCCCAACGACTCGATCGCTTTCTTGTTACAGCTGAAGCGGAACAACAAGAAAGCCTGGTTCGAGAAGAACAAGGACCGATACGAGCAGTTGGTGCGCGAACCGGCGCTGGAGTTTATCCGGGCCATGGAAGCGCCGATCAAGCGAATCTCGAAGCACTTGCGTGTCGTGGCATCCAAGCAGGGTGGATCGCTGATGCGCGTGCACCGCGATGTCCGTTTCTCGAACGACAAAACACCCTACAAGACCAACATCGGAATTCAATTCAGGCACGATCAGGGAAAAGATGTTCATGCGCCGGGGTTGTATGTGCACATCGAGCCAGGGCAGGTGTTCCTGGGTGCCGGCATCTGGCATCCTGATTCAGCGACCGTCAAAAGCATCCGGCAACACATTGATGCCAATCGCAGTACCTGGAAGCGAGCGCGAGACAGCAAAGCCTTTCGCGAACAATTTGAATTGGCAGGTGATTCGTTGAAACGATCGCCGCGAGGCTTTGACGACGATCATCCGCTGATCGACGATTTGAAACGCAAAGATTTCATCGGCGTCAGCGAGCTGCCGGAAGTCGTGATTCACGACGACCAGTTCACCAAGCACGTGGCGACGGCATTTGGTGCGTCCAAACCGTTAATGCGGTTCTTGTGCCAGGCGGTGGATGTGCCGTTTTGAGCCTGGTTTACGCTCTGCTTCTCTGTGGTAAGAAAAGAACCACGGAGACACTGAGGACGCAGAGCAGCTACTCAATCGATTCTTCGTCTTGGCCTGGCTCGGCAAAGGAGTCCACGGTATTGGGATCCTGCGTTTGCCAGGGGGTGGCCGACATCTGCTGGAACACAAACCGCTTCTTGAACCACTCCGTCAGTCGCCGCCGATACCAGCGTCGCGTCCCGGGAATCAGCAGCGAAAAACCGAAGACATCGGTGAGGATGCCGGGCGTGATCAGCAACAGACCAGCTGCCTGGATCAACAGACCCTCGACCAGAGCATCCCCTGGCATGCGGCCGGCCGCCATTTCCGTCTGGATCTTACGCCACGTCTTCCATCCCTGGACGCGTGCCAGTGCCGAGCCCACAATGCCGGTGACAATGATCAGTGCCAGGGTAAACTGCCAGGTCGTAATGTCTGCCAGCCAGAGCAAGATCGCCAGCTCGACAAACGGTACGACGATAAACAGAAGTAACAATCTTCCCATTATTTCTCCTGGGCGATCATCGCTGCCACGTCCGCTAAAGCGAATCGCTCTGACACATGCGTGCGCGGCGGTGTGTTTTTGCGGGAAATGTGACGAATCCACGCCCACGGAATTGGGTAATCCGCTCTACACGTATGAATATTCGTAATCCAGAGTCTTTACTTGTGGAACATGCGAGCCGTTTTGAGGCATCGCGAGTTCTTTGCAATACGCTTTCTCGCGGACAGTTCGCATCCAACTACCTCGACCAGTTCCCACTGGCTCAGGTTACCTGCTTTTTCATGGATTTATACCCGTGCGAGGAAACTCAACAGCAGTTGTCTACGTACAACCGCCTGCAATGTGTTTGTGCCGCCGACCTTCCCGATCAGACTTTCGACCTGGTCGCCTGGTCGTTTCGTCGCACCGATGAGGCGGAGTTATCGCGCGAATTGATTCAGCAGGGAATGTGCAAGTTGGCGGACGATGGTCGATTACTGCTGGCCACCGATAATCCGCGCGATAAATGGTTCCACGAACAACTGGAAGCGAATTTTACCGGTTTTCGCCGGTATGCGTTGGACCACGGCGTCGTCTATTCCGCCCTGAAGTCGGCCTATCGGGGGAAACAGCGAGACTTCAGTCACCAATTGGTTTATCGCGACCATCAAAACCTGATCCAACTACGCACTCGACCGGGTGTTTTCAGTCATCGTCGCGTTGATCCAGGTGCGCGGGCACTGTTGTCGGAGATGGAGGTACGATCCGGCCAGCGGATTCTGGACCTGGGGTGTGGTGCGGGAACGATCGCTCTGGCAGCCGGTTTGCGCGCTCCCGATGTGTCGGTGCACGCAATCGACTCACACGCACGTGCGGTGGAGTGCACATCGTGGGGTGTCGAAACCAATCAGTTAAGCGATGTCAGTGTTGCGCTGGATTGTGATGGGCGAACAATTCAGCAGGAAACGATCGACATGGTTGCTGCTAATCCGCCGTATTATTCTGACCATCGCATCTCAGAAATCATGATGCACCTCGGGTATTGGGCACTCAAGGCGGATGGCACGCTGTTGGTGGTTACGAAAGATCCAGAGTGGTACGTCGACCATGTCTCGGAGTGGTATCATGAGACGACCGTAATCGCGGTCAAGAAATACTTTGTCGTCCGGTGTCAAAGATGATTGCAAGTCATGCGGATTTTTCGATGCCGCGGATGCCGGCTATCGGTGTTTGAGTTCAAAGGGCGGTTGAGATGTTACGCAAGTGGTTGCTGGTTGCGACGTTGATTTCCCTGCCAATGTCTGCTCAGGCGGAAACGCCCAACATTGTGTTGATCGTCTGCGACAACCTGGGATACGCCGACATCCAACCGTTTGGTTCCAAGCTTCATCGCACGCCTCATTTGAACCAAATGGCAGCCGAAGGAATGAAGTTCACTCATTTCTATTCGGCCAGTGGCGTCTGCACACCCAGTCGCGCCGCCCTGATGACGGGGTGCTATCCCAAGCGCGTCTCCATGGATGTGACCGATGGTGCCGTGTTGCGTCCTGTATCTCAAATCGGGTTGCACCCCGACGAAGTCACCATCGCCGAATTGCTGCGCGGGGCCGGCTACGCGACGGCCGCGTTCGGTAAATGGCACCTGGGCGACCAGTCTGCCTTCCTGCCGACAAAGCAAGGCTTTGACCACTATCTGGGAATTCCGTACAGCGATGACATGACACCGCGGCCTATGAAGAACTGGCCGCCTTTGCCGCTGGTGCGGGGCGAGCAGGTGATCGACGCACCGACCGACCGCGACTTGCTAACCAAAGTGTTGACGGAAGCCGCGGTCGCCTGGATTCGCGAGCACAAAGATCGACCGTTCTTCCTTTACTTCCCCGAATGCATGCCCGGCAGCACGCGAGCGCCCTTCGCCAGCGCGGCGTTCAAAGGCAAATCGAAAAATGGCCCTTGGGGAGATAGTGTCGAAGAGCTGGACTGGTCGGTCGGCCAGATCATGGCCGTGTTGAAGGAACTGGAGCTTGAGCGCAGCACGCTGGTGATTTGGACATCCGACAACGGGGCACCGCGTCGTAATCCCCCGCAGGGTTTGAATGTGCCGCTGGGCGGCTGGGGCTACTCGACTGCGGAAGGTGGGATGCGCGTGCCCTGCATCATGAAGTGGCCCGGACGTATCGCTGGCAATCAAGTCTGTGATCAGCTGGCGACCATGATGGACTTCTTTCCAACGTGTGCCGCCCTCACTCAACCGAAGGTTGCATCGGATCGCAATCGGGACGGACATAACATCCTGCCGCTATTGGAAGGAAAATCCGACCAGTCTCCTTACAAACGGTTTTTGTATTACCGCACCAATCAGCTGCAGGCACTGCGATCAGGAAATTGGAAGCTGTTGTTGGGAAGACAGAATCAAGGTCCCCGGCTGTACGATGTTGTCCAAGATCCGGGTGAAACGAAGGACTTGGCCGCAGCAAACGCGGAGGTTGTCGCCCGACTGCGTCAATTGGCCAGGCAGGCGGAAGCGGATCTGGGCGTTGGCACGCAATCCGGCCCCGGATGTCGCCCGGCGGGTCGAGTCGAAGATCCGCGGCCGATGGTGCTGGCAAATTGAACGCGTCGGCCGCGCGCGAAAAGCTCACGGCCAACGAATCCAGCGAGAACAACAAGGAAAACCACATGCCTCGAGAAACGCCGGCCGCCGCCGTCGCCAAACTGCAAAAATTCGCGATGAAATACCCCGACGCGGCATCCACCCCGTCGTGCAACAACATTGCGGTCAAGTCGGGTGGCAAGGCGTTCGTTTATCTGGGTGAAAGAGACGATTCCTACAACGTCCGCCTGAAGTTGTCGTCGTCGTTGGATCAAGCCGGTAAACTGGCCGCCAAGCAGCCCGACGTGTACGAAGTGAGCAACATCGGTTGGGTGTTGGTCAAGTGCGACAGCGGAACGGCCTTGCCGGCCGGTTTGTTGGATTCGTGGATCGACGAGAGCTTCCATTTGTTGGCGCCCAAAAAACTGGTCCAGGCGTGGGGTGGATCTGCGTCCGGCAAGACCGCCAAGAAGACACCGAAGAAAAAGGCCGCAAAGGCCGCAAAGAAGAAGGCCACAAAGAAAAAGGCGACCAAAAAAGTAGGCCGTGAAAAAGAAAGCAACCCGCAAGAAGTCGGCGACGAAAAAGCGGTGAGTGCAACGGTCGTTGTGGAAGCCATTTCACCTCTGCAAAAATCTGCGCAATCTGCGTTTCAAAAACTTAGTGGCAAAAGATAGAAACGCAGATTTCGGGGATTATCGCAGACCTTCTTCGTCTGACTCTGAGTCCTCTGTGGTTTATTCCTGCCCTAGATTTCCAACGGACGGGACCCAAAAACTCCCCCGCGTCGCAAATGCTTCTCTGGAATCGAGATGCGATTCGTGCCGGCGCGTCAGCGTTTTGGTCTGATATTCAACTTCCAAGGCCACCGCTATAATTCCCTGTAAGGCGGTGGTGGTTAGATCAGGAGGTTGGCCATGGCAACAGGAGAAACGAGTTACGCAGGCCTCACAATCGATCAGGGGTGGGGCGACTACACGGCCGATGAACACGACACCTGGCGGATGCTGTACCAGCGACAGATGGAGGTGTTACAGCCGCAAGTCTGTCCGGAGTATCTGGACGCGATTGACATCCTGGGCTTCACGTCCGACCGCATTCCCAACTTCGACGAAGTCAATCGTCACCTGCGGGCCTGCACCGGTTGGGAGATCGTTGCCACCGAGGGTCTGATCAAATCGAAGGCCTTTTTCGATATGCTGACCGACCGTCGCTTCCCATCGGGACGCTTTATCCGACGCAAAGATCAGCTGGACTACCTGGAAGAGCCCGATATTTTTCACGACTTGTTCGGGCACATCCCGTTGCTGACCAATCAGGCGTACGCCAACTACATGTGTGAGTACGGTAAGGGCGGCGCCCGAGCTCTCAAGTACAAGACCACCAAGAACCTGGCACGGTTGAACTGGTGGACGATCGAATTTGGGTTGATTCGCAAGCCGGACGGCCTCAAGACCTACGGCGCTGGTTTGGCGTCCTCCTACGGCGAGGCTCAGTACTGCATCGACGATCCGTCGGCCCATCACATTCAGTTCGATCTCGAACGGTGCATGCGGACGCGCGTGTACATCAACGACTTCCAGCCCTGCTACTTCGTGATTGACAGTTTCGAAAGTCTGTTCGATCAGGCGGTGAATACGGACTTCAGTCCGATGTACGAGAGTTTTCGCGGGTTGGGCAACCGAGAGAAGGCTGATGAGTACCTTCCATTCGATCTGGTCGAAGGAGATGTGGTGATCCGAGAGGGTACGGCCGACTACATCACTCCGAAACGCGAAGAACTGGAAGCCAGCATCAGTATCTAAGCCGAAGTAGTCTTCAACCGAATGCACGGATCGGTACGCGACGTGTGCCCTCAGGGAATGCTATGAGTGTTTCAATGGCGATGGTGACGTTTAACAAGGACGGACGTCTTTCATCGCGCGCAGTATTGAAAGATCTACAGAATCTGTGGTCCGATTTGAAGGTCACTCAGCCGGAGAAGAAAGAACACACACTCAGCTTCCAGGTCAACGATACTTTGGTTGCCTTGGCAGTCATGCCCGCGCCCATTCCCTGGTCAGACCTCGAGGGCCCGTGCGCAACGAGCATCCTCTGGCCGGAAGCCAAACAGGTGTTGCAGGAACATGCCACGCATATGATTGTCACCTGCATGTCTGACGGGCCGCCCATCGACCGCATGAAGATCCTGACCCAGGTCACCGCGGCGGTTTGTGGAGCGCAAGGCGCCAGCGGAGTCATGTGGTACCACGCGACGTTGGTCATGCCACCGGACATGTTCCGGGAATTCGCCTGCGATTTCCTTCCCGGCGAGTTGCCGATTCCGTTGTGGGTCGACTTTCGAGTGGGGGCCGGGCCAAACGGTGCAACCCAAGGCTTCACGGCCGGTATGTCCTCGTTGGGTCACATGGAGATTGAGACTCAGAGTTCGCCGGAGCCGGTGGGTGAGCTCCGCGAACGACTCATGGGGCTCTGCCATTACCTACTGGAGAATGGTCCGGTCATCAAAGATGGGCATACGATCGGCCAGGATGCGAATGAGCGGATTCAAGTCGCTTACAGCCCTTCGTCCTTTGGCCACGAAGGCCAGGTCATGCGGTTGGACTATCACCCGACGAAGAAGAAACGCTCATGGTTTGGCCGATAAACGATACGCTGATTGGGTCCAAACACGTTGACAGCCATGCGACGATGAACGATTCTTATGCAAGGCCGGATGCGCTCGTCGAAACAGCGTCTGGCCCTGGCCCCTAATTTCTCGTCAGTTTTCGGAGTTCACCATGGACCGCGTCTGCCACTTTGAGATCCCCTACTCGGAAAAAGACCGTGCCGAGCAGTTTTATCAGGACGTCTTCGGTTGGCAGATCATGCCGGCGCCTACCCCCAATCCCTATTCGTTTGCGATGACCACGCCCGTAGACGACCAGTTCGCTCCGACCGAGCCTGGTGGCATCAATGGCGGCATGTACCAGCGAGGCGATGATGAAGGCAGTTCTTCGCCGGTGGTGGTGATCGAAGTGGACTCCTGCGAGCAGCGGGTTAAGGATGTCGAAGCCGCAGGCGGCAGCAAGGTCGTAGGACCGATGGAGATTCCGACGATGGGGATCTACGCCCAGGTGACCGACACCGAAGGGAATATCATCGGTTTATGGCAGTCTGTGCGTGGCAAGTAAGTCCGCTTAGACACACCAAGTGTTACTGCAACTCCCACACGACGCCTTGCGGGCCCGCATTGACGACCGCGGTGCTGCCAATCTGCTCGGTTTGCCCCCAGCAGTCATGAATGTGGCCGCACACGTGCAGTCGAGGCTGATGCTTTTTTATCGCGGTCAACACCGCTTTGCTGCCTAGTTTCTTGCGCGTCGACGAACGGTCCAATACGCCCAGCGGAGGCGAATGGGTGACCAGTACGCCGCCGTCCGGGCAAGATTCGAGTAGTTGAGTTGCGCGAATCTCGTCTAAATCAAAGCTCCAGGTGCCAAACGGAGTCACCGGGACAGCGGCTCCTAAACCAAAAAAGCTGACACCGTCCAACTCGCACCCGGTGCCGTGCAGGATGTGGGCCTGTGGCCATTGGCTGCAGGCGTTTGTCAATTCTTCGTCCGATTCGGCATTGCCAGGAACGAGGATCGAAGGACGATCGATTTGCTGGAGGATTTCGATCGTCTGCTCCAGGCCCTTGCGCATCGTGGCAAAGTCGCCGGCCCCAATCACGACATCTACGTCACGGGCTGTTTGAACCAGGAGTTCGGCCGCCTGAATATCGCAGTGCAAGTCGCTGAACATCAACAGTTTCATCGGTTCATGCCTATTCGTTGGAATTGCGACCGCCACTCGAATCTTGCAGTGACTGATCCCATTTGATGTCGTCTTCGGTGCCCTCAAGCTTATCTTTGCCTATCGACCACAGCGAGAATCCGTCATTAATGCGTTCGTAGCGATAGTCGTTGCCCCAGGGATCTACAAATGGGCCCTTCCAGTCGTTTTGGGACTTCTGATTCCGAAAGTCCCTCAGTTCGTCAAGGTTGGGCGGATATTCGTTATGTTCAATGCGGTACTGCGAAAGTGCCTCGGAGATGGCCGACATTTGTGCCAGCGCAAGGGCATCCGGCAGGTTTTCCTCGATCATGTCCTCCACGCGATCTTTCGCCATATCGACACCGACGGCAGTCAGGAACATCGCAAAACCGAACAGGCACAAAAAAGTGGTGCCAATCAAGCCCAGAGCCAGTCCGGCGATTGCCATGCCGCGCGGCGGGCGAGCCATCGCGACGGCACTCAGAATCAAACCGATGGGGCTGATGAACCCACAGAGGAAAATCCCTACCAGCGATACAACGAACCCGGCAACGCCCAACCCGTTGGTCATCTCGTTGCGAACGGGAACGGCGGCCGCCTGTTTTCCCTTAGGCAAATCCGAAAAGTCCATGGCCGGGTCCGTGACTGGTGAAATTCATGATGGCGAGTCGCCATTGACTGTAGCCGGTAGCTGATCAATCGTTGACCCACCGGGACAAGCCCGGTGGAGGGTTAACCCCGTCAAACCGACGAATCACGCTACAGTAAAAACAAGAACGCTCTCGTAGCTGAATTGTACCACCGCGAATCCGCGCAGCATGCGCGTGATCAAAGCAGGCCGTCAAATAGATCGTCATCCATCCCAGTGCCCGCGGCTTGAGCATCGAGTACCTGTTCTGTGGCGGCCGCCGGTCCGGCACTGGAATTCATGGACATCACGCGAACGACTGCACCGCAAGATGGACAGGCAACGCGCAGATCCACCAACTCAGGGTGTGCGCGGAACTGTTTGCCGCATTTACAGATCGCGTAGTGCATCGATTCGCTCATCGAACTCTGCTCCTGCCTATCCCTCAAAGCAATTTGATCAATCGTGTTGGCCGGAACGGCTCTAAGCAAGTATACCAGAGATTGCTCGCTGTTCTTTGCTTCTCTGCGGTTCACGTAATCACCACAGAGGAGCAGAGATTCCACTTCACGCTTGGTACCATAGCGATAGTTCGCACTTGGAAAGGCAGAGAATCCACTGACCCGACCCTCGAAGGTCGCGGAGGCCACACGATGACTTGGAGACCCGGGCGACGCGACTTCATCAAGAATGGAACGCTTGTCTTGGCTGCTACTCAATGGACGACGTACAAGCCGCTGGTCAAGGATGTCTGCATTGGCATGGTGACGGATCTTCATTACGCCGACAAACCATCCGCTGGCAGCCGTTTTTATCGACGGTCGCCTGAGAAACTACGGGAGGCCGCGAACATCTTCAATGAGCGGAAGCTGGATTTCGTCGTCGAATTGGGCGACCTGGTGGACGCGGCTGAGACGATCGATCAGGAAAAACGCTACGTGCGCACCATCAATAAGCTCTTCAAAAGCATGGCTGCTCGTCGGCATTACGTCCTGGGCAACCATTGCGTAGCCACACTCACGAAATCGGAGTTTCTGGCAGAAGTCGAACAGGAAAAGTCGTTCTATTCATTCGATCACGGCGGAGTCCACTTTATCGTCTTGGACTCGTGTTTTCGCGGTGATGGTGTGGCCTACGAACGCGGCAATTTTGAATGGACCGATCCCAACATCCCTGCAGAGCAGATGGAATGGCTTCAGGGTGACCTGAACGATGCACGGGGGCCGGTCATTGTGTTCGCTCACCAACGACTCGATGTGGCCAACCACTATGTTGTTAAGAACGCGGCAGCGGTACGTAAACTTCTGTCTGATTGTGGTCGCGTCCTGGCCGTTTTCCAGGGACACAGCCACCGCAACAACCATCAGCTCATTGACGGTATCCACTATTGCACTCTGGTGGCCATGGTCGAGGGCAACGGTTTGGACAGCAATGGATATTCGATCCTGACCATCAAACAGAACGGAACCTTGTTACTCGATGGATTTCGCAAGCAAGAAGACTATCGCTGGCAGCCGTAAAGGTGGTCTAGGTCAACAACTAACTAACCCGAAGCGTCAGCGAGGGACAACGGATTGCCTCCATGGTACGCCCTCACCCTCGCTGACGCTTCGGGTTAGTTAATAGAACGTGTCGAGCTCATGTTGGCTAATCATTGCCCCGGAGGAGGGCGCACCACCGGTGACAGCTCGCGCTAACCGTCGGCCTGCTTCATCCGGCGTGCTTCGGCGAAACTGACCATTCGTCGATTCTGTTCATCCCACAGGGCAACGTTCATGCAGGAGATCGTGTCGGCCAGTGTCAGCGTGGGAGCTGACTGAAGCCGCGTATTCTCGTGATGACAACGCGGCAAATGATAGTTGGGAATTCGGCTGTCTAAATGGTGGATGTGATGGAAACCAATGTTCCCCGTGAACCACTGCAACACGCGCGGCAAGCGGTAGTAGGAGCTGCCGGCCATGGCGGCATCCACGTAGTTCCAGTTCTCTTCACGTTCCCAGAAAGCTTCCTCGTACTGGTGTTGCACGTAGAACAACCAGACGCCGGCGCCGGCACCAATGAAAATAATCGGCAACTGCACCAGCAACACTTCGAGCGGGCCAAGCAGCCAACATAAAGTCCCATACACCGCCAGCATTCCGAGGTTGGTTCCCATCACGCTGCGTCGTTCCTTCTTCCATGTTTTCGCCAGGCGGGAAGGGAACCGGTGATAGATGACAAATTGAAAGAACGGGGCCGCTCCAAACAGGAACAGTGGATTGCGAAAAATGCGGTAGCCCAGTTTTTTCACGGGACCCAGCTCGCGGTACTCGTCGATGGTCAACGTGAAAATCTCACCATGACGACCGCGGCGATCGAGGTGTCCGGAACACGCATGATGCACAGCGTGTTCGCGACGCCAACTGTAGTACGGCGTGAAGGTGAACACGCCTAACATGGCGCCGATCGTGTCGCAGACTTTCTTCGAGGGCAGCAGCGAATAATGGCCGCAGTCGTGTTGCAGGATAAACACGCGCACCAGCAGCAAGGCCGTCGGAATCGAGATCGCCAGCGTCAACCAATAAGACACCTGAAGGCTTAAGTACGTCAATGTCCAGGCGACGGCGTAGGCCGTCAACGTCGTCACCAGCTGCCAGATCCCTCGTTTCCATTCGGGCTTCCGATAAGCCTCGAGGATTCCGTCGTAGCTTTTTAGTCGTTGGCCGGGATCAGCTTTCGCTGGTTCGGCGGTGGTTCTCACACGGGGTGCAGCTTCGATGGTCGACATGGGAGCGTTTTCCGGGCATTCCGTTGGAAATTTAGTCGTGGCATTCTAGGTCAACCCCTTTCGAGAAGTCATCCCGGATTGGTTTGCGTAATGTAATAGGTGCGTAAAAACTCCCAGTCGCTCGCTGAGCGACCATCCTCGCGTGGCGTAAGTGTCCCCGAATTAGCTGGTTACGTCATTGCTCACCGTCCGGTGTACTCAGTGCTAGCGAGGGCATCTCGATCGAAAAATGACCGTCCTACGAGGGGTGACATTGCCCGATCGGTGTCCCATCGGCCGCTCGATTCCGCCCTCGGGTCGAGCGTTTCGCCTCGATCAGGATTCTTCGCCACAGACCGGCTTCGCGATACCATAGGTCGTTTCTTGGCGTCAAGATTCGAGGGTGCATATGTCAACGGTTGGACGAGGTCTTCTTTACGCGGCCGCGGTGGTGGTGGTCATCGCTGGCCTGAAGGCTGCGAGCTCGGTGGTGATCCCGTTGCTGTTGGCCACGTTCATCGCGGTGTTGAGCGCACCAGTGTTGATGTGGCTCGAGCAACGGCTCTCGTTTCCCGTGGCGTTTGCCGTCGTGATTGTTTCGCTGGTCGTGGTGGGGATCACGGTTTCGATGTTCGTGGGCGCATCGGTAAAAGAACTGATCACGGCGCTGCCAGGTTACCAGGACCGACTAGCGGTCCTCGAATCGCAGCTCGTCGAATATATCGACTCGTGGGGGATGGGCATTTCGCGCGAAGACACGACGCGGTTCGCAAATCCGGATGCCATGACAGGGCTCTTCACGGGTCTGCTGAACGGTTTGGTCCGAGTTCTGGGAGACTCCTTGATCGTGTTGTTGCTGGTAGCGTTCATGCTGACCGAAGCGGCCTGGTTTCCGCGCAAGATTGCCATCATCTCGCCCGACCCTAAATGGGGTAGTGATCGTGTGCGCGAAGTGGTGATCAACATACGTCGATACATCGGTATCAAGACACTGATCAGTATCGCCACCGGCGTGCTGATTGCCTTATCGCTTTACTTGCTGGGCATCGACTATCCCATGCTCTGGGGATTTCTGGCATTTGCCTTCAACTATGTCCCCACCATCGGCTCGGTCTTGGCCGGTGTGCCGGCCGTCGTATTGGCACTGTTAGATCGAGGATGGGGAATTGCCGCCGCCGTTGCCGTGATTTATCTGGTCGTCAACCAATTGTTGGGGAGTGTGATCGAGCCGCGATTGCAGGGACGCGGTCTGGGACTGTCGCCGCTGGTCGTGTTTGTTTCGCTCTTGTTCTGGGGCTGGGTGTTCGGCCCGGTGGGAATGCTCTTGTCGGCTCCGCTGACCATGCTTGTCAAAATCTCGGTGGAAGGGTTCGAGGACGCGCATTGGCTGGCAGTGTTGCTAGGTGGCAAACCGCCGGACGAGTAAGAAGGGGAGACGGGGAGCGGGGGAGAAGGGGAGACTCTCAGCTCCTCTGTGGTCAAACACATGCCACCTGTCATTGCAAATTGCAAAATGAGAATTGCAAATTGACTTTGCGATCGACCGTTAGGGCAGGGCGTCGATTGATCATCTCAATTTGCATTTTTCAGTTTTCAATTTTCAGTTTTCAATCCTTACGAAACATCGCGAACTTCACCAACTCCACCGCCCAGAAAACCGTCGTACTCAATACCATGCAGATCGCCAGGTCTCGCGGTGCCAGCGCAGTCGTCCCCAGAAAGCTCTGAAAGAACGGCATATAGATCACTGCGATTTGTAACACCAAGGTGAACAGCACCGAAGCCAGCATGAATCGGTTGGAGAGCAAGCCAATCGTCAGTAGCGAATCGCGCTCGGAGCGAATGGCCAGCGCGTTGCCCATCTGAGACAACGTCAGCACGGTAAACAGCATCGTGCGCCAATATGGGTCCTTTGGAGATGCAGGATCCAGGTACACATAGCCGAGGAACAGCGATAAACATCCCATCAACAGTCCGATCCACAAGATGTCCCGTGCCATGCCGCGACCAAAGATGCCTTCATCGGGCGGATAGGGAGCGCGACGCATGGTGTTGCGTTCCGCGGGCTCGACCGCCAGTGCCAATCCCGGCAGGCCGTCGGTGACGAGATTGATCCACAGGATCTGCAGCGGCAAGAGCGGGAGTGGCATGCCCAGCAGCGGTCCGATTAACATCACCCAGATCTCGCCGGCGTTGCTGGTCAACGTGTATTTGATGAACTTGCGGATGTTGTCATAGACAATCCGTCCCTCTTCCACCGCGTTGACGATCGTGGCGAAGTTATCATCCATCAACACCATGTCGGACGCTTCCTTCGAAACATCCGTACCGGTGATGCCCATCGCCACTCCAATATCAGCACGTTTCAGTGCCGGCGCATCGTTCACTCCGTCACCGGTCATCGCCACGATTTCGCCTTGATCCTGCAGCGATTCGACAATGCGAAGTTTGTGCTCGGGAGACACCCGCGCAAACACCGAAACGCGGCGCACCTCGGTGTCCAGTCGCTGCCGATCCATGCGTTGCAACGCTTCACCCGAGATCGCTGGACCACGTTCCGTGATTCCCAGATCCTGAGCAATGTGTTGCGCGGTCAGGGGATGATCCCCGGTAATCATCAACGGACGAATGCCTGCTTCTTGGCATCGCGATACAGCCTGTTTGACTTCGGGACGCGGCGGATCAATCATCCCCAACATCCCGATAAACAACAGTTCGGATTCCAGCTGGTCTTGATCGACGGATTCGGGTGGTGACGTCAGCGTGCGGAAGGCCACTCCCAAAACGCGCATGCCACGATTGGCCAATTCATCTTGAGCCGTGGAGATACGCGCCCGCCAGGAATCCGTCAAACTCTCGGCGTGTCCGTCCGTCCAAATCTGATCGGCGACGTCCAGCAAGCTATCGACAGCCCCTTTGACGAACACGACATGCGTGGGATCATCGCAGGCGCTCATCACATGATCGAACTGTTCGAATAGCGATCGATTACCCGTCAGCGCATGAACGGTGGTCATCCGTTTGCGTTCCGATTCGAATGGAACTTCGGCGATCCGTGGGAACTCGCGTTCCAGGTCGGCTTTGTGCAGATCCAGCTGTTCGGCGGCTACCAGGATGGCGATTTCGGTGGGATCACCGAGTTCTTCCGTCTTTCCCGGTTGCGGATGAGTGATCTCGGCGTCATTACACAGGCAGCCGGCAGTCAGCAATAACCCCCATTCGTCTTTCGCCGACAGTTTCTGCTTGAGTTTTGCGTCTTGAGAGGTGGCATGCGTGTCGTACGATTGCACGGGCAAGTCAATCCGTGCGCCGGCCACGTCAATGGCCGAAACCGTCATGCGGTTTTGCGTGAGTGTGCCGGTCTTGTCCGAGCAAATCACGGTGACCGATCCCAGTGTTTCGACGGCCGGCAGTTTGCGAATCAAGGCTTGACGCTTCAACATCCGCCGTGCCCCGATCGCCAACGTCGCCGTTGCCACTGCCGGAAGGCCTTCCGGTACCGCCGCGACAGCCAGGCTCATGGCCACCAGAAACATTTGCTGCGCGCTTTCTCCCCGCACGATCCCGATCGCGAACACGATGATCACAATCACCACCGCCGCTACCGCCAGATTTCGCCCGAGCTGCGTGAGCCGCCGTTGCAACGGTGTCGATTCACGATGGACGGACTGCAACATACTGGCAATGTTTCCCAGCTCGGTTTGCATCCCGGTAGCAGTGACGAGCGCTTCGCCCCGGCCGTAATTGACCTGAGTGCCCATGAAAACCATGTTGCGACGATCGCCCAGCGACGGATTGTCCTTGGTCAAAACCGAATCGACTTTTTCGACGGCTGCGGATTCACCGGTGAGCGCCGCTTCCTGGCATCGCAGATTGGCGCTACGGATCAAGCGACCATCCGCAGGGACAACATTTCCGGCTTCTAGAATGAGCACATCGCCGGGTACAAGAGTGCGAGCCGAGACTTCGCGTACCCGTCCGCCTCGCCGCACACGTACTAACGGTACGGCCATCTGCTTCAGCGCGGCCAAGGCCCGTTCGGCTCGGTAGTCTTGAAAGAACCCGAGTCCCGCATTGAGCAGGACGATGGCTCCAATGACGATCGCATCCCGATACCCGTGCAGGAACAGCGACACCACAGCCGCTACGATCAGCAGCACGACCATGGCGCTGCTGACCTGCTCCCACAGGATGGCCCATGGTCCGCGGCCGCCCGTCTCGATCAGCTCGTTAGCGCCGTACTCGTCGATTCGAACTTGAACATCCTGTTCGTCCAGGCCCTGATCCAAGTTCGCTTCGAGGCATTCGGCTGCCTCCG
>CAJHYY010000972.1_pt1 | contig 17050 bp, 21 predicted proteins | sample 9198861 | NCBI WGS metagenome assembly CAJHYY01 (sample SAMEA7708377, study PRJEB35096) | sediment metagenome | biome: marine neritic benthic zone biome [ENVO:01000025]; feature: sediment [ENVO:00002007]; material: shallow marine sediment [ENVO:03000034] sea grass bed [ENVO_01000059] ... | reverse complement strand
ATGGCGAAATCGTGGTGGCCTGGTTCGGCTCGGCAGGTGTGCATGCTTTTGATCTGGAAGGTCAGCCGCTTTGGCAGCGCGACGTGGGAACGTTCGAGCATTTCTGGGGGACGGCGGCCAGTCCGGTCATCTACAAAGATCTGGTGCTTCTGAATCTGGGACCCGGCTTGCGAGCATTTGCAGTGGCTTTAAGTTTGAAGTCGGGTGACGAAGTTTGGCGGTACGAAGTGCCCGAGATGGTGAGTGAGAAGATTGATCAGTTTCGCGGGTCGTGGAGCACACCGGTCCTCGACACTCGGCAAACGCCCCACACATTGTTTCTGAGTCTTCCTCGCCGTCTGCATGCATTGGACCCGGCCACCGGCAAAGTGCGCTGGACCTGCGGAGGTCTCGGCGAGCTGGTGTATACCTCGCCGCTGGTGCACTCTCAATATGTTGTCGCCATGTCGGGTTATCACGGCCCCGCAATGGCGGTCAAGCGCGGCGGGGAAGGCGAGTTGTCCGAGGCGTATCGTGTATGGCACCACGTAGACAAGCCCGACCTGCCTCAACGCGTTGGCTCGGGGATCGTTGTCGGCGACCACATCTACATCCTCAACGAACCGGGGATTGCTTCGTGCATTGAGGTGGCGACTGGGAAGCGCCTGTGGAACAAGCGAATGAGCCGAGCCAAGTCTTGGAGCTCGATGGCTTATCTCGACGGCAAGCTGTTCATCACAAACATGGATGGAACGACGTTTGTGATTCGTCCCGATCCCGAGAAGCTGCACGTGATCGCTGAAAACCCAATCCCTGAACTGACGCGCGCTTCACTGGCGTTTGCCAAGGGGCAGGTTTTCATTCGCACGTACGAGCATCTGTATTGCGTCGGCAAGTGATCTTGACCACAGAGGATCGAGTCCTCTGTTTCTCTGTGGTTAATCTCTTCTAGCGGAACGCCCGAGCATCATAGGCGGGCGGACGTTGCTGCGCTGACCAGTATTGGGGCGTTGCCAGCTGATTTGGTACTGGAGCGACCTGCGACAACGAGAATCCTGGGTCGGCCAGGTCTACAGGACGGACTCCCTCGATTTCCGGACGACTCCATAGCTGAGAGGGTTCGCCGTAAATCTCATTCACGGCAAACTGTGACACGGAAAGCTGGAACGACAGTCGATTCGGCTGGTTGGGTGCCAGTTGAATGTTGAATTTATGGGGTAACGTCACACTTTGATCGGCATAGAAGCGATGTTCATCGGCTTGGACAGATGCGACCAGTTGTCCTCGCGCATCGTAAAGATGCTGTTCCAGAATAAAGCCGTATTGCTTGTCGAGAATCATCACGCGAATCACCGGTCCGTTTTCGGTCACCATCCTGGAATGGATTTGAATGCGGTCGTCACCCGCTGGCAGTGGGCCCTCATGTTCTGCTTCGAGGCTGATCTCGGGTAAACCAATGGCTTCGACTAACCAAAGAGGGTCGACGGCGACCAGTTGCCGTGCGGGACTGGAGGCGAACTGCGTATGACGCGCGAAGTAAAGCGCCTGATCGGGGTTGCGGCGGATCCACATCCAGAACAGCTCATCATTGCTGCCGACATCCAGCTCGCGTCCCGTGAATTGAAACAACTCAGCCTTCATCCGAAATCGATGAGGGCGTTCCAGCACCAGGTCGGCCTGCAAGGACTTCGGCACGCCTTCAATCGTAAGTTTGGCACCCTGAGTTTGCAGTTGCCGCACGCGGTCGGTGTTCGCGTTGACCGCATAGGCAATGTCTTCGAACGTAGGTTCGCCGGCGAAAGCGGGCGGAGGGAGCTGTTCGTTCTTGCGCGACCAGGAATTCCAGGCACAACCGGGCAGGATCAGGAACCCTAAGATCAGCACCAGACAAAGGCGTTGATATACTCGCATCGGCTTTCCTTGCCAAAATGATCAAGCGGCATCCGCATACAGCAGATGAGCCAACTCTTGCTGAATCGCTTCAATGCGTTCAGGCGTGGGTACCACCACGGCAACCTTGTAGTGATTTTCATTCCGCGAGCAGTAAACACTCATCCACTCGCGTCGGTCATCTTCCGATTCACCATCTTCGAGTTTGAGGATGCGCCGGCGGATCATCAATAACGCCAATACGTAGCGCAGGTCGGCCTTGTCCGACTGGTCGTCCAACTGTTCAAAAAAATGCAGCATCACATCCTGTGGTGCCCAGTGCATCTTTTGCGTGGAAGGTGACGGCATCTGCGACTTCCACCAGCCAATCGACTCGGACGTGGGACCCTCCCAGGCTTCCTCGCAAAAGTCCTGACGGATCACGTCACCACCCTCGGCAACGAGCATGGAGAAAAAGGTCTCGCCGGCCTTTAGTTCTCGATCCGTCTTAGCGCATTTGCGCGTACATTTCTGGACTTCAAAATCAAGCATGAGTCGAGGTCAAATCAAGCGAGCCGCGCAGCATGCTGATCGAGCACGGCGGTGGGTGTCAGCGAAATCGCAGCGGATAGTACGGGATAGCCCGTTTTCGCTCAATACGCAGTGTAGAATCGGTTGTCCGACCCGCCAGGCCCAATGCGCACACGCACCGGGCGGCTGCAACGAGGGCAATGACCGGCGTAAGCAGTGCTATCACTGTTGCGATAGATGCGGCCGTAGATCTGACAGCAATTGAAGTGAACGCCGAGGAACGGTCGTTGACCGTCTTCAGTCGGACGTTTATCAGGAACGTCGCTGTTAAGATCAAGGTGGTCGCCGGCCATGGCAAGTTTCAGTCCTTGGCTGCCTGCCTGAATCATCGATCGTCAGTCGCTCAGGAGTGCATTGGCGGATTACGTCGCAGTTTTTCCCGAGCGCGGCTCAAGGTCGGTCCCACGCTATTCTCGGGCATTCCCGTGCGTGAGCTGATTTCCTGATACGACTTACCTTCCAAGTGATACATGCGGACAACGTCCGCCTCCTGACCACGTAAGCCACTCAGCAGCTTTTCGACTTCTTCGCGATTGCTGATGCGTTCTTCCGCGGGCATCGTCGGATCGACCGCCGAACGTTCCGAGGCATCGGTCAAACCGGCGGGACCTTTTCTCCGCAACAATTCACGGACCACGATCCTTCGTGCGACGACGGTAAGATACGTGGCAAGGCTGCTTTCACCGCGAAACCTGCGTAGCAACGCGTAGTCGTCGTCGACGATGGCGATGAAGACTTCGGCGGCCAGATCTTCGGCGTCGGAACTTTGCAGTCGGATCGAACGCGACTGAGCCGTGTGCTGGATGACGTGAGTGACGAGACCCAGGAATCGATCGACGAAATCTTCCCACGCGCCTGGCTTGCGAGCCAGGCAACGTTCAAGAAGCTGCCGATCCATATTGGACAAGGCCACGTCGTTCCCCTTGCGGCTTTTTAGGCCGTACATCCCCCGCTGGGTCAAAAGCCGATTGGAATTGTAGGAATCGCGAGAAATCGAGGCAAGATTGATAAGTCTGGCTCAGAACGGAGTTTGCGCACGACTTGACATTCGAGAAATGAACGCCTACGATGCCCTGTGAAATCGGTGGTTCAGGTGGTCAAGTTCTTTGCCCGTAACAACTTGCCGCGCGTCGACTGACTCCAATTACCCTGAAAGTTCATGGTGTTTGGGACAGATTATCCGGCCGGCAAATGGCTGGCTTTTATCACCTGGACAGGCCGAAGATAGTCAGTCGTTTTTCGAATCCGTGGGCTGTTACGCTCACCATTTCATCGTTCTGAGGAGACGGTTTCGATGACTCACGTCGTTGCCCAGCCATGTTTTGCATGCAAGTATACCGACTGCGTGGTCGTTTGCCCGGTTGAGTGTTTCTACGAAGGCGAACAGATGCTTTACATCCACCCCGATGAATGCATTGACTGCGAAGCCTGCGTTCCGGAATGCCCCGTTGAGGCAATTTTCCATGAGGATAACGTGCCGGAGGAATGGGCGGCATTCACACAACTCAACGCAGAACTGGCACCTGGTCTGCCGGTGATTACGGAACGTAAAGACCCGTTGGGCGAGTGATCTACACGTCGTCCCCGCCATCCAACAACGTTGGACGAAACAAGCAAACACGCTAAACACCTCGCCATCAGCGAGGTGTTTTTGTTGGGTGCGCCAGCCTCCCGCACTCGGCTCCTCGGTGGTCAGCAGACCATCAGAAATGGGATTGACGCGTTACGGGCACCCTCCTAAGATTCCCGCCCTTTCGGGTTGCACGGATTTTGTTCTGGCAAACTTATCAGATTAGCTGGACTGAACAGACCCTACCGGTCGAATAAAACGTGCGGATTAACCTCCAGACTTGTCTCGCGTTTCTTTGTGTCAGGAAACGTGCCTGTTGTACATCTCATTGGTCACGCGAAAGCGATCGTTGACAGGAAGTTGGCGTCGGGTTCGCGCAACAGCAGAGGGCATGGAAGCCATGCGTAGTACCGTTTTGCGTTCGAGCATCGCGGCAGCGGCGATCGGCATGATTGCGCTGACCGGTTGTCAGAGTTCCGGATGGAGTGTTCCAGGTGCCAGCATGTTGAGCTGGAACAAGAAGAAGCCGTCGACATCGACGGTCCAGGGCAATCGACCCCCCAACTATCCCTTGCAGCCACCGTCGGTGAACATGCAGCCATACCAGACGGCCGGCAACACCCAGTCACAGACTCCGGCTTACGGCAACACGCCGGCTAACCCGTACGCCTCCTATGGCGCCGCTGCCAATTACGGCACCGCGGGTGGAGCAAACCCGGCGTCTCAATACAACACTGGCCAGTACTCAGTAAACACACCTTCCTATGGTGCTGCTCCAGCATCCTATGGAGCCGCTGGTGGAACAAGCACCTACGGCGCACCCGCCGGTTATGGTGCGGCAACGCCTTCGGCGGCCGCCAGCTACACCGCGGACACGCGCAGCGGTTATGGCGCGGGCGGTGCTGGAGCCGGTTACGGTGCAGGCGCTGGCTCATCTGGCTACGGTGCACGCACCGGGTCATCCGGTTATGGTGCAGCCGCACCTGCGGATCCCATGAGCGGCTATGGTGCACAAAGCCCCTACGGTGGTGCCGGTGGCGTGACCACGCCTCCGAGCTCGCCTTATGGTGGTGGCGGTTCGACCTCTGGATATCCGGGCATGGATTCCGGCTCGTCGGCACCAGCCTACCCCAGCACACCGTCCTACAACGGTGGCGCTTCCTTCGCTCCAGGCAGCACGAATCATCAGCTGCCTAACAACGTGCAACCCGCAGGTTACAGCGACGGTGGTGCCAGCGCGAACGGCGGAAGTTTTTCGCCTTCGAATTACCGCTAAGGGCTCTGCTACATCAGGACGTGACACAAGAAATGCGAAACGGAGCGCTCGTTTGAGTGCTCCGTTTTTTTATGCGCTTCAAGCTGTTTGCGCTTCAAGCGGACGCTTCAACCGTCCCTACCAGCCCATCACCATGTTCGATTCGATGACCTTGCGTGCGTTTTCCAGATCGGTACCGGTTTCGTGCATGTACAGGCGAATCGCATGCACTTTGTCGCCGGCGGCCTTGGACAAACAGTCGCGAGCCACATTACACGGATCGTCTTCGGAGGAAATGCCAAGGGCTGCTTTAGAAATCACCCACGTATCGCGGGGGCGCTTTGTAAGTCGAATGACATCATCGGTCGGATAAGCGTCACTCACCACCTGTCTGGCCGCCGACTCGTCTCCAGCCCAGGTGATGATGATATGTGCGTTTGTTTCGACCTCAAACAGCGGCATTTTCGCTCTCCTTCGTAACAGGCGGTGGGTGGGGTGGGCGGGAAGACAGGCGTTAGAAACCGTGGAGACTGCAGCGCTGGGGATCGAAAGCAGCAGGTGGTTTCACGCTGGCTCCTGCCGGATAGCATGGCGGATTTCCTAGGTTTTTCAAGCCCGAGCGAAGGGGGATGATCAGCCCCGGCGGTTGCTTGTCGAGAGCATGGCAAGGCACTACCCTGACAGTTGGGGGCGGATTCAAACCTTAGCCAGACGAAGGCGAGTGACTGGTGCTGCGTAACGTCGTCAATCTCGGATCAATCCGACAGAATCGCTACGGCAGAAACAGATACGCTTCAGTCCTCTGATTACTTGGGAAATCATGCCGCTACCGGACAGCCAAGAAGCACCGATTCACCGGCCACCGCCACCACGCTCGAAGTCGCTGTTGCGGGGCGTGATGTTCGTTTTGTTCCTGATTGTGGCGATCCCGGTGGGGTATATCGCGCTGTCCAAGGAGGTTGCCAATTGGTACACGGCGGCTGCCGAGGAATCGATGCTGGAAGGGGATTCGGCCGCGGCGATTGGATACGCGGGTAAGGCGATTGGTTGGGACAGCAAGAATTGGACGCGCTACACGTATCGTTCGCAGCTGTACTTGCTGGCCGAACAGTTTGAAGAATCTCTGGCTGACCTGGACCGGGCGTCGGAGCTGAGTGGTGATCTAGGGACGAATCTGCTCCGCAGCAGCGTGTTAGCCGAAATGGGGCGGTTCGACGAAGCCGCTCAGTTGTGCAAGCAACGCGTTCAGCAGATTGTCAAAGACGGCGATACCGTTTCTTCCTCGTTGCTCAATCAATGGGCCTACATGCGAGCTCTGGCCGACACGGAACTTGAGCAGGCGCGGTCGGACATCGACACAGCGATTGAAGAAGAACACAACGAAACGTTGATGTTAACACCCGAAGGCTACTTGTATCTGGCGGCGGGAACTCAGTATTTCACCGACGGAAGACCTGCTCGCGCGCTGTCTTTGATGAACCGCGCGGTCAAACAGATTCATCAACAGTATGTGCGCACCGAACAACGTCGTCAGGCGCTGGGTCGCGATGACGAACAATACAACGAACGACTCGAGATCCTTCGCCAGTTGCTGGCCAAATCGCTCTACCAGCGCTGGCGGACCAACCAGAAACTCAAGCGTTCGGAAGCGGCCGAAAAGGATGCCGAGTTGTTGGCGAAGCTGGGCTTTGAACCCACCAACGCGCTCAAGCCTCAGCTCAGCCTGGCCGGAGTGCTGCAGCAGATTCTCACCACCGCCGCCTTCTACGACACACGCGGGTATGTTGCTTGGCGACAGGGCGACGCGTCGCGCGCCACCGCCGACCTCAAGACCGCAGTCAAGTTCGCGCAACTAGGTAGTTTGGCGCTGGATTGGTTCCTCGATATGCGGCAGCACCTGACACCCGATACGCGCCAGATCGAACAACAAGTTGACGAGTCGAAGGAAACCATGGCCGTACTGCTTTACCATCGCTCACTGGCCCATGAATTGGCTGGTCGCGAAGAGCTGGCTGAGGCCGACCGGCAACAGGTCAGGGAAATGGGGTTTGAACCTGATGACTCGTTGTTTTGAGGTGTGAGGCATCTATCACGTTGCCATCTCAACACGAGATTCAACAACTAACTAACCCGAAGCGTCAGCGAGGGCGACGACTCTGCACATGCGTTAACCGCTCTCCCTCGCTGACGCTTCGGGTTAGTTATTGGCGAAAATCGCAACTTCAAAACCTACGCTTCGGGTTAGTAACAAGCGTGGATTTCGTACCTGCATCATGTTGTTTAGCACGGGTGAGTCGCCCCAAACCTCAAACCTCAAACCTAAAAAAAACGCGAGCCCGCAATTTACGGGCTCGCGTTTCTCAGTGGGTGCGTCTGAGCGACCTGTGACCGTTCGCCAGTGGCGAAGCGAATCGCTTAGTTGGCCGTCAAGACTTCGTGTGTTTCGTAGCTGCGCAGATCGGACAAGTTGCTGGTCTGCTGTCGAATCTCTTCGTAGGCATGCACGATGTCGTTGGAGAGATTAACGGTCGGTTCGAGGATCTTTTCTGCCTCGGCCGACAGCGACTGTCGCAGTTGGGTGTCTTCGATTTGGCACAGAGAATCCAGCTTCTGACGGAACGTTTGAATGCTGGAGTGCTGGGCTGCCAGCGTGCTGCGGATCCGCTTGGAGATCACTTCCAGTTCGTTAATGACATTCGAAGCGTGCGACAGGTCGTCACGGGCTGCCTGTCGATCGGCTTGGGTCTGGCTGCGGCCAAACAGATATCCGAGTACTGCAACCGTTGCCAGGGCGACGGGGGCCGTCAGTCCAATTTGCCAAGGGATGAATTCAAACATGATGCGTGCTTTCTCCACCGTTTAGTAGTTGGAACGCGATCCAAACCCTCGCATACAGATGAAGCCAACGATCAGTGCGGCTACAAAGAGCATCACCCACTGCGTGCGGCTCAAACCGGCTGCGCTGTTGAGAAGACTGTTCCAGAGGGAAGATAGGTAGTTCCACATAACTCGTCCTCAGTTCTTTTGTTGAGGGACCAGTGAATCCTGCCCATGGTGCCTCGTGAAACCGTAGGTCACAGATAGGCGCGCGCAGCCGAATTTTCAGAAAAACTGGCGTAGCGTCCCGGAGGGGGAGGGGGGGCAGGGAGCCCTTGCGTCGGTTGCCCGCCCATGTATAATTCTTCACCTAACCAGCAGTTGGGGCCGTAGCTCAATTGGTTAGAGTACTGGACTGTCGATCCAGTGGTTGCGGGTTCGAGTCCCGTCTGCCTCGCTTAATAAGAAGCCACAAATGATTGTGGCTTTTTTTGTGCGCTCGTCGAAGTACTGCCGGCATGCTCGTGCTGCTGGTCATAACCGGCTTAAGCGGTATGACTCACCACAGATGAGCAGAGCTCGCCGAATTGTCTACAGCAGGTACAGCGGCAGCTGATCTTCGAAGCGACCGACATGCATCTGGAAGCCAACCGTGGCCAGTCCAGGCGTTTCCACACGCACCGGCTCGCTGACTTCCGGCTTGAGCTTCGGCCAGCGATGCACGGCCGAACGCAGCTTAGGTTGAGAGGCAGTGCCCTGTGGCAGCCAGGTCTGCGCCTTGGCGGATTGTTGGTGATGCCACTGGCGAAGCACTTGCACCAACGTATCCAGGCAGCAGCCACCGGTTTCGGTTTTGACCGCGCGGACAGCGCGATTCCAGATGTTGGCATCGCGACTCATTTCCAACAACTCATGGCCTCGCCAAGTGAGTCGCAGCGACGTGGCTCCATTCATCGCGTAGCCGTAACCCGAAGCCAATTCAGCTTCGACCATCAGTTGCAGGTGATATTGCACACGAGGCGACCATACAGAAAGTCCGTAGGTCCGGTCCGAATAGGCCTTTTGTGGGTCTTCCAGAATCTGCAATAAGTCTCGAACCAGATCCAGGTCTCGTTGCATCGCCGTACCTCGATATTTGCGGGATTATCAGAAGGGCGCGGGATGGTGTCAGAATTGTCCGCGGCGGTCAAGAGAAGTTTGGAGTTCGATCTCTGTTGCTCTGTGGTTCAAAAAAACCACAGAGGCACGGAGATCAAACCTCAAACACTTCGCCGGGCGTGCACTCTCTCGGTTCGCTCTCGCGGGAAAACCACACGGCACCTCGATCGCCGGACAGCGTTGCCTGGTGGTCGACAACCTGGAGCCAGCTACCTTCGCGCAAGCCAATCACGGGTGTCGTATTCTCCTCCAGGTATTCGCGTAGTCGCGTCTCGCGAGTTTCTCCCTGATGCTGCGAATCGGGAGTAGCATCCAGGTAGTGAGGGTTGATCTGCAGAGTAATCAGCCCCAGTGCCTTCAGTGACGGCGGTTCGACAATCGGCATGTCGTTGGTTGTCTTGATGGTGGGGCATGCCATGTTGGTACCAGCACTGCTGCCCATATAGGGCATGCCGCTTTGGACCGAGGACTTCAACGCGTGCAGTACATCCAGATCATAAAGCGTCTTTAACAGTCGAAAGGAGTTCCCACCTCCAACAAAAACAGCAGCCGCTTCCGTGACCGCATGGCGCGGGTCTTCAGCTCGGTGAAGTGATTCGACTTCGATTCCCCAAGGGCGAAAACGCTTGGCCACCATTCCCGCGTAGCCGTCGTGATCGGCCAGCGCAAAGGGGATGAACAGAAGTCTCGAGACTTCCGTCAAGTGTTGGCGAATCGCGGATTCACAATGGTCGAGGAAGCCCGTGCCGTGCGTACGGGAACTACTGATTAACAACAATCGGTTCATGAGGTTTGAGGTTTGAGGGGTGAGGTTTGGACTTTCGTTTCTCGGTGGTTGAGGAACTGTGGGAAAACCACCGAGACACAGAGCTATTTCGCATTACTTCAACAGCTCTTGATCCGTCATCCATTCTTTCAATCGATGATGCCACGTCGAGACGGGACGATTGGCCGGGCGAATGCCATACCCATGACCACCGCGCGAATAGATGTGCGCTTCGACCGGCACGCCGGCGCGTTTGTATTCTGCCAACAGCAGGGCTGCCTGGACTCCTCGATACTTGTCGTCCATCGTCACCGCCAGGAACGTGGGCGGTGTTTGTTGGGTGATCTTCACCAGGGAACCAAGTTGAGCACGGTCGTCACGATATCCCTCGCCTAAATAGGCAGCATAAATCGGGCAAATGAAATCTGGACGTGCGCTGAGTTGGTCGGCGGCGTCAACGGCCGGATAGGTGCGCTGATCGTGATGGATCCCCGACATCATCGTCAGGTGGCCTCCGGCCGAAAAACCGAGGACGCCCACGCGTTGCGGATCGACGCCCCATTTCTGGGCGTTGGATCTCATCAGACGAATCGCGCGTTGAACATCCTGAAGTGGCTCCCAGTGGGGACGTTCGGGATCGCGCCGCGGCACTCGGTACTTCAATACGACGGCGGTGACGCCGAACGAGTTGAACCATTCGGCCAGTTCCAGACCTTCCTTCGGCCAGGCCAGGATGTTGTAGCCTCCACCGGGGCAGACCACCACGCCGCATCCGTTGGCTCGCTCCTTGGGTGCCTGGTAAAGCGTAATCGACGGTTCTGCCACATACGTAATGCGTTCGGCGGTCTGCCGAGCCTGTAAAGCTTCGATGCGGTCGGTGGGAACCGGCTTGGCGTCCTTTGGAAGGCCCTCGGGCCAGAGCTTGATTTCGGGGTGTTCATCCGCGGCCCCTGAATTAATCGATAGAAACATCAACAACGTGACGGCCGCAAGCAAGATTCTCATCGGTGTTTCCTGAGCAAAAGTGGTCGTGTTGCAACGGTTGTACCAGGGGCAATGGCGGATTGGTAGCGCTGCAGCTTGGCACGCTGGCTCGTGGTTCTGTAACCGAGTGCCAGTTTGCAGCAATCGGCATCGAACGGCTTGCTGCTGCCGAGGCATAAGCTAGATACCTACGGGAGGGGTACCGCCTCGCTGAGGCCACACCCCGGCATCGCGTCTTCGGTCCAGTGCCGAAGTTTCCATCGAGACAGGACAAAGCTGTGTTTCTGCCAATTGGAGATAATGTCGATCGGCGGGACTTTCCATATATCCCGGCCGCGCTGATCATCATCAACGTGTTCGTATTCGCATACGAAATCCGTTTGGTGACGATGGCAGAAACCGAGTACGTCGCTCAGCAGAACACCGAGGAGTTTTTCGAAACCTTCGCGTTGACGCCTAAGCTGCTGATGGAAGGTCAGGTGCTGGGTCTCATGACGCATATGTTCTTGCACGGTAGTATTTCCCACATCCTGGGAAATATGATCGTGCTGTGGGCGTTCTCCTTGTCGTTGGAAATCGGCATGGGACGAGCGCACCTGCTTGGGTTTTACATTCTGTGGGGACTCATCGGCGGCATTACGCACGCCTTCATGGACTATGGCAGCGAGATACCGCTTGTCGGTGCCTCGGGCGCCATTGCGGGAGTGATGGGCGCCTACACGGTTTGTTACGGATTTGCCAGCCGCATCAAAGCACTGATCTTCGTGTTCTTCCGTCCCTTCGTTGTAGAAATACCCGCGGTGGTGTTTGGGATGGGTTGGTTTGCGATGCAAATCTGGGAAGCATCCAACGATCCCTCGGGAGAAATGTCAGGGATCGCGTGGGGCGCGCACATTGGTGGCTTCGCCTCCGGTGCCATCACGATGCTGATCTTCAAGAGCCGTACCAACCAGTACCTGGTGGAAGTCAACGGCAAGTTGGAATTCCGCAAGCGCGAATTCGAAGAAGTCGAAGGACCAGGTAGGCCCAATGGTCAGGCGGTGCTGGAAAGCCTGCCGGCTCCCTGTCCGTATTGCAACGAAACGATCCCCGATTCCGACGAGAACTCCGGACCGCTGGTCCGCTGTATGCAATGTCGAGGATTGGTGTTCTTTAACCCGGCTGAAAGTATCCTGGAGTGAGTTGATGAGTATCCTCGCGCTGGTATTTACCCTTCTGTTGAGTACGATTTCGTTGGTTCAGGAACCTGGCTGGACTGGGCCGGTGTTCGCCCGCGGCGAACTGCGTGAGCAAATCGAATCTACACCGATCGAGTATCGCAGCTACCGACCGTTCCATTTCTATGGAAACACGATTCGTCGCCGATACTATCGCGGCCGGGTTGCTCCCACGCCGCGCGACTTTTACAACGGCACACGCACCTTGTTGCGGCGAAACCGTTGAAGAGTGGGTAGAGGTTAGAGGTCTCTGTTCCTCTGTGGCTTGGATGCCTACGCCACTCGACGGTGATCGCTCAAGTTCGCGCGTAACACGTCGTTGACCGAGATCGTTCGCATGTGGTCCTCCGACTCATCTTCCGTGACGCATGGGTCCTGGTCTTGATTCAACCGAGCCTGAAGAATCGTATGGCCGTTGCCCAAGGGTCTCCATTTCAGCGGACTGTGTGCTGGATGGGCGCTGAACAAGGCCACGACGGGCGTTCCCAGCACGCCGGCCATGTGCATCGGCCCCGTACTGGAAATCGTCAGCACGTCCATTTGACGGATGCACGCTGCTAACTCGCCCAGACTCCAGTTAGTCACGCCGAGAACTCGCGGCGTCGCCGCGGCATCAACGATTTGATCCACAAGTTCAGTTTCTTGCTGGCTTCCGGTAACCACCACGCGACCGTGTTTTGATAAGCGAATTACCAGCTCGCAGTAGCAATCGACCGGCCAGTTGTATGCGCTCTTGAGATTCCCCGGATGAACACCGAAGAGCGGACCGTCTGCCCCCACGCGTTGAGCAATGTAGGTTGCGACCCGCTGCTGTTCTGATTCGACGACCGCAAGCGTAGGATCCTGTCGAGCCCGCTGGACGTCAGGTACCAGGGCGCGAACAAACTCCATGGCGAATTCCGATTCATGTACCGGCGGCCGCGACCGGTGCAAACGCACACGATGGTTGCTGAATATCCAACTGGTCGGCTTGTAAGCCCAGCCGACTCGCCGACGAATCCCAGCTCGCCAGACGGATAACGCATTGCGTGTGTTGGCATTGATCACGATGGCGGTATCGAACCGACGCAGTTTCAACTGATGCGCCAAATCGCGAGCAGTCCAGGTGGGGTCATCTTCGATACATTCGTCGACCAACTGGCTGCCGCGCATTAACGGAGCCGCGTAGCTACTGGCCAACAGACTCAAATGGGCCTGGGGCAGGGCGCTGCGCAATGCCTCCAGGGCGGGAAGTGTCAGCATCAAATCGCCAATCCGATCGTTACGCACGATCAGAACGCGTCGCGGCGGAGTGAACGGCATGGCCCGGGTTCCTGCTTCGACAAGTGTGTTGGGGCTAAGCAGCCCGCTGTTTCAACGGTTCCGTCGTCGAGGCAAGTTGCTGATCTACGTCGAGTTCTAATTCCCACAGGATGGCTTGCTTGGTAAACGAAGACAGTGCCGTGAACATGCAAACCTGCAAACCAGCGTAGCCATCCAGAAAGCCCCAACGAATGACGTACAGGTGAAAGAAACGTACGGGAACAGTCAGCAGCATTTTGAAATACGAAGGACGTTTGCCTCTCGCATGCCTCAACTCAGCGCGTTGGCGGGTGTAACGATGGAACTTGCGAAAGTAATCGTCGATCGACCAGTAAGTAAAATGATCCATCCGATGTTCGAGTCGAGCGACACGGGAATCCGGCAGTTCGATTTCGGCGTGATCCGAATCTCCCACGTAGCGGCCTACGTCACGGCGAAACAGCCTCAGCACTTTGTCCGAACTCCATCCGCTGTAGCGAACCGGACGGCCTAGAAAGTAATTGCGCCGATACACCCAAAAACCATCGAGTGCCGTGTCCCGATCGACATGCGATCGAATTTCGGCCGCCAGCGCTGCGTCCACGCGCTCGTCGGCATCGATTACGAAGACCCAGGGATGTTCGGCCTGGGGAATGGCCCAATTCTTGAAGTCGCCCGCATGCACGTACTCGCGCTCGATCACTCGAGCCCCCAGTGAGCGGGCAAGCTCGATCGTTCCGTCGGCGGATCCTGAGTCGGCGACGAGGATTTCGTCGGCAACCTCGCGTACCGACGCGATACAGTTCTCCAGATTGTGGCGCTCATCCTTGCAGGGAATCAGCACCGTCAGCTTCGAGCTCATGATTCGACATCCATGTCGGGAGGTTGCTCAGAGGCCGGATTATCAAACACCTTACGGTTTCAACCAAGACCAATTCGTCCGCCCAACCGGCGGAATCGGAGGTAGACTTGTACAGTCATTGGCTTCGAACCAGTTTGTCGGTGGTTTGTTCTAAGTTATTTGCGGGTAGGAGTTTGTGATGGTTCTTCATAGGAATCGAAAACGACGTCGCGGTTTGGGGATGACCGAAATGGTCCTGGTGTTGGCGGCGGTAGCCATTGCCGTGGTGATTGGCGTGGCCGCGGTGGGGACCACCACCAGCGATGAAATCAACGCGACGGCCGAAGATGTGGCCGATCCCTCGGAATTGGCCAAGCGATTCCATGACAATCCCGGTCAGTAACCGGCCGGTGAGCGATTTGAATGGCACCCGTGGCGACCTTTCCTTGACGCCAACACGGCGCCCTCAGCTTGTGGGCGCCGTGTATCTAAATGATGTCACTTCCGAATGACATCTTCTCGCTGCGCTTCCAGCGCAACCTCGCAACGAAACACAGCTTACCGTCTTGAGGCCTCAACGCGGCATTCCAGTTGCATTGGAGTGACTGGTTTTTGGTCCTGTCCCCCTTTGACGGAAGAAGGAGTGTTTTATGAAACGGATCATGCTTTCCGTTGCCGCGGTCGCGGCTTTGGTTCTGGGAATTGCCACGGACGTTCGTGCTGACTACGGTCACCGCTATGGATACGGACGTAGTTCGTCAAGTCATCGACTGCCTACGCCCGGGCACTATCGTGCGCGTTACGGCGGTTACGTGGCACCGCGCGCACATCATTCGTACAGGCCCTACGGGTATGACCGTTACCAAAGAGGTTGCTACCCAAGTGGGCATTACAATTACCGGCAAAGATCGTATCGACCCAACTATCCGGTGCGAGGCCACATTGGGTACCACGGGCGCAACGTGTCGGTGCATTTTCGCTTTTGATGGATCCGACCAAACGCCGTGTTCTCGGCGGCGCTTTCCGTAGAGAACGCGGCGTTACTGGATTTCGATTTCGCGGAACGAGTGAATCGTGGGGTGAGTTCCCGGGTCCATTTCGGGATTGCCCGGTCGGATGCTCAAAGCCGTTTGCATCTTAGTCTCGCGTGCCGCATCCAGTTCTGCGACGACGTCGCTGACGAACAGAATTTCGCTGGTTGGTATGCCGATGTCTTCGGCGATGTTGATATAGCTGCGAGATTCTTTCTTAGCTCCGATGCGCGTATCGTAGTGGCCCTGGAAGTGATGTAGAAGGTCGCCGGCAATCGTGTGACCGAAGAACAACAGCTGCGCTGCCACCGAACCTGAGGAGTAAATTCGTAGATCGCAACCCTGTTCGCGCCAGTCGTTCAGACAATCTGGAACCTCTTCATACACGTGAGCTCGCAGTTGCCCCGCATGAAACCCGTCGCGCCAAATCAATCCTTGCAGTTGCTTGAGTCCGGTGGTTTTGCTGTCTTGATCCATCAGGGCGTTGACGTGTTGGATCACCACCTGTTTTTGCACGGTTGGATCCGAGGATCCGGTCCACGCCGAAACCTCTGGATCCGCCGCACCCTGGTCGACGGCCATTTGTCGACAAGCGTCTCGTAACGACGGCTGGTCCCATTGCTCGTCGAGAAACGCCTGCAGGTTGCGACGAACGTAGGGGAACATCTCGTCGAATACGAATCGGATCGAGGAAGTCGTTCCCTCGATGTCCAGCAGCAAACAACGGCCGGCAAACTGCATTACGGATTGACCACGGGTTTAATGTCGTCCGCCGGTGGCAGGTAGTCCGGCCCCCAGCAAACAGGCGTGTAGTTCACGTGCGCCGAGTTTTCCACGTAATGGGGAGCCCATCCCGAAGGATCGAGGAACAAACGGATGCAGCGGATGTTCTTGTCGTCGCAAAGATTGAACCAGTGACGCACTCCCGCCGGTACGTTAATCAGATCTCCACTCTCGATGTAAATTCCGAACACGGGGCCATCGTCCGGATTCACGTGGAACACACCGCGGCCACTCACGGTAAAACGAACTTCATCCTCGGTGTGCGTGTGTTCTTTTTTAAACTTGTCGAGCATGGCGTCCAGATTGGGCGTCGTTGGATCCACACTGATCACATCGGCTGTCACGTAGCCGCCACGTTCTTTCAAGCGGTTGATTTCCGCCGAATAGGCTTCCAGGATTTCCTCGTTGGTAACATCCTTGTCGATCCGTCCTTCCACATCCCAGTGCTCGAACCAGATCCCGAACGGCGCCAGGAATTCGGACACCTGTTGTGGGTCGGTGATGTCACGGCCTTCATCTTCGACACGAATGCGTGCCATGGTTGTCTCCTTGTATTACTAACACGCAAAACTTGTTTTCTTACAAAGTGGTAGCGATCTCGATGTACAGCGGATTAGTGCGGGACGAGCGGTAGCTCGTCTTTGGTTGTCGCCATAGGCGACACGATGCAACTTTGATTTCGATCAGCCTACAAAGTGGCAGTGGTTGGTGAATTGGGATCCAGCATCAGCCGTCGTGCCGTGCACTCCAACAGGAACTCTAAAACCTCGACATGCCGACGCGCTTCATCAAGACTGCTGCCCCAGGTGTACATGCCATGGCGGCGGATCAGGTACCCGTGCCAGGCCGTGCCCGGGGCAGGGTTGGCAAGTTGTTGGCGAACCTGGTCGGCAAGCGTGGGAATGTCT